>Ga0075430_100006089_pt1 | contig 10168 bp, 8 predicted proteins | sample RhiMetdeltSRZDD4_FD_75294 | JGI IMG/M metagenome (GOLD analysis project Ga0075430, IMG submission 75294) | Populus rhizosphere microbial communities from Tennessee, USA - Rhizosphere MetaG P. deltoides SRZDD4 | ecosystem: Host-associated > Plants > Roots > Rhizosphere > Soil | place: USA...
GAACGGGCTCGTCCGCGTGCTCGAGTGCGTCGAGCAGCTCCGCGGCGAGGCGGGGGAGCGGCAGGTGGACGAGGTCTACGTCGCGGTCGCTCAGTCCTCGCGCGCGGCGCCGTCCACTTCGTCGGCGGTCGCGGTCCTCGCCAACGACGAGGGGGCCGGGGGATGAGGCTCCAGGCCGTCGACCACGTCTGGTTCTGGGTCACCGACATGGATCGCGCGGTCGCGTTCTACCGCGACGGGCTCGGGCTGTCCGTTTCGAGTCGTCACGGCGACGAGTGGGCGGAGCTCGACGCCGGCTCGATCCGCATCGGGCTGCACGGCGCGCGGGACGGCCGGACGACGCCGCACGGCGGGACCGCGGTGTTCCGCGTCGACGATCTCGACCTCGCGAAGGCCTCGCTCGAGGAGCGCGGGGTCGCATTCGACGAGCACCTCGGCGAGGTACCGGGGATCGCTCGGTACGCGTCGTTCGACGACCCGGACGGGAACTCGATGCAGCTGATCGAGTACGCGCCGTCGGGGGAGCCCTCCTGATGGCGAGACGCGTCGCCGTCGTCGGGGCCGGCATGACGAAGTTCGTCCGCCGCGCGCAGGAGACCGGCAAGGAGCTCTCGTGGCACGCCTCGCGCGAGGCGCTCGCGAGCTGCGAGCTGGCGCTGGACGATGTCGACGCGGTCTGTCTCACGAGCGCGCCCGACGCGTTCGACGGCGTGCACATGAAGGGGGAGTACCTGTCGGACGGCGCGGGTGCGTTCGGCAAGCCGTTCATGCGGACGTACGTCGGCGGCGGCAGCGGCGTGTTCACGGCGATCCAGGCGTACTACACGGTCGCGAGCGGGATGGCGGACGTCGTGCTCGCCGTCGCCGAGGAGAAGATGTCCTCCACGCAGCCGCACCCGCAGGGCGCGTTCCTCACGATCTTCGACAACGTGCTCGAACGACCGCTCGGCCCGAACCTGCTGTGGATCTTCGCGCTGGAGATGAACCGCTACATGACGGTGCACGGCATCGACAAGCGCGACATCGCGGCCGTCGCCGTGAAGAACAAGCAGAACGCCGCCGACCACCCCGCGGCGCTGCTCGGCCAGGCCGACATCACGGTCGAGGACGTGCTCGCGTCCGAGACGTTGGCGTGGCCGGTGCAGCGGCTCGACGTCTCGCCGATCAGCGACGGTGCGGTCGCGCTCGTGGTCGCGAGCGAGGACGCCGCGAAGAAGATCACCTCGGACCCGGTCTGGATCCAGGGCGTCGGGTGGAACCTCGACACGGCGTACTGGACGAACCGCGACCTCGTGTTCCCCGAGTACGTCGCGAACGCGGCACGCATGGCGTACGACATGGCCGGCGTGACCGAGCCGCGCAAGCAGATCCACGTGGCCGAGCCCTACGACCCGTTCGACTACAAGGAGCTGCATCACCTCGAGGGGCTGTTGCTGTTCGACAAGGGCAAGGCGCCGGAGGCGGCGCGGGACGGCGTGCTCGACCGCAAGGGCGACCTCCCGTCGTCGCCGAGCGGCGGGCTGCTCGGCGTCGGCAACCCGATCGCCGCGGCCGGGTTGATGAAGATCGCCGAGCTCTTCTGGCAACTCCGCGGCGAGGCCGGCGCGCGGCAGGTCCCGGGCACGCCCGAGCGCGGCGTCGCGCAGGCGTGGGGCGACCTGATGCAGGTCGGCACGGTCGTCGTGATGGGCCGCGACGGAGGGCCGCCGACGACCGCGACGCAGCTCGAGTCGCCGCCGACGGCGACGCCGGGTCGCTCGCTCTCGGACGCCGAGTTCCGTTCGGCGACCGGCGCCGTGGACGACGAGGTCGGCGCGCGCTACGAGTGGGACGCGGGCGTCGCGATCGCGCGGTTCCTCGACGGGCTGCGCGGCGGGATGCTCCTCGGCCGCCAATGCCGCAACTGCGAGCGCGTGCTGGTGCCGCCACGCATGTTCTGCGAGCGGTGCTTCCGCGGAACCGACGCGTGGGTGCAGGTCGAGGACACCGGCGTCGTGCAGACGTTCTCGATCTGTCACGTGTCGTGGGACATGCAGCCGCTCGATGTGCCGTCGCTGCCGGCGGTGATCGCGATCGACGGCTCGGACGGTGGGTTCCTCCACGTGCTCGGCGAGGTCGCGCCCGACGACGTGTCGATCGGGATGGCGGTCGAGGCCGTCTGGAAGCCGGTCGGCGCGCGGACCGGCTCGATCCTCGACATCGCGCACTTCCGGCCGAGGAGGGAGGCGTAGTGCTCGAGAAGATCGCGAACCCCGACGAGATCCGGCGGTGGGACGGAGACCTGCCGGTCCGGCATCGGTACACACCGGGCGTCGCCGGCGAGGCCTTCTTCACGGCGCTACGAGACCGGGGCGTGCTGCTCGGCTCGCGGTGCACGAACTGCGACTACACGTACGTGCCGGCGCGCCTGTTCTGCGAGCGATGCTTCTCGGAGCTCTCGGCCGACACCGAGGTCGGCCCCGACGGCGAGCTCGTCTCGTTCACGATCCTGTTCGAGGGGATCGAGGGCGAGCCGCTCGACCTGCCGCAGGTGATCGGCGCGATCCGGCTCGTCGGGGCCGATGCCGTGCTGATCCACCGGGTGCTCGACCTCACCGACGAGCCGCTCGAGATCGGCGAACGCGTCGAGATCGCCCTGAAACCGGAGGCGGACCGCACCGGCTCGATCCTCGACATCGAAGGCTTCCGCCGCGCCGGATCCTGACGACCGGAGTCCGGGCCGTCACCCCACGTCCGTAGACTCTCTTCCGTGGCGATGGCGACGTGCGAACGGTGCGGGCTCCCGCTCCCGGAGGAGGCCCGCTTCTGCCCGAACTGCGGGTACCCCGTCGGCTCGAGCGCGCCCGAGGAGCGCAAGGTCGTCACGGTCATCTTCGTCGACCTCGTCGGCTCGACCCAGCTCTCGGCCCGCATCGACCCCGAGCGCTACCGCGACGTCCTCACCCGCTACTACCGGATCGTGGCCGACGAGCTCGAGTCGCTCCGCGGCCGCGCGTACAACTTCGCCGGGGACGCGGTCGTGGGGGTCTTCGGGATCCCGCACACGCACGACGACGACGCGCTCCGGGCCGTCCGCGCCGGGCTCACGCTCGTCGACCGCGTCGGCAAGCTCGGGCAGGAGAACCGGCTCCCGGTCCCGCTGCAGATCCGGGTCGGGATCCACACGGGGCCGGTCGCGATCGGCAGCGAGGCCTCCGAGCAGGGGCTGCTCTACGGGGCCACCGTGAACCTCGCCGCGCGGCTGCAGCAGGCCGCCGAGCCCGGGACCGTGCTCGTCTCCGAGACGAGCTACTGGCTCTCGCAGTCGCAGATCGAGTACGGGCCGGTCATGGAGGTGCAGGCGAAGGGCTTCGACGACGCCGCGCGGGCCTATCCGGTCTCCGGGCTCCAGCCCGGCATGTCGCGGCGCACGATCCCGCTCGTCAACCGGAAGCGCGAGCTGCGGCTGCTGTTCGACGCGTTCGACGGCGCGCGCGAGGCCAACCGCGGGCACCTCGTCACGCTGTACGGCGAGCCGGGGATCGGCAAGAGCCGCGTCGCGGAGGAGTTCCTCGCCGGTCTGCCCGACGACGCCAAGGTGCTCGTCGGTCGCGCGAGCCCGTTCGACGAGGACATCACGTTCGGCCCGCTCGCGCAGATGCTCCTGCACGAGATGGGCGAACCGGCGAACGCCCCCCAGGACGAGCTCCGCCTCCGGCTCGAGGAGATCGTCGCCGAGTGCTGCCCCGAAGACGAGACCAAGCAGGTCGTGGCCCGTCTCTGCCTCGCGCTCGGGATCGGGGAGGAGGCGCACGACGAGACCCGGCGCTACGGCGTCGCCGAGATCCGCTCCGGCCTCCTCCGGCTCCTCGAGGGGTTCACTCGAAGGGGCCCGGTCGTGATGCTGTTCGAGGACCTGCATCAGGCCCAGCCGCTGATGCTCGAGCTCGTGCAGGGGCTGGTGCGCGACGCGAAGGGGATCCCGGTGCTGGTCCTGTGCGCGGCCCGCTACTCGCTGCTCGACGAACATCCGGACTGGGGCGGTGGCCGAGGCGACTCGCTGAACCTGTACCTGGAGGCGATGTCGCTCGACCAGGCGCTCGAGCTCGCCCGCGAGGCCGGCGAAGGCCTCGACGAGGCAACGACCGACCGGATCGCGCGGCACGCCGGGGGCAACCCGTTCTTCATCATCGAGACGACCGGGATGCTCCGGCACCGGGCCGCCGAGGAGCCGGGGCTTCCGTCGTCGGCGCTCCTGCCGCCGACCGTGCAGGCCGTGATCACCGAGCGGATCGACCATCTCGAACCCGCGGCCCGCACGCTCGCTCGCCGCGCCGCCGTCTTCCCGAGGTCGTCGTTCAGCCTCCAAGAGCTCGACGTGGTCGCCGAGCCGACGAACGAGGCCCTCGCGGAGCTCGAGGAGGAGGAGCTGTTCGAGCACGACGACGAGCGGCCCGACGTCTGGCGCTTCCGGCACGGGATGGTCCGCGACGTCGCGTACGAGAGCCTGCCGAAGCGCGAGCGGCAGCGGTTGCACACGCTGGTCGCCGACGGGCTCTCGAAGGACCCCGAGGCGGCGGCGCGCCAGCCGCGCTCGATCGCGTACCACCTCGAGCGGGCCGCGCGGGCCGCGCTCGACCTCGACCCGACCGACCGGACGCTCGCCGACCGTGCCGTCGAGGCGCTGGCCCGGGCGGGCGACGCCGCGCTCGAGGGGCCGGACATCCGGGCGGCCGAGGACGTGTACCAACGGGCGCTCGATCTCGCCGGTCCCCACAAGTCGTGGGGGATCCGCGAGGCGCGGATCCTCGCGTGCCTCGGCGAGAGCCGGTACTGGCTCGGCGAGTTCGACCGGGCGGTCCCGGCGCTCGAGCGTGCCCTCGCGCTGGGGGCGAACGACGCCGCGGTGCGCGCTCAGGGCGCGAGGTTCCTCGGCGACATCGAGTTGTCGATCCGCGGGAACGAGGAGAGGGCGCAGGACCTGCTCGAGGACGCGCTGAAGGCGGCGCGCGAGGTGGGTGACCCGTGGACCGTCGCGCGCACGCTGCTCGTCGCCGCCTGGGGTCCCTACTGGCGGGGCGACACCGACGACGCGAGGGAGATGTTCGAGGAGGCGCTCGAGACCGCCCGGGCGAACCCGAAGCGGGACCCGTGGGCCGAGGCGAGGGCGCTCGTCGGACTCGCGATGCTGGTCGAGGAGCGCGGCGACGGGCTCGAGTCGTTCGCCGTGGCGTCGGAGGCGCTCGCGATCGCCGAGGCCGCCCGAGACCGGTTCTCGATCTGCGTCGCGCGCGAGGCGGTGGGCGGCACGCTCCGGCGGATGATGCGGCTCGAGGAAGCCGAACGGCACCTCGACGACGCCGTCGACGGGTTCCGCGAGCTCGGGGCGCGGTGGGAGCTCGCGAGCGCGCTCACGTCGCGAGGGATCACGCTGCGCCTCGCCGGCAAGACCGACGGAGCCGTGAAGGACCTCCGCGAGGCGTTCAAGCTCGTCATCGAGCTGAAGGAGCGGAGCATCATCACGTGGACCGCGGCGGCGCTCGCGAAGGCGCTTCTCGACCGTCGCGACACCCTGGGGGCCCGGCGGGTGCTCGCGGAGGCCGCGCAGGTCACGAACGCCGGTGGCCCCGCTCCCGAGGAGTGGCTCGACTACGCGGCCGTCGAGGTCCTACTCGCCGAGGGCGAGCGCGACGAGGCGCTCGAGAAGGCGCTGGAGATCCTCGCGTACGAGCGCAAGGACGGGACCGAGAAGGACATCGCGGCAAGGGTCTGGTGGATCTCCGAGATCTTCGGGCCCGACGCGGCCGGCGGGGCCGAGACGGTCGAGCGCGCCCGCGACCTGCTCGAACGGACGCACTCGGAGCAGGCGCTGCGCGAGCCGACGCTCGTGCCGTCGCCCTCGCCGGAGGAGCCCGCGCCCGCAGAGACGTAGCGTCGTGCGGGACCACCTCCCGCCGACGGTAGGCTTGCGTCCCGTGGACTTCGAGCTCACCGCCGAGCAACGGGAGCTCCAGGCGGCCGTCCGGGCGTTCGCCGAGGAGGTCGTCGCGCCCGCGGCGGCCGGCTACGACGAACGCGAGGAGTTCCCGCTCGAGATCGTCAAACGCATGGCCGAGCTCGGGCTGTTCGGCATCCCGTTCGCCGAAGAGGTCGGCGGGCAGGGCGGCGATCTCTTGTCCTTCTGTCTGTGTCTCGAGGAGCTCGCGAGGTACGACTCGTCGGTCGCGATCACGCTCGAGGCGGCGGTCGGGCTCGGGGCGAACCCGCTCGACCGCTACGGGACGGCTGAACAGAAGGAACGCTGGCTCGTCCCGATGGCGCAGGGCGAGGCGATCGGCGCGTTCGCGCTCACCGAGCCTGGGGGAGGTTCGGACGCGCGGGCGATCCGGACCACCGCGAGGCTCGACGGCGACGAGTGGGTGATCGACGGCTCGAAGGCGTTCATCACGAACTCGGGCACGCCGATCACCTCGGCGATCCTCGTCGCGGCCCTCGACGAGGGCGCGGGGGAGAGCGCGGTCTCGACGATCGTGGTGCCGGCGGACACGCCGGGGCTCACGGTCGGCCCGGGCTACCGGAAGGTCGGGTGGCGCGCGAGCGACACGCACGCGCTGTCGTTCGACGGCTGTCGCATCCCGGCCGCGAATCTCCTCGGCGAACGCGGCCGCGGCTACGCCGAGTTCCTCGAGACGCTCGCGGACGGGCGGATCGCGATCGCCGCGCTCTCCGTCGGCCTGTCGCGCGGCTGTCTGGAGGAGAGCGTCCGCTACGCGGGCGAGCGCGAGGCGTTCGGCCGCCCGATCGGGGCGTTCGAGGCGTTGCAGTTCAAGATCGCCGACATGACCGTCGGCGTCGAGACCGCCCGGCTCGCCTACCAACGTGCCGCGTGGCTCCGGGATCGCGGACGGCCGTTCGCGACCGAGGCCTCGATCGCCAAGCTCTACGCGAGCGAGGTCGCCGTCTCGGCCGCCCGCGAGGCGGTCCAGATCCACGGCGGCTACGGCTACGTGGAGGAGTTCCCCGTGGCCCGGTATTACCGCGACGCAAAGGTGCTCGAGATCGGGGAGGGCACGAGCGAGATCCAGCGCATCCTGATCGCGCGCTCGCACGGGCTCCCCGGGACCGAGCTCTAGGCACGCTCAAGGCCCACCACGGCCCGCCGAGGGTGATTGCAACGGGGTGCGCGAGCGGGCACCCTCGTGCGGCCGGTTGACACGGCGTTCGGCCGTCCGATAGGAAGGGCCCTTCCCCATGGCCCATAGCCTCGGCAGCGCCCGCCCGGTGCTTCGCCGCGCCCCCGCCCTGCTCGCCGCGTTGGCGCTCGTGTCGGCGTGGGGGCAGGTGGCCTCGGCCGAGCCCGGCACCCGGGAGAAGCTCGAGGCAGCCGAGCACGAGCTCGAGCGGCTCGAGGACCGGATCGTCGACCAGAAGGCCGTCCTCGGCCGGCTCTCCGAGGAGATCGCCGTCGCCTACGGGCGCTGGGAGGTCGCGAACGCCCGGTACGAGCAGATCACCGAGGAGCTCGCGACCACACGTCGGCAGCTCAGGGACGCGCAGGAGGAGTACCAGGCACTCCAGGGCACACTCGAGGAGCGCGCCCGCGAGGCCTACATCGTCGGGCCGGGCAGCGAGCTCGAGTTCCTCCTGGGCGCGAGCACGATCGCGGACCTGTCGGCGCGGATGGAGTACGTGAACGCGCTGAACGAGGAGGACGCGGACCTCGCCACCGAGGTGCAGAACCTGCGCAACATGCTCGCCGCGGAGAAGGCCGACCAGGAGGCGCTCCAGGCCAAGCGCGAGCGGGCGCTCGAGGACGTCGAGACGCAGCTCGCCGTGCTCGACGGGAAGCTCGACGAGCAGCAGGCGATCCTCGAGGACCTGAACGCGGCGAAGGAGCGGGCGCGGCAGCTCGTGAAGCGGCTCGACAAGAAGCTGAAGCGGGAGCTCGCGGCGCTGCTCGGCATCGGCAAGGCGTTCAACGGGGTCTTCAAGTACTGCCCGATCGACGAGCCGCGGGCGCTCTACGACGGGTTCGGCGCGCCTCGGTACGGCGGCGGGTACCACCCGCATGCCGGCAACGACATCATCGCGCCGCAGGGGACGCCGATCCGCGCGACGTTCGACGGGTACGCGCAGGCCGGCTACAACGGTCTCGGCGGGTACGCGGTGAACGTGTACGGCGACCTCGGGTATACCTACAACGCGCACCTGATGCAGATCGGCTACAGCGGGCCGGTCGTGGCTGGGCAGATCATCGGCTACGCCGGCGAGACCGGGGACACCGCGACGCCGCACCTGCACTTCGAGTGGCACCCGAACGTGATCCCGAGCGACTGGCCCGCGAGCCCGTACGGCTACTCCGTGATCGGCGGGGCGATCAACCCGTTCCCGCTGCTCGTGCAGGTCTGCTGATCCGGCCGCCCGCGATAGGCTGACCCGATGCAGGGGAACGGCCGCCGACCGCTCGCGAGCCTGCCGCTCGCGCTCGGCGGGATCGTCGCGGGACACGCGCTCGCCTACGCGCTCGCGTACCCGATCCGCGTGGTACGCGACGCGCACCTCGAGCAGACCGGCCACGACGGCTTCTCGGTCCTGCTGCTCGCCGGGCTCCTCGCCTCGGGCGCCGCGATCCTGTCGCTCGGCATCCGGTCGATCCGCCGCGCGCCGGCGTCGCCGGGCGCGTGGGCGCTCCTGTGCCTGCAGGTCCCCGCGTTCGCGCTCCTCGAGCTCGCCGAGCGCGGGTTCGACGCGTCGGCATTCGCGCGTGACCCGGCCGTGGTCCTCGGCCTGCTCCTGCAGGTGGTGCTCGCGGTCGTCATCGCCGCGCTCGCCCGCGGGGCGGTGGCGGTCGGCCGGCTCTTCGCGACGCCCCCGCCGCGACCCGCTCGCGGGCGGCGGACCATCATGCTCCCGCGCCTCGCCGAGCCGAAGACGCCCGACCCGATCGCGATCGGGCTCCGGCGAGCCCCGCCCGCTCCTTCGTCCGTCTGATCGAACACCCCGGCGCCGCACGCGCCCGGAGACGAACGGAGGAGGAACACATGAAGCCATGGGTGCGTTGGCTCGCGATCGCCGCGGGCCTCGCCGCGGTGATCGTCCTGTTCGTCGTGCTCCGGCCGGGCGAGGACGAGGAGGCTTCGATGGGCCCGACCGCGACGGCCACCGGGACGCCGACGGCGACCGAGACCGGGTCGCCGACCGAGACTGAGTCGCCCACCGAGACCACGAGCGCGAGCCCGACCCCCGACGCCGTCGAGATCGAGGTCGAGGTCGAGGACGGCAACGTCGAGGGGCCGGGCGACGTCGAGGTCCGGCAGGGCGAACGCGTCCGGCTGGTCGTAGAGGCCGACGTCTCGGACGAGGTCCACGTGCACGGCTACGACCTGCTGGCCGAGGTCTCGCCGGACGGGCCCGCCATCATCGTGTTCCGCGCGAACGCGCCGGGCGTGTTCGAGGTGGAGCTCGAGGGCGCGGGACTCCTGCTCCTCGAACTCACCGTGACGCCGTAGCGGGGAGGCTCGATGATCCTCGGGATCCTCGCCCACGGCCTCGGCGGCCGCGTCGACCTGCCGGTGCCGCGGTGGCTGTTCGTGTTCGGGGCCGCTGCGGCGCTGCTGCTGTCGTTCGTGGCGCTCGCCGGACTTTGGAAGGAGCCGCGGTTCGAGCACCGAGTCGAGCGACGGGCGAAACCGGGCGCGGTGCAGTCGATCCTCACGAACCCGACGCTCGAGTGGGCGATCCGGATCGTGGCGCTCGTGTTCGCCGTCGTCGTGACGATCGCGTCGTTCCTGCCCGTCGGGACCACCGAGACGATCGGACCGGTCGTCGTGTTCATCTGGTTCTGGGTCGGGCTCGCGTTCGTGCAGGGGCTGTTCGGGGACTGGTGGGCGACGCTCTCGCCCTGGGACACGCTCGGCCGGCTCCTCGCGTTCGACGAGCAGGAGCGACCGCCGCAGCGCGAGTACCCGAACGCGTGGGGGGTGTGGCCGGCCGCGATCCTGCTGTTCGTGTTCGTCTGGCTCGAGCTCGTCGACCCGTTCGGATCGCGCGAGGGATGGCTCGGCTTCGCGATCGTCGGGTACTCGGCGGTCGCGCTCGGCGGGATGGCGGTCTACGGTCGCCGAACGTGGGGGCGCGACGGCGAGGCGTTCGCCGCCTACCTCGGCCTGTTCGCGCGGATGGCGCCGCT
>Ga0075430_100006095_pt1 | contig 10162 bp, 10 predicted proteins | sample RhiMetdeltSRZDD4_FD_75294 | JGI IMG/M metagenome (GOLD analysis project Ga0075430, IMG submission 75294) | Populus rhizosphere microbial communities from Tennessee, USA - Rhizosphere MetaG P. deltoides SRZDD4 | ecosystem: Host-associated > Plants > Roots > Rhizosphere > Soil | place: USA...
TGAAGTCGTTGGGCGTCAACGCGATCGAGTTGATGCCGGTGCATCACTTCGTCAACGACTCGACGCTCGTCGAGAAGGGGCTGACGAACTACTGGGGCTACAACACGATCGGATTTTTGGCGCCGGACGCGAAGTACAGCTCCAGCCCGAACCCGGGCGGGCAGGTCCAGGAGTTCAAGGCCATGGTGCGGACGCTGCACGAGGCCGATATCGAGGTGATTCTCGACGTGGTTTACAACCACACCGCCGAGGGCAACCACCTGGGACCGACGTTGTCGATGCGCGGTATCGACAACGGCGCCTACTACCGTCTGGTCGATGACGACAAGCGGTACTACCTGGACTACACCGGCACGGGTAACAGCCTCAATGTCGGCCATCCGCATTCGCTGCAGCTGATCATGGATTCGCTGCGGTACTGGGTGACCGAGATGCACGTCGACGGCTTCCGCTTCGACCTCGCAGCCACCCTGGCGCGCGAGTTCTACGACGTCGACCGGCTGTCTGCGTTTTTCGAACTCGTGCAACAGGATCCGACGGTCAGCCAGGTCAAGCTGATCGCCGAACCGTGGGACGTCGGTCCCGGCGGCTATCAGGTCGGCAACTTCCCTCCGCAGTGGACCGAATGGAACGGCAAGTACCGCGACACCGTGCGTGACTACTGGCGCGGTGAGCCTGCCACCCTTGACGAGTTCGCCTATCGCCTGACCGGATCGGCCGATCTTTACGAGCAGACCGGCCGCCGACCCGTCGCGTCGATCAACTTCGTCATCGCCCATGACGGGTTCACGCTCCGGGATCTGGTGTCCTACAACGAAAAGCACAACGAGGCCAACAAAGAGGGCAACCGCGACGGAGAAAGCCACAACCGGTCCTGGAACTGCGGCGCGGAAGGGCCGACGAAGGATCCGGAGATCAACGCGTTACGCGCGCGGCAGCAGCGCAATTTCCTTGCCACACTTCTGCTTTCGCAAGGCGTTCCGATGATCGCGCACGGCGACGAGCTCGGCCGTACGCAGCAGGGCAACAACAACGTCTACTGTCAGGACAACGAAACGTCCTGGATCGATTGGGCGAACGCCGACGCCGAGTTGATGGAATTCACGCGGTCGGTGTCGGCGTTGCGCACGGCGCACCCGGTGTTTCGCAGGCGCCGGTTCTTCAGCGGTAAGCCGGTCGGCCGACGCGGGGACGGCGGTCAGCCCGACATCGCATGGTTCGCACCGGACGGCTCGCAGATGACCGGGGACGACTGGGAAACGGGCTATGCCAAGTCGATCGCCGTGTACCTCAACGGCCAGGGCATACCCGGTCGCGATGTGCGAGGACAGCGCGTCACCGATGACTCGTTCGTGCTGTGTTTCAACGCCCACTACGAACCGATCGAATTCTCGCTGCCGCCAAAGGAATTCGGCTCAGCGTGGGTGCCGGTGATCTACACGGCGGACACCGCCACTGCCGAGGAAGCCAAGCCGGTGACCGCGGGCGCCAAGGTCGCGGTCGATGCGCGCGCGGTGCTGGTGCTGCAGGCCAGCGACCAGACCCCGGGGTAGCTCACTCGACGACCGGGAAGATCGAGTCGCCGTCCTCCGGGGAGCCGCTGATCTGGCCCTCGTCGGTGCCGTGGTGGGCCGGATCGACGTGGTCGACGTCCTCTGCCTCGTCGGGTGCCGGGAAGGACGCGTCGGGTTCCTCGGCGGCCAGTTTCTCGTCGAGTGACTCGCCCTCGGGCTCCTCGGCGATATGGTCCGCCGCTGCCCAACCCTCCGGCGGGTCGACGACCTCGTCGCCGTCTTCGTTGCGGACGTCGTCGGAATCCAGGGCTTCCGCGGGGCGGAGGGTGTCGTCGCTATCCACGTCTGTTCGGTTGCCCACTGCGGCTGTCACTAAACGCCACAGGACCGACCTCACTCGATGACGTCGTAGAACGAGTCCCCATCCTCCGGTGTTCCGTCGATCTGTCCGCGCTCACGGCCGTGCGTCTGCGGATCCATATGGTCGATGTCGTAGTTGCTGACCAGCCGCAGCCCTCCGCCCGCGTCGGAGTCGTGGGCGTCGCTGCGCGCGTCGTCGGCCTCGTCATCGCCCTGATCATCGGGCACTTCCTCGGCGAGCCGCTCGTCGAGGGTTTCGTTGTCCTTGGCCTCGATCCACTCGTCCGGAGGGTCGACGACCTCGTCACCGTCGGCATTGCGGACTTCGTCCGAGTCGAGTTCCTCGGCGGGCTCCAGCGGGTTGTCGTCGAAGTCGTCACGCGCCATGCCGCCCATGTTGCCTGACACCACCCCCTGCCACATAACGCGCAGAAGTGTTGTGCGGCAGGCCCTTGCAAACTGAGATCATCTGTCCGTACCAGGCCGTATGGTACGGTTAGCTGCTGTAGCAACCGTGGCCGCCGCGAAGGCACTCGAGATTTTTCGCACATCTCGCTGCCTCCGGCCGGGCGGGCCGGGAGTAGGAGCCGAAGAGCGGCGGCGCCCTACCTGGCGGCCACGGTTGCCAGCACCCCTCCCTCACGCAATTTTCGCTGGTGTCAGTGGTGCTACCCGTTAATGGCCGTATGCTGCCCAGCATGGCGCCGCGGCGCGGTTCCCCCCGCCGGCTCACGGCCGAGGACTGGATCGAGGCCGGATTTGCTGTGCTCGCCGAGGGCGGGCCCAACGCGCTGCGGGTCGACTCGCTCTGCGAGCGGCTCAACGTCACCAAAGGCAGCTTCTACTGGCACTTCACGGATATGCCCGCGTACCGCGGCGCGCTCATCAAGGCGTGGAGCGGCCTCCACGACCGCGACCGGCAACATTTCGAGACGATGCCGGACGTCGACCCGCGCGAGCGCCTGACCGTGATGATTCAGACGTGGGTAGCACCGCGGCACTGGCAGCTCGAGCGAGCGATGCGGGTATGGGCGCTGACCGACGACGAGGTGCTGGGCAGCGTCCAGCAGAGCGACGCTCGGGTGCTGCGCGCGGTCAGGCAGGCGTTCGTCGATGTCGGGTTCGGGCGCGAGGAGGCGGCCTTGCGGTCCTATGTGGTCTTCGCGTTGGGCATCGGGAGCCTGCATTCGTCGGGGTCGGCCCCCGCCACTGCGCCCGATCTGCAGGACCGCTTCCTGGACTTCATGCTGCGGCCGTAGCCGGTCACGCCCGGGTCGTCGGCTCCAAACCGGTCTTCTTGTCGAGGTATTGCAGCAAGTCGTGGGCGGCGAGCTCGACGTCCTTGTGCCGCCATTCGGACGCCCGGTACACGCAGGCGATGAGGCCGGTGCGGTGGATTCGACGAAAATCCCCGTACACGAAGGCATATCGCGCCTTAGTCTCGTCCGTCGCACCCTCTGTCAGCCCGAGATGCCACTCGGCGTATTCGTCCCAGGAGTGCGAATCGAGGTAGGAATTCTGCGCGTCGGCTTTCGGCTGCACCTCGCCCCAGTCGCTGTCGAGAACGTACTGGCGGGCATCGATCAGCGTGCGTGCCTTGGCCACGCCGGCTTCGTTGAGCAAGTAGGAGGCCATGTCGTCATTGTCGGGGCTCGCCGAGGCCCTCGTGCGCGTTCGCCAGGATGTCGTCGAGGCGCGCGGCATTCGGTAGCGGTATCTTCGCGGCCTCCTCGACGAATCGAGCGGCGAGGTCGCGGAGCTTGACGTTGGTCTGCTGCGAGCGCTGGGCCAGCATGGCAAAGGCCTTCTCGGCTGAGATGCCGTGGCCCAACATCAGCATGCCCATCGCCTGGTTGATCGTGGCCCGGCGCGCGGCGATGGTGGCGACGACCTCGTCCAGTGAGCGCCGCACGTCGGCATCGAACTCGTCGGTGACGTCGACGTAGAAGCCCGTGGTGCCGATGACCTCACCGGCATCGTCCTTCCACCGGTCCCCGACCACGACCACCACGTGAACCTTGCCCGCCGTGTCGATGATGCGGTGCCTGCTGGAAAACGGAATACCGAACTGGCGCACCTGTTCGATCAACTGGGCCACCGTCGGCTTGTCGTCGGGGTGTTTGTGCGACAGCACCAATTCGGTGGTCGGGGTGACGGTTCCCGGGTCATAGCCGTGCATCGCCGCCACCTCGTCGGACCACTCCCAGCGATCGTCACGAGCGTGATACTTGAAACTGCCCGCCGGCGGCCAGCCCCGTCCGTCGATGGTGCACCCCCTAAGACGTCCTATTGGAGTATGTCCCGCCGAAGCCTCCGCGGTGAGAAAATGGCTCTGAAACAGAGGTAATATCGGCGGGGTGGACACCCGCACCGATCTGACCGCCGAGCTCTTCACCGTGGTCGGCCGGTTCCGGCGCCAACTGCGCCGATCGACCGGCCACGGCTTCGACGCCACCGGGTTGACGCAGTCGCAGGCGGAATTGCTGCGCTTGGTCGCCCGCCAACCGGGTATCTCCGTGCGGGAGGCGGCCACGGAGTTGGGCTTGGCGCCGAACACGGCATCGACGCTGGTGTCCAAACTCTCGACTGACGGCCTGCTGATCCGCACCGTCGACGCCGACGACCGCAGGGTGGGCCGGCTGCGGCTGACCGAACCTGCACAACGCATCGCCGACGAATCGCGCGCCGCGCGCCGCGCCGCCCTGTCAGCGGTGCTCGACGAGCTGGAGCCCGGCCAGCTCGTCCGACTGGAGCGCGGCTTGGAGGTACTCGCCGAGATGACCCGCATGCTGCACGAGAGGCAACCATGACACTTGCGATCGACTGTCAGCACCTCACCCACCGCTACGGTCACTTCACCGCGGTCGACGATCTGTCCCTGCAGGTGCACTGCGGCGAAACGGTCGGCCTGCTCGGCCCGAACGGGGCCGGCAAGACCACGGTGGTGCGCGTGCTGACCACGCTGACGCCCGTACAAAGTGGTCACGTTTCGGTCTTCGGCCTCGACTCACATCGGCACACGATGGATATCCGGCACAACATCGGCTATGTGCCGCAACAGCTTTCGATCGAGGCCGCATTGACCGGCCGGCAGAACGTCGAGCTGTTCGCGCGGCTTTACGACGTGCCACGGGGCCAGCGGTCCGAACGCGTCGACGAGGCGCTGCATGCCATGCAGTTGCATGATGTCGCCGACGTGGTGGCCGGTACATATTCCGGGGGTATGGTTCGCCGGCTCGAGTTGGCCCAGGCGTTGGTCAACCGGCCGTCGCTGCTGATCCTTGACGAGCCGACCGTCGGTCTGGATCCTATTGCGCGCGACAGTGTCTGGGCCCAGGTGGGACGCATGCAGCGCGAGTTCGGCATGACTGTCCTGCTCACGACCCACTACATGCAGGAGGCCGACGCGTTGTGCGATCGGGTCGCGCTGATGCACCACGGCCGGCTGCAAGCGGTCGGCTCGCCGGCGGAACTGAAGCCAAAAGTATCGCCTGACGCGACACTCGAGGACGTCTTCCGCCACTACGCCGGCTCGGATCTCGGCGAGGACACGTCGCAGACCGGGCTCCGTGCGGTCCGGAACACCAGGAGGACGGCGCGCCGTGTCAGTTGAGCAGAGGGTGGAAGTCGAGATCGTTCGGGCGCCGCGCGGGTGGCGCCGGATCCGTGGAATGGCCATGCGGGTGGGCGCTTTCGCGGTGGTGGAGCTGCAGAAGCTGCGCCACGACCGCACCGAGCTGTTCACCAGGATGGTGCAGCCCGCGCTGTGGCTGTTGATCTTCGGGCAGACGTTCTCCCGGCTGCACGTCATCGACACCGGGCAGGTGCCATACCTGGCGTTCTTGGCGCCGGGCATCATCGCGCAGTCGGCGCTGTTCATCTCGATCTTCTATGGCATCCAGATCATTTGGGACCGCGACGCGGGAATCCTCGCAAAGTTGATGGTGACCCCCGCGCCAGCGTCGGCGATCATTACCGGGAAGGCGTTCGCGGCCGGCGTGCGTTCGGTGGTGCAGGTGGTCGGGGTGGTGGCGCTGGCGTTCCTGCTGGGCGTGCACCTGACCGTCAACCCGCTGAGAATCCTTGGGGCGATGGGCGTTGTGGTGCTGGGCGCGGCGTTCTTCGCGTGTCTGTCGATGACGCTGGCCGGCCTGGTGCGCAACCGCGACCGGCTGATGGGCATCGGGCAGGCCATCACGATGCCGCTGTTCTTCGCGTCGAACGCGCTGTATCCGGTCGACGTGATGCCGCAGTGGCTGCGCTGGCTGTCGGCCGTCAATCCGCTCAGCTATGAAGTCAACGCGCTGCGCGGGCTGCTGATCGGCACGCCGACCAACGGCCTCCTCGACATCGCCGTGCTCGTGCTTGCCGCGGTCGTGGGCATCGCGATGGCGTCGGCGTTGCTGAGACGCCTTGTGCGCTAGCTACTTCGGCGCAGACAGGTTATACACCGTCGCATCGCCGACGTTCGTCGACGGGAAGGTGGCCGCCACCCACTTCGCAACATCGGCGTGACCGCGGTTCGTCCAGCCCGGCCCGTGGCCACGGTTGTTCACGACGATGTAGTAGGCCACCTTGTGCTGCGCCACATCGTCCTGGAACTGGCTCAGGGTCGGCGCCGGATCGCTGCCCGAAAAGCCGCCGATCGCCATGACCGCTGTGTCCGTTGACAATTCGAGGCCCGCTGCGCTCGATGACCGGCTGATCGCGGCCGACCATTCGGTGTTGCTGTTCTTCAGCATCGCATCGAGCTCCGGGTTGTCCGCACTTTGGCCGAAGCCGAAGTGGCCCTGCCGCGACGCGTCGGCCGGCCCGACCGACGGTCCGCCACCTTGGTGCGGCTGACCGATCGTGACGATCGCATAGGCGGCCGGTCCCGCCAACGCAGCCACCAGTCCCACACCCATGACTCCGAATGCGAGCCTGCGGCGCACCTGATACGTCCCTGGGACCGCCAAAGCGACCGCCGCTACCACCGCCGCCGCCAGAATGGTCCACCGCAGGCCGGGCAGCCAGGCTACATTCCGGCCGAGGATCAACCAGCTCCAGACACCCGTGCCGCCAATCAGGATCGCCAAACCGATCCGGTACCACCATGTTTCACGGTTGCGCCACAATTCGTGCACACCGATCGCGAACATCGCCGCCACCGGCGGTGCAATGGACAGACAGTAGTACGCGTGGATCGCGCCGTGCATGAAGCTCAGCACCAGCCCGTCGATGATCAGCCAGCCGCCGAACAGGATTGCCGCTGCCCGCGTCAAGTCCGTCCGGGGTGCACGTCCGCGAGACAGCACGACCAGAACCGTGGCTAGCAGCGCCGCAGGCACCAGCCAGCCGATCTCAAAACCGAATTCGCCGGAGAACAGCCGCGACAAGCCCTGCGATTGATTGCCGAACCCGCCGAACCCGCCGTGCCCTCCGGGGTTCAATCGCGCACCAGCCGCCGATCCGACAACCTGGTCCGGCGGGCCGAAGCCCATGTGATTGCGGCCGAGCACACGGGCGAAACCGTTGTAGCCCAACACCAAATTCATGAAATTGTTGTCGGCCGAGCCGGCGATGTATGGACGCGACGACGCCGGCCACAGCATGGTCAGCAGGACGAACCAGCCCGCCGAGACGACGAAGGCAACCGCGGCCACGGCGATGTGTCGCAGCCGGGTGCGCAGCGTTGTCGGCGCGGCGATGAGGTACGCAGCGGCCAATGCCGGGGCCACCATCAGTCCCTCGAGCATCTTGGCCAGGAACGCGAAACCCAGTGCCACAGCGGCCCACGCCAGCCACTTCGGGCTCGCCTGCTGCACGGCACGCACGGTGCAGTACGCCGCGGCCGTCATCAGCAGCACCATCACGGCATCGGGATTGTTGAACCGAAACATCAACGCGGCCACCGGTGTCAACGCCAGTACCGCGCCGGCGACCAGCCCGGTCCTGGGTCCGCTGATGCGGGTCACCGCGCAGTACACCAGGGCGACCGACGCGACGGCCATCAAGGCCTCCGGGATCAGCATGCTGGCACTGTTGAAACCGAATATCTGCCCCGACAGCCCCATCACCCACTGAGAGACGGGCGGCTTATCGACGGTGATGAAGTTCTGCGGATCCAGCGAGCCAAACAACAACGCTTCCCAGTTCTTCGAACCCGCTTGCGCCGCAGCGGCATAGAACTGGTTGCCCATCCCGTTGATGGTGATGTTCCACAGATACATCACCGCGGTGACGACCAAGAGCAAGATGAGGCTCACCCGGGGCCACGTCATCGCGGCCAATGGGGTGGGCGGTGCGGTCTCGGTATCGGCGGGCGGCGCCGGCGTCTCTAACGTCGATGTCACACCAGCCAGTGAGTCATCGCTAGGTTGCGTGAGCCTGTGAGGAACCGGCGAGACTGCTGCGGGTTGCCCGCAGCGCGTCGGCCAGCGTCCACACCGAAATGCCAAGCAGCGCGACGTCCTTGATCAGAAAGCCGCCGGTCAACGACAGGAGCGGAAAGCCGCCGACCGATTCTTCGAAGACGCCGGGGGTGGTGAACAGGAAGCTGATCGTGGCGGCGAACAGCAGGATGGCGAGCGCGCTGCCGAGGATCGACACCCTGGGCCACCACGGCTTGACGGCGATCAAAACCGCTGCGGCGACCTCGAACACGCCGAGCAGAACGGAGAATGTATACACCGAGAAGATCTCGTACAGCCAGCTCATGAACGGACTTTCGGAGACCAGCGGCTGGATCCCCTGGGCCTCGTAGTTCGTGAACTTCATTCCACCGAACCACGCGATCACGATGACCAGGCCGTAGCGCGCGAACACGCCGGCGACGGTATCGATTGTGTTCTGTCTGATGGAGTTGATTTGGTAACCGGTCATGTAGCCGTAGTGCCGCGACCGCCGGCGACCGTTACGCCATGCCGACCATTTCGCGTTGCATGACTTCGGCCGCCGCGCGCTCACCGGAGCGCACCGCGCCGTCGACCCAGCCGCACATGATCGCCGAACTCTCGGTTCCGGCCCAGTGGATCCGCCCGCACGGTTCGCGCAGCGCCGGCCCGAACTCGGTGAGCACGCCCGTCGGGGCGTGACTGAGCATGCCCCCGCCGGAGTAGCGTTCGGTGGTCCAGCATTGCTCCAGATAGTCGACCGGCGATGCGGCCTTGTCCCCGAACCGTCCCACGAGTTCGGCGAGGATCGTTCGCCTGCGGTCGACCGCGTCGAGCCGGCCGATCTGCCGAGCGATCGGGCCTTCGACGATCACGCACAGGACGCCGGGGCGCGGCGCATCGGTGGACGCATCGATGGTGACCGTGGCGGGCGAACCGGGGGCCGCAGACTGCCCGGAGAGCCCATCATTACGCCAGAACGGCTCGTCGTAGACGATGTTGATCTTGTAGATCGCCCCGCTCGGCATGCGCTGGTGCAGGAACGACCGGTCCACCGGCAGCATGGGTTCGTAGATGATCTGGCTTGCGATCGCGAGCGGAACCGCGACGATCACGCGTTGCGCCCGCACCACCATGTCGTCGGAGCGGACCGTGACGCCGTCGATGTCCTGGTCGATGCGTCGTACCGGCTGTGACAGGTGCAGCGCGTCGCCGATCTCGGCGGCCATCGGCCCATAGACGGCGCCCATACCGCCCACGATCCGGGAGTCCTGCGCGCCGTCCTTGATCCCGAGCAGGAAACCCGGGCCGCCGCCCGATGCCATCTGGTAGAGCACGAACAGCATCGAGACCTCCGATGCGGCGGAGGTGTAGCAGCCGGCCAGGGCGGTCTCGAGCAGATCGTGCGCGGCCTTGGAGATCGTGTTGGAGCTGAGCCACTTCGCCAAAGTGATCTGGTCCCACTTCTCGGCGTTCTTCGCTTCCCACGGCGCCTCGAGCGGAATGGATTTGGACATCTGTCCGAGCTCGAGGAAGACAGCGCCGAGGTTCGCCGACGCCCACGGACTCAACGTCCATGGGATCGTGCCCGAGTAGCGGTGCTGCTTGCCGTCGATGACCATCATGGCCTTGCCGTCGATGTATTGCTTGTAGCTCGGCACGCCGTACTCGTTCATGAGCGCATGGATGCGGTCCTGCCCCGGGCCGACCCAGGCGCCGCCGCGATCGATCCAGGACCCGTCGTCCCGAGTGACGGTGAACGTTCGGCCGCCGACCCGGTCGCGGGCCTCCAGCAGCGCCACCGAGTGCCCAGCCTGTTTGAGCCGCAAAGCGGCCGTCAATCCAGCGAAACCCGCCCCAACCACGCAAAAGTCCATGTCAACCACGACAGGATGGTCCGCTGCATTCCGGCCC
>Ga0075430_100006097_pt1 | contig 10161 bp, 7 predicted proteins | sample RhiMetdeltSRZDD4_FD_75294 | JGI IMG/M metagenome (GOLD analysis project Ga0075430, IMG submission 75294) | Populus rhizosphere microbial communities from Tennessee, USA - Rhizosphere MetaG P. deltoides SRZDD4 | ecosystem: Host-associated > Plants > Roots > Rhizosphere > Soil | place: USA...
GCGGTGATCCATGGCGACGCCATCGTCGCGTCCATCGCCGCCGCTTCTATTGTCGCCAAGGTGACCCGCGACCGGTTGATGATGCGGCTGGCGCTTGCGCATCCCGGCTATGGTTTTGAACGCCATATGGGCTACGGCGTGCCCGAACATCAGGCGGCACTGGCGAAGCTCGGGCCGACCGTCCACCACCGGCGCTCGTTCGCGCCGGTCGCCGCCCGCTATCTCGAAGCGGGTGCCGACCCCGACGAGGCGATTCTGGCCGCATTGCCCCTCTAAGTGCGCGAAACCGGTCCCACTTTCCGGGATCATGCACTAATGTGATCCCCCAGGAGTTGGGTTGCGTCGGGTTCTGCGGGGGCCATGCTTTACGTATCCATTTTTGTCGAGCTGTTGCGCTCGCGTCCGGCGCTGGCGGTGTGGATTGCCGCGCTGGCGCAGGCGGCGCTGTGGACGCTGGTGCCGTCGGTATTCTACGCCGGGCCGCCGGGTGACCTGCCGTTCGTGCTGGCGATCGGCAATGAATTGCAGCTCGGCACTTATCTGGGCCCGCCGCTGGCGTTCTGGCTGGCGGAAGGCGCCTACATCCTCGCCGGCAACAGCCTGTTCGGCGTCTACCTGCTGTCGCAAATCTGCGTCGTGGTGACCTATTCGGCGGTGTTCGCGCTCGGCCGCTCGATCGTCGGCGCACAGCATGCGGCGATGGCGGTGCTGTTGATGGTCGGCATCTCGGCATTCGCGGTGCCGACGCCGGACTTCGGCCCGGTCACGCTGACCATGGCGCTGTGGTCGGTGATCCTGCTGCACTACTGGCGCGCGGTGAATGAAGGCAAACGCGGGTATTGGCTGGCGCTGGCGGTGGAGATCGGCCTGCTGTTCCTGACCACCTATGCCGGCCTGCTGCTGTTCGCCGTGCTGGCGCTGTTCACCGCCACCAACAAGCGCGCCCGCGCGGCGATGCATTCCACCGATCCGTGGCTCGCCAGCCTGGTCGCCCTCGTCGTGCTGTTTCCGCATCTCTTGTGGCTGTCGGAAACCGGCGACGGACTGATGACGCGGCTGATGCGACTGCGTTCGGCGGAATCGGTGATCGAGAATTTCAATTCGTGGCTGCGCCAGATCGCGTTCATCCTCGCCGCCCATGCCGGGCTGGCGGTGCTGGTCTCCGCAGTGGTCGGCTGGCCGTGGACGCGGCGCGAGCCGTCGCCGGTGATCGTGCGTGAGCCGGTCGAAGCATTTGCACGACAGTTTGTCGTCTATTTCGCGATCGTGCCGGCGCTCGCCGCCACCATCGTCGCGGTGCTGGCCGGCTGGCCGTCGCCGGTCGGCGGAATCGCGCCACTGGTCGTGCTGTCCGGTCTGGCGGTGGTGCTGCTCGCCGGCAACGGCATCGAACTCAGCCACCAGCACATCGTCATCGCGGCCTGGTTCGGGCTGCTGCTGGTGCCGCCGGTGCTGGCCGTCGTTGCGGTGTTCGCGCTGCCCTGGGTCGGCGTCGATCTCAACGTCAACAAGCCAGTGCGCCAGATCGCGCAGTTCTTTGCCGACAGCTTCCAGAAGCGCACCGGCACGCCGTTGCAGGTGGTGGCGGGCGATCCGCGCACCGCGGCGCTCATTTCACTCGGCGCACCCAGCCGGCCGAGCCTGTTCCTCGACGCCACGCCGGAGCGCACGCCGTGGGTCACGTTCGACGACGTGCGCCGCAAGGGCGCGATCATCGTGTGGCCGACCAACGACACGGTTGGTGCGCCGCCGCCGGAAATCAAGGAACGATTCCCGGACCTCGTCCTTGACCAGCCGCGCGTGTTCGAGCGTCCGGTGTCGGGCCGGCTGCCAGTGCTGCGTTATGGCTGGGCGGTGATCCGTCCCCAATCGGGCGAGAAGCCGCCGGCGGAGAAACCGACGGCCGAGCCTGAGAAGAAGTAACTCACCACGTCAGTGATGGTAGCCCTCGCCGTGGCGGACCTTGCCGCGGAAGATCCAGAACACGAACACGAAGTAGCCGAGGATGATCGGCAGCAGCCCGAGCGTTCCGATCAGCATGAAGCGCTGGCTCGCGGGCGCGGCCGCGGTGTCCCAGATCGTCAGCGACCACGGCACGAGATACGGAAACACCGAGATCACGATACCGGCGTAGCCAAACAGGAACAGCGCGATCGCGGCCATGAATGGCGGTATTTCGCGTCCGGCTTCGAGCCAGCGCCACAGCATGAACGCGGTAATCGCGGTCAGCGCCGGCACCGGCCACAGGTAGTAGATGTTCGGCGTCACGAACCAGCGCGCGGCGATGCGCTCGAATGCCAGCGGCGTCCACAGGCTAACGATCGCCATGAAGCCGAGCACGCCGAGCAGCAACAGTTTCGCGTGCTGCTTGGCGCGCGCGGCGACCTCGCTGTCGGTCTTCATCACCAGCCAGGTGGCGCCGAGCAGGCCGTAGCCGGCGAGCACGCCGAGCCCGCACATCAGCGCGAACGGCGTCGCCCAGTCGAACGCACCGCCGGCGAAGGCGCCGTCTTTGACGTTGATGCCCTGGATCAGTCCACCGAGGATCACGCCCTGGCAGATCGCGGCCAGCACGGAGCCGCCGGCGAACGCGAAATTCCAGTAGCGCTTGCTGGTCTCGGCCACGGTGCGGAATTCGAACGCGACGCCGCGGAACACCAGCGCCAGCAGCATTACGATCACCGGCAAGTAGAGCGCCGACATGATCGCCCCATAGGCGCGCGGGAACGCGACCCATAATCCGCCGCCGCCAAGCACCAGCCAGGTCTCGTTGCCGTCCCAGAACGGCGCGATCGTGCCGATCATCTGGTCGCGCTCTTTTTCGTCGCGGGCGAACGGGAACAGGATGCCGACGCCGAGATCGAAGCCGTCCAGGATGACATAGAGCGCGACGGCGATCCCGATGATGCCGGCCCAGATCAGCGGCAGGTCCCATTCGCCCATGGCAAACCCTCGCCTGTATCAAGAACCGCCCGCGAGCGCCTCGCGTCCGGCGTCGTGCGCCGCCGATAGCGGCCGCGACGGTGAACCCTGATCGGGCGGCTCGACCGCACGGCCCTGTGGCCCACGCTCGATCAGTCGATTGATATAGTAGATGCCCATCGCAAATACGATCGCATAGACCACCACGAACAGCACCAGCGTCGTGAGCAGGACCGGCGCGCCGTGCGGCGAGGTGGCGTCGACGGTGCGCAGCATGCCTTGCACGACCCAGGGCTGGCGGCCGCTCTCGGTCACCACCCAGCCGGCGGTGACCGCGACGAATCCGGTCCACCAGCTGTGTGAGACGATCCGCAGGTACCATCGCGTCTCGAACAGGATGCCGCGCCAAAGCAGCCAGGCGCCGACCAGCGCCGCCGCGATCATGAAGAAGCCGACCGCCAGCATGATGCGGAACGCGAAGAACACGGTCTTCACCGGCGGCCGGTTCTGCGGCGCGACGTCTTTCAGCCCGATGATCAGGCCGTTGAGACGGTGCGTCAGGACCAGCGAGCCGGCGTTCGGGATCGAGAGCGCCCAGTCGTTGCGCTCTTCGGTCTCGTTGGGCCAGGCGAATATCTGGAAGTCGACCGGCTTGTCGCTTTCCCAATGCGCCTCCATGGCGGCGATCTTGATCGGCTGATGCTTGAGGGTGTTCAGCCCGTGCTGGTCGCCGAGCAGCAGCTGCAGCGGCGCCAGCACTGCGACCAGCAGCACCGCCATCTTGATCATGGTGCGGGCCTGCTCGGGATGGCGATCGGCCAGCAAGTAGCGCGCACCCACCGCCAGCACCACGAAGCCGGTGGTGAGGTACGCGGCGTTGAGCATGTGGCTGAAACGATACGGGAAGCTCGGATTGAAGATGATCGCCCACCAGTCGAGCGGCATGGCGATGCCGTCGACGATCTCGTGGCCGGTCGGTGTGTGCATCCAGCTGTTCGCCGCCAGGATCCAGAAGGCGGAGGTCATGGTGCCGATCGCGACGACGATCGCCGCCATCACCGACAGCCAGCGCGGTACCCGGCCCCAGCCGAACAGCATGATGCCGAGGAAGGTCGCCTCCAGGAAAAATGCGGTCAGCACCTCGTAGCCGATCAGCGGCCCGACGATGTTGCCCGCGAACACCGAGAAGCGACTCCAGTTGGTGCCGAACTGATAGGACAGCACGATCCCGGAGACGACGCCCATCGCAAACGAGACCGCGAAGATGCGGGTCCAGTACCGCGCCAGCCGCTGGTAGCGGTCCTGGCCGGTCCCGACCCACAGCACCAGCAGCGTGGCAATGTAAGCCGACAGCCCGATCGTGAACGTCGGGAAGATGATGTGGAAGGTCACCGTGAAAGCAAACTGCAATCGCGCGATCAGGACCGGATCGAGTTCCATCGCCTTGCTCCGCCGCCGTCGCGCGGCACGTGTCCCGATTCAGAAGTTCGCAAGTTTCTTGCCGCCGCTGCTGATACGAACTTCGGAATCAAGAGCACCAGCAATTAATTGGTTCCAGCGTTGCCCTGGTTCAGATAGCCGCCACCCCACTAAACTAGGCTTCGTTGGTCGCTTGCCAATGCGGCAGAATGATCACCGGGGGTGCGGCAAAGCGGCCTCCCGAATCTTTGCGCCCCATCAGTACGTATGATGCCTCATGCGCCGCTCCGGCAGAACCGGGCGCGGAATCGCAAATCACAGGAATTCTTATCGGGCATGCAGCGGGAACGGGGCGCCGTTGCTATCATGCCGGCCGGGTCGATCGAGACGGGGACGAGCAGGGGACATGGCTGAAACCAGTGCGCCGGAAGGGGGCAACTCGCTCGGTAGCTCGCTTGCGGCCTTTCTCGACCGCCGGTTCGGCCTGGCCGAAAACGGCACAACCGTCCGCACCGAATTCGTCGCCGGCCTGACCACCTTCCTCACGATGGTCTACATCGTGTTCGTCAATCCGGAGATTCTGTCGAATACCGGCATGGACCGCGGCGCGGTCTTCGTCGCGACCTGCCTGGCCGCCGCGATCTCGACGCTGATCATGGCGCTCTACGCCAACTATCCTATCGCGCTCGCGCCCGGGATGGGGCTGAATGCGTTCTTCGCCTTCACCCTGGTGCTCGGCGTTTACAAATACACCTGGCAGCAGGCGCTCTCCTTCGTGTTCATCGCGGGCCTGCTGGCGCTCGTCATCACCGCCACCAAACTGCGCGAAACTATCATCACGTCGATCCCGCAGAACCTGAAGCTCGCGGTGTCGGCCGGCGTCGGCCTGTTCCTGGGCATCATCGCGCTCGAGCAGTCCGGAATCGTGGTCGCGAGTCCGGCGACGCTGGTCACGCTCGGCAACCTGAAGGAGTGGCCGGCGATCCTGGCGCTTGCCGGCTTTGTGCTGATCGTCGCATTGAATTCACGCAAGATCCTCGGCGGCACGCTGATCGGCATGCTGGCGGTGACTCTGGTTGGGCTCGCGCTCGGCCTCGTGCATTTCCAGGGCATCGTCTCGATGCCGCCGTCGCTCGCGCCGACCTTCCTGCATCTCGATTTCTCGCGCGTGTTCGAGCACACCGCGCTGTTCGTCATCGTCACGCTGCTGTTCGTCGACCTGTTCGACACCGCCGGCACCCTGATCGGCGTCAGTTACCGCGCCGGTTTCCTCGACGATGAAGGCAAGCTGCCGCGCATGGGGCGCGCGTTGATCGCGGATTCGACGGCCACGTCAGTCGGCGCGCTGCTCGGCACCTCCAACACCACGAGCTATATCGAGAGCGCGGCCGGCGTCGAGGCCGGCGGCCGCACCGGGCTCACCGGCGTGTTCGTGGCGATGTTCTTCCTGCTCGCGCTGTTCTTTTCGCCGCTCGCCGGGATGATCCCGAAATACGCTTCCGCCGCGGCGCTGCTCTATGTCGCCTGCGTGATGACGCAAGGATTGGCCGGCCTCGACTGGGACGACATCACCGAATATGCGCCGGCGGTGGTGACGGCGATCGCAATGCCGCTCACCTTCTCGATCGCGACCGGGATCGGGCTCGGTTTCATCACCTATGCGCTGTGCAAGATCCTCGCCGGCCGCTTCGCCGAGGCGAAGCCGGCGGTGCTGGTTCTCGCCGCGCTGTTCGCCGTCAAATTCGCCCTCGCATCAAGCTCACCGCCATGAAATTCACAAGACGGGCCTTCAACCGCGGTGCAGCCGCCGTCGCCGCAGCAGCATTGCTGCCGGTTGGTGCGCATGCAACCGTGCCGCCGAGGGATCAGGCGCTGGTGCTCGCGCGCGCGACCGACGTCGATCTCTCCGCGCAAGAAACCGCCGTGATGTTGATGCCGGTGCCGCCGCCACGCCGGCCGCCGCAGAGGCCCAAGCTCGCGAAGGGCGAGAAGCCGCCGGCTGTACGCACGTGGATCGTGCTGCGTGATGTGGCGGCGGCCGATCGCACGCCTGCCTATGACCTGTCCTTCGTGCTGGAAGGGACGAACGTATTCGAGCCGAAGACCACGACGCAGCCGGTTGGCGCGCTTGAGCTTGGTAAGGGACGCGGCGACGACGGCCGCGAGACCGTCGCGTTCGACGTGACCGAGACTTTGGCCAAGCTTTCGAAAACGCGCGGTTTCAATATGCGCTACCTGCGCCTCACCATCGTGCGGCGCACCGCCGCCGATAAACCGGCTAATGAGAAAGAGGCCGCGCCAAGCGAACCTGCGTCGCCCGAGATCGGCACGATCGAGTTGGTCAGGTGGTAATATCACTCGTAGCCCGCATGGAGCGTAGCGGAATGCGGGGCCGCCTGAGTGGAACGTTCGATTCCCGGATTTCGCCATAGCGCGTCGAAGACGCGCGTAGACGCGCGTAGACGCGCTTATGGCTCCATCCGGGCTACAGTTTCTCAACTAGCCAGCGCCTTGCGCAGCGCCATCATGTCGCGCCAGGCGAGGCGCTTCTGCAGCGGGCTGCGCAGCAGGAATGCCGGATGGAAGGTCGCGAGCGCGCGTACTTCGCGGGCGCCGGCCTGGAACGGGTACCAGCGGCCGCGCGACTTGGTGATGCCGTCCTTGATATTGAGCAGGGTCTGCGCCGACGGGCCGCCGAGGCACACCATCACCTGCGCGCCCGACAGCTCGATCTGACGTCTGATGAACGGCAGGCAGATCGCGGACTCCTGCGGTGTCGGCGTGCGGTTGCCCGGCGGACGCCACGGCACGATGTTGGCGATGTAGGAATTGGTCTCGTCGAGTCCGATCGCCGCCAGCATGCGGTCGAGCAATTGCCCCGAGCGGCCGACGAACGGCAGTCCCGACTTGTCTTCCTCGTAGCCCGGGGCTTCGCCGACGAACATCACCCGCGCCTGCGGATTGCCGCGCCCGAACACGAGCTGGGTCGCGGTCGCGCGCAACGCACAGCCTTCGAAGCGCTCGACGATCGCGCGCAGGTCGTCGAGCGTGGCCGCGGTGGTTGCCGCTTCGCGCGCCGCCATCACCGCGGCGTCGGGCGGGGGCGGGGCTGCGGTGGCGTTGGTCGCGAGGTCGCGCGGCGTCAGCGTGCGGACCGGCGTCGCGGGCCGGGCGGCTGGCGGACGCACCGCGTCAGGCGGCTGCGGCGCAGCCGTCGGCGGCACGGGCGGCTGTTCGGCCAGCCGGTCGACCGGCGTTTCGCCGATAGCGGTGTCGACCCCGGCCTCCCGATAGAAGGCGAGGAGCTCCCGCATGGCCTTGTCGTGGACGGTCATCGTCATCGTCCCCCCACGATAGCACGGGCGATTGCCGCATGGCGGCAAACGTGGAACAACGGCGCAAATCTGGAGGAATTCAAGATTCGGGGCGGTGAGTGAAGGATCATGGCCGAAACTGAACTCCCGGCGCGGGAGGCGATGGAATTCGATGTGGTTATCGTCGGCGCCGGTCCGGCTGGGCTGGCGGCGGCCATCCGCCTCAAGCAGCGCTCGCCCGAGCTTTCGGTCGTGGTGGTCGAGAAGGGCTCCGAGGTCGGCGCGCACATCCTGTCCGGCGCGGTGATCGACCCGGTCGGCCTCGACCGCCTGCTGCCGGACTGGCGCACCGACGACGAAGCGCCGATCAAGACCAAGGTGAGCGACGACCGCTTCTATTGGCTGTCGGCGACGCGATCGATCCGGCTGCCGAATTTCATGATGCCGCCGCTGATGTCGAACCACGGCAACTACGTCGTGTCGCTCGGCAACGTATGCCGCTGGCTCGCGACCAAGGCGGAAGCGGCCGGCGTCGACATCTATCCGGGCTTCGCCGCAACCGAAGTGCTGTACGACGCCGACGGCGCCGTTGCCGGCATCGCCACCGGCGACATGGGCATCGGCAAAGACGGCAAGCCCACCGACAATTTCACGCGCGGCATGGAGCTGCGCGCCAAGTACACGCTGTTCGCGGAAGGCGCGCGCGGTTCACTCACCAAGACGCTGCTCAAGCGCTTCGGCCTGGACGACGGAAGAGAGCCGCAGAAATTCGGCATCGGCCTGAAGGAGCTGTGGCAGGTCGCGCCGGAAAAGCATCACGCGGGCCTGGTGCAGCACTCGTTCGGCTGGCCGCTCGATAACAAGACCGGCGGCGGCTCGTTCCTCTATCACCTCGACGACAATCTGGTGTCGGTCGGCTTCGTCGTCCATCTCAACTACGAGAACCCGTACATCAACCCGTTCGAGGAATTTCAGCGTTTCAAGACTCACCCGCTGGTGCGTTCGACCTTCGAAGGCGGCAAGCGGCTCGCCTACGGCGCCCGCGCCATCACCGAAGGCGGCTACCAGTCGGTGCCGAAGCTGTCGTTCCCCGGCGGCGCGCTGATCGGCTGCGCCGCCGGCTTCGTCAATGTGCCGCGCATCAAGGGCAGTCACAACGCGATGTTGTCCGGCATGCTCGCCGCCGAGCACGTCGCCGATGCGCTGGCCGAGGGCCGCAGCAACGACGAAATCAGCAGCTACGATGCCACGTGGCCCGAAATGGATATCGGCGCGGACCTCTGGCGGGTGCGAAACGCCAAGCCGCTGTGGTCGCGCTTCGGCACCTATCTCGGCATTGCGCTCGGCGGCTTCGACATGTGGTGCAACACGCTCGGCTTCTCGCTGTTCGGCACGTTGAAGCACCGCAAGACGGATGCAAAGAGCCTGCGGCCGGCGTCGGAATTCGCGCCCATCGCCTATCCGAAGCCCGACGGCAAGCTCACCTTCGACCGGCTCTCGTCGGTGTTCCTGTCGAACACTAATCACGAGGAGAATCAGCCACCGCACCTCAAGGTCGCGGACATGTCACTGCAGAAATCCTCCGAGCACGACGTCTTCGCCGGTCCGTCCGCCCGTTACTGTCCGGCGGCGGTTTACGAATGGGTGGAGGAGGGCGGCGATCCGCGGTTCGTGATCAACGCGCAAAACTGCGTCCACTGCAAAACCTGCGATATCAAGGACCCCAATCAGAACATTACCTGGGTTCCCCCGGAGGGTGGCGGCGGCCCGAATTACCCGAATATGTGAGGCGGCGGTCACGATACCGCCACACCGCCGCTATCAATGGTCAGCCGCCCGGTTGTGGATCGGAAAAAAGCGGCTGTTCTTGCGGGGCGGGCGCAAAAAGGTCATTCTCGCCTGAATTTCGCGGCCGCGCCGGTCATAGTCGCCGTAGTGGCTTGCCGCCAGATGGAGTCGACCGAATCGTGATTCCTCCAATGTCGATCTTGCGGGCCGCCTTGCCGGCGCTCGCGGCACTACTGGTTTGGTCGGTCGCCCCGAGTGCGCAGGCGCAATCAGATGCCCAGGCCCAGTCAAGCGGGCAATCCGGGGCCCAGGGACAAACCAGCCAGCGGCCGAAGTCGAGCCCGGCGTTCCCGCGCGTTTCGGTTTCGGGCAGCTATCTGGCCGCACGGCATGCCGGCACCTCCCGCGACGCCGCCGCGGCGTCGGTCTACTACCGGGTGGCGCTGCGGGGCGATCCGCGCAATCCGGAGCTGCTCGGCCGCGCCTTCATGGCGGTACTCCAGAGCGGCGAGATCGACGAATCGGTGCGGCTCGCGGACCGGCTGCTTCAGGTCGACAAGAGCGACCGCGTGGCGCGTCTCGTGCTGGGCGTGCGGGCGATCAAGCAGAAGCAATATGCGATAGCGCGTCAGCAGCTCGCACAGTCGGTGCGCGGCCCGATCACCGATCTGGCGGCAGCATTGCTGACGGGCTGGACCTATGCCGGCCCCACCGAAAG
>Ga0075430_100006102_pt1 | contig 10160 bp, 3 predicted proteins | sample RhiMetdeltSRZDD4_FD_75294 | JGI IMG/M metagenome (GOLD analysis project Ga0075430, IMG submission 75294) | Populus rhizosphere microbial communities from Tennessee, USA - Rhizosphere MetaG P. deltoides SRZDD4 | ecosystem: Host-associated > Plants > Roots > Rhizosphere > Soil | place: USA...
CGGCGTCCTCGCCGAGCAGGGTGTTGCCCGACTGGACGTTGACGGTGCCCCCCGTCTGCGTGAACGTGCCGTTGCCGCCGAGCGAGCCGAGGATGAGATTTCCCGCGCCGAGCTTGGTGAGGCTCGCGTTGCCGCCGATCCGGTACTCGCCCCGCCCCCCCGCGCGGCCGACCGCCAGCCAGTTGCTCAGCGTGAGCGAGCCGAACGCGTGGTCGTAGGCGCCGGCGCTGCCGGACCCCTGGCCGACCCACACCTCGCCGCCGGTCACCGTGAGGGCCCCGCCGTTGTGGACGAGCGCGCCGGCGCCGCCGGCGTCCCCCACGCGGACGTGGCTCGCGGCGAAAGTCGTCCCGTTGTTGCCGAGGCGAAGGGTGCTGTTGGAGCCGGCGGTGGTGCCGACGCGGACTTCGCTGCCGGGCGTGCCGAGCCGCCGGTTGAACGTCGCGTCGGCCGTCCCGACGACGTGCGTGCCGCCGCGGTGCAACACCGCGCCGTTGAAAACGGTCCTGCCCGAGTCGAGCGTGAGCGAGCCGCCGCCGTGGACGTCGCCGGAGAATGCAAGCGCGTTGGCGGTCGCGTTCTTCACGCGGGCGTTGCTGTGCAGTTCGACCCGCGAGGCGATCGTCTGCGTGCCCTGGGTGGCGGCGGTCGGATCGACCTGCACGTCAATCAGAGCGTCGGCCGCGGGGCCGTTGTCCCAGGTGCTGAGCGTGAGCAGGTCGTCCGCCCACCCGATCCGGTAGCTGGAGCCCGTCCGGAAGACCAGGCCGCGCACGGTCTTGTTGTCCACCCAGTCGAGCGTGACCGAGTTGCCGCCCGACAGGTTCCCGAAGAACGCGGTCGTGCTGGCCAGCTTGGGCGCGCGGTTCGTCCAGTTTGCAGCGGCGTCCCAGTTCTGGTTGCCGCCGGCCGGACCGACGTAGCTGGACTGAGCCGGGTCGGCGGCCTGCCACACGCGGACCCAGTCCACGTCAAACGACTTGTTGACGTCCTCTCCCGCCGGCGGGTCGCCGGGCCAGCCGCCGATCCCCAGGTTCAGGATCAGGTACATCCGCTGCATCTGCGCGATGGCGGCGGCGCCGGTGAAGGTGTGGAACTGGCGGCCGTCGATGTACCAGGTGAGCGTGTTGTCGGTCCACCTCACGCCGTAGTTGTGGAAACCCGCCGTCAGGTCGCCGGCCCCGGCGTTGCGGAAGCCCGACCAGCTCGACGCGTTCTGGCCGCTGCTGTTGCGGAAGTGGACGTTGGCGACGTAGTTGTTCGGGCTGGTGTTGGGGCTGCCGGGTCCGTTGCGGACGAACTCCATCACGTCGATTTCCGGCGGCCACCCCTCCTGGAGCGACCAGAACGCCGGCCAGGCGCCCAGGAAGTTCGGCATCTTCATCCGCGCTTCCATGTAACCGTCCTGCGCAGTCAGGTTGAGGTTCAGTTTTCCGTTGGTGTTGACGGCGCCGCTGGTGAACGGCTGGCCGCCGAAGTTTTCGCGCCGGCCCCAGAGCTGGAGCAGGCCGTTGTCGTTCGTGTCGACGCGGACGTTCTCGTCGCGGATGTACGCCGGGTAGTTGTGGGTGCGGCCCCAGGGGTAGGCGGAGTTCCACTTGTCCGGGTCCAGCCCCATCTGGTTGCCCGCGTACGCGTCGTTGAACTCGTCGGCAAACCGCAGCGCCCACGGCCCGCCCGACGGCAATTGTGCGCCCGCCGGCCCGCTTGGGAACGCGGCGACGGACAGGCAGGACAACACCACCAGGTTGCGGAAATTCGGCATGTCTCGCCGGCCTCTACAGCTTCACCTTCGCCAGGTAGATGGACGTCTTCCCCTCGTGGGACGAGTAGTAGCTGACCCAGAGCAGCCCGTCGTGCAGCACCATGCCGGCGTAGCTGGTGTCGCCGCCGGAGGGCAGCGCCAGGCATTCCGTCAGCGTCCCCGCCGCGGGGTCCAGCCGGCAGAGGGACGTCCGCACCTTTCCGTCATACAGCCGTACGGCGGCGAGGAGGTGGCCGTTCGGGGTGCGGATCATGGCGGGGCCGCCGACCTGCTTGCCCAGGTCCTTCCACGTCCAGTCCTTGTAGGGCGGCCTGGCGGTGCCGAGCAGGCCGGTTTTCGTGCCCTCGTCCCGGCGGAGCAGGCAGAGGCAGGTGTCGTCGGGGAGAAAGACGAGCGCGTGTTCGTTGGGGTAGCCCTTGTCGAACAGCGTGTGGACGAGCGGCTCGAAGTCGACGCCGTCGCGGCTGAGGTACAGGCGCGCGATCTTCTGCCCCGCCGTGCCGTAGCCGACGGCGTAGGCGGCGTCCTTGTGCCACGTGGTGCGCCAGATCCAGAAGTCCGGCTCGCCGACGTCGACGCCTTCGGCCCAGTCGCGGCCGTCTTCGGAGAACCAGGCCATCGACTGGTGCGTCTTGCCGCCGCCTTGTTTCGCGCGGGCCGCGGCGCCGCCGAGCATGAGCCGCCCGTCCGGCGTGAGGCAGGCCTTGGCGTCGCGGAGGTCGGCGCCTTCCAACGAGATCAGCGCCGCCGACTCCCACTTCCGCCCGTCGGCCGACTCGATCACGCGGAGCTTCCCGTCGGGAGACACGTGGTTCCGCCCCTCGCGGAAGACGCAGAACCACCGGTCCTTGAAGCGAACGAGGTCCGTGAACGCGTTGTGCGGCGCGGCGTCCCAGATCTTGCGCACTTCAACGAGTTGCGGCGCCTCGTCGGCCGCGGCGCCTTGCGCGGCCGCGTAGAAGAGGAAGACCATTGTCAAAGCCACCACGCGGTATCCGACCCGCCGACTTTCTCTTCGAACCATGGGTGATCTCCTCCACTTTGCCGAGTTCCGGGTCGTGCAGCCCGGCGGCGAGTCGGTCGCCGGGGCGGAGATGACTCACCACCAGCCTCTTATACCGTCGCCTGCAGCCGCGGCTCCGCCCCGGGCACGTCGGGTACGCACACGCCCGCCACCTATACGCCGGACTTGTGTAGATACCAACGGCGCTTGCCGTGGGATAGATTCTTTCGCCGCTCGGCGGCTGATCGCCGCGGACGCGGATACTACGTCATGCCCCAAACGAACGGATCACAGACGCGACATCAGTCGCCGCGGTCGGTAAATTAGCGTCCATGGACGGACAACCGACGCCAGGGGTACCGCCGGTCCCGCCCGCCGTCCCTGCAGCACAATTCCCGCCGGCGGCTCCCCCGCAGTTCCCGCCACTGCCGCAGCGCGCAATCCCGCTGGAACCTCCGCCCGGCCCGCCGAAGCGCCGGTTGGGTGCCTGGCTTCTCGGCGGCGGGATCGTCCTGCTGTGCGTCGTCGGCGCGTCGGTGCTGACGTGGAACTACGCGCAGTCGCGCCGGATCTCCCAGCGCGACGACTCGGTCAACCAGAAGTACAAGGACTCCGCCGGCGCCTTCACCGACGCCCCGGCCGCGGCCGACGCGTCGGACCCCAACGCCGAGGCCGAGCGGACGGCGATCGTCGCGCTGTTCGACCGCTTTGGCGCCGCAGTCAAGGCCGCCGACAACGTCGCCGTCAAGGACTGCTTCGACGGCGCCCGCATGTTCCGCGAGCTGGAGCGGCTGGGCACGATGCCGACGGTGCCGCTCACGAGGCAGCGCGAGGCGGCCGACGGGCTGCAGACCGGCATCGCCCGCGGGATCGCCAACCAGCCCGCCGACTACCAGTGGGACCGCTACGAGCTCCGCAGGATCAAGCCGCTCGACGTGCCGGGCGAGGCGGTGGTCTACGTCCGCGACTGGCGCCCCGACGGCGTGTCGGTCAAGACCCGGTGGTGGGTGAAGAAGCGCGGCGGGACGTGGCGGTTCTACGACATGGAAGTCCTCGACGCCGGCTTCCGCCTCACCACCGCCGCCTCCACGTTCGCCGCCGCCGGGCCCGGCCTGAACCTGCCGGCGCTGCAGCGGGCGGTCCAGGAGATCCGGACCGCCGGGGCGTCGCTGCTCCAGTGGGACGCGCCGGCGGCCGAGAAGTCGCTCACCGCGCTCGACTCCTACCAGGCCAACCTGCCCCCGCAGATCGACGCGATCCGGCACGTCCTGTGGGCCGAGCTGCGCATCCAGCAGAAGCGGCCGGCCGAGGCGATGACCCACCTGGACCAGGCGGTGGCGCTGCACTCGGACCTGCCGGCGGCGACGCAGACGCGGGCCTGGGCGCTCAACGAGCTCGGCCGACACGAGGAGGCGCTGTCGGCGGCGAAGGCGTCGCTCGACACCCTCGGCGCCGACGCCGTCACCTACGGCCACATGGCCCGCGCCCACCTGGGTCTCGGCAAGCCCGACGAGGCCCGCGCGTACTTCCTCAAGGCACTGGCCGACGAGCCCGACTACCCCGACGCGTGGGCGGGCATCTGCACCGCCACCACCGACGGCCCCGGCAAGGCGGAGCTGGCCCGCGAGTTCGGGAAGGTGAAGAACCCGTCGGCCGTCTTCCAGGGGGCGGCGTTCTTCCTCGTGGACCGGGGACAGGCCGACGGCCTGGACACGCTGCTTTCGCTCTACGAGCCCAGGGGCGCCGACGACCCGTGGCTGCCCTTCTACAAGGCGCACGCCCTGATGAACCGGGAGAAGTTCGCCGACGCCGCGGCGCTGCTGGCCGAGAACGTCTCCCGCGCCCCCGCCGAGTCCCAGGCCGCGTTCGAAGAACTGCGCCGCAGCGCCATGCTGGCCGGCGGCGACTACGTGGCCGCCTACGAGGCCTCGACCGACAGGGCCGCCGGCTTCCTGACGATGGCCAGCGCTGCCGCCGGCCAGCGCGACGCGGCGGCACTGCGGAAGCTGATCGCGGCCCACCGCGCGGGCCAGCCGCGCGACCCGTGGCTGCACTACTTCGAGGGGCACGCCTGCCGGTTCGAGGGCAGGAACGACGACGCCCTCGCGGCGTTCGCGCGCGGCCGCCTCGTCGCCGAGGGCGAGGAGGCGCAGGAGGACTTCCGCCGCGAGCAGGTGTCCCTCCTGTTCGAGGCGGGGAAGGTGCTGGAGGCGTACCGCACCGTCGGCCCGCGCGACGCCACCTTCTCGCAGCTCGGATGGTCGTGCTTCATTCAGGGCAAGTCCGAGGATATGGCCCGCCTCGTCGCCGAGCACCGCACCGCGGAGCCGCGGGACGCCGAACTGCCGATGTGGGACGCGCACGTGGCGTACCTGCGCCGCGACTACACCGAGGCGGCCAAGCTCTACCGAAGGTACCGCGCCGCCGCGGGGCAGGAAGGCCGGCCCGTGCACGACCAGTTGATCCGCAGCCTCCTGCGCGCGGGTCGAACGGACGAGGCGCGGGCCGAGGCGCAGGCGGCCCTGCGGGACAGGAACGACTCGTACTACCTGGCCATGGTCCACCTGGCGGCGGGCGAGTTCGACGAGGCCGTCGTGCGAATGGACCGGTACCTGGAGGAAGGCGGCGCGCCGTTCGACCTCTACGACGACCCGGACATGGGGTCCCTGCTGAAAGGCGCCGACGCCCTGGCCGCCTGGCGGGCGAAGCACCCCGAGCCCGCGCCGGCGCCCGCCGGGGCCGCGCCCGCAAGACCGGCGCAGCCCCGTTAAACGCCGCCGTCCGTGCGGCCTTTGCGGGGTGTGCGGGCGTGGGATCGTGAGGCCCGGCGGCACTGTGACGGGTGGGGCGCTGAACTTGGGACACCACCCGTCGTATGATTATGCTGGGCCGGCACGGTGCGACGCGACCGGGTACGGGTTTTGCACCGGGTCGGTGGCGGCGGCCGACGCCCGTTCGACGTGAACGGTCGCGGCCCCGGGGAGATCGCGAGGGTACTCAAGCCGACTCCCGAAGCCGCCGTTGGTCCCTGTAGGAGGTGAGTCATCCTTACGACGGACATGCCCCGCGTGGAGCCGCGCACGGCGGCCCGCCTGTTCGCGATTCAAGCCGCCCGCCTCGCGGCCAACACCCGCTGCCACAACGTGGTGGTGCTGGAAGTGAGCGGCATCTCCCCCGTCACCGATTACCTGGTCCTGGCGACCGGGACGAGCCCCCGGCAGATGCAGACCGTCTGCGACCAGGTGGAAGAGATGGGCGAGGGGCAGACGCCCCCGAACAAGGCCTTCTCCCGCCAGGACGACGGCAGCGCCAACTGGTCGTGCATCGACTTCATCGACGTCGTCGTGCACGTCTTCAGCCAGGACGCCAGGAGCTATTACGACCTCGACGGCCTGTGGGGCGACGCCAAGAAGGTCGAGTGGCGCGAAGAGGCTGCGGTGGCGAAGTAGAAACCCGAAATCCGAAGCACGAAACTCGAAACAAATTCAAAGCACGAAATTCAGATGACAGAAACGGGAGGCGGCGCCGGAGTGTCCGGCGCCCCTCCCGTTTTGGATTTCGGTCATTCGGATTTCGGATTTGTTTCGGATTTCGTGCTTCGGATTTCGGATTTCCCGCGCGGCGGGCTACACCACGGCGACTCCGCAGCACTTCTTGTATTTCTTGCCGCTTCCACACGGGCACGGGTCGTTGCGGCCGACGCGTGGGCCGTCCTTGATGATCGGCTTCACCTTTACCGCCGCCTCGCCCTGGACCTTCGCGGCGGCTTCGGCCATCTCGCCGCCGGACGCGGCCTGGGCCCCGCCGGAGACGGCGTCGGCGGTGGCGCGGATGTTCTCGCCCACGCCGTAGCCCCCCGCCTCCTCGTGAACGGCCGCCGTCTCGCGGTAGGCGCTGCGGGCCTCGGCCCGGCCGACGACGCGGGCCTTAAAGATGAGGTCGGTCACCTTGTCGCGAATGCCCGCCAGCATTTCCTCGAAGTAGCGGTACCCCTCCTTCTTGTAGAGCACCCGAGGGTCGCGCTCGGCGAAGGCCTGCAGGCCGATGCCGGCCTTGAGCATGTCCATCGCGTAGAGGTGGTCCTTCCAGCTCTGGTCGAAGATCTGGATCAGCACGAACTGCTCCAGGTCCGTCAGCTCCTGCCGCAGGATCCGCCGGGCGCGAGTCAGTAGCGCCTCGCGGACGTGGGTGGTTGCATTGTCGCCGTTGGCGGCAGCGCCGTTGCCGTTGGACAGGTGGCCGTTGCCGTCCGACTCTCCGTTCAGCCGGTCGTCCTTCAGCTCCTCCGGGTCGACCCGCACGTCGAACCGCCGGCCGAACGCGTCGGCCAGCGCCGCGGGTTTGTCGGCGCCCTGGGCCCGGATGATCCGGTCGATCTCGTCGTCGAGCTGGCCGTCCTGGAGGAACTTCTCCTGGTAACCGATCAGCTCGTCCCGGAGCTTGCGGAGCGGGGTCGCGCGGACGTGGTCGATCGACAGCTCCACCCCGTACTTCGCCCGCACCCGCTCGGACAGGTACTCGGCGGCGTACGGGTTGTCGGTGCCGCCCTGCTCGTCGCCGCCGAACACCATCGTCAACAGGTGGTCCACCGGGTACTCGACCTCGCGGCGGGCGTAGGCCTCGCGGGCCCGCTCCTCGATCAGCCGCTCGATCTCGCCGGCGGGCTTGCGCGTCTCGCGGTCGGTGCCGACGTTCTCCAGCATCTCCTCGGGCTTCACCTCGATGCCGAATTTCTCCTTCGCCCACTCGGCCAACTCACGCTCCGCGTACCGCGGCTCCAGGTACCGCACCAGCCCGGCGCAGTCGCGCTTGTCGATCTGCTCTTCCGCGGCATAGCGCAGCTTCTCCTCCACCTCGTTGGCGGACATTTTGCGGATCTGGTTCTGCGGCAGGTTCACGTGGAACCGGCTCATCGCCCAGCTCGAGAGGCCCTTGGTGTCCCACTCTTCCGGGTTGTCCGGGTCCTCGCCCATGAACTCGCCCATGGTGGCGGAGATGTTGCTGTCGATCTCCACCTTGGCCTGGGCCTTGACGTACTCCTCCAGGTCCTCCAGCCGCCGCATCCCGCGCAGGTCCTGCGGGTCGATCGTGACCTCGAAGTTGGTGCGGGCCCACTCGGCGATGTTGGCCGCGACGTAGTCCTGGGTGACGTACTTGTCGACGGCGTCGGTGATGGCGTCGCCGATCATCTCCCAGATGACCTGGTCGACCTCCTTGCCCTCCAGCACGCGCTGCCGCATCCCGTAGAAGGTGGTGCGCTGCCGGTCCATCACCTCGTCGTACTCCAGCAGGTTCTTGCGCGCCAGGAAGTTCCGCTCCTCGACCTTCTTCTGGGCCCGGACGATGCCCTTGGTGATCGACTTGTGCTCGATCGCCTCGCCCTCCTGCATGCCGATGCGGCCGAGCATGTTGATCGTCCAGTCGCCCATGAACATCTTCATGAGGTCGTCTTCGAGCGACACGTAGAACCGCGACGACCCGGGGTCGCCCTGCCGGCCGCCGCGGCCGCGGAGCTGGTTGTCGATGCGCCGCGCCGTGTGCCGCTCGGTCCCGATCACGTGCAGCCCGCCGGACCTGTGGCTCTCGGGACTGAGCTTGATGTCCGTGCCGCGGCCGGCCATGTTCGTCGCGATGGTCACCTTGCCGACCGTCTCCCCGTGGTGGTTGACGTACTGCTGGCCCGCCTCGGCGACGATCTGCGCCTCGCGCTCGTGGTACTTGGCGTTGAGCACGTTGTGCTCGACGCCGTACTTGCGCTTCAGCATCGCCGAGAGCATCTCGCTCTTCTCGACGCTGGTGGTGCCGACGAGGACCGGGCGGCCCTTGTCGCTGAACTCCTTGATCTCCTCGATCACCGCGTCCCACTTCTCCCGCTCCTTGCGGTAGACGCGGTCCTCGTGGTCCTCGCGGACGACCGGGCGGTTGGTCGGGATGGTCACGACCTCCAGCCGGTAGATCTTGCTGAACTCCTCCGCCTCCGTCTGGGCGGTGCCGGTCATGCCGGCCAGCGCCTTGTACAGCTTGAAGAAGTTCTGGAGGGTGATGGTGGCGAGCGTCTGCGTCTCCTGCTTGATGGGGACGCGCTCCTTGGCCTCGACCGCCTGGTGCAGGCCGTCGGACCACTGCCGGCCGACCATCTTGCGCCCGGTGTACTCGTCGACGATGATGACCTCCATCTCGCCGCGCTGCCCGCGCTCGACGACGTAGTCCCGGTCCTTCTCGTAGACGACGTGCGCCCGCAGCGCCTGCTCCATGAGGTGCGGCCACTCCATGTTCGAGCCCACGTAGAAGCTCCCGACGCCCGCCGCCTCCTGGGCCGCGGCGATGCCCTCGTGGGTGAGGTGAACGCTCTTGCGGTCCAGCTCCACCTCGTAGTACTGCGTGACGCCCGTCTTCTTCCCCTCCAGCTCCTCCAGACGCTTCTTCGCCTCCTCCTGCCGCTTGCGCGCGCGGTCTTTCTCGTCGCGGTTCTTCGACTTCTCCTCGTCGCCCTCGGCCGCCTTGATGTCGCGCTTGGCGGCGTCGATCTGCTTGGCGACCGCGTCGAACGCCCGGTTCAGCTCGATCACCTTCCGCGCCACCGTGTCGGCCGCCTTGTACTTCGGGGCGTCGTCGTGCGCGGCGCCGCTGATGATGAGCGGCGTGCGGGCCTCGTCGATCAGGATCGAATCCACCTCGTCCACGATCGCGTAGTGCAGCGGCCCCTGCACCTGCTCCTCCACCCGCACCTTCATGTTGTCGCGCAGGTAGTCGAAGCCGAACTCGCTGTTGGTGCCGTAGGTGATGTCGCACTCGTACTGCTTGCGCCGCACCTCCCCGCCGGGCTCCATCTCCGACTGGATGAACCCGACGCTGATCCCCAGCGCCTCGAACGCGGGCCGCACCCAGTTGGCGTCGCGCTTCACCAGGTAGTCGTTGACGGTCACCACGTGGCAGTGCATCCCCTCCAGCACCCGCAGGAAGCACGCCAGGGGCGCCACGAACGTCTTGCCCTCGCCGGTGGCCATCTCGGCGATCTTCCCCTCGTACAGCACCAGCCCGCCGATCATCTGCACGTCGAACGGCCGGGCGCGGAACGGCGGGCGGCTGTCGGGGTAGAGCTTGCGCACCGCGGCGTAGATCGTGTGCGGGATCGGGACGGTCAGGTACGACTCGCCCGTCGCGATCATCCGCTGCTGCACCTCGTCGTACGCCTTCAGCAGCTCGTCGTCGAACTTGTCGGGGTCGAAGTGCTGCTCGGGGTTGAAGACCTCGCGCACGCCGATGTGGCGGTCCATCGCCTCGCGGATGATCGCCAGGGCCTCCGGCATCACGTCCGCCGACCGGAGCTTCTTCGCCGTCAGCCCCTCCCGCAGCTCGGCGGTCCGCGCCGCGAGCTGCTCGTCGGTCAGC
>Ga0075430_100006105_pt1 | contig 10156 bp, 3 predicted proteins | sample RhiMetdeltSRZDD4_FD_75294 | JGI IMG/M metagenome (GOLD analysis project Ga0075430, IMG submission 75294) | Populus rhizosphere microbial communities from Tennessee, USA - Rhizosphere MetaG P. deltoides SRZDD4 | ecosystem: Host-associated > Plants > Roots > Rhizosphere > Soil | place: USA...
CCGAACCGCACCGGCCACCCCGTGTCCACGACGTTCCCGCCCGCGTCCAGGAGCGAGACTTGCAGCCCGTACGTGTTCTGCGGCGTGTGCAGGTCCCACAGCCTTTCCGGCTTCCACGCGGCGGAGAACGTCATCCGGCCGCCATCCAGGTCCTCCGCCCCAAACGGCCGGCTTTCAAACTCCTTCACCGCGCGGTTGCCGTCAGTGATCCGCGCGCGCAGCCGGTACCGGGCCCCCGGCGCCAGGCCTTCCATCGAAGCGCCGACGCTCACCTCCCCGCGGCGCACGGACGTGTCCGCCCTCACGTCCGAGAGGCGAGCCGCGGCGGGGGTCGCCGCGAGGTAGACGTCCCCGCACAGCCCCCGACGCGCCACCGTGCCCTTCACCTTCCGGGCAGACGCGGTGTCGCTGTAGGAGAGCATCACACCGTCAAGCGGCAGTGCGACCACGAGGAGGCTCAGCAAGTGGGTTTGCCCCGGCCGGCACAGCGCCGACAGGTCGATTTCCCCGGCGGGGAATCGCAGTTCACCCGCCTTCCTCCCGTCCACGAAGACGGCCGCGTAGGAGTTGAGGTACTCGACCGACAGCGCAATACGCCGGCCGCCCCATCCGGCCGGGACGGTGATCGGGCGCTGGTACCACGCCGCGGTGACTTGTCCGAGCCTCCGGTCCTTCCAGCCCGGGTGGGCGTGAACCGTCTGCGAGTCCTTCTGAAGGTAATCGGTGATCCCCGGCCAGCTCCCGGGAACCTTGAAGTAGCCCCACCCGTCATCCGGCACCGCGTCCGACTTCCCGTCGGCGGGCTGCCACCGCCAGAGGCCGTTCACGCAGATGCGCTGGCGCGTCGGCGTCGTCTCCTGCCACGCGCGGCCCAGGTCCCACACGGCCGTGACGCCTTCCGGGAGCGGTGTGGCGGGCTGGCCAGTTGACGCGTGGGGGAGCAGCAGGAAGACCAGAACCAGGACCGTCCCTGCGGACGCGTGCGCGCGAGTCGTCATGTCTGAAGTAGCGAGCAAGTCGGCCCACCGTTGCGTCCGAGCGCTGCTGAACGGTGCCCCCCGCCCCTGAACCGCTACGGGCCCGCGGCGGACGCGACACGGGGCGAGCGACTCGTCTTGGCCTTTCTTCGCCGGCGTCGTGGTGCTGTTGTTCGGCCCCTACTGGCTCCCCGGCATCGGCCGCGCGACGCGCGCCCGCGCCGACCAATTGGCGGCGTACGCCGCGGGGGCGGAGGCAGGAACTATGACCCAGGCGACGCGGGCCATGGGTTCATGAGGTCAGCGATCACGCCCGCGCTTCTTCCCGCGACTGGCGTTCTCCGCGATCCTTGCCTTTACGAGCTTCCGCACGAGAGACGCCGGCAGCGGCTTGTCCGGCTGGAAGCGGATCGTGCCCTTGCTGGTGTCGTATTTCTTCAGGTCTTCCGCGTGGTCCTCCACGGTCGAGCCGCTCATCAGGTAGAACGCGCAGTGGTCCTTGCCCGCACCCAGCGCGACGAGCGGCCTGCCATCCAGTTTGAACGCGGCCAGACCGTAGCTGATGCACTCCCCCGCGCCCGGCGCGGCGGCGTGAATGGTCTTGCGGAGCTTCTCCAGCGCCGCCCGCTGGTCGTCCCACACGCCGGCCATGTATTCGTCGAAGGTCGTTGCTTTCGCCGCCATGCTTAGTGAGCCTCAACTGGTTGAGAGACGGCAGTCTCACCCCGGCGCGGGGCTTTTACATTTCCCCGCCGCGCGTCTACGTTCCTCTGCCGATGGAGCAGACGGCCGGCGAGTCTACACGCCCCGCGGCGGAGCCGGCACAAAAGCCGGCCGAACCGCCACTGCGGCGGATGGGAATGCCGCGGCGGCTGTGGGTGCCGTGCGCCGCGCCGGCCCCGACCGGACTGGTCGGGTCGGGCGGCGCGCTGGCGGAACCCGTGCGGTCAAAGGCGTACGGCGTCGACGTGGAGCGGGGCGACGTGCTCACCGAGTTCGTCGGCCCCTCCGCCTACGCCCCCCGCGCCCCCGCCGGCGGCCGCGTGATGGGTGTCGAGCCCGTCCGGCTGACGGACGGCCGCGAGGCGCCTGCCGTCATCCTCGAGCCCCACCGGCCCGGCGAGATCCCCAAAGACGAGGCCGCCAATGCGGCCGCCCCGCACGCGCCGCAGCCCGCCGCCGACCTGTTCGGCGAGATCGCGCCCGGCGAGCGGGCGCAATGGATCGAGGCGTTGCGCCTGGCCGGCGTCTGGGCCGACCGGTGGGCCAGCCCCGACCTGCTCGGCCAGTTGCACCAGTCGATCCGCCGTCCGGTGGACACCGTCGTGTGCAACGCGCTCGACCCCGACCGCGCCCTGCCCCTGCAAAGCCTGCTGGCCGCCTCGTTCTCCGCGGAACTCGCCGCGGGCGTGGACCTGCTGGCCAAGCTGGCCGGCGCCGAGCGGGCGTGGGTCGTCTTTGACGAGTTGGCCGGCGACCTCGCGGAGCGGCTGCGGGCGAGCGTGGAACAAGCGTCAGGCGGCGCCCTCGCGGGCGACGGCGCGGGCGGCCGGCCCCGGCTCGTGCCGCTGGGCAACGACTACCCGCAGGCGAACCCGACGCTCCTGCTCTACACGCTGCTGGGGCGCCGGCTCGCGCCGGGCCACCTGCCTACCGAGTCGGGCGTGCTGGTGTTCGACGCGGCGGCGGCGGTGGCCGTCGGGCGATTCGTCTTTACGCGCGAGCCAATGACGACCGTGCCCGTGGCGCTGTGGGACGTGGTCCAGGGGCGGGGGCATTTCGTCGAGGCGCCGCTGGGGTCGCCGCTGCGGGACGTCATCGCCTTCACGGGAACGGCGCCCGACCTGACGCTGATCCGGGGAGGCACGCCGCCCCGCGACCTGCGCGTGGGCGGCGGCGCGGTCGTCGCGGGGTCGGAGCTGACGGCGTACGCCTCGCCGCCGGAGCCCGACGTCAACCCCGACCCGTGCATCCGGTGCGGCTGGTGCGTCGAGGCGTGCCCGGTCCACATCCACCCCGCCGCCCTGCTGGAGGCGGCGCAGCGCGACGACCAGGAGCTGGCCGACGAGTCGGGACTGGACGCCTGCATCGACTGCGGCGTGTGCAACTACGTGTGCCCGGCGCGCCTGCCGCTGCTCGACGGCATCCGGCTGCTCCGCCGCCGGCGTGACACGGGTTGGACGCGACCGTGACGGAAGAGAAGGCGAGGATAGAAGATGGAGGATAGAGGCAAAGAGCGAGTTGCTCGCCGTTGCCTTTCTCTATCCTCTATCTTCTATCCTCTATCCTCGCTTGCTTTCCCAAACCCGGGCGCGACCGTAACCTCTCGCCTCGCGGGCCGCCGAGGCGCGGCTCCGTGATGCCGGCATGAAGCGCTCCGCGATCCTCCTGCCCAACCCCCTCCGCGCCGCCGCGCACAGCGGCATCACGATCACGCGGTACTACGCCATGCACTTCCTCGCCGCCACCTTCCCCTTCGCGGCCGGCGTGGTGTTGTACGGCTGGCGGGCGGCGGCGGCGGTGGGCACGGTGCTCCTGGCGGCGGCGGGCGCGGTGGTCATCTGGCGCCGCGTCGGCACCCTCGGCCGGCAGTTGCGCCTCCCCCACGCCCTCTGGCTGGCGACGCTGCTGGCCCTCATGCTGCCGGCGCACCTGGCCACACTCACGGCGGACGAGGACGGCACGATCCTCTGGCCGATCCTCGTCGCCGGCGGCGTCGTGCTCGTGATGCTGCTGTGGATGCTCGGCGGGCTGGGGGCCGGGCGCGTCCACCCGGTGCTCGTGACGTACCTGTTCCTGTCGGTGCTGTTCTCCGCCGACCTGGTGCCGCAATCGGTGCTCCAGCGGGACAAGCTCGTGCTGGGCGACGTGCTGTACACGCCGCAGTCGCAGGCCCTCGTCGCCCACCCCGAGCCGTGGGCGCGCCGGCCGCTGGTGGACCGCTACGACGCCACCAGCGCCCCCTCCGCCGCCCACCGCCTCATCGCCTACACGCGCGGCCGGATGGTCGCGGAGCGCGGGCTGCTGCGCCTGCAGGGGTTGATCAGCGACCAGCTCCCGCCGCTGGAGGACCTCGTCGTCGGCGGGCAGCCCGGTCCCATCGGCACCAGCAGCGCCGTCGCGGTCATCGTCGGCGGCTTGTTCCTCCTCTACCGCGGCCTCATCGACTACCGCATCCCGCTGATCATCGTGATCACGGCTTACGTCCTGTTGCTCGTCCTGCCGATCCCGGCGCGATTCGTCGAGGACTGGCCCCAGTGGCGCGTCTTCGTGATGCGCGAACCCGACGTCGACTGGGCCACCGCCTATACCTTCGTCCACTACGAGCTGATGGCCTCGCCCCTGCTGTTTACCGCCCTGTTCCTGGCAACCGCCCCCTCCATCCGGCCGCTGACGCGCAGGGCGCGCACGGTGTACGCGCTGCTGGTCGGCGTCCTGGTGGCGCCCGCGCAGCTCTACGTCTCCGTCTCCGTCGGACCCTACCTGGCCCTGTTCGCCGCCAGCCTGCTGACCCCCCTGCTCGACCGGTGGATGCCGCCCAAGCCGCTGGTGTGACGCCCCCGGGGCGTCGCTCGACAGTCGTGCAAAATGCGCAAAAGTATTGACACGCCGCATCTGACGATTTATTTTCGCCGCCAGCGAGATGCGTTGGTGGAGGAGTTCCGCAGGGCTACTTAGCGGATCGTCGCTAGGCTAGACAGCAGGGCCGTATCACCTCACGCGCAAGGCGTCCGGGCCCCGCGCCATTCCTCCCGACGTTCAACGGTGGTTCACGTCTGTGTGTCGCGCCAGCAGGCGCGTTGCCTCTGGCGATACGCCCGGTGGCTCCGGGCGCAGTGTCGGGCGATGTTTGAGTGACGTCCCAGGTCCGCGTGCGGCGTGACGCTTCTCGTCGTCGCGCAGGCGCGCACCCATGCCGGGTCACCCAGCCTCCGCCCATTCATATCCGGAGGAGCGGTCACATGTCTCTTCGTATCGACCGGAAGGCGAAACATGCGGTGTCGCGCGCCACGTCGCGCGGCGGTCGGCGGGCTGCCTTGAAGAGCGCCTGCCAGAACGTGGTCGCAGGGGAGATGGCGCGGTGGGAGTCGCTCGAGTCGCGCCTGCACCTGGCCCTGGTCCACCACTACCAGTTCAACGAGGGCACCGGCGACACCACCGCCGACGCCGTCGGCACCAACAACGGCACGCTCGTCGGCGTGATGCCCGACGCCAGCGGCCCGGGCGTGTCGTGGCGCTCCGCCTCGCCCAGCCCGGCCGGCGGCCCCTACCTGCACTTCGAGGCCGAGCCGCTCGCCCCCAACGTCGACACGTTCAGCAATACCGGCGGCCGCGTCGACGTTGCCACCTCGCTCGAAACGGTGCTCGGCGGCTCCGGCAGCGTCGTGAGCTGGATCCGCGTCACCCCGCCCACCGGTCCCACCGACCCGATCGGCAGCGGCACCGTCTGGCGCGCCCCCGGCATCACCGGCAATGAGCACAGCGGCGGCGCCAACGACGTCTTCTACGGCTGGCTCGACCCCGCCGGCCGCGCCGGCATGACCGCAGGCAACGGCGCCAGTGCCCTCAGCTCGCGGTCCATCGCGGACGGATCCTGGCACCTGCTGGCCGTCACCCGCGACTCGGCCTCTGGAGCCGTGAGGACCTACATTGACGGCGTGCTCCGCGGCAGCGCCACCAGCGCCACGGGCGTGATGACCGGCGTCTTCCAGTCGATCGGCGCCATCGCGGTCAGCGCGACGAACGACCCGTTCACCGTCGCCAACTACAACCACCTGAACAACACGGACCTCGACGCCGTCCGGCTGTACAACCACGTGCTGACGCCGGCCGAGGTCGCGGCCATGGTCGGCACCGGCGCCCTGACGGCCCCGACCGCGGGGACCGCCACGGTGGACCCGGCCAACGGGACCCGCATCAACCTCTCCTTCACCGACAACTCCGACAACGAGGCGGGGTTCATCATCGACCGCGCCACGGTGACTAACGGCGTGAGCGGGCCTTTCAGCACAATCGCCCAGCTCGGGCCGGGCGGCGCACCGGGCAGCACGGTGAACTACACCGATACCGTCGCCGCCTTCAACCAGACGTTCCAGTACCGGGTGCGCGCGTTCAACACGAGTGGCGAGTCGGCCAACTCGCTGTTCCCGCAGGTCACCAGCGGCGAGAACCTCACCGGCGCCGTCTCCGCCGGCTATCTCAATAGCAACTTCTGGGGCGTCGGCGGCGCCGCAGGCGGCGGGCCGCGCGTCTGGCCCGTGGACGAGAACCCGAACGACGGCGTCACGGCCGGCGGCGGCGAGGAGAACGCGGGCACGATTCGACTGGACCCCAATACGCCCCACGACCCGGCCACGCCCACCGGCATCGCCGTCCGCGACCCGGACGTCACGGAGATCCAGCGGTTCGAAGGGGAGATCGACCCCAACACCAGTCAGCCGGTATTCCGCCAGAACTTCGGCCCGGGCACGCCGGCCGGATTCGCGGCACCGCTCTTCGCCGGGGCGCCGCACCCCTCGATCCGCGTGGACAACTTCTCCACGATCTACACCGGCAAGATCGTCATCCCCACCGAGGATACCGACGGCACGCCGGGCATCCAGGTGCGCTTCGTCGGCCTCACCGACGACGACGGCCACCTGTACGTGAACGGCCGGCTGGTCTCCACCGACCCCAACGGCCACGGCACCCGCGTCGCCGCCAACCACCTGCCCGCGCAGACGTTCCAGCCGGGCCAGAAACTCGACTTCATCCTGCTCCAGGCGGAGCAGGGCGGCGATGCCAACGTCCGCATGCAGTGGGAGGTCGAAGGCGGTGGCCTCGTGGACGTGCCGGTGTCGGCGCTGGAGGCGGCGCCGAGCCGGCCGGGCAAGTCCGGCCTGACGCTGGTCGGCACGCCCTCGTCACACCAGGTGTCGTTCACCATCACCGACAACTCCACCAGCGAGCAGCGGTTCGAGCTGTACCGCAAGCTCGCCACCGACCCGGACACCGCGTACGAGAAGATCAACGAGACCGGCATCAACAGCCCGTTCATCAACGACGCCAGCGCGAGGCCCGGCACGGCGTACACGTACGTGCTGCGCGGATTCAACTTCGCCAGCGGGCTTGGCGAGGCGAGCGACCCGGTCACGGCCACCACCGCCGCTGAGCCGGCCGCCGGGACGGGCCTCCACGCCTACTACTTCAACGACGAGTTCTGGGGGCAGGGCGAGAACCGGCCGCTCGGCCGGCACGACCTGGCCAACCGGATGAGCAACATCTACGTGGGCTTCGGCGAGAACATCAACAGCGCCGACGTCCACGAGATCGTCCAGACGGTGAACTTCGACTTTGGCGGCAACAACCACGACCCGTCGGTCCGCCCCGGCGGCTCGCCGCACGCGCAGATCCGCGACAACAGCTTCTCCACCGTCTATACCGGGAAGATCCGGATCGACACCGCCGGCGAGTACCAGATCCTCGGGGACACGGACGACGACGGCTACGTGATCGTGGATGGCATCGTCACGTCGTCCGACCCGTTCGGCCACGGCTTCCGCGACCCGCGGATCACGCCGAACCGGCCCGACCGCGCTGACCGATTCACCCGCCCGATCTTCCTGACCGCCGGCGAGCACGACGTGATCTTGCTAGAGTCGGAGCAGGGCGGCGGCGCGGGCGCGCGGCTGCACTGGATCCCGCCGGGTACGACGGCCCGCGTCATCATCCCGGCGACCAACCTGAGCACTTTCACCCCGGTTCCCGTTGCCGGCGTACCGACGGTGAACGCCGGGGAAGGCCGCGGCACCAACGCGCTGGTGACGTTCGTCAAGCCCGCCGGGGCGCCGTACAGCGAGTTGAAGACCGTCTTCGAGATCGCCACCGACGCCGCCTTCACGCAGAACTACCGCAAGATCATCCTAGGGGCCGGCGCGGGGCAGCAGTTCCGCCTGTTCGGCCTGACGCCCAACACGCAGTACTTCGCGCGAGCGACGGTGAAGAACTTCGAGGGCGAGCACCTCGGCGAGGTCGGCACGTTCAACTCCGGCCCCGAGCAGGCGCCCGACGCGCCGCAGGACCTCGTGGCCCGGCCGTTCACCCCGACGCAGGTGCGGCTGACCTGGTTCGACAACTCGTTCGACGAGACGGGGTTCGTCATCCAGCGCCGCAGGGTGGGCGAGACCGACTTCGTGGACGTTGGCACGGTCGGCGCCAACACGCAGATCTTCTTCGACAACCTCGACCCGGCGCAGTTCCCGCTGGGCTCGCAGATCGAGTACCAGGTCCGCTCCTTCAACAACGCCGGCCGGTCCGGCCCGTCGAACGTCGTCGTGGTCATTGTCGGCGGTCCGGGCGGCACGGGGCTGACCCAGCGCATCTGGGACGAGAGCGACGCGACCAACCGCGAGGGCGTCGGCGCACCGGCCGTCACCACGATCGACCCCGTCGTGGACGACGCGTACGGCACCGGGTCGCCACATCCGAGCATCACCGATCCGGACTTCTTCTCGATCGAGTGGGTCGGCGAGATCATCGCCGAGGAGACCAAGGCGTACGACTTCTCCATCGCCGGCGACGACGGCATCCGGCTGTACTTCAACAACGTGCTGGTGATCGACGGCGGCTGGCGCAACCAGGGCGAGACGGAGTACTTCTCCGAGCCCATCAGCCTCACCGCCGGCCAGCGCTACCCCGTCCGGTTACAGATGTACGAGAACGACGGCGGCGCGGTGGCGCGCCTGCGGTGGAACGGCGTCGGCAACGTGCGCGAGCCTATCCCGACAGCGTTCCTCGCGCCCGAGGCCACGCCCGTCGACCCGAAGACCCGCCCGGTGTCCCACGCCAAGGCGTTCGGCCTGGCGCCCCCGCCGGGCACCACCACGCCGCAGGTCGCCCTGCGCTGGCAGGACAACTCGTTCAGCGAAGAAGGGTTCCAGATCCAGCGGTCGGCGACCCCCGACTTCGCAACGGTCACCGAGCTCACCGCCACCCAGGGGCAGGACCTGCTCGTGGACAACGACGCGGCACTGGAGGCCGGGACGCGGTACCACTACCGCATCCGCCCGACCGGCGCGCCCGACACCGCGTGGGTGACCGTCTCGGCGATTCCTAATGAGGTCACGGGCGACTTCGCCTACACCCGCTTCAACGACCAGTCGGACCTGACGCTCAACAACTTCGCCAGTACCACCGCCGAGGGGACCATCAAGCTGACGCACAACCAGAACGACCGCAGCGGCAGCGCTTGGTTCAACCGCACGTTCGACCTGAACGTGGACTGGAAGAGCCAGTTCGACTTCCAGATCGGCAGCGGCAACAACGCCGACGGCATGGCCTTCGTCATCCAGAACTTCCCGACCGACCCGAACAGCGCGCTCAACGCGATGGGCGGCGGCGGCGGCGGGCTGGCCTATGCCGGCATCTCGAACTCCGTGGCCGTCACCATCGACTACCACGACAACCTGGACATGGTCGGCGTGTGGACCGCGGGCAACGCGCCGCCGGGCGGCGGCATCGCGAACGTGCCGCAGGCCGACAACTCCGGCGCCAACCGGCCCCCCGTCGGCCAGCCGCACGCCACCGACCAGTCGATCGACCTGCGGAACACGGCCAACCTCGAGACCGGCTCGGCGGCGTTCGACCTGGATAACGGCACGGTCTACCGGATGTTCCTGGAGTACGACGAGAACGACAACGGCACGCCGGAAAACCCGGCGGACGACACCGGCGTCCTCACCATCAAGATCGCAAACGCGGCGACGCCGAATACGGTCCGCTTCAGCACGCAGTACGCCATCCACCTGCCGACCGCGGTCGGCAGCGACTTCGGCCTGTTCGGCTTCACCGCGGCGACCGGCGGCCTCAACGAGCGGCACGAGATCCATAACTTCTCGTACGACCGCACGCCGGACCTCCCCGGAGGGACCGTGCCGGTGGACGCGGTGTACGTCAGCGGCACCGGCTGGTCGGCGGACTTCCTGGCGGAACTGGCCGAAGAGACTCTCGGCGACGCCAACGGCTTCCGCATCCTGCCCGGCGACCCCGGCTTGGATGAGTTGCCCTGGAGCAACATCAACAAGGTGGCGGTGAAGTTCGGCGGTGCCGCGCCGGTCACCGTGGCCCAGGACGACCTGGCCTGGGTCAGCGGCAGGAACATCCCCTACGCCGCCACCACCTTCGCGTACGACCCGGCGACG
>Ga0075430_100006110_pt1 | contig 10151 bp, 9 predicted proteins | sample RhiMetdeltSRZDD4_FD_75294 | JGI IMG/M metagenome (GOLD analysis project Ga0075430, IMG submission 75294) | Populus rhizosphere microbial communities from Tennessee, USA - Rhizosphere MetaG P. deltoides SRZDD4 | ecosystem: Host-associated > Plants > Roots > Rhizosphere > Soil | place: USA...
TCGCCGCGGCTGTACCGCAGGACGCCATTCACCTTGCGATAGTCGTCCGGTCGCACCCATGGGCCGTCATTGTGGTTCGCTTCGAGCGCACCCAACAGATAGCCGCCGCCAACACGAGGCGAGGCGGCGCCAAAGATTCGCCCCCACCCGTCATTGCCGGCGCTCAGGCGCAGCATCGGCCGGTTAAGCTGATTGACGTAGTTGATATTCGCGGCGCCCGCGGCGGAGAAATCGCCCTCATCCGCGAAATACGGTCCCTTCTTGAATTGCACGCCGCTCACGAGCTCGGGAATCAGAAAGCTGACGTCGGCATAACCGTGCGCATGCGCGCCAGTTGGTGTGTTTACCGGCACCCCAGCGACCGTTGTCGAGAAGTTCCGTGATCGAGGTTGAAGCCTCGGAGGTAGTACTGATTGGCCTTGCCCTCGCCGCTGTGCTGGCTCACGATCAGGCCGGGAACGGTCTCGAGCACTTCACCGGCACGCATCACCGGGCGCGCATCGAGCTGGGCGGCGGTCACGGCGCCCTGGCTGGCGGCCGCGGCAATGCCGACGAGATTGGCCGCCGGATCCTCGACGTCCGCCACGTTCCGGAACGTGCTCGTGCCGGTGACGATGACATCGGCGCTCAGCGAGAGCGTCAGCACGACGTCAGCCGTGACCGAGGCCCCCGTCGCAACCGCGACGGTTCGACGAAGCACGCTGAAGTTGAGCAGTCGAAACGTGAGCTCGGCGTTGCCTGGCGGAACGTCGTCGAAACGATAGTGACCGCCGTCGTCGCTGGTCGTGGTCAGCTCGCGCGAGTTCACGAGTAAATCGATGACGACGCCCGGAAGTACCGCACCGGTCTGATCGAGGACGCGCCCGCTGACCCGGCCGGTCGATTGCGCGTTGGCGTCGAGCGTGATGCCGAAGAGACTCAGCAGGAGAACGGCGGTGGTTCTGAAGCGCATCATCAGCTATCTCGATCTCTCCCTACGCGGCATCAGCGCGCTCGGATTGGCTGCGGCAATTTGTCGCACCCTCGTCGCGGTGACGGCTCACCGGACCGGCAGCGCGCCGCCAAGGCTCCGGGCTTCGTTCGCCCGTGCCGGTGTAGGAATCGACCGGTGTCGCGGTGATGTTTACAGGCGGTTGCCCCTCAGAATGTGTGAGGGTCCTAGCGCGGGAAATCCAGCGCTTTATCCTGCGGCTTGAGATAGACGTTCCGGTACCAGATCTGCCCGCTGCCCTCGAGTTGCAGCGACAGGATGCCCTGCGGCGCGCGGGCGACCGGATCGTCGTCGACGGTGATCGACATCACCTGGCCGTTGATCATGTGGGTCATCGTGTTACCTCGCACGATGATTTCGATCTGCTGCCACTCACCATCGAGTCCCTGATGCGGCTTGATGCCGACCTTGGCGTCGCCGGGCAGCTTGCCAAGCAGGATTTTGCAATTGCCGGGCAGCAGCATGCCAATCGTGCCGGGTGCGGTGATGATGTTCCTTCCCTGTCCTTCATAGAGCTGGCCGGTGAACTGGTTGGCCGAATCCATGTCGAACTGGTAGCCGCTCACCTGCCACGGATTACCGGTCGGCGTACCGCCGGCGTTCCCGCGACCGGCGGGCGGAGCCGCCGAAAGATTACCGACTTCGCCAACGCACGGGTTCGGCCCGGCCGCGGCGGTCGCTCCCGGTACGGCTCCACCGCCGGGCGCATTCCCGGCACCAGGCGGATTGCCGCCCGGGGCATTGCCCGCACCTGGAGGGTTGCCGCCGCGCCCACCACCGCCGCCACCCGGCCCAACGCCCCTCGCCGCGGGCGCCGCCGTGATCCCGGCTGCCACCGCGTCGGCCATCGTCGTGATGTTGGCTGGCAGCGGTTTGCCAAGCGGATCAGCGATCGAGCCGCCGTGCGCCGGGTGCAGCAGGCGGCTGCGGTACTGGATGCCGCCATTGGCGCCGGTCGCCGACAGCTTCACCTCGACCTTCAGCGTGAAATCGCGCATCACCGCGCCCGGGCCGGTGTAGTGGATGTGATGCTGGCCCGGCGTCTTCGTCGTGTCGGCGTGCAGCATCCCATCGGCGATCGACCACACGTCGCGTTCGCCGTTCCAGTTGGTGAACGTCTGGCCGTCGAAGATTTTCGTGAAGCCGGTGTAGTCGTCGTAGCGCGTCTGTGTGGTCGGGGGGCCGAAGGCCACGCCGCCGCGTCCGCCACCGCCGCCGCGACCCTGGCCCTGCGGCCCGGCACCGGGTGCCGCCGGAGCTTGAGTGCCGCCCTGCCCGCGCACCGCTTGCGGTGTGCTCCCGAGCGCGAAAAGCGTCAACGACGCCACAAGCCCGACCCATCGAAAAGCTGTCCTGTTTGTCACTGCGGATTCCCCTGTCGATCGAGAGGGCCTATTTCCGGTCGAGCGCGAACCCGAACGCGTAGACCGCGCCGTCGTTGCCGCCGACGTACACCTGGCTGTTCGAAGTCCAGAGCGCGCGGCCGGGCATGTACGACTTGAGCGCCGTGCCGCTGCTCCAGAGTTCCTTTCCGGTCAACGCATTCAGCGCGTAGAGCATCGCCGGGGAGCCGGCGCCCGATGATGCGGCCGGCTGACCCGAGGAAACGGCGAACACGACATTGTTCACCACGAGCGGTGCCGGCGGCGACGTCAGCGCCCGGGAGGTCCACCCGGGAGTCAGCGACGGCTTGTCACCGGGGTCGAGCTTGAAGGCGACGATCGCGTTCCTCGTGCTCGCGAGCAGCCATGCCTGGCCGGGCACCATCGGAATTCCTGGCGCAGCCGCCCCGAAGCCGCGGCCGGCGGCCGGCGGTTGCGCCGGGGCCGGCGCGGCGCTCGCATCCGGCGGAGGCGCGGAGTACTCCTGGAAGAACGCGAGCGCGTCCGCACCGACCGCGGCATCCGCGTCGGCGGCGACCTTCACGGAGGCGATTGGCGCCGACAGCGTCGTGTCGAGCAGGACGATACGGCCGTCCTTCGTGCCGGCGGCGATGATGTCCTTCCCCCGCTGCGTGAAGACCATCGGTCCGGTGACGAAGGTTATTGCGCTGTCGGTGAAGGACTGTTTCACCGCCAGCGTCTTCGGATCGAGGGTGACGACGCCGTTGGTGACGACGGCCACGACGGTCCCGTCGGTGGTCAAGGCGACGGCGCCGACCGGGCTGCCCGTCGTCTTGTAGGAAACGACCGGCCTCGTCTCGCTCGCGAGGTCCATCGCGTAGACGGCATCCGCGCTGCCACCGCATTTCCCGGTGGTCGAGGTGTAGAGCATGTCGTTGACCGCCAGCAGATCCGTCGCCCGCGCGCCGGCCGGCACGAAGGGCGCCGGCTTGTAGGTGTCCTTCGCGGACGGCAGGCCTACGACGTGCAGCATGCCGTTGCGCGCAAGCGCATACACGACGCCGGACGGACGGCCGAAGCCGCCACCGCCTCCACCAGCACGCCCTGCCGCGGGCGGAGCTCCTGGCGCCCCCGGCGGTCCACCCGCAGGTGGTGCGCCTGCCGCCGGAGCGCCCGCCGGCGGTCCACCTCCAGGTGGTGCGCCCGCAGCAGGCGCTCCTGCACCGCGACCGGGCGCTGCGGCACCGCCGCCGCGGGCGGCCCCTGCAGGAATCGGCGCGCCCTCTCCGGGATCGCCGACGGCGCTCGAATATCCCCCGCGACCGCCGCGGCCGCCGGCACCGCCCATCGTCGGTGCCGCCGGGACCAGCGCCGCCTGACGCGTCGCCGCAACCGGCGCCGCGGCGCACGGGCCCGAGCCAGCCGGTGCCGCGCCGAACGACTTGTACCAGAACGTCTCGCCGGTATCGTTGTCGATGGCGATGACGTCGTTCGCGCCGGTGACGATCGACAGCGGCGTGAACAGGGTCACGCCGTTCACGGTGACGCCCTGCACGGCGGGCTTCAGCCCACGCTGGCCTTCGAGGCCGGCCTTCCACTGCAATTCGAAGCCAGGCTTGGCCAGCGACTCGATCGAAATATTCGGATCGGATCGCATCCAGTTGGTGCGCTGAGCGTCGCCGAGCGCGGTTGGCCAGTCGTTCCCGATGTTGCGTCCCTGCGCGAACAGCGCGACACCCGTAACCACGGCGGCGCTGGAGATCAGAAGCGTTCGTGCGATGCGCATTACTTCACCCCGAAGCAGTACAGGTAACCATCGAACGTGGCGATGTAGGCACGGCCGTTGGCGATGGTCACTCCACTGAAGTGATTCCACGACGTGATCTGCGTGCCGCTCGACCATAATTCCTTGCCCGTCAGGCCGTCGAGCGCCACCAGCTCGGCCCGGCGCGAGCCGGGAATGCGGCGTTTCGAGCTGCTGTCGAGGCCTCCGCCCAGGCGGCTCGGATCGGGCTCGTTCCATGCCGTGTCCTGGACGGTCTGGGTCGAGTCCTCTCCTGCGCCGTACACGAACACGATCCCGTTGGCGACGATCGCTTCCTCGGCCATGTCGATGTCGCGCGACAGCCAGCCCGGCGTCAGCGTCCACTTGTCCTTCACCTGCTGGAGCTTCAGCGCCGCCACCCCGCCCATCGCCGGCCGCGCGTGTTCGATCGGGGCGTGGAACGTTCTGCTGACCGGCCCCCAGAACGGGACGATCACCCATTGCGTGCCGGTCGCGTCCTGCCACGTCGCCAGCGATCCCCAGACGCCCTTCGCGTCGAACGCCTGGATGTCGTTACAGATCAGGGGGGATGTATACAGGGGCGTCCGGTGATCCTCGCCGCCGAGCGCGTCGCGGTCCAGGACCCAGATGCGGCATTCCTTGCTCGTGCCGATGAGGAACTTCGTGCCCTTGTAGTCGAACGCCATCGGCGTCACGTTCACGTCGAGGTCGCGCCGCTGCATCCAGTTGGCGTTCTTCGGCGCGAAGAAGTCCACGAGCTGCAGCTGCTTGTTCTCGTCCAGCTTCACCCCGACGATGCCGTTGCCGAGATTGCGCGTCGTCGGATCGAACCGCGCGTCGCCGGTGCCGAGAAAGACGCGTCCTTCGGGATCGATGGCGGCGCCGCGGCGCCCCCAGAGACCGCCGCCGGCGGGCAGGAAGATGCTCGCTTTCTTCGTGGCGAGATCGAAGGAATAGAAGGCGTTGGGCTGCCCGCCGCACCCCTGGGCACTCGCGGTGTAGATGACGCCGTTCACCAGGTTCAGCGCATAGGGTTTGCCGTTGCCGGGCAGGAATTTCTCCGGCGGGACCACGTCCTGACCGGTGGCCATGTCCACCTGGCGCAACCGGCCGTCCCACGATACGGCGTAGATCGTGTGCCTGCCCGGGGAAGGTCCCGGGCCGACGACAGGGACAGCAGTCTGACCGCCGGGGCACAACGTGTTGCTGCCGCGTCCTCCCTGAATCTGTGGCGTGCCGTCGAAGTGCTTCTTCCACACGAGCTCGCCGCTGGCCACGTCGATGCCGAAGAGGTCGTCGGACACCCCGGCGACGACCGCCATTTCACGCGCGCCCTGCGCCGTCGTGACACCCTGCAGGATGAGCGGGTTGAACAGGTTGTGCATCTCGCGCGGCGTGCTCTCGAGCTTCACCTTCCACAACAGCTTCGTCTTCCCGACGTTTGCTTTGGTAAAGCCTTTCTCGTCCTTGATCCATCCGGTTCGTCCCGGATCCACGCCGTGGGTGACGTAGTCGGAGGCGAAGGCCGTCGCAGTGGAACAGATCACCGCTGCGAGCAGGGCGTGTCGAAGCGTCATGCTGGACCTCGTAGGTGTATGTCAGCGAGCGGGCGCGTCGGCCGGCGCGTGCCGCCGCGGTTCGCGGGCTAACCGTAGCGGTGCGGCACCACGCAGTCAAACGGTGAATCGTAGTTGCGCGGCGTTTCGCTGTCCGCAACGCAAGTGGCGGCTGTCCCGGCGGGAATGTGTAACCAGGGAGATTTCGGCCTCGGCGGAGAATTGTGCGGCACGGAACGGCGGCGATGGTTCCAACCGTGCGCGCCTGCGTCCACCGTCAATGACGATGTTGATGGGGGTGTGCCTCCTTCGCAGGCTTTTCCCCCGTAGTCGCGACGGGCTCCTCGATCTTCATGTCCGCTTCCGTGAGCGTGGGCGCTTTCCGGATGAATGCGACCAGCTTCCAGGTGTCCTCGGGTGAGTGTTCTGCCTTCCACGCAGGCATACCGGTCCATCGGATGCCATTCTGAATGATGTAGAACAGCGCCCCGTCGCTGCGGCGCTGAACCTCGGTGGAAGTCAGATCGGGCACCTTCGGGTACATGTTGGCGCCCATATCGGTGTTGCCCTTGGCGTCGCGACCGTGGCACACCGCGCAGTGATCCAGGTAATGGTCCCGCGCCTCACGCCAGACGTCCGCCTGTCCCCCGAGCGGGCTCTGCTGCCGATCGGCATCAGCCGGAATCGCGAGACGGACGAGCCGCGCGGCCACTGAACGCTCCAGCCGGCCCGGCTCGGTGTCGGCCGACAGGCCTCCGCGTCGGACGACCACGAATGCAGTCGCGGCAGCCACGATCGCAAGCAGAAGAATGGTGATCACGGCATCGCGCAGGAACCGCATCGTTCTCCCTTCCTTTCAACGCCGGGGCGAACCAGCCACCAGCATCAGGCAAAGGGCGTTCCGCGCAGAAGGCGGCACAGGTTGTGCTCGAGTTTGGCGAGAACCTCTTTCGTCCATGTTCCGTCGTCGAATTCTTGGAGGATTTCAGATGAAGACGAGCATCGTCTCCACGGGTGTGTTCGCGGCTGTGTTCGGTATCACGACGCTGGGCGTAGTAGCTGCGCAGTCACCTGCGCCTCAGGCCGACCAACAGAAACCTGCGGCTCAGGCGGACAAGGAGAAACCTGCCGGCGCCAAGCCTCACACCATGACGGGCTGCCTGGAAAAAGGGGCGGACGCCACGATGTTCAGGCTCACTAACGTAGAGGAAGCGGGTCCGAAAACCGTTGAGCTTCAAGCCGATGCGAGCAAGAAGCTCGCAGCCCATGTGGGTCACAAGATCGCCGTCACCGGAACCGACGTCGATCCGACGACGATGAAGAAGGGGACGGCTGGGAAGTCCGAGCCCAACGCGCCAGCCACGCCGGGTGCGGTGGAGCATCACATGCGCGTCAATTCGGTGAAGATGATTTCTGAAACCTGTAAGTAAAAGTGCGGAGTTGACGTGACAGTCGAAGACGACAGGCCGATCCTCCGCGCTGCATCGCGACGGTGATCGGGCTTGTTCGTCTTCGATTGTCCAGGCCTCGGGCGCTTTCCCACCATCCACAGTCCGGACCGGCTCGTTCGCGGTTGCTCCCCCTGTCTGGAAGCGCTCAGGGAAGCTGGACCGGGCGAGCCGACACGACACTCACCTGCGGCTCACAGGCGCAGTCGGACGACAGATTCCGCAGCAGCACCTTGTACTCGACCGTATAGCCCGGCTCGATGGTCGCATAGCCGCGCATCGTGATCGGGCCAGCCACCAACCGGCGCCGGCCAGGGTTTCGCGAAGGTTTCTCGACGATGGCGATTTCGATCAGGACGTCGGTGACGCGGCTGGGGCTGTCGTTGAGCAGGTCGAACTTGAGAATCACGGCGGGCTTCGAGACTTCTACCGCCGGTTCATCGAGTCGCAGGTTCCGAACTTTCAACTCGGATGCCGGTGGCTGGGAGGACACTGTGGGATCCGGGTTGCCCGCCACTTGCGGTGCCGGTTTGGCGAGAACATAGCCGCGGTCGTGTGATCGTTCGGCTGCGGCCAGGGCGTTCCCGGACAGCGCCGCCACCCCGCAGACCACCGCAACGAACGTGAGGGCGCGCATGCCGACCTCCTCGCAGGGAAGGTGAGCGTAGAACCGTTGACCGTCCGCCGTCAACTCGATGGAGCGCAGCGAGCGTCTGTTTCCCGCAGACCTCCTGCGGCGGTATGTTATCAGCGCGTTCCGCTGAGCATCTGGTCGCGTCGCGGCTCGAGCAGCATACCGCCTCAGCGCAATCTCAGGAGAGCACATGAAACTGACCCGCCACGAATTCCTCGCGACCCTTGGCGCGGTCGCGGGTGGGTCGCTGGATGCCCTCGCGCAGGCGTCTGGCACCCAAAAGCCGGCGCAGCCGGCCTCGGGCGTGATGCGCAAGCCGCCGCGGCCGCGCCCGGCCGAGTCCGAAGGAATGCTGTCGTTCGCACAGAGCGGCGAGGACCTGATCGCGAATTTCATATTCCATTACCTGCAGATCCCCAGGATTACGTACCTGGACGTGGGAGCGCACGAGCCGGTCGCGATCAACAACACCTATTTCTTCTACCGGCGTGGTTATCACGGAGTTCTCGTCGAGCCGAACGTGGAGATGTGCAAGAAGCTGCGCGCGGTGCGCCCGAAAGACACGACGCTCGAGGCTGGCATCGGTGTCACGGCCGAACGGGAGGCTGACTATTACCTGATGACCGAGTCTGCCTGGAATACCTTCTCGAAAGAAGAGGCCGAGCACATGACGCGGGTGACAGGAGGCCGGATCAAGGTCGAGCGGGTCATCAAGATGCCCCTGCTCGAGATCAACGACGTGATGGTGAAGCACTTCGGCGGCGCGCCGACGTTTCTCTCGATCGACGCCGAGGGCTTGCACCTGGCCATTCTGAAGACCATCGACTTCAAAAAATTCCGGCCCGCGGTCATCTGCGTCGAGACGCTGATTGCCGGGACGAACAAGCACATTCCTGAAATCCCCGCGTTCATGGAAACGGAGAAGTACGTCGCCCGCGGGTCTTCGTTCGTCAACACGATCTTCGTCGACGGCAACCTGATCTGAGAACGCGTGCTAACGTGGCATGTCAATGCGTGTGAAGCTGGAATACGGAACCGCCGGCGTCGAGATCGCCATGCCCGGCGACAACGTGACGGTCGTCGCGCCGCGGTTCGTTCCCGGCCTGCCGGACGAAGAGGCGGCATTCCTCCAGGCAGTGCGGCGCCCGCTCGCCGGCGCGCCGCTGGCGTCGGTGGTTCAGTCCCACGAGCGCGTGGCGATCGTGATCGCCGACGTCACGCGGCCGCTGCCGAGCGAGCGGATCGTGCCGTGGGTGCTGCGTGAGTTGCATCACGTCCCCGCGGATCACATCACCATCGTGATCGGGACCGGCTCCCATCGCGCCACCACGACGGCGGAGATGGGAGCGATGCTGGGAGACGCGATTGCCAGCGGCTGCCGGATCGTCGACCATAGCGCCTTCGATTCGTCGAGGCTTGCCCTGGCCGGCACCGGAATCGACGGCGAGCCCGTGTTCATGAATCGAGAGTATGTCGAGGCCGATCGGCGGATCGTCATCGGCTTTGTCGAGCCGCACTTCATGGCCGGGTTTTCCGGCGGGTTCAAGGCGGTGTTTCCCGGTGTCGCCGACATCGCCGCGATCATGCGGTATCACGACGCGCGCACGATTGGCGATCCTCTCAGTACCTGGGGTGTCCTCGAGGGGAACCCCACGCAGCAGCGGATCCGGCACGATGGCGCGCTGCTGCCCATCGATTTCTGCGTCAACGTGACGCTGAATCGGCGACGCGAGATCACCGGCTTCTACTGCGGGGAGGTGCTCGCCGCCCACACCGCCGGCTGCGCGTTCTCGCGGCGGACCGCAATGGTGCCCTGCGAGCGGCCGTTCCCGATCGTCGTCACGACCAACAGCGGGTATCCGCTCGACCAGAACCTGTATCAGGCGGTCAAGGGAATGTCGGCCGCCGCCCAGGTCGTGAGCGAGGGCGGCTTCATAGCAGCTGCGGCGCGGTGCAACGACGGTTTTCCCGATCACGGCAACTTCCGGACGCTCCTCTACGACCACGAGTCACCCCGCGCCCTGCTCGACACCATCATGCGCCCGGGCTTCTCGATGTACGACCAGTGGGAGGCGCAGCTGATGGCCGGCGTTCTCCTGAAAGCCCGCGTCGGACTGTTCAGCGAGCTTCCGCCTGACGCGGTGCGGCGTGCGCACCTCGAGCCGATCGCCGATCTCGAGGCGACACTCGCTGACGAAATTCGCAAGGCCGGCCCTGACGCGCCGGTCGCGATCCTGCCGGAAGGACCGATGACGATCCCCTACATCGCCGGTGCCCGCGCGTGAGATCTACTGAATCGAGATTCCGCCGGACGACGTCCGAACGTGGAGCAGCGGGCCGCCGCCGCGCGCCGAGCCGCGGAGGCTGTGCTTTCCGATCGTGCCGGAGACCGT
>Ga0075430_100006116_pt1 | contig 10149 bp, 3 predicted proteins | sample RhiMetdeltSRZDD4_FD_75294 | JGI IMG/M metagenome (GOLD analysis project Ga0075430, IMG submission 75294) | Populus rhizosphere microbial communities from Tennessee, USA - Rhizosphere MetaG P. deltoides SRZDD4 | ecosystem: Host-associated > Plants > Roots > Rhizosphere > Soil | place: USA...
GCGTCACCGGCGGCCGGATCACCAGGTCCACCATGATCCCATTGATGCCCTTATTGTAACTCGTGACGTTGGCGAACGACGGAGTCTGCCCCGGCAGCAGTGCCTGCTTATCGGGCGCGACCGCGTGATCATTGGCGACGTTCGACGCCGTCAGGAACGACTGGGCCGGCGGCAGGTAATCGAACGCGCTGTCGTCGTAGAAGACGTGGCGCCCGACCACGCGCGGCGCCTCGGCGAGGTACGCGCCGAAGTCGAAGCGGAGAGAAGGCGAGCCCGCGACCGTGACAATCGCCGGATCGTTGTTCGCCGGCTGGCTCTGCGCCCAGCCCAGCGGCAGCACTTGCCGCAGGGTGTAGGTGCCCTGGGGCAGGCCGATGCGGTAGGTCTGGGACGAACTGTCCACCAGGACCCGCCGCTCGTCGGGGTCTAAGACGGCGTCGTTGTCTGCGTCCACGTAGACGATGCGGCCGGGAATGACCTGTTCGCCGCCGTTGCGGAAGCCGTTGCGGTCGGCGTCCTCCCAGACGGCACCGCTGGCGGTGAAGCCGGCGAACTCGATCCCGAAGTCCTTGCCCGTGACGACGTCCCCGTCGCCCACCGTGACGGTGTGGCCGGCGTTGCTCGGCACGCCGGTGGTGTTGGTCGGGAACGTCTGGTAGGAGCCGTACCAGTACGTCGAGATCTCCGCCGACGCGGGGAAGATCGTGCCGATCGGGCCGAGGCGGATCGTGTACGTGCCGGGAGAGAGGTTGTTGAACACGTAGTTCAGCGACGGGCCGGCCGGCGGGTACTGCGCCCGGGGCTCGTCGGCGTCGAGGAACCCGTCGTTGTCCACGTCGATGTACGGCGTGGAGTCGTTGTGCCACGCGTCGTTGGCGTCGCGCACGCCGTCGGAGTCCAAGTCCTGGAACACGAAGCCGGAGATGGTTGCCGCGAGCAGGCGGCGCGGCTCGAGCGTCTCGGCGGTCGGTGCGGGCCGTCGGGTCGGTCGCATCTCGAAACCTCAACTATCTGGCGGTGGCGAACGGGGGCAACAGATTCCCCTGAGGGAGAATGCCGGCGGCCGGGATCATACCGGACCGGGCTCGGCCGGCAAAGCATTCCTTATAAGAGCGCGGCGGCGGCGCCCTCGGCCTCCTCGTCCGACGTGTCGGCCCGGCTTAACACGGGCACTGTCGGCGGTGAGGCTGGAGCGGTGAAGGCCAGAAGTCGCCGGTTAAGGTTGGACCGGGCGATGGCGTAGTCGGCGGGGCTCACGCGGCCGTCGCGGTTGTGGTCGTGGGGGTTGGTGATTGACGCGGCCGGGGACGCGGCGCGGCGGGTGCGGAGGAGGTCCAGGGCGTCGACTGAGGCGACAGCCCCGGCAGCGCCGCGGCCGCCGGTGTCGCCGACCAGGTTGCCGAAGGAGAAGATCTCATCGGCCACCAAGCCGGTGCGGGAGTTGGCCTTGACGGTGACCTGAAGCCAAGTGTTTCGGATGGTGCCGTCGTTCCACGTGAATGTGAGCCGTGACGCACCGCCGGCGAGGGAGCGGCTGACCAGAGGGGGGACAGTGGAGGCGGGGCGCACGGGAGTCCATCCGGTGGGGTCGCCGCCAGCGCCGACCTTGAAGACGAAATCGGACAGCAGCAGTCCGGAATGCACGCCCGCCAGGTCGATCATGACGCCGTTGATGCCCTTGGCGTAGCTCGTGACGTTGTCGAAAGTCGGAGACTGGCCCGGGAGAAGCGCGCGCTTGTCCGTCGCGATGGCGGCGTCGTCGGCCGGCTCCGCCCAGGTGCGGCCGCCGTCGAAGGCGCTGTTGTTGTAGAAGACGTGGCGGCCGACGAGCGTGGCCGGCTGGGGGCGCGGGTCGGGCGTGTACTTCCAGATCTCGCGGCCGTGTTCCGGGTCGACGGCGGTGAAGTAGAGGGCGTCGCCGGCGCTGACGAATTGCTGCGGGTGGGAGCCCTCCGGCCCCGGGTAGAGGTCGGCCAGCCGCCGGGTCGAGCCCTGTGTCCCGGTGGTGCGCCACAGCTCGCGCCCGCCGAAGTCGTCGAATGTGAACAGGAGTTGGCCGCCGAACTCGCCGACGAACGTGATCGGTTTGAAAGGCGTGGGGGCGCCGGCGACGAAGCCGGCGCCGCCGGCGGTGCCGTCCGTCTGAAAGAGCCACGGGTGGCCGTTGCGGTCGAGGGTGGCGAAGAAGACGAGCTCGGCGGCGACGGCCATGTCGTTGAGCACGTGGTCGCGCGAGAGGTTGTGCACGGGCACGGTGCCTTCGGGCGTGCCGTCGGTCCGCCAGACCGCCGGGGCGCCGGCGGCGTCGGTGGCGCCGAAGTAGGCGTACGCGTCGAGGACCGGCAGCGGCTTGCCGTCCAGGAAGGCGGGCGTGACGCCGTCGGGCGTGAGGCGGACGGTGCCGGCGGGAGTGCCGTCGGTCCGCCACAGGCTGGTGGGGAGCCCGCCGGCGCCGCTCGGGTCGGCGGTGAACAGGAGCACGTCGCCAAGCGCGGTGAGGTTGCGGGGCGCGGCGCCACCCGACGCCGCGAGATCGGCCACCTGCACGGTGCCCACCGGCGTGCCGTCCGTCTTCCACAGTTCCGCGCCCGTGACCCCGTCATCGGCGGCGTAGTAGAAGGCCCCGCCGACGGACTGCCCGTCGCCGACCCAGACGGTCTGGTACGGCCGGACGCCGACGGTGCCGGCGGCGGTGCCGTCGCTCCGCCACAGCCACGGGCCGGGCCACGGGCTGGTATAGGGGCCGTTGCTGCCGAAGTAGAGCACGTCGCCGGCCGCCCGGAACCCGTAAGCGGCGACGGCGTCCCACGGCGTGGTCCCCAGGCCGGAGACGAAGGCGGTCCCGCCGGGCGTGCCGTCGGTTTTCCACAGCCCGCGCGGGTAGCCGAAGTCGTTGGAGGCGAAGAAGACGGTATCGCCGACCGCGCCCATCTCGTTGATGCCGTTAGGCGGGAGCCCCGTGCCGTCGCGCACGATGGTGGTGCCTTGCGGGGTGCCGTCGGTCCGGATCAGGTCCGACGCGCTGGCGCCCGAGTGGGGCGAGAAGAACAGCTCGTCGCCGACGGCAGCGAAGTCAAACACGGTGAGCGAACGCGTGCCGGGGTCCAGGTCCGCGAAGCGTGCGGTGCCGGCCGGCGTGCCGTCGGTGCGCCACAACTCCACGCCGGCCCGCGGGTCATAGCCCGGTAGGTAGGCAAGACCGCCGAGCACGCCGGCGCCGAACGGCGGGATGGGGCGGTGGCTGACGGGCGGGACCTCGGCCAGGGGCACGGTGCCGGCGGCGGTGCCGTCGCTGGTCCACACGAACCCTCGTAACACCCCCTGGGAGTCCTGGGAGGAGACCCTGAAGAAGAACCGGCCGCCCACCGCGCTCAGGTCGCTGATGGTCCCGGAGCCGAGTGGCGGCAGGTAGTCCCGCGTCACGAACACGGTGCCTTCGGCCGTGCCATCGCTGGTCCACAGCTCCGGGCCTTGCCTGAAGAAGAGACGGCCGCCGGCGGCGGTGAGGAGGGAGACAGGGAACGGGTCAAATTCCCCGAGTCCCGGGGGCCGCAGCTCGACGGTTCCCGCCGCCGTCCCGTCGGTCTTCCACAGGCCGGAGCCGGCGACGAAGTACAAGGTGGAACCGATGGCGGCCGGGCGGTGCCAGGGCGACGAAATGCCGACGCCACGCGCCAGCAGCACCGTGCCGTCTTCGGTGCCGTCGGTCTTCCACAGCCCGGCGCCGCCGGGGGTGTTGTCGTGGCCGATGAGGTAGAGCGTGCCGCCGACGTCCGTGAGCCAGTACGGCGACAGCGACGCGGGGCCGGGCGCCAGGTCCTTGACGACCCTTGTGCCGGCGGGCGTGCCGTCGGTCACCCACAATTCACTGCCGTGCTCGGGCGTCTGGGCGATGAAGTAGTAGCGGCCGGCCGACGCGACTGGCCAGGCACTCTCGTCGGGAACGACGTTGGCGGCGGCGGGCGTGAGCGGGATAGTACTGGCGGCGCTGCCCCGGGTGACGAACACGCCCCGTTGTGTGGCGGAGGTGGCGGCGGTGAAGAACAGCTGGCCGTTGATCTGAGCAAAGTCGGTTGGGTGGGCGTCCCCGTTGGGGTTGATGTCCTTCACCAACGAAGTAGACGCGGCGTGGCCCAGGGACCGGTATAACTCCACGCCGCTCCGGCCGTCAGTGGCGGCGAAGTAGACGGCGTCGCCGGCGGAGAGGATGTCGGTGGGGAGTCCAAAGCCGGGGTGGTCCGGCGTGCTGTGGGCCGGCGCGCTGTTGGCGGGGCCGGGGTTCAGGTCGAGGACGCGCGTCGTGCCGGAGACGGTCCCGTCCGTCCTCCACAGCTCGCGTCCGGTGGCGGCGTCGGTCGCGAAGAAGTAGAGCGAGCCGTTGTGGGGCGTGAAGTCTGAGGGGAAGGAATCGGCCGGGTCGGTGTCGTAGTCGCCGACGAATTGCACGGCCAGCAGGAGGCGTGGCTCCAGCGGTTCGGCGCGCGTCCGCGCGTCGAGCGCAGGCTGGAAACGCGGGCGGTGCGTCACCGTCTTCCCCTCCTGGCCGCAACGGCGGCCCGCAATGCGGGCATCATCTTACCACGGGCCGACGCGTTACGCCTGTCCGCCCCGCCGCATCAACCCGAACTCGCCTCCGGCCGCCTGGCGCCGGGATCCGGCAGACGTCCGGGCCTGCCGCCTCGTTCGGTACGTCCCGCACTCACGCCAGCACGTCCGAGGCGACCGCGTGTTCCTCCTCGGCGCGATGCGCGCCGGCGGCAGGGACGGGGGCGGCGAAGACGGACAGCAACCGGTCGAGGTTCGAGCGGGCGATGGCGTAGTCGGCGGGGCTGACGCGCCCGTCGCGGTTGTGGTCGTAGGCGTTCGTGATCGAGGCGGTGGGCGAAGCGGCGCGGCGGGTGCGCAACAGATCCAGGGGATCGACCGAGGCGACCGCGCCGGAAGCGCCGCGGCCGCCGGAGTCGCCGACCAGGTTGCCGAAGGAGAAGACGTCGGGGGCGGCCAGGCCGGTGCGTTCCGTCGCCTTCACGATCACCTGGAGCCAGGTGTTGCGGATGGCGCCGTCGTTCCAGATCAGGGTGATGCGGTCGGAGCCGCCGGCCCCGGCGCCGCGGCGGACGGTGATCGACGCCGGCGCGGGGGCGTCGCGCCAGGTGGTCCCGGCGCCGGTGCGGAAGGTGAAGTCGTCGGCGGCGGGCGTCGCGCCGGCGGGCAGGCCGCTGACGTCGATCATGACGCCGTTGATGCCCCGGCTGTAACTGGTGACGTTCGCGAACGACGCGGGGGCGCCGCCGGGCAGCAACGCGCGCTTATTAGTGGCGACGGCCGCGTCGTCGGCCGGCGTGGCCGCGGGGTCGGCGTTGTCGAAGGCGCTGTTGTTGTAGAACACGTGCCGCCCGACGACGGCGGGAGGCAGCTCCGTCACCCACGGCTCGGCGCCGCGGAGGCCGTCGTCGGCCCAGTACACCAGCGACCGCCCCACCCGGAACACCTGCGAGGTCGTCCCGATCCCGTGGGGCGGGCCGGGGTTCACGTCGTGCACGCGTGTGGTGCCCCCGGCAGTGCCGTCGGTGGACCACATCTCGCGGCCGCGGATGCCGTCGTCGGCGGAAAAGTAGACCCGGCCGTTGAACTCGCCGTAGGGGACGGGGTGGGAGCCGCCGGGGCCGGGGTACAAGTCGGTCACGCGCCGGGTGCCGGCTTCGGTGCCGTCGCTGGTCCACAGCTCGCGACCTGCCGCCGGCTCGCCGGCGGCGAAGAACACGCGGCCGGAGCCGGTAGGGACGATCCACGCCGGGCTGGACGGGGCACTTCCGGGGTTGATGTCCTTGAGGAGGACCGTGCCCCCCGGCGTGCCGTCACTCCTCCATAGCTCCAGGTCCGTGCCGGCACGGTCGGCCGGCGCCGCGACGAAGTACACCAGCCCGCCGGCCGGGACGAGCGGCAGGTAGTGCGTGGGGCTGGCCTGGCTGATCTGGTCGCTGAACTGCCGGAGCATCACGGTGCCCTGCGGCGTGCCGTCGCTCTTCCAGAGCTGGCCGCGGCGCATCGGGTCTTCGGCGCGGAAGAACAGGGTGCCGTTGACGTCCGTGAGCTGCTGTGCGCGCAGCGCGCCGTCGGCGTTCGCCTTGAAGTCCCGCAGCTTGACCGCCGGGTTCGTGCCGTCGGTCACCCACAGCTCGTTGCCGGCGCCCGCCTGCCGCGTGAAGTAGAGCTTGTCGCCGGCGGCGGTGAGGTTGAGCGGCGCGGGGGACGGCCCGATGTTGACGTAGGTCGTCCCGTCCGCGGTGCCGTCTGAACGGATCAGGCCCCAGCCGCGGCCGCCGGTGCGGTAGTCGCCGACGAAGTACACGTGGCCGTTCATCACGACCGGATTGGCTTCGGGGGCGACGAAGACGGTATCGAGCACCCGACGGGTGCCTTCGTTGGTGCCGTCGGTGCGCCACAGCTCGCGCCAGCCGGGCTGGAAGCCGACGCTGCCGAGCGTGTAGGCGACGCCGTTGAGGTCGACCATCTGCGACGCGAACGGCGGGGTGAAGGTGCTGAGGCGCGTGGTGCCGTCGGGCGTGCCGTCGGTGGACCAGAGGGCGCCGAACTGCCCCTCGCCGTCGGCCGCGAAGATCGTGCGGCCGCCGAGCGACAGCGGCCGGGGCGCGGCCACGGGCGTGTTCTGCTGGACCGGCAGCGAGCCGGCGTTGCGCGGGTTGACGTCAGCCAGCAGGCGAGTGCCCCCGGCGGTGCCGTCGCTCACCCAGGGCTCGGCGCCGTGGAGGAAGTCGTTGGCGTTGAAGGCGACCCCGTCGCCGAACCGGGCCATCCGCCCGGTGCTGACCTGGAGCGGGGCGAGGAGGGCCGTCCCCGCGGCGGTGCCGTCGGAGGTCCAGAGGCCGCGGGAGGTGGTGAAGAACAGCGTCCCCCCCGCCGCCACGGCCTTGTAGATCCCTTCGCCGGACACGAACGTGGTCAGCGGCGTGGCGTCGCCGACGCGGAAGAGGGCGTTGCGGGTGGTGCTGAGTCCCTGGAAGAACACCGCCGACCCCAGCCCCGCCAGCGGCCTGGCGAAGCCTTCGGGGCCGGGGGCCGTCTCCTGGACGAGGGTGGTGCCGTCGGGCGTGCCGTCGGTGCGCCACAGCTCGGCGCCGCGGACGCCGTCGTCGGCCGAGAAGTACACGTGCCCGCCTGCCCGCAGGAAGTCGCGCGGGTTGGAGCTGGACTCGCCCGGGCGGATGTCCTTCAGCAGGCGCGTGCCTTCGGGGGTGCCGTCGGTGACCCAGGGCTCGCGGCCGGCGCCGTCGGGGTACGGGGCGGCGAAGACAAGGAGGTCGCCCAGGGGCGTCATCTCAACCGGGGTGGCGAAGGGGCCAGTGAACGTCCGCAGGGCGCGGGTGCCGGCGGCGGTGCCGTCGGTGACCCAGAGCGTGGAGTCCGGGCCGTAGGTCACGAAATAGACGTCGTCCCCGACGGCCATCACCTGGCCGAGAAACCGCGCCGGGTCGTCGGGGCCGGGGAACGGGTCGTGAAAGACGGCGGTGCCCGCCGCCGTGCCGTCGCTCCGCCAGATGCGGTAGCCCTCGCCGGCCGTGAACGCGATGAAGTAGGCGGCCCCGCCGGGCCCGGCGACGACCCAGCGCGCGCCGGAGTCGGCGGCCCCCGGGTTGATGTCATCCAGTTCGAACGTGCCGGCCGCGGTGCCGTCGGTGCGCCAGAGTTCCTTGCCGTGCTCGGCGGTGTAGCCGACGAAGAACATCACGCCGCCGGAGACGGCCATCTCGTCGTTGAAGACATTCCGGGTGGCGTCCACGTCGTGGAGCTTGACGGTTCCGGCGGCCGTGCCGTCACTCCCGTAGAGGGCCACGCCCTGGTTGCCGCCCGCGGTGAAGACGAGCCGGCCGTTCACTTCGGCGAAGGTGGCGGGATCGGACCCGAAGGGAGTGGTGTTGATGTCCTTTAAGAGGGAAGCGGCCAGCAGACGGCGCGGCTCCAGAGCCTCGGTGGAAGCGACAACGCCGCCGCTGGCACGGGCGGGAGACAGGTGACGGTTCCGCCACACCTTTGAAAACACCAATCGGAACCTCATTGCTGGGGGGTTGGTTCGAATCATGGAGCGACCGGGGCGGTGCGTCAACGCAAATTCGCGCGAAGGAGTGAGTGTGGCGGGGGAGGGGGGGCATCGAGGAATGAATTACAGAGGCGGGCGGCGGGGCGGCAACGCGGGGGACGGGGGGTGGTATGGAGGGGGTGCCGGGGATCACGGCGCGTCGGAGGTGGGCGTGCAAAGGTTTTCCGGGGGGCGGGTGGATTCGGCAGTCGCGTTGTGGCCAATTGTGTGGGACAATCGGCGTTGAAACACAGGGGAACCGCAAGTCTGAACGACCGATCCGAAAAGAGTGTGCGACGAAGTCGAAAACGGTCGCGCTTTTGTGCGGCCGTTGCGGAAATATCCCGTCTTTCATCGAAAAGACGGTTGCGCGATAACTCGCGCAAGCAGGTGAGATAACGCGAGACAAGGGTCCAGCCGGACCGGAGGCGTTTCAATGGGAAGTGAGAACGGGATGAACGGCTTGTCCTTCTGCAGCGACCCCCGCCACGTGCGGCCGTCGCGGCGGGATTTCATTTACGTCGGGCTGATCGGCGGCATGGGGCTCAGCCTCGGCAACTACCTCGGACTTGGCGCAAAGCAAGCCAGGGCCGAGATTAAGAACTACGCCAGCAAGGAGGGGCCGGCCAAGTCGGTCATCCACATCTTCCTGCCGGGCGGGATGGCGGCGCAGGAGTCGTTTGATCCTAAACCCTTGGCGCCAATCGAGTACCGTGGCCCGCTGGGCACCGTGGCGACCAAGCTGCCGGGCGAAGTCTTCAGCGAAATGATGGCGAAGACGGCGCAAGTGGCTGACAAGCTTACAGTTGTGCGCTCGATGACCCACGGCGAGGCGGCCCACGAGCGCGGCACCCACAACATGTTTACGGGCTACCGCCCCAGCCCCGCCATCCAGTACCCGAGCTTCGGCAGCGTGATCAGCCACGAGTTCGGCTCCAAGAACAACATGCCGCCGTACGTGTGCATCCCGTCGATGCCAAACACTTACGCCGGCAGTGGTTACCTCTCCAGCGCCTACGGCCCCTTCAGCCTCGGCGCCGACCCGGCCAGCGGCAACTTCACGGTGCGCGACCTGAACCTGCCCGGCGGCATCGACGACGACCGCTTCACCCGCCGCCGGACCATGCTCGAGGCGGTGGACAGCCATTTCCGTAAGTTGGAGAAGAGCGACAACTTACAGGCGATGGACTCGTTCTATCAGCGGGCGTATGGCCTCATCAGCTCCAAGGCGGCACGCCAGGCGTTTGACCTGGCCGCCGAATCCGATGCGGTGAAGGACAAGTACGGCAAGAACGAAGCGGGCCTGCGGATGCTCATGTGCCGAAGGCTCGTGGAAGCCGGAGTTCGTTTCGTGTCAATGACTTACGGCGGTTGGGACCACCACACCAACATCAACGCCGGCATTCGCAACCAGATGCCCGCCTTCGACCAGGCGTTCGCCGCACTCGTTACGGACCTGTCCGAGCGTGGCCTGCTGGATTCCACCATCGTGATGGTCACCAGCGAATTCGGCCGCACCCCCAAGATCAACCGCGACCAGGGCCGCGACCACTGGCCCAAGGTCTTCTCTATCTGCTTGGCGGGCGGGGGTTTCAAGAAGGGACAGATCTACGGCTCCTCGGACGCCACGGCCTCCGAGCCCAACCAGGACCCCCTCACCGTCGAGAAGCTCGCCACCACCGTCTACCACCAGCTCGGCATCGTCGCCGACAAGGAGCTGATGGCGCCGGGAGACCGGCCCATCGAGATCGTGGCCGAAGGCGAGGTGGTGTCCGACCTGCTCGGCTGATCGGGAGTTGGATCCGGAGCAATTGAGAGCACTATCGCGATAACTGGCGCACTATCGCACACCCCAGGGTTCACCGCATGAAGTTCGTCCCGTTGTCGATGCTGTTCGGCGCCCTGTTGTGTTCTTTCGCACCTCCGGCCCGCGCCGCCTCCCCCTCCCTCGGCGGCATCTCGCCGCGCGGCGCGCAGCGCGGCACCGAGGCCGAGTTCGTCTTCTCCGGCGACCGCCTCTCCGACGCCCAGGAGGTCCTGCTCTACCAGCC
>Ga0075430_100006118_pt1 | contig 10145 bp, 8 predicted proteins | sample RhiMetdeltSRZDD4_FD_75294 | JGI IMG/M metagenome (GOLD analysis project Ga0075430, IMG submission 75294) | Populus rhizosphere microbial communities from Tennessee, USA - Rhizosphere MetaG P. deltoides SRZDD4 | ecosystem: Host-associated > Plants > Roots > Rhizosphere > Soil | place: USA...
TCGGAAAGCCCGCCCAATGCTTGATACGGCAAAACCGTTCTTCTTCCGCTGCGGCGGTGAGTTGTCCATCGACGAGCAAGCAGGCAGCCGCATCTCCGTGATAGGCATTGACCCCAAGAATGATCATGGAACGATTGAACCCTTCTGAGCAGGAGAATGAAGCAGCGTTACTTATTGCAGGGAAATTTGCTTCGCTAAGTGATGATGCATTGGCTCTTGTATCAAGTGACTGATGTCCTGCTGTGACGGAGCGCCGATTCGCTCTACCGGTTCTATTCCAAAATGACGGCACACATTAGCTGCAAGACTGAAGCAAAGGGAGAACTTTCCTGGCAGGGCTAATGTGTAGGCTCCGCGGTCTACAATTTGGTAGAGATAGTTTCTCAAGAACGATGAAGATGTCACTTCGGTTTTTGATCCGAAATAAATCTCAGCCCTCCGCTCATCAAAATCTCCGAACACCCTCCTGGCGTTCTCCACCATACGCTGACGGATCACATCGCGACGGTGACCGGTGCAGTCCTGCGGATCATGGTAGACGGCATTTCCGATCAAGGAATAATCCAGGCCATTAAAGCGATGATAAATGTGGTTGATGGTGTCTTTCATATCGGGAGACATCTTAATGAAATTGACATCAACAAGGGCCGGACAAACGACCAGCAAAGGACTCATCACGACTCGGATGTTCGGACTGAAAGTGGTAGATTCTTTGCCGGTCGTAAGAATGATATGGCGCGCACTGATCTGCACGGGGCTTTCACCGGATGTAGCGTCGGCTGTTATGCTTCCTTGGTCGATGGAGCGGACTTTTGTTTCTGTCTTGATGAGGCCGCCATGTCCGAGAAATGACCGCAACAGGTCCTCGATGATGAGCCTGGTGTTCATGGCCCGGTCTCGGGACTTCAGTACAAAAGCGACTTCATCAAGCTTCACACCCAATGAAGGTGTATGCAGGACAAACTTTAATGGCTTGGAAGCCTTACTCATTTGGCGACTCAAGCTTCTTGAGGCATCGAGATTTTCGAACCAGGACATGCGCCGTTTGGCGCGTTGGAGGGCAAAGAACCAGGGAATCTTCCACTTCCAACTAACACGCTTGCAACTCGTGTAGGCGTAAAAATTTGTCCGATTTGAAAACCAGCCTTCGGATGATGCCGACGACACATGTTTATCGACTCGCAGATTCATGTTGGGAAAGGCCCGATAATAATCAATGAGGTCATCGAGATTTCCCACCATTGCCCGGAAGAAAAACTGGTCAGGAAGGGCCGTGTAGAGAGCGCCTGTATGGAACCACCCTTGCTGCTCACCCGAGGCTTCAGAACAGAGCGTCTTATTTTTCTCGATCAGGACAACTGAGGCTCCCGAACGTTGTAGCAGCTCGGAGATGGCCAGACCCGCGATGCCGCCGCCGACTACCGCAAAATCCCGTCTCATGTCAGCAAGCATTTGGTCTCCTTAACAGAGGTATTTCACGAGCATCTCGCCGACAAAGCTGCCTTGATCATCGGTCATTCCTGAGGTCAGTGGAGGACAAAGATGGTTGGGGCACCAGCGGTCTGCAGCAGGGTAGGATTCACCAGCGCAAATGCCAGTGAACACCGGCTGGCGATGGCATGGTAATTCATACACACCGCCGCCTATTACGACACCCTCATCAGCGAGTTCTCTTTTCACTTTTTCGAGTGAGCGTCTCTCCGGCAATAAAACGATGAGCTTGTAATAGCTTGCCACATCCATGTGAGTTGTCGGACAGTAACTAAGCCCTCCCCGATCGAGGACAGATGTCATTGCCTTCGCGACACGAGCTCGCCGTTGAAGCATCGCCGGCAACTTACGAAGTTGGATCAAGCCGAGCAGTGCACCAATCTCCGTGATACGGCTGCTGTTACCAAAGTCGTGGTGAAGCCCGCCATAATTGGTCCCGCGCTTGCCTTGATTCCGGTAAGAGCGGGCCAGGAAATCTTCTTCATCGCTTTCTGTGGTAATCATTCCTCCTTCGCACGTGGTCATGACTTTTGTCGGAAAAAATGAAAAGGCCGTCCCATCGGCGAGTTTCCCTGATTTGACGTGGTTAAGTTGGCTACCATGCGCATGAGCGGCATCCTCAATCACAAACAGTCCATGAGCGCGGCAATAGTCCACCACGGACGGAAACTCAGGAGAAATAATTCCTCCAATGTGCACCCAGGCGACACCGGCAAGATCCCGATGCCGCGTCATTTGTTCCTGGACCATTGCGAGTGTTGGCGCAAAGGTCTTGGAATCCATATCGAGGTACTGGACTGTTCCTCCTGCCCGAATTATCGCAGCCACAGTAGCGAAATTCGTGTTAGTGGGGACCAGCACTCGCCGGCCCGTAATCTTCTTCAGGCGAAATAAAAACTCCAAGGCCGTCGATCCGGAATTGACAGCAATGGCGTGTTTGCTTCCAATAAATTGCGCAAAAGCTCTTTCAAAGCGGGCAGTGTAGTCACCGAGGATAAGTACCCCTGATCGGAGAATTTCTGCCGCGCCTTGTTGAAATTCGGCGATCTCTGCTTCGCTTAGATCAAAGAAAAAAGGTTTTATGGGTGGCACAACGTCCTCCTAGATATCTCGATAATCTTGTGCATTGGATTGCCACCGAGAGCGCATCTCATAGATCCTGGCATCGATGTAAAAGCGATACCAAAAGCCCTGTAAGACGTGAAAAATAAGTCCGGGAATCCCGTCGAGAAATCCGAGCCGAATCACATAGCGGTACAAGAAGTACAGTAACCCTCGAACAAATAGAGGTGATCGTGCGTAGAGATGCATCTTCAACCATCGTGTCCGCTCAACCTTTGTCCCGAACAGTCTGGGCTTAAGATCGCGATCTGGGTCATGCGTTTCAAGCAACGTATCTCGAATCTCGCCGTCCGACAAATCATCATGCTTTTTTAGCCAATACTTGAGTGTGTTCTGCCGATTGTCTTCCAAGAAATCCTGGCTGGCGTGGATCACTTTCCCAAGTTTCAAGACGAGGTGTTCCTCCGTTTTCTCTTCGTAGCGGCCGACACCGTTACGAAATACGCGAAGGATATAGTGCGGGTACATCCCGCCATGTTTCAGCCACCGATTCATGAAATACATTCTGCGGTTCAAATAAATGCCGGTTATGTCGGGACCGCATGTCGCTGTCAGTTCTATCAGTTCCCGCTTCAGCTTGAACGGAAGAATCTCATCGCAATCCAATCGCAAAATCCACGGGCGGTCGAGAGGAACGTTATCCAGTCCCCAATTGAACTGAACCGCGTGGTTTACAAATGCGTTCTGCACGATACGACAACCATATTCCCTGCAGATTGTCAGCGTGTTGTCGGTACTGAAAGAATCAACAATGACGATGTCGTCCGTGAGGTCTTTGATGGATTCGAGGCAGCGGCGGATATTAGCTTCCTCATTGTAGGTCAGCAGAACAATAGAAAGGGGACTACCCATGCGTTTCCTTATCGTGGAGGTGGGCCGTGATACCTATGCAGGTGCCCAAGAAGCGATTGCGAGTCCATGGCAATCTGGCATAGAAAAACTTCGTCGAGGCAGAAAGGCCGGAAGACTTAAAAAGAGGCAGCACTTTATGCGGCCAGAAGATAAATTGATTTGGTGATCGAGGGGTCGCGAGGTATCGATACAAAATGACCGGATTGAATGGATTTGGATCCCATCCAACAAATACGCCACCCGGCTTCAGAACACGCCCAATTTCTCCCAATGCGTCTTTGAGATCTGGTAGTTGACTAAGGACGCCGCTCGCAAAAACCACATCGAATAAGCCGCTTCTAAATGGAAATTGGAAGCAACTCCCGGTCACCGCCTTCAGACGCGAGTTTCGGTTTTCAAGAAAGGCCGGTCGCATTCGTTCGCGGAACAGCTCACAAGCTACGATCTTTTTCGGTTCGAAGCGATCCGCAATGAGTCGAGTATAGGTGAGCTCACCTGCCCCCACATCCAAGACCAGCTTGCCACGAAATATTTTGTCCGGGTCAAGCCAACACCGGAGGTATCGCTCCAAATGCAAGTAAGGTTTAGCCACCTCAGGCCAGTGCTGACTGTAGTATTGCTTTTCTCCATCATAAGAAAACTCTTTCGCATTCGATTCTGCCAAATCACGCATCAGCACCGACCTCCTCAATGAGGGTTACTAGACGACGAACATGGTCGGTCCAATTGAACTGGGATACCGCACGGCGCCGACCAGCCTCGCTGAGCCTTTTCCGAAGAGTGGTGTCTTCCGCGAGATGGACAATGGCCTGTGCGAGTGACTTTTCATCGAATGGATCGAAATAGATCGCCGCTTCTCCGCAAATTTCACGGCAGACCGGAATGTCAGAAGCAAGAATTGGTAGACCACTCGCCATCGCTTCAACAAGCGGGTGGCCAAATGACTCAGCGATTGACGGGAATACGAAGAGATCGCTATCTCTATACAGCCGTGGAACATCCATATAGGGAACAGGACCGGTAAACTTCAGAAAAGGAGCGACTTGGGAATGATCAGCGAGTGATTGGTCCTCCTCCCGAGTAACAAGTTCATCATCGGGGAATTGCCGAGGGTCAGCTGTGGTTACAAGCCTAAAATTAGTAAATCCTTGTTCTGACAGAGTGCGTACTGCCTTGAGCAGTACTGTAAGATTCTTATAATCGGAATACTCAGAGACGTGTAATAGACGAAGTGGCCTGCTCGGCTCTTCTTGATCGCATAGTGTGGCGTTCCCCGTGGAAGGACTGAATCGTTGAAGTGGAACCCCAAAAGGATTTACCACCACCCTCTTGTGTCTGAGGTTAATAGACCTCTGCACCTCCTCGAGGAGACTACGCGTTGCTGTTATCACAACGTCGGAAGACCGAATGGAAAGCAAGACCAGCCAGCGCCGGATCAAGCGGTTTAATCGACATCGCCAACTTTGCCGCACCGAGAACGTGCGGGCATATAAGTCGGAGAAGAATAGTGAGTTCCGAATCAAGAGGATTTGCCGGCAAGGCGGGAAGTTCATCCCGAAGTCTGAAGATGAAACTAGAATGTCAACATTGTTTATCTTGACAATCGCTCTCAATGCAAGCTGATCCCACAGAAATCGTTTCCACGCGCTTCCTTTACCCACTGATGTTTCGATCACTGACATGTTCTTGTGCGTTTCTCCAATAGCCTTTCCAAGGCCCTGTGGCACATAAAAGATGCAGTAATGAGAAGAACTGCTGCGGGGTAGTTGCCGTGCGAGATTTAGGACATAACTCGCAGCTCCCCCTGATTTCGCCGATACCGCATTGATTAGGATTGTCGTTTCGGTCACGAAGAGTTTCCGATTCACTTCTAGTCAGTGTCTTCCCAAACCTATGCGCCCCTTACTCACCAGGAAGAGATGTTCCCAAGTCCTTCGCCAGGCTGGCAGAACAAAAAGAGCGGCCATAAGAAGCGAAACGCCAGCAAGGTTAGCGATGAGCATAATTATCACGTTGGTCAGATCGCCATTTCTTACAAGAAAAAATACAAAAACGACGGCAAGCCCACGCATTAGCTCGCCATTCGGATCACGAGTTTGTGTTATGAACCAACATTGCAATAATCGCATCAGAACACCAAGAATGACTCCGCAGACGGCAATCCCTAACCAGCCACCTTGACCATATAACGTTCCGACAATTGATGCTGTAAATCCCGCCTCATCGTCGCCAGTTATCTCCCGGTTAACCAAATAAGAGACGGCGGTGTAGGTCCTTTTTGATGGCATCAGAGTCCTAGGAATTAATTGCTCAGTAAAAGCCCACCATGAGTCAAAGTCGATCGATGAGTTATAAGCGACTAGTCCTGCCAAGGCGTCAAATTCTCCTCGATCAAGTCCATCGAGAGCGTTGGCCACAATAAATAAATCCGATAACTCCCCTTCATATCCGTATCTCAATGTTGTACGCCAAATTACTGCCATCTCTAGACAAAATAAAATTAGAGCACCTAGGGTGACGGTCCACCTAAGGCTAATAGTGCCAAGCTTAATGCTGCAGACGACGACGGCTATGATTACAAAGGTAAATATGTTACCCCTCTGGCCAAGCGGTAAATAAACGGCACTCGTGGTAAGAAATAGAAGCAGAGACACAAGGACAAGCTGGAGTTTTGTACGAGAAAACATTAGAGATCCAAGGATTGCAGCGGGAAGGAAGCTGATTCCTGCAATCAAGAGGCCATTTCCTTCGAAAACTTCTTCTCTCGTTTTATGAAGAATAATATCGGTTACATCATTTAACTGAGAGAGAAATTGGATGGCACATGCTGCCCCGACGATGGCCATGACTAGGATCAGAGCTCTTGGTTGTTTTGCCTCGGGGTAAATATAGGTGCGTAGATGTTGGCTCAAGAGATTAGGTTGGATTGAGAAATAGCTAGTAAAGAAAGATAGAAGAAAAACTCCGATCAAAAGAGAGGTTTCCAACAGAACAGTTGCACTCATGTAAGGTTTCACCCATTCTGGGTAGATAGATTCGCCAAACACTGCAAATTCGGTTGCCCGAAAAACCATTACCCAGACTAGAACCAACAGAGCATTTACAGGCGAAACAAGGTTGCGCCTATCAATCCCGAGGGCAATGCCCAGGTGGAGGAGAATGAGAACTACGCCTATTAACATGCAACCCCAGTGCGTATTACCTGCTATTGCGGCTTTAATAAAGTGTTTAGGAGTGGTGTCATGCCCCATCGGCAAAGAATGCCGTCTCGCACTCCATTGATAAGCGAAGTGAACTCATGCCAACTCCCATATCGAAGCAGCGTAATCGCCAATTTGGACGAGCTGATCAAATGAAGGCAAAGGAACAACGCTGAGTGAAGGGGGCGCGTCCGTTTCTTAGCTAGGAGAAATCTGTTTCTGCCAAAAAGGTAAGTACGGTATCCAGGCATGTCATGCTGGCTGCACACATTAAGTCTTGTTACGGACGTGCTCTTGACTTGCTGAATCTTAAACCCGGCATCTATTCCTCGTAGGCAGAGGTCGTATTCATCGTCATACATGAATAGCCGTTCGTCGAAAAAGCCTACTCGTTCAAGAAAAGGGCGGGTAATAAACATGGCACAGCCGCAAACTTGAGTTACGGTTGCGACATCATTATTTAGGCATTGTATGTGTTGGTCCTGATCTGACACGGCCAGGAAATATGGGTGTGCACCTTCGTGGGAACTCAAATCCGACGAGCTATTTGTTCCTTTCAAAAGACCCAGCAATGTTTGAGCTCTTCCATAATATCGATCAGGAATCTTCATTCCATCCCGATTGTATTGAACAACTTGAGGCGCAAAGATGCCTGCCGAGGGAGTGTCGTGAGAGGCAGAGACTAACTTCGACAAGAGGTCAGGATCTTTAACTAAGACGTCGTTATTTAAAATAAGAACATAGCTGGCATGTCGCTTGAGAGCGACTTTGATCCCTGCATTATTTCCCCCTGTGTATCCAAGGTTAGCTCCTGTCTGAACGAAAATGAGATTTGGAAACTTATCCAGAAAATCCTCTGGCTGGAGGCACGAAGAGCCATTGTCAACCAAGATCACTTCATGGTTCGGGTACCGAAGGCAATTGATTGACTCCAATGCTTTCTCTGTAACAGCCCAGGCATTCCAATTGAGTACAATAATGGCAACTTGAGGCATCTCTCCTGGGCAGTTTTCGGTATTCAGCATGGTATTCCAGTTCTCGGATCGGGTGAGACAGGTGTCCTGCCGGGATGCTTTTACATGCGAACGGCTGAGATTGTTTGACGTCCTGGTTTCCAGTAAAAGTCTGAGTGCTTTCTCCACATCCCTATTACGGACCAGACCAGCCCAAGCATAAAGGCAATCGAGGCAGACAACGGCAAACCTCTATAACCAAATATCTCAACCAAAACGGGGGTCAGCAGAAGATAAGACATCAATGGAACCGCGGAGCTCAAGAGGATCAACTGCTTCTCATTCATTGCCAGAGCATTCGGTGTAATGATGGCTCCGTAGAGGTAGGCGACGAAGATACCCAGATACGACCATACGGCCGTTGTTGTTGATGCAATGGCTAATGCATCGAAATGTCCTCTGGCATATGCCAGGCGAACCAGCCAATCCGCCGATGCTAGTATAAGGATCACTCCAGCAAGTGCACATATAGTCGTCCCAATCATCGCTTTTCGATTAAAATTCGCAGCTTCATCCCGCTCTCCTGCTTCAACCCATGCGGAAAGGTAGGGAAGCATGAGAGCGGACGTCGCGAAGGTCAATCCGCCGCCAATGAAATTTACGATCCGCTGACCATAGTTGAGGGCTGAGATGGTGCCCGGATCAAGCGATGAGGCAAAATATCGCTCTGCCAGCCACAGGGCCTGCGCACAAGCTGCGGCCCCTAAAGGCGGCAGACTGATGGATAGAGCATGTCTCAAGTCAGACCACCAGATTCGGCCCGTTCGCAGCTGCTTCTTATACACGCCGACCAGAAAGAGGAGAAAGCAAGCTGCGAATGCTCCGGCGTTAAAGCCCCAGGCCAACGCCCCAGCCGATTTTTGCGAGCCAAGCAGGACTGGCAAAGGGACAAGACCCACTAGAAGAATGCTCGCAAGTGTGGTCCTGAAAAACATATGCTGGGCATTGAGCAGTCCTATAAGAAGGCTATACATCATCAAGAGGGGAAGTGATAGCGAGGTGATCTGCAGGCAGCGTATAGCTTCATCTTTGGCAAGATCGGTGAGTCCCGGAGCCAGCCACGTCACGAGTCGGTCGGCTCCAGTGAACAACAGAATCCACATCGCGATTCCACTTCCGCCCAGCAGGATCAGGAGACCGCTAATACTCTGAAAAGCGGCCGTGTGTCCCTCACGTGCCTTGACCTGGTTAAAATACACGATGGCAGCTGGTCCAAGTGCCGTACTAATGATCATATAGATTGTTGTCGGAAGTGTGACTCCCACAAGGTATGAATCGAGCATGGCCGTCGTGCCGAAGTAGGCGGCAATTACGGCTTGTGCTGCAAAGGACACCATCCCCTGCAAGACCCAAAATCCCGTTAGCCCTATATGTCTTATGGTGAAGCGCATCCAAAACCAATGCGAGCGTTAGAGTGAGCTTGATACGATGTGACGTCTGGAAGTCTTATCTTAAGCACCTTGGGCAACGGTAGCCGTCTAATCTGATCTGTGGCCGTCAGCCGTCTCCAAAGAACCGCGTGCTAATAGTAATTCCGCCACTTCTTCGGCAATCGCACGGTATCCCGTTGGCGCAGGGTGTGTATCGCGTTCCTCATAATAGAGCGGCTGCGGAGCCTTCCGAGAAAGTTCTCGCAGACGAGGCGTGAGATCCTTGAATGGAATTTGATTTTCTGAACAAACCCGCTGGAGTAATTCCACTATGGCACCAGTTTTCCACCGCACCTCTTTCGCCCACGGTGCAGCTGATGGATAGACCGCTTCGCGCTGTGGAATGAAGACCACGACGAACTGTGCTCCCGATTGCTGCACCCTCTTCTTCAGCCAGAGAACCTCGCCTGCCATCAACGGTAGACCATAGGACCGGTAGCGTTCCTCTAGGTTAGGGTTTTGCGCAACTGCAGCAGCTCGTGAAGCTTCGGCGCGCCTGGCACCTACGACAGTTGCATTGATTGCATCTCGAGTGAGGTTGAGGAGGTGAGAGTGCTGGGAAAGTAAAGAATAACCAGGCAGCCCACCTACAATGTCGCGAGTGGTTCGCGCGCGGCGGTCTGCGGCAGCAAGCTCTTCGAGCGGACGGGGGCGTACCTCGCCACTTGAACTTAAGACGAATAAGCCTCGGTCGAGGTCATCATCTACATCGTTGGAAATGGCAGTGAGTACTACGATGTGAGGATGAAATTGCTTCACCAGCAAGTCAAAACGCCTTGCCTGCTCACCAGTTCCCGTTCCGCCGACCCCGGCGTTTATGACTTGGACCCGTAAGGTTTCTCTGAGCATGCGCTCCAACTGAGCGGGGTAGGTTTCGGCGTCATTCGCCCCGATTCCGAAAGTGAAGCTATCACCTAGTACTGCGATGCGAGTCACTTCCGCGGGGGGCTCAAATACATATTCAGTTTCGGATCGAAGCCTCTGAGAGTTGATCGTGACAGTGGTGTCAAACACTCCTGGGACGGCGTATCGCCCAT
>Ga0075430_100006119_pt1 | contig 10145 bp, 9 predicted proteins | sample RhiMetdeltSRZDD4_FD_75294 | JGI IMG/M metagenome (GOLD analysis project Ga0075430, IMG submission 75294) | Populus rhizosphere microbial communities from Tennessee, USA - Rhizosphere MetaG P. deltoides SRZDD4 | ecosystem: Host-associated > Plants > Roots > Rhizosphere > Soil | place: USA...
TGCTGCCGTGGCGCAGCCAGAGTTCGCCCCCATCCGGTACGCGCGCATCAATGCGCGGTCGACTCCTTGGTTCGCCGACGACGTCGACGCGGTCGTGCGGCCTGGTTTGGCCGGCATCTGCCTGCCCAAAGTCGAACACCCTGACGAGGTGCGCGACCTCGCCGCGCGCCTCGAGCCGTTGGAAACCGGTTACGGCCTTCCGGTCGGAAGCGTAGCGATCGTGGCAGCCGTCGAAAGCGCGGCTGCCCTGCTAGCCGCTCCGGCGATCGCTCTGGCCCATGAGAGGGTGGCCGGCCTGATCTTCGGCGGCGAGGATTTCGCCCTCGACATCGGCCTCGGCACCGCGCGCACCGATGAGGCCGCAGAAATGCTTCACGCGCGCAGCAGCATGGTGATCGCCGCGCATGCCGCAAAAATCCTCAGCATCGACGGCGTATTCCCCGATCTCGACGATCCCGACGGGATGGATGCCGACACGAAACAGGCTCGCCGACTTGGCTTCACCTCGAAGTCGACCTTCAACCCGAGGCAGGTTGCGGAGATCAATCGGATCTTCGCGCCCCAACCCGATGAGGTCGCCTATGCCCGCCGAGTGGTCGATGCGTTCCAGTCCGCCCAACAACGCGGCGACGCGTCGGTCGCGGTCGGCGGGCAGCTGGTCGACCTGCCGATCGTGCGGCGAGCAGAGCGCACGCTCGCACTCGCCAGCCACGACGCAGACGGAGGAGGATCGGCATGACGCAACTCAAGCCCGGCTGGGAAGGCCGGTACTTCGAGGACTTCCAGGTCGGCGACGTGTACCGATGCCGATACGGACGCACGGTCACCGAGGCCGACAATATCCAGTTCACGTTGCTGACCAACAACACCAATCAGCTCCATTTCAACCGTGAGTACGGCGCAGCGACGGAGTGGGGCCGGTGCTTGGTCAATTCCGCACTCACTCTGTCTGTCATCGCGGGGATGGGCGTGACAGATGTCAGCGAAAACGGGTTCGCCCTCGGCTGGGACAAAATCGAGCTACCCCACCCGGTGTTCCCCGGAGACACACTCTTCTCCGAGTCCGAGGTGCTGTCAGTCCGACCGTCGAAGTCCGACGACTCACGAGGCATCGTCGCTGTCGAAACGCGCGGCTACAACCAGGCCGGCGCTCTCGTCATCCGCTACCACCGCTCGGTGATGGTGTGGCGCCGGGGACGCGGGCCGACCACGACGCGCTTTCCCGACGTCGAGACCTCCTGAAAAAGGAAGCACGACATGACGGCCGTCCCCGGCTATCTCGAGGGAGTACACGTCGTCGCGCTCGAGCAGGCGGTGTCGCTGCCGTTCGCGACGTTCGTCATGGCCGAGCTCGGCGCCGACGTTGTCAAGATCGAGCGCGCGCCACACGGTGACGTCATCCGCGGATGGGACGCGGTCGTCGACGGACTGTCATCAGGCTTCGTCTGGTTGAACGCGGGCAAGGCCGACATTGCGCTGGACCTGTCGACGCCCGCCGGCCGCGACATCGCGCTGCGGCTCGCCGCCGAGGCCGACGTGTTCGTCGAGAACCTGACACCGGGCGCGGCCACCCGCCTGGGCCTCGACTATCCCGCGATTTCAGCGGTCAACGACCGCATCGTCTATGCGAGCTTGTCCGGCTTCGGACAGGACGGGCCCTACCGAGACCGCAAGGCATACGACCTCATCGTCCAGGGAGAAAGCGGCTTACTGCTAACCAACGGCTCTCCGGAGGCGCCCGCGAAGATCGGCGTACCCATCACCGACTTGATCGGCGGCATGACACTAGCGCTACTCGTCATCGCCGCTCTGCGGCGTCGCGACGATCTTGGATCCGGGGAGTACCTCGATGTAGCGATGCTCGATGCCGTTCTACCGTGGCTTGGTTACTACCCACACCATGTGTGGCACACCGGACTAGAGCCGCCGCGCTCGGGCATGCGTCACCAATACACGGTGCCGTATGGGCCGTATGTGACCGCGGACGGTTGGATCAATCTCGCCGTGGCGAGCGATCAGCACTGGAGGTTGTTCTGCACGGCGGTGGTCGATCGGACCGAACTCGCCGCGGACCCCCGCTTCGCATCGTCGGCTGCGCGCACCAGGCACCGCGTCGAACTTGACGGCATTCTCGAGCCGATCTTCGCTTCGCAACCCAGCGCAACGTGGGAGCGCAGCATACTTACCGCCGGCCTGCCCGTCGGTGCGGTGCGCACGGTCCGGGAGGCGCTACAGCATCCGCAAATCCAGCACCGCCAGATGATCGTCAGCGCAACTTCGCAGCACGGTGAGATCCCGGTCATCCGGTTCCCCGGCGCGCTGCCCGACCGCGACCGCCACGTACCTCGTCTCGGTGAGCACACTGCAATCTTGCTCGACCGACTTGGCTACTCACCGGAACAAATCACCGCACTGGTGGAACGCGGCATCGTCGCTGGACACTCGAGTTAATCCCGATTATTGGGACTAATATAGCGATATTCAGGACATTGAGATATGGTTTGAGTAATGCCATTGCCCTACGTCATCACCGAACCTTGCATCGGCGTAAAGGATGCGACTTGCACCGACGTCTGCCCGGTGGACTGCATTTATTCCTCGCCAGAGGCCGAGCAGTACTTCATCCACCCAGATGAGTGCATCAGTTGTGGTGCCTGCGTCGACGTGTGTCCTGTCGACGCGATCTATCACCAGCCCGACTTGCCTACAGAGATGGAACGATTCATCGCGGTCAACGCCGCTTTCTTCGCTCCGGTCAACCCGGGGGCGGCCGACCCGTGACATTGGCTCGTTGCGTGAACAGCTCATCTCGATGGCAGACCGGGCGGAGGGCCGGTGAGGTAGCACTGCAGGGTCGGCCCAATCGTTTCCGCGATCTGATCAACACTTAGCGACTTGAACGGATCCAGCGCCAGGATGTAGCGGGCCATCACCACACCGATGAGTTGCGACGCGACATACTGCGCGCGAATCTTGCCAGAGCCCGGTGGATTATCGACGCGGGAGGCGATCCTCACTGTGATCACCTCTTGCAGATACGAACGGGGCAGGTTCACAGCGGAATCGCCCATGAGCGAGCGGATCGTCGCGATGAAGCCCGAGCCGACCGGCGAATCCCACAGCGGCAGAACCAGTCTCACAAGCGCGTCACCGAGTTGCTCTGCGGGCGTTTCCCATAGCGGCGCGAGCACTTCCTCCGGATCGATAGGAAGATCGATCGCGGCGGCGAACAGCTGCTCCTTGGTGCCGTAATAGTGGTGTACCAGGGCAGGGTCGACGTCAGCAGCGGCCGCGACCGCACGGATAGACGTCTTATCAATACCATTCCGGGCGAACAGTTCTCGGGCATTGGTCAGAATCTTCTCACGGGTGACCGACACGCCGGCGGGCCTGCCGCGCCGTCGTCGCCGTACCTCTGCGGTCACTCCGGACAACCCGTCCTCGCGAAGTTGACATCGCCAGGCGCAACACAATGAACGAACAGCCTAGGCGAGACGCGGAGACCCGAGCAGAACATCGTAGCCGTCAGCGCTTTCCTACTCCGACATCGAATTGTCTTTCGTAGAACGGCGAGTCGAGCAAGCCGGCCACAGACTCGTGCCGCAGCGCAGTAAAGTAGCGCCTCAGATCGCCGCAAAAGAGAGAGCCGTGCATGCCGGCCAGGATCTCGATATCGAGCGCCTCAATCTTGTCAAGGGCTTGGTCGAGATGCACCCTGGAGGGAAACGTACCCATCGACTGGTAGAAGGCGACCATCGCGGCGCTACAGTCCTCGCTAGTGACCGGCTCCTCGGCGTTGTGATGCGTGATGAACAGGTCCGACGAGAACAGCAATTTGTCCGCCTCCTCATAGAACACCATGCTGTCAAGCTGTGGTGCCCACGGAGTCAAAACGGCCTGGATCGACTTTGCGCCCAACTCAACACGCTCGCCGTCGGCCATCACGCGAGGGCGGTAGCCGAGGAAGTCGCTCAACGTCATAGCGCCTGGAGGGCTGCACATCACCTCCGCCTTCGGGGCATGGGAAAGGAACTTGTTGAGGGCTCCGCACTCGTCCATCGCAAAGCAGGGAATGAAGAAATACCTGATGGTTTCGGGATCGAGCAGTGTCCGAACCGCCTCGAGCGTTGCCGGGAACGTCGCGCCGAGATTCGTCTCCACCATTGCCGCTTGCTCGTCTCGAATCACGAAGCACGAAACATTGGCGCCGCCAGGATGCTCCTGATTGAGTCGGAAAACGTCAGGTGCGATCTCAGTTACGACGCTCCGCATGGCTGTAACCCTTCATTTTCCGGTGGCCATAGCGCGCCGCAACGATCTTCTCGTCCCGGCACAACACATGATCCTCGTTCGCATTGCGCAGTCGCTGGCAGTATTGGCCGACAGGCGGCCTCGAGTGATGTAGGTCGTGAACATCATCGACGTCAGTGACGTCGGGCAGGTGCGCGCAGCGTTTGGTTGACACGCGCAGAATGGCCCACCGGCCATCTGAGCGCCTCCCTCAACCTCATCACCAATCCGCCTTGACACCGCCCATTATCTTTTTGACTATATGACCAATCAATCATAAGTCCGCTACGTCGTCAAGGACCGCCTGTTCATGTCCGCACGATCACGACCCTGCGCGCGGGCTTCTATACCAAGCCCGCAATTCAGTCCTTGCGTGCCAGGAGGCCGGCATCCTCGACTTCGACGTCCACCCGCAGCCAGCAGATGCCCGATGACGTGCATCTGCCCTGCTACCTCGAAGGGTGTGCCGACCTTCCTAATTCGTGTTCTTTGCGCGCCCGGTGTGCTCATCACCCCCCGCTGGCCTACGTGGGGGTTGCGTCAGTCAACAACGCAAGCAGAGACGGGAGTGAAACAACATGCTGAAGAACTTCTGGTACGCAATCGCATTTGCCGATGAAGTTACGACCACACCCCGGCAGCTGAGGGTGCTCGGCCAAGACCTCGTTGTCTTCCGACCCGAAGACGGAGCGGAGCCGGTGGTGATGAGCGATCTGTGCGTGCACCGAGGTGGCGCTCTCTCGGACGGTGTAGTGAAGGACGGCCGTATCCAATGCCCATATCACGGCTGGCAGTACAAACCGGACGGCGCTTGCTCATTGATCCCGGCCAACCGGCCGGGAACCTCCATACCCAAGAAGGCCAGAGTGGACAGTTACCCCGTGGTCGAGCGCTACCGGTGGGTCTGGGCTTTCCTGGGCGATCTCTGCGAAGCCGACCGGCCCCCGATTCCCGATCTTCAGTTCTTCGATGATCCCGGCTTTCGGGCGATCAGTGGGCAGGCGTTCTGGAATGCCAACTATGAGCGCGTGGTGGAGAACGGAATTGACTACGCCCACGCGTCTTTCGTTCACGCAGGTACGTTCGGCAACCCGAATGACCCGGTGATCCCGGCCTACGATGTGGATTCGACCGAATGGTCGGTGACCAGCCGCGTCACCCTGCCCGAACCGGCTGAAGGCATGTGGCGCCGGCTTCTTAGAACCAAAGGCTCAGGAGGTCGCAACTCGCTCGGCATCGCCGTCTACATGCCCAACATCGTGATGTTCCACATCGACTTTTCGCTGGGCAAGCTGGTCATCTACGACACTGCGATTCCCGTCGATGAGGGGACCACACTGATCAAGTGGGTTGCCTTGCGCAGCTTTATCCGCAATCCGATCGGCGATCGGCTGGCCAGGCGCGTCGTGAAGAAGGTCTTCCGGGAGGACCAACGAGTGGTCGAGAGGCTACGTCCGGAGCTGCTACCGTTCGACATCCGGGCCGAGTTGCACCACAAGAGCGACGCCATGGCGCTCGGATACCGCAAGATCCGCGACCGGTGTCTGCAGATGGGCTGGGGCATAGATCGCCACGAGTTGGCCGCGCACGGCCCACGCCGACGTGCGACAGTGATCCCATCACCGGCTCGGCGTGAAGTGCCCGAGCTGAAACGAGCGTGGGTGATGAAGGAGGTTGCCCGCCAGCCGTTCCCAGTGCCTGATGACGACATCTACGAGCCCACCGGCGCTCTGCCCGAGGTTGCATCAGCGGACGTAGGCGCGGGGGGAAGGGCGGACGGCGAGGACCGGAAATGATCCGGGACCGTTCTTACCCATCAGCGGTGCGGCGCCCCACCAAGTACCAGGTATGCATCACACCCTTGCCCTTGACATCGACTTCGCCGCGCTCCTCAAACACGAAGGCTTGCTGGAGACATTCATAGACGCCTCTCGGCACCTGGATGCGACCTTCGGCAGCGGTCGATTCCATGCGGGAGGCAACATTGACAGCGTCTCCCCACACGTCATAGAAGAAGCGGCGAGCGCCGACAACGCCGGCAACCACGGGACCGGCTGCCAGGCCGATCCGCAGCGGAATCGCTCGCCCGTGTGGATCACGCAGCCCGGCGACGGTGGCGACGATGTCGAGCGCAAGGCTCGCTAGCGCCTCGAGATGGTCTCGCCGAGGGTTGGGCACGCCGCTGACGACCATGTAACAGTCCCCGGTGGTCTTGATCTTCTCTAAACCATGTTGGTCGACCAACCGGTCGAGACTGGTGTAGAGCTGATTCAGAAACTGCACCAGCTCCGCAGGGGTGCTTGTGCTTGCCCATTGGGTGAATCCGGCGATGTCGGCGAACAGAATCGAGGCATCGTCATACTTGTCGGCGATGACGCCCGCCGTTGGATTCTTCAACCGCTCCGCGATGCTGGCGGGCAGGATGTTGTCTAGCAGTGACTTCGATCTCTGGTACTCCAGCTCCAGGGCCTGCTCCGCGCGGGCAATCTCTCGAAGCGCGAACAACACCGTCGCCGCCACCACGACGCAGGATCCGACCACCGAAAATATGAGGCCCAAAGTGGTGGCCGGGGCAAGCTGAACTCCAGTGTGTCCGGGTCCAACGATCTTCACACTGACCGCGAGTCCAGCAGCGACGGCGACGAGGACTAACGCGAGGACGATGTGTTCGATGCCGAACACCAACACCACGAGAGTAGCCGCGGCGAGAAAGTAGAACTCTTGACCCCAGCCGGTGCCTGTCAACCAGCATGTGAGAGAGATCGCGACATAAGCGCAGGTAAAGAAGCCGAACGGGGCAACGAGTTCTCCGAATCGGTGCAGCAACGGGATCAGCGCAAAAACCACCGCAGGGATGAAACTCGTGATGGCGACCCGCCAGACCCCTATTCCAGTGACCACGCCGACGATCCCGAAAGCCACGCTGACGCACACCACCGTCCACGTCGCGACGTTGAGCACGCGATGCCGGCGCGAGACGTCATCGGCACGGCGCCGGTTGCGTACCGGCACAGTCGCGTTCCATGGCCCTTCGGCCGTGAAAGCCGACGGCCAAAGTGCCTTCCCGGGCCGCGTGAGGGCGGCGTTTTCGAGCTTCACAGCACTTTCGGGAACGTGGGTGAATCGAAAGTCGTCAACGATAGTGGCGAGTTCACAGTCGGGGGCTGGGACGAGCCAACAGCATCCTGCCGGCGAGCTGCTGTACTCGCGTCCACGCGAGATGGAGTGGTAAAAGATCTTTGACCGCTCGGGCGCGATCTCCGACCCACCGGGACTTCGTCACCTACCACATCGCTACTCCACTAATCGTTCGTCGGGTACCACGCAAGCCGCCTTCGCTGGCGCGCGCAACCAGTCGCGCTTGACACGATCCGCTAGAACGTTGACTATATGACCAGTCAACGTAAATCCTAACACTCTCGCGGACGGACGGCTTGGTCACTTCACGTACGACGAAAGCGCTGCGGATGGGCTTTTGCCCCAACCCCCGCATCTCCGCGCTCACAAGCGCGGAGGTGGCTATCGAGGGCTTCGACATCGACTGGCAGCTCGCGATGCCGAACGAACTGCATCTGCGCTACCTCACGTGCAACGACCTCGACGTCTTCGAGTTGAGTCTCGATCTGTTGCTGACGACGATGGAGCCGACGGCCCCACGTACGCCTTCCTGGCGTGGTCTACCGATCTTTCTCACCCGGACGCACGGCGCGCTCGACCTGTTCGTCAATACCGCTTCGGGCATTCGGGGCCTTGCCGATCTGCGCGGCAAGCGATTCGCGGTGCCCATATATCAGATGTCGGCCCTGATCTGGCTTCGGGCGATCCTCCGCAGGTACTTCACGATCGGCCACGACGAAATCACCTGGGTGATTGTCCCGCCGGCGGGCCCGGACGGCGCCATTCGGTGGATCCGCGAAACTTTGGACCGCGAATATGTGCAATACCGGATCGGCGAGGACTGGACGCAACTACTGAGCGCAGGCGAAGTCGACGCGGCGTTCTTCCCCAGCGTTCCCAACAACATCGATGACGTCGTCGGAATCCGGCGACTGCTCAAGCCGCAGGAACGCCGCGAGCTGTGGACGCAGCTACGAATCGACACCGGTGCCGCAGCCATCAACCATCTTGTCGCGCTGCAAGCCGACCTTGCTGCCGCCCAGCCGCAACTGGCGCCCGCGCTCACGGTCGCGTTCGAACGTGCGAAGCGGATCAGCCACCAACGTGGTCTGGTCAGCGCGCGCAGCGTCCTGTTGTTTGCCGATGAGGATCTCGAGCGGCAGGCCGCAATCTTTGGCGCTGACCCCTTCCCGACCGGCATCGAAGCCAACCGCGCTTCGATAGAGACGTTTGTCGAGGAACTGTTCGCCGAACAGTTGATCACTTCCCGGCGGCCGCTGGAGGACTACCTGCTGGCCGTCAACGTCGGGTGCGACCCGACGGATTAATCATCCGTGGCGATTTGTGAAGGAGTTGGCGTGACCGAGTCAAATGATCTCGACGTTGATATTGACAAGAGTGTTTTCGCCCATGTCGGCCGGGACACCTTGGCGGGGCGCTATTTGCGCCGCTTCTGGCATCCGCTGTATGTGGCAGAAGACTTGGCACCCGGGCGTGCGGTGCCAGTGCGACTGCTCGGCGAGGACTTCACGCTGTATCGCGGCGAGTCCGGTGAACCGCATCTGGTGGGATTTCGCTGCGCGCATCGGGGCGCGCAGATGTCTATTGGCTGGGTCGAGCAGGATTGTTTGCGCTGCTTTTACCATGGCTGGGCCTATGACCAGAACGGCCAGTGCGTCGATCAGCCCGTGGAGCACTCCAAGTCGGCGGCTAAGGTGCACATCGGCGGGTATGCCGTCAAGGAGTCGATGGGGCTGGTCTTCGCCTACATCGGCGGTGGCCAAGAGCCACCGTTCCCGCGCTTTCCGGGCTTTGATGACTGGGAGGGTATTAGTTTCTCCCAGGTCGCGCACTGGCGGTACAACTACTTTCAAAGCTTCGAGAACACCGTCGATCTCTCCCACACTTCGTTCGTGCACAAGGGTTCCCACGGCTACAGCGCCACGATCTACTACCCGAATCCCGAACGCAGCGCGGCCGGTTTGACGAATGTGGGCCGACCCGAGGACGGGGACTCCACCTTCATCGGCCAGCTCGGGATGCCCAATTCTTTTCACATGAACTTCCCGCTGCCCCCTGCCGATGATCTGGGTGTACTGATGTGGTGGGTGCCCATCGACGACGAGAACCACTTGATGGTGTCGGTGCGCCGGGTACCCAAGCGTGCTGAGGCATGGGCGGACGGGATCAAGAGTTGGGGCGAGAACGGATCCGATCCGCAAGTGCTCGCCGAGGAAGTGCTGGCCGGCAAGAAGGATCGCGCCGACGTCGATCTGTCGACCACCAACGACATCTTCTTCCAAGACTTTTTGGCCCAACGCGGACAGGGGGTCATTCAGGACCGCAGCACTGAGCGGCTTGGACAGGGCGACAAAGCGGTCAGCCTGTTGCGGCGACTCTGGGTCGAGGAGCTGCGCAAGGTGGCCCGCGACGAGGAGATAACCAAGTGGGCCTCACCCACAGAGGGACCCGTCCTCTACTACAAGCCGGTACCCGCCAGCGAGCTCGACGCGCTGCTGGACTCACCGATCCGCCGAGACGCCCAGCAGGTGGCCGCCCAGTGAATTCCCGACCGCAGGACGACCGATCATGAAACTTGTCGCCTACCGTGACGGGCACCCCACCATCGGCGCCCTGATTGACGACCAACTGCACCCGCTGGCCTCACTTGAAGAATTTTGGCACGCCCCGCTCAACTACCTCGAGCGTGTCAATGCCGCGTCTTCGGAGGGCACCAA
>Ga0075430_100006125_pt1 | contig 10132 bp, 10 predicted proteins | sample RhiMetdeltSRZDD4_FD_75294 | JGI IMG/M metagenome (GOLD analysis project Ga0075430, IMG submission 75294) | Populus rhizosphere microbial communities from Tennessee, USA - Rhizosphere MetaG P. deltoides SRZDD4 | ecosystem: Host-associated > Plants > Roots > Rhizosphere > Soil | place: USA...
TCTTGTGGTTCCAGACTTCGTGCTCGTCGTGTCCTTCGTATTAGATTAAGCGGCGGCCGCGGCCGCGTTCGACCAGTCGAACTCGTAGTAGATCCAGTTCGTCTTGTCGCCACCAACCGACACGCCGTCGGCGCTCGCGTGAAACGTGCCCTGACCGCACTCGCCAAGCTTCCAGATGAAGCCGTCCGGGAGGTCGATGTTGGCGAGATGTTCCTCGCCCGTCACGGGGTTCTTGAACGTCTCGCCGCGGCCCTCGCCGATCCCCTCTGCTTTGAACGTGCTTCGCCGGCCTTCACCCTCGATCGTGATTGGCACCTTGTGCAGGCCCACGACCTGCATCGTCGGTCCGAGCAGTTCCCACGGCAAGCCACCCAACTGACCCGAGAAGATCTGCCCCAGTGCCGCAACCTGCTGGTCGGTTGTCTCGGGCGCCACGACGAAGACGCACTTACCATTGCCCTCGTGGATTGCCTTGGGCCACGACACGACGGCGGCGCACCTGACGCCTGTCAGGTTGACGTCGCCGCACGTGCCAGCCACGATGTCCATTCCGACAAGCGCACGACAACTGCCATCTGGTGAGCTCGGGAAGCCTCCGAAGTTGCAGCCGCAGCCGAAGCTGCAGTTACAGTATTCATAGCCGCGACCGCGAAGAGCCCACTGAGTCGTTGTCGCTACTGCCATCGCTTCCTCCAGGTAGATGAGTTGATGTGAGGCGAGACTAGCAGAGCCAACGTCCTGCTGCAATGGACGGAGGTTTCTAGTCCTGCGAGTGCTTCGCCAGAGCCCCTCTTATCTTCGCAAGGTGATGGTAGCTGTGCCGGACGGCATGATCTTCGAGCACAAACTGACAGGTCAGTGGTGCGTCCCCGTAGAGCGACACGGGAGCAGCCCGATCGAGTGCCTCCTCCGTCAACGCCCGGATGGCGACAGCCGCGTCGGTGCTGTTCCGTTTGAGCAGCTCCAGTGCCGCCGTCTTGGTTACGTCCCGGTTGTCTCTGGCGTGTCCGGCATTCATCTCGTGGACGTTGTCCATCGTGACGCCGGTCACCGGTTGGCCGGCCGCCAAGGTCAGCGCCAACTGGATTTCGAGGGGGTAAACGCTCGCCACGTGATGGACGACAACGCCAATGGTGCGCCCATCATGGGGAACAGCAAGCTGCCACTCGGCATCTGTGAGGGAAGCCGCGAACGTCTGGAGCGCGAGGGCACCCTGTTCCAGGCGGTCGGCAAGGGCGTTGGCGCGTTGGCCCGCATGTACGGATGGAACCGCGGGGTCGCACGACACAACAGTCGTCATAGACGTATCCTTTCGATATCCGCCGGCGCGTCATGCCCGGCGTGTTCCCCCAATGTGCCCGGAGCCAGGTGTCAGAACCATGAGCAAGAGTCCGATTGATCTAGCCGACCGTCTGCAATCGGCGCTGAACTGCTCATTCGTCTTCCGCGGATGCCTGTGCGTCCGGCCCTGCGGCGTCTCGGCGTGACGTCCGACGTTCTTTCTGACGTCCTTGGCGCCGTGCGGTTGAGCGGCGCGGTTTACTTCGACATCGAGATGAGTGCTCCCTGGGTTGTGGAGGCGCCGCCCTCGCCGGAGATCGCCGCGAAGGTGATGCCGGGCGCGCAGCGGGTCATCGAATATCACCTCATCGCCAGCGGTGCGTGCTGGGGACACGCCGTCGGGCAGGAACCAATCTCGATGCGTGAGGGAGACTTCATCGTCTTTCCTCAAGGCGACGCGCACGTCCTGTCGAGTGCGCCGGGAATGCGGGCGAAACCCGACATGACGATTTATGCCCGTAGGTCGATGCCTCTGCCGATGGTCTACGAGTTCGGAGCCGGCGGGTCCGAACGCGCGCGTATCCTTTGCGCTTTTCTAGGGTGCGATGAGCGTCCCTTCAATCCGCTGCTCACGGCGCTGCCGCCGGTGATTCACCTTCCCGCCGCACATCCGCATGCAGACACCGGACGGCTCGGAACGCTGTTTAACATTGCCGTCATGGAGTCTGGCAGTGCGCGGGCGGGTGGAGAGAATGTGCTGGCGCGCCTTTCGGAGTTGATGTTCGTCGAAGCGATTCGCCAATACCTGGAAACACTCCCGCCTGCTCAAACGGGCTGGCTGAGCGGACTACGAGACCCGGTGGTGGGCCAAGCGCTGGCGGCACTCCATGGCGCGCCGCGCGAGCCATGGACGGTCGAAGGGCTGGCGCGACTCGTCGGCGTGTCGCGGTCGGTTTTGGCAGAGAAATTTGCGGACATGGTCGGCCAGCCGCCGATGCAGTACCTGGCCTTGTGGCGCATGCAGCTTGCGTCACGTCTGCTGATCGAAGGCGGCCACGTGGCGGAGGTTGCCGCGGCTGTGGGTTACGAGTCTGAGGCGGCATTCAGCCGTGCGTTCAAGAAGCTCGTCGGTGAGGCTCCCGCCACATGGCGAAGAGGGCTGGGTTCTACACGTTGAACTTGAAGAGCAGCACGTCGCCGTCAGCGACGATGTACTCCTTACCTTCCATGCGATACAGCCCCTGCTCGCGTGCCGCCGCCACCGAACCACAGCGCACGAGGTCGTCGTAGGCAACCGTTTCGGCCTTGATGAAGCCACGCTCGAAGTCCGAGTGAATCACGCCCGCCGCCTTGGGCGCGGTATCACCGGCATGGATCGTCCACGCTCGCACTTCTTTTTCGCCGGCGGTGAAATACGTTCGGAGGCCAAGCAGGTGGTAGGTCGAGCGAATGAGCGATCCGATGCCGCTTTCGTTGACGCCCAGTTCAGCGAGAAAGGCCTGCGCTTCTTCTGGCGAGAGTTCGACCAGGTCGCTCTCGATCTGCGCGCTGATCACGACCGCTTCGCACGACAGGTGCGTCCTGACGTAGTCGCGGACCTTCTGGACGTAGGCATTGGTGTCCGCCGTCGCGAGATCGGACTCTCTGACGTTGCACGCGAAGATCGTCGGCTTGTCACTGAGAAGGAAGAGAGGCGCAGACAGCGCCCGCTCGGCTGATGTCAGGTCCACGGTAAGTGCCGGCTTGCCGGCGTCGAGCGCGGCTTCAAGCTTCGCGAGTACGACCTCTTCGGCCGCCGCGTTCTTGTCGCCACGCTTGATGTCCTTGCCCAGCCTCTCACGGCGCTTGGTCACCTGTTCCAGATCAGCGAGCATGAGCTCCGTATTGATGACTTCGATGTCGCGCACCGGGTCAACTGAGCCGGCCACATGATGGACATCGGGCTCCTCAAAGCAACGCACCACCTGAACGATGGCATCCACTTCACGGATGTGTGTCAGAAACTTGTTGCCGAGGCCTTCGCCCTGGCTTGCGCCCTTGACCAGTCCTGCGATGTCCACGAGCTCAATTGCCGCCGGGATGATGACGTTGGTCTTGGAAATGCCCTGCAATGTCTGCAGCCGTGGGTCCGGAACAGTGACGATCCCGACGTTTGGTTCGATGGTGCAGAACGGGTAGTTTGCCGCCTCGGCATTTCGGCTACGCGTGACGGCGTTGAACAAAGTGGACTTACCAACGTTGGGCAAGCCAACGATTCCAGCTCTCAGCATGTGGTGTGGATTCAGGAAACCAGGAGTTACTTACAAGGGAGATGCGAAACGACCTGGACCATGGTACCAGACCTGACCTGATGAGCGCCCACCAACCGGATCTGCTGGCATGCCACCTGCACGAATGGGTGCCTGTATGGCTGACCGAGACACTCCACGCCCCGTTCGCTACGCGGTGGTTGGGCTTGGCCACATCGCGCAAGTGGCCGTTCTTCCGGCCTTCTCACACGCGTACCAGAACTCGAGTCTTGCGGCAATCGTGAGTGGTGACGCTCACAAACTGTCCGCCTTGAAGAAACGCTACGACGTTCCACGAGTCTTCACGTACGAGCAGTTCGACGAGTGTCTTGAAGACGTAGACGCGGTGTATATCGCGTTGCCGAACTCGATGCACGCCGAATTTGCGATCCGCGCAGCCGAGGCGGGGGTGCACGTGCTCTGCGAAAAGCCGATGGCCGTCACGGTGGACGAGTGCGAGCGGATGATCGCGGCGGCGCGCGAGCATGACGTCCGGCTGATGGTGGCGTACAGGCTGCACTTCGAGCACGTGAATCTCAAGGCGATCTCGCTGTTCGAAGGGGGAACGCTCGGTGAACCGAAGCTCTTCAACTCGACGTTCTCGATGCGTGTGCGGCCGGGTGACATTCGAACCAGCCGTGAGCTTGGTGGTGGCACCCTCTATGACATTGGAATCTACTGCATCAACGCAGCGCGCTACCTGTTCAGAGCCGAGCCGAAGGATGTCATCGCGCGCTCGGTGAACAGCGACCCGGCTCGGCTACCGGAAATCGATGAGAGCACAGCGGCAATACTCCGGTTCGATGGCGAGCGCCTCGCGACCTTTATGACGAGTTTCAACGCCGTGGATGCAGGCTGGTATGAGGTGGTGGGCACCAAAGGGCGGCTGAGGGTCGATCCCGCCTATGAATACGCCGAGGGGCTCGCGTACGAGGTCACCCGTGATGGGGTGACGACGAAGCATGAAACGTCGAAACGCGACCAGTTCGCGGCTGAGCTGATCTACTTCTCGCAGTGCGTGCTCGACGACACCGATCCGGAGCCATCGGGCGAGGAGGGCCTCCAGGACGTCCGGATCGTCACCGCTCTTTATGAGTCGGCGGACTCGGGAAAACCGATTCAGCTTCCGCCGTACGAACCGACGACGCGCCCTGACGCCACGCAGCAGATTCGTCGGCCTCCGGTACAGAAACCGGAGCCAGTGAGGGCACCGGCGCCTCACCTATGACGTGAACGCTTCGCGATCGCTTACCAAGGAGGCAGTCATGAACGAAGACACGCTCAAGGGCCAGTGGATGCAGATGAAGGGCAAGGTTCGCGAGAAGTGGGGCAAGCTGACCGATGACGACCTGGATCAGGTCCAGGGTCGTTCCGAACAACTGGTCGGCAAGATCCAGGAGCGCTACGGCATCGCGCGTGACGAGGCGCGGCGGCAGCTCGACGCGTGGATGAGGGGAGATTCGACGAGAACGCCGGCCGCCATGTAGCCGCCCCACCTCAATGGAGCCGAACTCGGCGCTTCTTCACGTCAACAGCGTGAGGGCGCCGGGCTCGACTCGCAGCGAAATTCCTCCCAGCGCTCGTGGCCAATGCACCTTGTCGTCGATGTGCAACGCGTCATGTCCGTGAATGTCAACCTGTCGAACGTGCATTACGGGCAGCGGCCAGGCGCACGGCTTGCCTTGGCTCTGAGCGTCAAGCAAGGTGGCGAGATTCTGGCGATTCTCCTCGCCAACAACCACCACGGACAGCAACCCGTCTGTTGCACTGGTCTCCGGTGACAGCGTGAGGTTCGGTCCCACCAGCCCGGTGTTGAGTACTTCGAGCAGGACCAGTTCGTCATCGAATACGACACCATCTGTCTTGATCGTCCAGCGTTGTGGTGTGATGAGCGGCAGCAGTTCGCGATATCGCTGCTGGGCCTGGGCCAACTCGTGCGCCGGGTGACCATTCGAGCCACGGTCGGCGTGCATCGAGTCGATGACGGCCGGAACCAGTCCACCGCCGACGCTTTCAAGAAAGGCCTGTTCGCCCTGTGCGCTTCGAACGACGCCCACGTCGAAGGGAACCGGATGGGCCTCACTCCAGGCCGCAATGAGCTCGGGAACTGAGCCCTCGATGTGTAGGCTTTTCGCGATGTTGTTCGCCGTGCCGAGTGGCAGGATGGCGACGGGGACATTCCTCATGGACACGAGGGCTGCCGCGCTTGATACGGTACCGTCTCCACCAGCGGCCACGACCAGCTCCGCTAACGGCGCCAGCTCAGGCTTCACATCGTCTTCCATGTTCACGATCTGTACGAGGCTGTGACCGCCGCGAAGAATGGCATCACACAGCTCTGCCGCTGAGATGCTTCGGCCGGCGCGCTCGTTGTAGAGGAGGGCTACTCGCATGGAAGGTTGCTTGATTCAAGTTTCGGGCCTGCGGTTCACCTGAATCGGGCGCCGGGTTTGGTCGCGAGGATGAGCTCGAGTGGCGGGGTGATTGCAATCGTCTCGAGCGCATGCGAATCCTGATATCCAACGATGATGGAATCTACAGCCCAGGTATCGCGGTGTTGGCGGCGGTCGCGTCGGAGTTCGGTTCAGTAAGAATCGTCGCCCCGGACATCGAGCGTTCGTCGATGGGCCACGCCATCACATCGTCACGCCCGCTTGCCTATCGTCGAGTTTCGATCGGCCCGTTCGAGGCCTATCGTGTGAATGGGACGCCCGCCGACTGCGTGGCGTTGGGCACGCATCACTGGGACCACGTCGACGTGGTGCTGTCGGGAATCAACATCGGCCTCAACCTCGGAAATGGCATCTGGCACTCGGGTACCCTGGCCGCGGCCAAGCAGGCAACGCTGCTCGGCGTGCCGGGAATCGCGCTGAGCGGGCCGACAACTGCCGAGCCGGACTTTGAGCCGCTGAAGCCGTGGGTCCGGCGTGTGCTCGAGACGCTGCTGCCTCACCGCGCTCCATCGCTCCTGAACGTCAACATTCCCAGACGTCCCAGAGGGATGGTGTGGACCCGGGTCTCTGTGCGCCGGTATGACGGGATGATTGTTCCCACCGAGGACCCGAGGGGACGCACGTTGTTCTGGTTCACCGTGGGCGCGATCGAGGGCGCGGAGGAGGGCACCGACCGCTGGGCGGTCGAGCAGAACTGGATTTCGATCACGCCACTCAGTCTCGACCTGACCGACGAAGAGCAACTGGCCGAAGTGCGGAGGCGGAATCCGCTCGACGAGGCCACGGCAGCCGCTGTCTCCCCGGCGACGTCTCATCCGGACGCCATCAAGTCGGTGCGTGAGGATGAAGCAGAAACGGGCCCGAAATAATCGGGCGACTGGATAGCAACGGTACGGTGCGAGCCTCTGACGTGCAGAAGCTGAGTCAATTTGCAGGGCCGTTTCACCACAGTCATACCTCCGTTACCCCTCCTGACTAACGTCATCCGTGGTTGCACGGAATATTTCCGCTCACGAAGTGGGGCGGAGTTCGCAGTCTGAGGAAAACGAATCATGAGACATCGTTGGCCGGCGGTCCTGTCCGCCCTGGTTCTACTCGTCCCGTTTGTCGCGTCCCTGAAGGCGGCCGATCCCCCGATCGCCCTGATTGGCTTCGGTCTCGTTCCAGGACATTCACTGGATAAGTCGGGTCTGTCCGGGCAGCAGATTTGCCAGGTTGATGATGCGACCAACTGTATAGACAGGGCGACGCTTGGCGGGTTCGGGTCCGGGCTGACATACACCGGGTTTGATGACGTATTTCTCACCGTGCCCGATCGTGGTCCATTCGACGGCAGGACCGACGTGCCCTACCTCGATCGCTTTCACTTCATGCATCTCACGGTAGGCGGTGTCTTTGACTACCCGGGTACTCCCAATATCCATGCGACGCTGCTCGATACCCGATTCCTCAAAGCACCCGGCAATCAGAATTTCGTTGGTGATTCGTCCGAATTCGAGCTGCGGTTCGATCCGGAAGGGGTGAGCCTCGGTCGCGACGGAACCTTCTTCGTGTCCGATGAATACGGTCCCTACATCAACGAGTTCAACCGTCAGGGCCACCTGATTCGTCGGATCGCGGTACCGGAGAAGTTCCTGATCCTCAACCCGAAGAGCGATGTCGATTCCGCCGGGAATTCCCTCGAGCTGTATCCAAACAACAACGTGCTCGGCCGCCAGGCCAACCGTGGCATGGAGGGCCTCGCAATTACACCGGACGGTCGGTATCTCGTGGGGATCATGCAGAACGCGCTTCTCCAGGACAACGGGCTGAACAGCGCCACCCCTCCGGGCCGTCGAGGACTCAATAACCGGATCCTGAAGATCGACCTCGAGACCGGCGCGACGAACGAGTACGTCTATGTCGTCGATGCGATTAACCAGGGCCGCGGTGTCAACGACCTGCTGGCCGTCAACGACCATGAGTTCCTTGTGCTCGAACGAGACAACCGTTCACTGGTTCCCACCCCTGGATCAGGGAATGCCGCCGCGGCGCCGAACCTCAAGAGGATCTACAAGATCGATCTGAGCCAGAGCGGCTTGACCGACGTCTCGAACGTCGCGAGCCTTCCCGAGACCGGTGCGGGTCTCGCCTCGTTGTTCATCAACCCGGTCAGCAAGGTCCTGTTCATTGATCTGTTGAATGCTTCCTACAAGGTAAATGCCACGAAGACGATCAAGGACGTCGTCGCCGAGAAAGTCGAAGGACTGGCGTGGGGGCCTGACTTGCCGGACGGCAGGCACGTGCTGTACGTCACGAGCGACAACGATCTCTACACAGGTCTTCCGACGCAGATTTTTGCGTTTGCGATTAACGGTTCGCCGAGCGGCGCGAATATCAGGTACGAGGCCCAGCAGGTTGCCGGTCCCATGTATCCGCCGGGTCAGGTGAAGAAGGCGCTGAAGTAGCTCGAAGCCGAACAGGTTCGGCGGCAGAAGGCGAGCGGGGTGCGAGGCCAGTCCGCGAAGACGGATTGGCCTCGCGGTCGACTAGCGGCCGAAGCGGTAATAAACCCCGACGGTAATGCGGGTGCTCGTATCGTCCTTGACGAGGAACTTGATTTCGGGACGGAAGCCCCAATTGGTCCCCACGGCGAACCGCACGCCGGCGCCGAGATTGAGGCCGGTGTCGGTATCGGATAAGTCGTCGTTCGCGCCCTCGACCGACACGCTCGTTCGAATGATCCCCAGCCCGCCAAGCACGTACGGCGTGATCTTCGAATTGTTGGCGAGGGAAAACAGGTAGTGCGCGTTGAGATCGATCGAGATGGCGCTGACGTCCACGTTCGGGCCGTCGTCACCGAGCGTGAGATAGCCGACCTCGGCCGCGAAGATGAGTCGGCGCGCACCGAACTGCATGCCGCCACCGAAGGTCGTACCGCCGCCATCGGTGACGCCGCCCACAAATCCCAGCGCCTCCACCGTCGACTCGTTCGTCTGGGCCAGGGCTTGTCCCTGAAGTCCGAACACGAGCAATGACGCCGCGAGCGCCCCACGAATCATCCAATGCTTCACGATTGCTGCCTCCTGATTCGCCGGGTCTAACGACCCGGCGCTACGTAGTTGAAAAGTCTGTGCAGGCATCAGGATACCCCGATGTTTGCAAGGGCGTGCAGTTGGGTGGCGGGCATGCCTGACCGGTACCGTGCAGGGCGGCGGTTTGACCGACGGCTGGAGCCGTTCAGCGGAGGCGCTTTTGCGCGTCGGCGTAGTGCGCCGTACCCGGGAGCACGGCTGCGAACAGGTCCCGTGCTTTCGCCTCGTTCTTGAGACGCTTTGAGTACATTTCGCCGGCGCGCCAGGCTGCATCGTACCGGTTGAGTGGATTCTTGCTCGCCAGCGTCTCGAGTGTCTGCGCGGCAAGTTCATACCGCTTCAGGTCTTCGTACATCGTCGCCAGCTTGGCGAGCACTGGTTCCAGTCCTTCGGCGGTAGGGTAGCGCTCGACCATTGTCTGGTAGGAAAGCAGTGCCGCGGGCACCTGTGTTCCCGATTGCGGCTCGACCGATCGCATCTTCGTGCGTTCCTCGATTCCGGCTCGAATCGACAGAGCCCGAGGTGCGAACGGCGTGGCGGGGTATTCGGTTGCGACGCTCGAGAGGATGGTGATCGCGGCCGAGTCCCGGTCTGGCCGCTTGGACTGCAGCAGCAGGTCAACAAGACGCAGAGAGCCGTCGGCCGCAGCAGTTGCGGTGCTGTGTTGTGCCCGCAGTTCGACGTACGCGGCCATTGCTTCTTCGGGCTGTCGTGCCGCCTCGTAAATGCGGCCCATGAGCAGGTAGGCACTCGGAGCACTGCTGCTTGCCGGGGTCCGTGCGAGCCCGGCCTTGAGGTCTGACACGGCCTGGTCGTATAGCCTGGCATCAAACTTCGCGGTTGCCGTACGAAGGACGGCTGCCATGTCGTCACCCGTCTGAATGACTGTGCCCGCTGCTGCCGCCGCCGCCGCCGAGGGAGGAGAGCCAGATGGAGTGGCGGGTGTCGGCCGCACGCCAGGCCGCACCGCAGCAAGTGCCCCTGCGGTATTGGCGGCAGCCGTGGAGACCGGTGGAGTGTTCGGCGTCGGCGCGAG
>Ga0075430_100006130_pt1 | contig 10130 bp, 8 predicted proteins | sample RhiMetdeltSRZDD4_FD_75294 | JGI IMG/M metagenome (GOLD analysis project Ga0075430, IMG submission 75294) | Populus rhizosphere microbial communities from Tennessee, USA - Rhizosphere MetaG P. deltoides SRZDD4 | ecosystem: Host-associated > Plants > Roots > Rhizosphere > Soil | place: USA...
TCGAAGTTTCTCGCATCCAGCCATGAGCCGGATGTCAGACATACACGCAGGCTCCGCACGTTGTCCTTCACCGCTCCATACCGCAAGGTATGGGGACCGGCCGAGTTGTTGGCTAACATGCCGCCGAGTTTGCACATGTCGCCGCTGGACGGATCGGGACCGAACATCAGTCCCTCGCGAGCCAGGTGCTTGTTGAGCTCGGCCAGGACGATCCCTGGTTGAATACGAGCCCATCGTTCTTCTCGGTTGACCTCTACGATTCGATGCAGGCGGGACACATCGAGAATGATGCCCGATCCGATGGCGGAACCGGTTAAGTTGGTCCCGGCGGCGCGGGCGGTGAGCGGGACACTGCGGCTCATCGCATAGGTCACAACACGGTGTATATCGTCTTCCGACTCCACTAAGGCAACGGCCTGCGGTTCCATGCGATAGATGCTCGCATCGACCGCATAGGCCGTCTTGGTTGGCGCGTCGTCCTTAACTTGGTCCGGCTTCAGAAGTCGGCGGAGATCGGCCCCAATCGCGCGGGAAGTGTCAGGCATGACCAGCATCGCGCGGCATTCTACAGGGAGGAGAAAAGTTCTGCTACCTCACGGCATCTCACCTGCCAGGTCACTCTCAGTTGACGCACCCACAAGCCGGTAACACACGGGCAGCCTGGCGATCCCGCGGCGATCACCCCATGCGGCCCGGCGACGGTTTCGGTTTCGCGGACAACTCGTTAAGATAGCGCACCGATGACCTCAACAAAACCTCTCCTCTATGTCTCCCGACACCTGCCGGATCCCGTCATGGCCGTCGTCCGAGCCCAGTACGCCCTGTTGCACGAACCCTCGAACGGCCCGGCTCCTCCAAGCACGCTGAGACAGGGCCTGTCGAGAGCCGTTGCCGCAATCGTCACACTCACAGATCGGATTGACGCTGAAACCTTGGAATCAGCGCGCGAGTTGAAAGTCCTGGCTAACTATGCCGTCGGCTACAATAACATTGATCTGGACGCGGCTCAGCGGGGGGGCATCGTGGTCACCAATACCCCAGATGTGCTCACCGACGCGACCGCCGACCTCACCTGGGCGTTGCTGTTGGCGACCGCGCGGCGGGTTGTCGAAGGAGACCGACTGGTTCGTAGCGGGCAGTGGACCGGGTGGACACCAACCCAACTCCTCGGCGCCGCCGTCGCTGGGAGCAGCGTGGGCATTGTGGGAATGGGACGGATCGGTCAGGCGGTCGCGCGTCGGGCCGCCGGCTTTCAGATGCGGGTGAACTACCACTCACGTCGCGCAGTTGACGCACAGTCAGGCGCCCCCTGGGTGTCTCGTGATCTGCCGGAACTCCTCCGTGAGTCGGACATCGTCACGATCCACGTGCCCTTGACGCCTGAGACGCGACATCTGATCGGCGCTCCGGAATTCGCACTCATGCGCCGTACGGCCATCTTGATCAATACCGCAAGAGGGCCGATCGTCGATGAATCGGCTCTCGTCACCGCCCTGCAAAAAGGGACCATTGCCGGAGCCGGGCTGGATGTCTTTGAGGACGAGCCGGAAATCCATCCGCATCTCGCGTCCATGCAGCAGGTCGTGTTATTGCCGCATCTTGGTTCCGCAACCTTGGCCACAAGGGTGGAAATGGGCATGATCTGTCTCAAGAACATCGAGGCTGTTCTGGCTGGACGGCCGGCGCCCAATCGTGTGGCTTAAGGGAAGCAACATGCGGCGGATCAAGGGAAGGGCGGACGCGCTACAATTACGTCGCGTACCGGAAGGCTTGCGGGGACGCGGCGGCCGGTTTCGGGAGCGTGCGGATGGCCGCCAGGCGTTGTGGCACGTCGTGAAAGGCTGGAATCGCCTCGAACATCGTTGCGGCAAGCTGCCACTGCTGCTGCTTCTCGTAAAGCAAGCCCAGCTCATAGCGAATCGCCTGAGCTTTGGCACCTTGACACCGTGGATCGGTCAGGAGCCGCTCGAGTTGTGCGCTTGCCGAATCGAATCGTTCCTGTTCCTTCAAGCAGACCGCCGTCATCAGGCATGCATCGAGAAACACCTCAGGACCTTTCATGGCGAACGCGAACTCCTCTTTCGCCTCCTCGATGAGTCCCATGTTCTTATAGGCTACGCCGAGGGTGTAGTGGGTCTCGGCATCGACGTCATCGGCCGGAGCTGGTGGCGCCAACAATGCCGACAGTTTTGCGACAATCGGACTGGCCGGCGCCAGAGCTTTCACTTTGTCGTAGAGGTGACGAATCGGGTCGTTCACGACCGGGCCTTGCGCCACTGATATCAGTTCGAGGGCTCGAGCATACTGAAGGGCCGCCCCGGCCCCATCGCCTTTCCGCTCGAGCACCTGACCCAGCAGCTCCCGCGGGTGCGGATCTTCGGGCTTCGCGCTGACGACCGTGCCGAGCCACTGTTCGGCTTGAGCCCACTGCCCCGAGTCCGTGTAGGCCTGAAACTGTTCCGAGATTGAAGTAGCCGGTTTGCCGGATGCGACCGGCTCGGGAGCCTTGGACGAAAGACCCGGCATAGCATCCGGAGACGCGTTCTCAACGGAAAAGACTTCCGGCGCACTCGGAGACGCTGGCGGCAGACCTGCGTGTGCGCCCTGCCCCGTCAGATGCCGGTCCTGGGTCGGCTTGATCGCGGAGGTCATGTTCCAGGCATCGTCGGGCGTCGCCCCTTCGATCGAAAAACCTCCGATCGCCGCAGAAGCGGGCACCACGGCCGGCTCCATGGTGGCCTCGCCACGCATCAATGCTGCGAGCCGCTTGGCCGTGGGGCTGTCGGGCGCCAGCGTCTGCACCTTCTCGAAAATTTCCTCATGCAACGTGGGCATGCCCGGCTCTGGAGTCTTCAAGAGCACTTCGATGGCTTGGCCATAGTGCTGGATCGCCGACTCGATCTCGCCCTGTTCTTCGTACAACTCGCCTTGCAATTCGAGAAGCGGCACGGAGTTGGGCTCAACCGTCAAGAATTCTCGGATTAACGACTCGGCCTGCGGATAGTCCTGCGCGCGCAAAGCCGCGCCCGCGAGAAACCGGTATTCACCAAGAGCGACCTGCAACTGTCCTTGCTGGAGGTGCAACCGCGCCAAGAGCTGGCAGACCTGCGGATTGCCCGGTTCCTTCGTAAGCATCTGATTGAGGATGGCCTCGGCACCGGCATATTGTTTGTCTTCAATGCGCCGGCTGGCTTCAGCCAGCAAATCCGTCGGCTCACCGGTCTGGGCTGCAGGCGCGGATCCCGGCTTCGTCGTTCGCGGGGGCGGCGTCCCGCCGGTTTTTCTGTAATGTTCGATAAACTGCTGCGCCTCGCTGTTCGAAGGATCGATCCGCAACACGGATTCGTAGGCTTCCTTGGCTTCGGCATACCGTTGCTGACCGGAGCGCTCTCGGCCAAGCTGCAGATAGACTCTGGTTGCCTCATCTTGCATGTTCTCCTGCACGCAGAGCTCGGCAACGCGCTGCTGGGCATCAAGATTCGACGGATCCTGGCTCACGATTTTCTTGTAGATATCGAGAGCTTCTTTGGTCTTGCGTTCCTTCAGGTAATGCTTGCCCAACGTCAGGTAGTCCTGGACTGCGCTGCTTAGCAGCCCTCTCTCAGCGTTTAAATCGCCGAGAAACCGGTACATGTCGTACCGCGATGGGTCGAGTTTAAGCACTTTTTTAAAGGTGGCGATCGCCTTGAGGGTCGCTCCTTCCGCACGAAAGGCATTGGCGGCCTGGATAAAGGAAGCGACGGCGTCAGCAGTCGAGTTGCGTTTCAGATGCAGTTCGCCGATGGAATTGTGAATACTCCCGTCGCCCGGGGACTCGGCCGAGAGCTTCTTCCATTCGTTGATGGCGGCGTCGAACTGACCTTTTGAAGCAAAGAGCTGGGCGCTGTGCAGAACCTTACTGCGGTCGATGCCCAAGAGAACCTCCAATAGTCAACAAACGCTAACAGTATCAATAGTTTTTGTCAACGAAATGCCCTAAACGGGATGCATCACTCTCGCAAAAACACGAAAGGCCTGCCGGGGTGTTTCCGGCAGGCCTTTCGCATGGTGCAGCTTGGGTCGTAGACGTTAGGACGCAGCGATTGACATCTTCATGACATTGGCGGCCTGTGGTCCCTTGGCGCCTTGCACGATATCAAATTCGACGTTTTCTCCCTCCTTCAACGATTTAAATCCTTCCCCCTGAAGCGCGGAGTAATGAACAAACACATCCTCTCCGCTATCCAGACGAATGAATCCAAACCCTTTCCGATCGTTGAACCACTTCACCGTACCTTTTGTCTTCACAAAACCCCTCCTTTCCTCAACGGCCACGCACTCCTGCGTGAGCCGGGCCCGAACCCAGTTAACGCACGCTACAGGAATAAAGAATGAACAATGGAATATGAGAACCGAGGAAGGATGGGCGGGCTCTGTGCAGAAGAAAAGACGTACTCACGAGACCCATCTTGGTTACAAATCGCGCGCGCAGCATGTAACATAGGCATTCTAATCTTGTCAAGCCGCTCTCATCACAAAAGGGGCCTGCCGCCCGTGTGGACAAGCCGGGACCAGTCCCCTATAGTGTCCGCGACATCGGGAGCTAGCCGCCGCTCATGACGCTCCGCACGCTGCTAGACCGCTATATTTTCACCGAATTGCTCTATCCCTTCAGCCTCAGCCTGGGCATGCTGTGTTTCATCATGCTGACCCGGGAGCTGCTCCGGCTGGTCGAACTCCTCGTCACCAAGGGGGTGGGATTATGGGCCGTTCTCAACGTTTTTGCCCACCTGCTTCCGTCGTTCTTGGTGCTGACCCTTCCGATTGCCGGCATCATCGCGTCCATCACTGCGTTTGGCCGGCTGTCCCTGGACAAGGAACTGGTAGCCATGCGCGCCGCCGGCTTGAGCCTGCTGCGGCTGGCACGTCCAGTGATGCTGTTCGCCCTCCTGGTTTGCGGGATGACTCTCTGGCTCGCGCAATGGGGGCAACCCTGGAGTTCGATCAATTTAAAGAAGGTGGCGTTAAGTTTGCTGCGGGATCAACTCGTATTGGCGCTGGAACGCGGATCCTTCACCGAACCGATCCCGGGCATGACCATTTATGTCTCGGACACAGGAGAACAGTCTGCAGGCGGCATCTTCATTTCGGACGGACGCATTGCTTCAGAGCCTCGCGTCATTGTCGCCCAGGACTACCGTGTGTTGATTGACAGCGCCAGCGACCAAGTTGCTTTACGGTTGAAAGACGGCGTCATCCATACCAAGCCGGATGAAATCGATGAATACCAACTAGCCTCCTTTTCCAGTTACGACCTCAAGCTCTCCCTCAACCAAAGCGGATATACAGCGACGGAGGAACGGCCCTCGTACGATCAGTTGGTCGCCCGGTTGAACAACTCACAGTGGCGCGACCCATGGGCCCTCCGACGCCTTACGGAATACTATAAGGACATGGCCTTTCCAGCGGCGTCGCTCATCCTGTGCATGCTCGGTCTTCCTGTCGGAATCGTCTCGAAACGGTCGGGCCGTATTGGCGGGTTCGCCGTGGGGGTGCTCGTCATCATCGCCTACTACGTGCTGAATGTGGCCTGTGAGTTTCTAGTCACGGCGAGGGCCATCCCACCATTCGCGGGGGCCTGGCTCCCGAACAGCGTTTTCTTGGTCATTACGCTCGTGAGCTTCTATCGCATGAGCAAGCAATAGCCACCTATGCCCATCCTGTTCCGATACCTGCTGCGCGAATACGCGAAGATTTTCCTGATGTGTTTTGCAGGCCTGATGACGATCTATCTGGTCATCGATTTCTTTGAAAAGGTCCGCCGCTTCTTGAGCTTCGACGCGACCTGGCTGGATGTGCTGAGTTACTTCGCACTGAAAATACCCGGGGTGTCCTACCAAATCGTCCCACTCGCCGTCCTGATGGCCACGTTGCTGACGCTGGGCTTGCTCTCACGCAATAATGAGATTACCGCCATTCGCAGCTGCGGAATCAGCCTCCCCTGGATTGCCTCGCCCTTCCTGACGTTCGCCGTCGTCATGTCCTTGGTGCTGCTGCTGTTCAGCTCCACAGTCATCCCGCTTGCTACGAACAAAGCCGAAGAAATTCGGGTGATTCGCATTGAAAAGAAACCGCCCTCCGCCGTGCTGACGCTCTCGCAGCCATGGACACGAGTCGATGCGGACAGCCTGCTGCACGTCAGCAGTCTTGCTCCTGGCGGAGCCACATTAGGCGGCATTCAGCTCTTCCATTTTGATCCGGGGTTTCATCTCATCGATATGACGGAAGCGCAGGAAGCGCATTATGCCGACCACACCTGGACGTTACACCGCGGGTTTCAGCGCCGCTTCAATCGCGACGGCTCCGTAACGCTCGTGGAGTTCGATCGGAAACCAATTCACCTTGCGATGATTCCCTCCGACTTCAGCAGCGGACTTGCCGGCGATTCGGAAATGATGACGTTTCAGGACATCCGTGAATCCCGCGGGCGCCTGTATCAGAACGGATCGCAATTTACGCGGTTGCTAACCGACTATTACGGGCGTATCGCGTTCCCCTTGGTCACGATCATCATGGTGTTGGTCGGCATCGCGCTGAGTCTTCGCCGAAGCGGCACTCGCGGTGGGAGCATGGCGATTGGCATCGGGCAAGCCTTGCTGGTGGGTTTCTCCTATTGGGCCGCTCATTCAATTGCCATTGCGTTCGGACGTGGAGGCGCGCTTCCACCGGTGGTCGCCGGCTGGTTGACGAACGTGTTGTTTACCAGCTACGGCTTATATCTCATGTTGAAACTCAAGTATTGAGTGACACCGAACTTCCGCCTCCCGGGCCATCGTCTCAACGCGGCTCGGTTGACGCACGTCGTCGCTTCCGGTAAGTAAAGACGCGAAGCACAAGAGGGATTACAGGATGCCGGGACAGGTCGTCGTGACCGGATTGGGGATCATCAGCCCGATCGGGATCGGGGTGAGCGAATTTTGGAAAGCCGCACTCGCGGGGCATTCCGGCGTCTCCACCATCACCAGTTTCGATCCCTTTCCCATGGACGGGTACCGCTCAAAAGTTGCCGGCCAAGTGCGCGGGTTTTCCCCAGAGCGGTATCTCGACAGCGTGCAAGCCGAACGGGTGGATCGGTATGCACAGTTTGCGTTGGTCGCGGCCAAGGAAGCCCTGGCGGACTCCGGCCTGCACATGGCGCGCGAGGATCCGCGCCGGGTCGGCGTCATCGTGGGCGCCGGCATGGGCGGCATGGTCATGGGAGAACGCGAAATCACCCAACTCTACCAGCACCAACGTCCTCACCGCGTCCATCCCAATTTCATTCCGGTGATCACACTCAACTCGGCGTCGGGCATCGTGGCCATGGCGCATGGAGCCAAGGGGCCCAATTACACCGTGTCAACCGCCTGTTCATCCAGCGCCCATGCACTGGGACAGGCCATGCAATGCATCAAGGAAGGCCGCGCAGACGTCGTCATTACCGTCGGCGCTGATGCGAGCATCACGCCGTTGGTCTTCGCAGGATTTTGCTCCCTTCGAGCTCTTTCGACCAAGTACAACGATCAGCCGGAACGCGCCTCGCGTCCCTTCGACCGGCTTCGAGACGGATTCGTGATGGGTGAAGGCGCCGGCGCGCTCGTCTTGGAATCGTCGGTTCATGCCAAAAAACGCCGTGCGAGGATCTACGCCGAGGTCGCCGGATATGCCGCCACCAGTGAGGCCTATCACATGGTCATTCCCCGCGAAGATGGCGAAGAGATCGCCACGACCATGCGCTTGGCCATCGCCGACGCAGGACTCACACCTGCGAACATTGATTACATCAACGCGCACGCGACGTCGACCACGATCGGGGACGCGGTTGAAACAAAGGCGCTCCGGCAAGTCTTTCGCACACGCGCGGATAAACTCGCCATTAACGCAACAAAGTCCCTTGTCGGCCACACCTTGGGAGCTGCTGGCGCGATCGGCGGCATCGCAACCGTTCTGGCCATTCACACGGGGCAGATCCATCCCACCGCCAATTACGAGGAACCGGATCCCGCCTGCGCATTGCGAGGCCTTAGCTCATCAGTGCAGGAACGGAAGGTCAAGGCAGCGCTGCTCAACGCATTCGGCTTCGGGAGCAATAACGCCGCCGTCGTCATCAAGCGTTATGCCGCCTGAGAGCAAGCCCGCCGTAAAGGACAGAACCGGATGAGCGACCGCACAATCACCGAGAACATCATCAAAGCCCTCGCCGACTATCTGCGACGGAATCCGGAGTCCATTAAACCGGATCATCATTTGCGCGACGACCTGGGTCTCGACTCCATGGCCGTCATCGAGTTGCTCTATAAGATCGAAGAGGCCTTCGACATTCAAATACCGGACGAAGATCTGGTCCGCCTTTCTACCGTCGCAGCCGTCTGCGAGTATGTCGAGCACCGTCTCGCGCCGGCCAAGCGGCCGGTGGCTCGTAGCCGTACGGCCAAGAGCAGGAAAAAAAAGAAATAACCCCCCATGGGATCCTTGCTTCCGCCTACCACAGTGACGCTATCCCAGGTTCATGAACTGGTCGGCGGCACGCTCCATGGAAACGGCGCCTCTGTGCTGTCATCGCTAGCGAGTCTGGAAGACGCGACCCCGCACGCCTTGGCCTTCATCTCCAACGACAAAGCCGCCAAGGTCCCCGGGGGTATTAAGGCCGGCGGACTACTCGCGCACCGCCACTTGGCAGAACTCGATGTTCCGCAAATCGTCGTACCCAATCCACTCCTCGCCTTTGCGCAGGTGGCTCAAACCTTTTTTACCCGGCCTCCCGCTCCGCGAGGTATTGCCGCAGGCGTCTCGAAGGGAACCGGCGTCACGATCGGGGACGATCCCTCCATCTGGCCCTTCGTCACACTAGGAGACCGGGTGACCATCGGGTCGAGGGTGACGCTCTATCCCGGCGTCTTCGTCGGGGCTGATTGCATTGTAGGCGACGACAGTGTGCTCTATCCCAACGTGGTGGTCCGGGAAGGCTGTTCGATCGGCGCCAGAGCCATCATTCACAGTGGGACGGTGATAGGATCGGATGGCTTTGGCTACGTCCAGCATGAGGGCCGACACCAGAAGATCCCACAGCTTGGGGGCGTGACCATCGAAGACGATGTGGAAGTAGGCGCCAACGTGACGATCGATCGCGCGACGCTCGGTCGTACGATCATCAAACAGGGCACGAAGATCGACAATCTCGTGCAGATCGCACACAACGTCATCGTGGGCGAACACGACATCATCGTGGCTCAAGTCGGGATCGCAGGCAGTACCAGGATCGGTCACCACGTCATGATCGGAGGGCAGGCCGGACTAGCGGATCATCTCACGATCGGAGACCAGGTGATGATTGCGGCCCGGGCAGGCGTAAACCGCAACATCGAGCCGAATCAGATTGTGTCAGGCGCGCCCATCATGCCGCATGAAACCTGGATGAAAGCCCAGGCGGTCATTCCCCGGCTCCCTGAGCTGCGGCAATTGGTCAGGAACCTGGAACAACGGATGGAAGAGATCGAATCCCGCATCAAGCGCAAGGCAGCGCCGAAAGGCACACGGAAAAAACGCGGCCGGGCATGAGAGAGACTCACCAGCTTAGTTGACGATTCCGCGCCAGAAAAACAGTTTGCTCCAATAGAATCCGGCCCAGGGCATCAGGATCGCGGGCACCGCGTCCATCACCTCCTGCATGATAGCCCAGCCTGAGGCGGACAATAGCAGCCCGCCTCCCACCACATATGCCACAGGAACAAAGCTGCGGCCCCGATGGACGATGGGAGGAACGGTGGATGCGGCTTTAATCTTTCGGTGTGATCGCTGGACGGCACTGCGCATCCGAGCAGCGAACACCTCGGGAACCGTCTCGAAGAGATATCGATGGTAGCGCGTCTGGACCCACCCGCAGAGTCCGCCAAGCAACAGGAGCGCGGTGCTCGTCATGAACGTCGCCAGGGTATAGGTGCTGGACGCCATGAGCTGATAACCAAGCGTCCCGATTCCCCCCAGCACGCAAATGAGTCCGAGAAAGCCGGAAGGGAGAAGAATATACGTCCGGACGTAATGCCGGGCTTGGGCATGAATGTCTTCGTTGCGCCAGCCCTTCACCAGTTTGGCCATCGTGACTCGCCGTAGAA
>Ga0075430_100006131_pt1 | contig 10129 bp, 4 predicted proteins | sample RhiMetdeltSRZDD4_FD_75294 | JGI IMG/M metagenome (GOLD analysis project Ga0075430, IMG submission 75294) | Populus rhizosphere microbial communities from Tennessee, USA - Rhizosphere MetaG P. deltoides SRZDD4 | ecosystem: Host-associated > Plants > Roots > Rhizosphere > Soil | place: USA...
GCTCTGGGAGGCTACGTCTACTCGCTCGGCGGATACGACGGCTCCACGGTCGCCATCAATGCGACCCTCGTGGCGCCCATCGCCGCGAACGGGTCGCTCGGCCAGTGGACCCCCACGACGGCCATCCCGATCACGCCGGGGTTCTATTCGTTCGGCCTCGCCATCGCCCAAGGAACGCCCATCGTCACGGGGGGCTATGCCTACTCGACCGGATCCCCGCTCGTCCGGAGCGATGCGTATACGAATACCCCGACTCCGGACGCCACCAACGCGTCGCAGGTGATCGCCCTGCTCAAGGGCGAGTACTCGATCCTGGTGGATCTCGGCACCGACCGCCTGGTGAAGGGCATCGGCATCAACGGCAGCGCGCCTTCGGGCGGCAAGATCCGGCTGCAGTACCGGTTGGGGACTGGAACGAATCCGGTGCTGGGGCCGGAAACGAGCATCGCCACGTTCCCGGTCGGGACGACCATCGCCGTACCCGGCACGGCCCGCTGGGTCTTCGTGAGAATGACGCTGGACGACAGCCAGCGCTCGGACGGAGTCGCCTCGGCCAACGCCACCCCGACGACGATCACCGACTTCGTCGTGGGCAAGGACCCCGTCCCGCCGCTGGACCCGCCGGTGGCGATCCATCCCGTGGGCGACGTCTCGGTCGGGGCGCCGAACGGCGGCATCGTGACCTTCGAATGGACCGGAGCGACGCGACAGGGCCTGCCGATCGCGAACCCGAGGTACGAGCTCCAGGTCGCGGACAACGCCGCGTTCACCAATCCCGTGTTTTCCGACGCCACGCTCAAGTCGCCGACGGCCGGGGTCTTCCTCCCGACGACGGACGGGGCCGAAGTCTTCGTCTGGCGCGCGCGGGGTTTCGATGCGGCCTTTCCGACCGCACCTCCCTCGGACTGGACGGCCGTCGTGGTCTTCCGGGTCATCCAGGACGACAACGTGGACCACGGCAGCGGAGATTGCTCGATCGCGACCTCGGGGGCCCCAGGAGCCCTGCTGTACGCGATCCTGGGCCTCCTGGCCCTCCTGGGAGCGCGGCGCCTGCGCTAGGCCGACGGCGGGGGACGGGTTCAGGAAATGCGGGGCGGTGGTATGCCCGGCAGGAGTTGAACCTGCAACCTTTGGCTTCGGAGGCCAACGCTCTATCCAGTTGAGCTACGGGCACCCGTCCTGCGCAGGAAGCGCAATGATAGGATTCGCGCCGCGCCGGCGCAACTGACTCGCAACTCCCGGCGCTCGGCTCACCCCGTCCTACTTGATCAAGCGATTGGCAATGTCGGTCCTGTAGTGCATCCCCGTGAAGGAGATTTTCCGAACGGCGGTGTAGGCGGCCTGTTGAGCCGACCGCAGATCCGGGCCCATCGCCGTCACGCCCAGCACGCGCCCGCCCGCCGTCACGACCTGGCCGTCCTTCGCCAGCGTCCCCGCGTGGAAGACCATCGTGTCGGGCTGCGCGGACGCGTCCGCGAGGCCCGCGATCTCGTAGCCGACCTCGTGGCGGCCCGGGTACCCGCCCGACGCCACGACGACACACACCGCGGGCCGCGGATCCCACTCGATGTGGCACTGGTCCAGCTTCCCGTCGATCACCGCCCCGAGCACCGGCACGAGATCGCCCTTCATCCGCATCAGGAGCGGCTGGCACTCGGGGTCGCCGTGCCGCACGTTGAATTCGATCACTTTCGGCCCGCTCTTCGTGTACATGATCCCCGCGTACAGGATCCCCTGGAACCGGCGCTGCTCCTTGTTGAGCGCGTGCACCACCGGCACGAGGATCTCGCGCTCCACCCGCTCGGCGTCCCGCTCCGACGCGACCGGCGCCGGAGAGTACGCGCCCATCCCGCCCGTGTTCGGGCCGCGGTCGCCGTCGTAGACCCGCTTGTGGTCCTGCGCCGAGTCCATCACCGCGATCGTCCGGCTGTCCGTGAAGGAGATGACCGACGCCTCCACGCCGCTCAGGAACTCCTCGACGAGGACGCGCGCCCCGGCGTCGCCGAAGACGCGCTTCACCATCATCTGGTCGATCGCGGCCTCCGCGTCCGACGGATCGCCGCAGACGATCGCGCCCTTGCCGCCCGCCAGCCCGTCCGCCTTGACGACGAGCGGGAAGGGGGCCGTCTTGAGGAACGCCCGCGCGGAGTGGGGGTCGGTGAAGACGCGGAAGCCCGCCGTGGGGATCCCGTTCCGGCGCAGCAGCTCCTTGCTGAAGACCTTGCTCCCCTCGAGCTCCGCCGCGTCCTTCGTCGGGCCGAAGGCGCGCAGCTTGCGCTCGCGGAAGAGGTCGACGATCCCCCGGCAGAGCGGCGCCTCGGGGCCGACCACCGTCAGGTCGATCTTCTGCTTCGCCGCGAAATCCGCGAGCCCCTCGAGGTTGTCGACCGTGATGTCCACGCATTCGGCGAGCGCCGCGATGCCGGCGTTGCCGGGCGCCGCGTAGATCTGGGTGACGAGCGGGGACTGCGCGATCTTCCACACGAGGGCGTGTTCGCGTCCGCCGGATCCGATCACGAGAATTTTCATCGAGCGCGCGTCACTTTATCAGTGCGTCGCCGCCTTGACAACGCCGTCCGGACTCCGTTAGTGTCCTGAGTTCAACGTCCAAAGTGATCCGGTGTCCACCGTCCAAGGTCGGCGTCGGGGACTTTCGGCCCTGGACCTTGGATAACCTTGGACGTTGAACCAAGGACTCTCTTCAACCATGCGCATCGAGCGCGTGCCGCTCTCGGCGCTTCCCGGTCACTTCCGCCCGATCGCGGCCGCCTTCGCCGCCGACGACCCCAGGCTGCGGACCCGGTTTCCCGTCTCCTGGCGCGACGACCCGGCGCTGAAGGAGCACGCGCGGCGAGCCGCGTCGCGGGGCCTCGATCCCGACGTGAAGCTCGACCCCGGCCCCGCCTTCGACAAATTGAAGAAGGGCGCGCCCGCCGTCGTGGCCGGCCAGCAGCCCTCCGTCGCGCTGGGGCCGATGTACAACGTCTACAAGGCGATGACCGCCGTGCGCTGGGCGCGGAAGCTGGACGCGGTGCCCGTCTTCTGGAACCACTCCGACGACGACAACCTCGAGGGACTGAACCGCGTCGCCACGCCCGAAGGCGCGGTCGAGGCGTCGTGGTCGGGCGAGGGCGCGCTCGCCTTCCGGCAGGCGACCCTCGATCTCGACGCCCTTGCCCGGCTGGGGGCGGACGTCTCCCGGCTGCAGCGGCACGGCGATGTCGCCGGGGACTTCACCCGGCTGCTTCATGCGCTCTTCGGCGACGAACTCCTGGTGGTCGAGCCGCGCCAGCTCGACGGTCCGCGCGCGAGAGAGGTTCTCCGGAAGGCGATGGCGGAGCCGGCCCGCGTCCAGACCGCGATCGACCAGGGCGGGGAGCGGTTGAAGGACCTCGGTTTCGAGCGGGCGCTCGGACATTCCCTGGGGTCCAACGTCTACGCGTTCGACGGTCCGCGCCGCGTGCGGGCGGAATCGGCCGACGGCCGCCTCTCGGCGGGCGTGGCGATGCGCCTCATCGTGCAGGACGCGGTGCTGCCGACGGCGCTCGTCATCGCCGGTCCCAATGAACTCGCCTACCTCGCCCAGCTCCGGGAGCTCTACGAGGCGTTCGGGAGAACCGGTCCCGTCGTCGCACCGCGGATCACCGCCACGCTGGTCGATCCCAAGGCGGCCCGCGTGGCCGCCGCGCTGGGCGCGTCCGGCGCCTCGCTGCTCTCGGGAGAGGCGGCGCTCCGCCGGGGCGCGGTCCGATCGGACCTGCTCGCGGAAGTCGACTCCTTGTCCGAGGACCTGCGCCGGCGCCTCGAAGCCATCGAGGGCGGTCCCAGCGGCCCCGTGCGGGACGCGACGCGGAAGACGCGCGAGAAGCTGAACACCATCCTCGCCGCCTACCGGGAGCGCGTGCTCCAGTCCGGCGAGGAAGCCGACGGCGTCGGAGCGGACCGCGCGCGCAAGCTGGCGGCTCACCTCACGCCGGAAGGGAAACTGCAGGAGCGGGTGATGTCGGTGTGGCACTTCCTGGCGGTCGCGGGAAAGGACCTGGTCAAGACGCTGACGGACGAATTGGATCCGTTCTGCCCAGACCATCAGATCGCATGGCTGTGAGGAAAGTTCAACGTTCAATGTTCAAGGCTGGCCGCCCAGCTTGAACCTTGAGCTTCGAACCTTGAACCCGCCTATACCAAGACGGGTTCTTCGATCCTCGGCTTGACCCGCGTGATCGATCGCGTCGACCAGGGCTCCCGCTCGACCGGGTTGCGGCCCGCCTTCTGGATCATCGAGCGCAGGACCGACACCGGCAGGCAGAGCTTGCCGTTCACCTCGGGGGAGCGGATCTCCATCGAATCGACCGAGAGCGCGCCGAGGTCGTTGACGCCCGCGTCCAGGCCGCGCAGGAGCGTGGGGAGGCCCACCTTGGACCACGAGAGCTGGATCGTGCGGATCGACCGGGCGTAGAAGATGCGGGAGATCGCGATCGCGCGGAGCGTGAACTCGACGCTCCGCGGACGGTACCGCCGGTCGTGGGCGAGGTCGGATCCCACGGGCAGGTAGGGGACCGGCTCGAACGCGACGATGCCGCCGGTTTCTTTCTGGAGGCTCTTGACGATGTCCAGGTGCTCGCTGAAGTGGATCTCGTCCTCGATGTGGCCGAAGAGGACCGACGCCGTGGTGGGGAGGCCGAGCCGGTGCGCCGTGCGGAGGATGTCGATCCAGTCGTTCGTCCTCAGCTTGTCCGGGGCGAGCTTCTTGCGGAGCTTGTCGTTGAGGATGTCGGCGGAGTCGCCCGAGAGCGAGTCGAGCCCGGCCGACTTCAGCCGCTTGAGCACGTCGAAGGGCGTCGTGCGCGAGCGGCGCGCGATGAAGTGGATCTCGCTGGGCGAGAACCCGTGCACGTGGAGGTTCGGGTACTCGTACTTGATGGCGCGGAGGAGCTCGACGAAGTAGGGCAGGGTGAGGTCGGGGTTCAGGCCGCCCTGGAGATCGATCTGCCGGACGGGCTGCGCGTCGCGGATCTGGCGCAGGATGTCGACCACGCCGAGCGAGAAGGCGCCGCGCGCGCCCTTCTTCCGCCAGAACGGGCAGAAGCGGCACTCGGCGCGGCAGACGTTCGTGTAGTTGATTTTCCGGGACCGCACGTACGTGACGGCGCCCCCGTTCAGCCGGCGGTTGAGGAGGTCCGCGGTCTCGAGCAGGTCGGGGAGGATCGAGTCCCCTTCCTGCATCAGCATCAGGGCTTCGATCGCCGAAATCTCTTCGCGTTGACGAGCCGACTCGAGGATGATTTTCGGATCCATCGTCCCCCCGTTCGTCGTTCGGTCCCCACCGCCCGACCGCGCACCCCAGACACACCCGCCCCCGGTTAAGGACGCTTGGCCCCGGACCGATCTTTCAAGAATCCGCCGGGAAGACCGATGTCGCCGCCGAGTCTACCCATACCCCGCCTCCAATTCCAGTGTGAACTATGGGTTCGCCCGCCCGGCACCGTGACGGTTGGCAGATCAGCCTGGGAAACCCCCGGATCATGCGAGGACAGCGAGAGGCTCAATCAAGCCTTTCAATCCACTCGCGTCACAGGCATTTGCCGTTGGCGGGTGAACCGTCGACTTTCATGGGGCTGACAGATCACAGTTCCCTCATGTATCTTGTGCGCTTCTCCATGCAATCCTTGTTTCTCGTCGACGGCTCCTCGTATTTCTACCGCGCCTATTTCGGGCTGCGCGGCCTGGCCACGTCCGCCGGGTTTCCCACCAACGCCGTCTTCGTCTTCGCCAACATGCTCCTGCGGATCTCCCGGCAGCACGAGCCGGACTACCTCGCCGTCGTCTTCGACGCGCCGGGAAAGACCTTCCGCGACGACCTCTACAAGGACTACAAGGCCACGCGGGAGCCCATGCCCGAGGACCTCTCGAAACAGGTCCCCGTCATCAAGCGCCTGCCGGAGCTGTTCGCCATCCCGGCGATCGAGATCCAGGGCGTGGAAGCGGACGACGTCATCGGGACGCTCGCGAAGCGCGCCCTCGCGCGGGGGACCGACGTCGTCATCCTGACCGGCGACAAGGACTTCATGCAGCTCGTGACCAAGAACAAGGGCGACGCCGGACCCGGCATCCTCCTCTACGACGACATGAAGGAGAGGTGGACGGGCATCGACCAGGTCATCGAGAAGTTCGGCGTGCCGCCGGAGCGGGTCATCGACGTCCAGGGCCTCATGGGGGACTCGACCGACAACATCCCCGGCGTGCACGGCATCGGCGAGAAAACGGCCGCGAAGCTCATCCAGGCCCACGGATCCATCGACGAGCTCTACCGGAATCTCGAGAAGGTCGAGAAGCGCTGGCAGCCGCTCCTGGAGCGCGACCGCGCGGGCGCCGAGCTGTCCCGGCGGCTCGCCACGATCAAGACGGACGTCCCGCTCCCCTTGAAGGTCGAGGACCTGAAGGTCGGAAGCCCCGACAAGGAAAAGCTGGTCGCGCTTTTTCGCGAGATGGAGTTCACGAAGCTGATCAGTCAATTGGGGGAACCGGCGCCGGCGGAGCGCCGGACGCTGTCCTACGAAAAGTACCGGGCGGTGATGACGGAGGAAGAGCTCGCCGGCGTGGTGGCCGAACTGCGGGGCGCGCGGCGGATCTCGCTCGACTTGGAGACGACCTCTTCGGATCCGATGCGCGCGACCATCGTGGGGATCACCGTCTGCGTGAAGGAGGGGGAGTCGCGGTACATCCCCGTCGGCCACACGTATCTCGGGGCGCCGAAACAACTTCCGCTCCCGTCCGTGCTCGACGCGCTGGCGCCGCTCATCACCGATCCGGCGCGCCGGATCGTGGGGCAGAACATCAAGTACGACGCGCTCGTGCTGTCGCGCCACGGGGTGGAGATCGGGCCCATCGAGTTCGACACGATGGTGGCCTCGTACCTGATCGACCCCGACAAGGGGCCGCACAACCTCGCGTCGATCTGCCGCGAACAGCTCGGTCACGACATGGTCACCTACGAGGACGTGGTCGGCCGCGGCGCGAAGCAGACGACCTTCGACCAGGTTCCCGTCGACACCGCCCGCGACTACAGCGGCGAGGACGCCGACGTCGTCTTCCGACTCGTCCCGATCCTCGGGGAGCGGCTGGTGAAGGACGGTCTCGCGGATCTTATGCGCGACATGGAGATCCCGCTCATCGGCGTGCTGCTCGACATGGAGCGGACGGGCGTGCGGATCGAGCCCGCCGTGCTGCGGAAACTGTCGCAGGAATTCGCCGCCCGGATGAAGGCCGCGATGGACGAGGTCCACCGGCTCGCGGGGGAGACGTTCAACCTCGACTCGCCCAAGCAGCTCCAGCGGATCCTCTTCGACAAGCTCGGGCTGAAGTCGGGGCGAAAGACCAAGACCGGCCTCTCCACGGACGTCGCGGTCCTGGAGAAGCTCACGGCCGACCACCCGATGCCGGGGAAGCTGCTCGAGTACCGCCAGCTCTCGAAGCTGCGGGGCACCTACGTCGACGCCCTGACCGCGATGATCCACCCGGAGACGGGCCGCGTCCACACGTCGTACAACCAGGCGGTCGCCGCGACGGGGCGGCTGTCGTCGAGCGACCCCAACCTCCAGAACATCCCGATCCGGTCGCCGGAGGGGAAGCTGATCCGGACGGCGTTCGTTCCCGACCTCGGGTGCGTGTACCTGTCGGCGGACTACTCGCAAATCGAGCTGCGCGTCCTGGCCCACCTGTCGGGGGATCCGCGGCTGGGCCAGGCCTTCCGCGAAGATCTCGACATCCATCGGGCCACGGCAGCCGAAGTATTTGAAGTGGATCCCGAGAAGGTCACGGACGACCAGCGGCGCAAGGCGAAGGAGATCAACTTCGGCCTCCTGTACGGCATGGGGGCGGGCGGCCTGGCCCAGCGCCTGCGCCTGGACCTCAAGACGGCGCGCGCGTTCATCGACCGGTATTTCGCCCGATACGCCCGGGTGAAGGGCTATCTCGAGGGAACGCTGGAGGCCGGCCGGCGCACGGGGTACGTCACGACCGCCCTCGGCCGGCGGCGGTACGTCCGGGGGCTCAACAGCAAGAACGCGATGGAGCGCTCTCCCGCGGAGCGGATCGCGGTGAACGCGCCCATCCAGGGGACCGCGGCCGACATCATGAAACTGGCGATGATCGCCGTCTGGCGCCGGCTCCGGAGCGAGAACCGCGCGACGCGCATGATCCTGCAGGTGCACGACGAGCTCGTGCTCGAAGCGCCGGAGAAAGAGGCGGACGCCGCGACCGCGCTGTTGCGCGAGGAGATGGAGCGCGCCTTCCCCCTCGCCGTCCCGCTCAAGGTGAGCCTGTCCTGGGGCCGCAGCTGGGCGGAGCTGGGATGATGAAGCCCGGCCCCTGGATCGTCGCCGCCCTCTCCCTGTTCGCGGCCCCGGCCCTCGACGCCCAGGAAGCCAAGCTCGATTACTCCTACCTGGAGGACTTCGTCGTCGACGGCGAGCCCGTGTGGTTCCTCCGGCGCGCCGAGATCCTCCCGTTCGTGCTGGACAAGAAGGAGATGGGGCTCAAGGCCGATCGCGTCATCGTCTGGGTCAAGGAGTCGGACAAAGCCGGCGGGCCGGCTCCCGCCGCGGGCAAGCGCTTCTATGCCGAGGGCAACGTCGTCTTCTACCGGAGGGACCTCGAGAACCGGAAGCTGGAGATGTTCCGGGCCGACCGGTTCTACCTCGACCTCGAGAAACGGACGGGATATTTCTCCGACCTGAGGCTCGATCAGCGCCCCGGGGACGATGCGCGCGCCGCGGTCACCCTGCGCGCCCGCGAGGCGCGGCTCACGGCGGGGGGCGGCGATGCCGCCGCGGAGACGACGCGCGTCGCCGTGCTCGGGCTGCCCGGGCTGGGGGACAAGCCGCCGGGACGGCTGGCCGTCTTCGACGTCGTGCTCTCGACGTGCACGTTCGGTCAACCGCATTACCACGTGGGGCTGGCCGAAGCGCAGGTCGACTGGACGTGGGTCGCCGGGCCCGGGAGTCCCCTGGTCGGGTTCTTCCTCGGCAAGCCGGACGACCCGGGGATCGGGGGGGACTGGGTCACGGTGAGCATCTGGGGCGTTCCCGTCTTCGCGTGGCCTTCTTTCTACATGAAGCTGGCCGCGGTCTCCGCCCTGCCGCTGGAGAAGGTCCAGGGAGGCCACACGAGCCGGTTCGGCAACACCATCGAAACGACCTGGGGTTTGAAGGTGTCGAAGGGCTTCGTGGACGCGCTCAACCCCTTCGGCGTGAACGACTCGAGCGACGACAAGGACTCGTGGGGCCGGTTCCGGTGGGAGATCGACTGGCGCCAGGAGCGCGGATGGGCGGCGGGCATCGACCCCTCCTGGAAATGGGGGGACTACTTCGGGTATCTCGACACCTATTACCTGCGCGACAAGGGCCCGGATCCGGACAACGACTTCGACGCCCAGTTCATCCCGCTGGAGCGGGAGGACCGCGGGCGCGCGCGGTTCTTCCACCGGGCGGAGGTGACGACCCACCTGCGCGCGGAGCTCGAAGTCTCCTGGCTGAGCGACCGGAACGTCCTCCAGGAATTCTTCGAGCAGGAGTTCAAGGAGGGGAAGGAGCAGGAGACCGTGGCCTACCTCCGGTACCTCGACGGCAACAAGGGCGGCTTCCTCATGGAGAAGGTCCGGATCAACGGCTTCCAGACCCAGCTGGAATTCCTGCCGAAGGCGAAGGTCTACCTCGCCGACGAGCCCCTCCTTCCCGGCCTGCCCGTCGACTTGACGTTCACCGAGGAGCTGGAGCTCGTCAACCTGCGGCAGCGCTTCGACAACGACCTCGGGCTCGACGACGAGCAGACGTGGCGGTTCGATTCGCTCAGCTCGTGGGCCCTCTCGCTGCCGCTCGGCGTCGCCACGCTCTCCCCGTTCGCCGACGCGCGCATCACGGCCTGGCAGGAGGCGCTCGACGGCGACGCGGCCGACCGGTTCATCGCGACGGGAGGGGCCCGCCTCGCGATGGACATCCACGGCGTGCACGGCGTGCAGTCCGAATTCCTCGGCCTGCACGGCCTCCGCCACATCATCCACCTCGAGGCGCGCGGCGTGACCGCCTTCACGAATTCCCTGGAGCCGGCCGAGCTGTTCCAGTACGACGCGGTC
>Ga0075430_100006134_pt1 | contig 10127 bp, 7 predicted proteins | sample RhiMetdeltSRZDD4_FD_75294 | JGI IMG/M metagenome (GOLD analysis project Ga0075430, IMG submission 75294) | Populus rhizosphere microbial communities from Tennessee, USA - Rhizosphere MetaG P. deltoides SRZDD4 | ecosystem: Host-associated > Plants > Roots > Rhizosphere > Soil | place: USA...
CTGCCGCCAGTTGGTGCTGCGCCTCGACGGGAAAGGTATGCGCTTCGAGCACGACGAGCGTTCCGCCGGGCGCGCCCTGCAGGCGACGCTCGATGTCGCTCGGGGCAGCGATGACCATGAGCGGTCCGTCACGGTAAGGCGACGCGAGGTGGATGACGGCCGCCCAACTCACCGCGTCGACGCCGGGGGGCGCAACCAGCGCGACGGCCAAGCCGCTCCGAGCATGGCGTTCGGCGTCGGTGAGCGCGCTGCGGGCTGCACCGCTGTAGCTCGCCACGCGCGCCGGCCGTGCCAAATGCTCGGCGAGCGCTTCGTGCTTGCGCAATTGTTTCGCGAGGGCTGTCTCGAGCTCGCTCGCGCGTTGCACCGCTTCGTGCATCGCCTGCTCGGCCTCGATCTCGCGCGAACGCGCCCGCGCCAGTTGCGCCGCGGACTCGGTCGCTGCGCCGAGGTGATCGGCCAGGTGCCGCAGCAGCGACACCTCCTGGAACGACAACGGCGAGGCGCGACCAGCCGAAGGCCACACGAGCGCGCCCACGAAAACGTCGTCGTCGCGAATGAGCGCGGTCGCACCGGCGCCGCGCGTATCGAGCCACGCCACCAGATCGCGCACGTCGGGCCGCTGCACCTGGATGTAACGCAGCGACTCGCTCGAGAGCACCTGATCGGGCTCCGCCGAGGCGACGTCGATGAGGCGCGCAGGCAGCTCGCCCGGCTCGACGTGCAAGTAGCCGGCGCGATCGACGACCACGCGATCGTTGGAAGCGATGCGATAGACCGCCGCAGGTCCCTCGTCGGCACCGAGCCCATCGCGCACCGCCGACAATACGTTCACCACCGCCTGTCGCGGATCGGGCTCCTTGGCGGCGCGGATCGCCGCCTCCAGCACGCTGATCCACTTGCCGCGCTCGGGCGCCAGCCAATGTGCGAGGCGCGGCGCGACCACGCCGAGCACCGCGGCGAGAATGGTGACGACGAAGAGGATGAGCCCGGCATGCGTCGGAGCCTTGTAGGCCACGACGACCGCGACGCAGACGACCGGTGCGCACAACAGCGTGACCGCCACCGCCATGCGCAGCAGGCTCGAGATGCGCGACGGCTTCAGCGACACGGCGCTGGCGCTCACGGCCACCGCACCGCAGAGCGCCATGAGCGGCACGATCCGCTCGGGCGCCGCCACCGAGAGCAGCGCCGCAAACACGCCGATGACGAGCGCCAGGATGGTGAGCCACAGCGCCGCCGCCGCGCGTTCCGCGACACCGAGCTCGAAGCGCCGCTGCGCGTACAAGCGGAACGCTGCAACCAGCGCGATGCCCATGACCGCGAGCGAGGCCGCTACCGTGGCGTAGTCCACGATGAAGGGATCGACGGCGTCGAGCCGATGCGGCGTGAAGACCCTTGCCGCGGAGAGCGCGAGGGCAGCGACCCACAAGAGGCCGGCGAGCACGGCGGCGTCGTAGCGGTAGCGGCTCGGACGCGCGGCCACGCCACCGAGCGAGCTCACACGCACCAGCGCGACGAGGCTCGACACCGAGGCCAGCGCTACGCCGAGCGCTTCGGCGAGCTGCAATCCGACCCCGAGCGCGGCGGTCACCGCGATGCTCATGCCCGCGATGGTGACGCGTGCCGCGCTGCGCGCGTTCGCATCGATGTGGTCGACGCGCCCGCCCGGCGCTTCGATGGCGCTGAATCCGATCACCAGGAGGAGCGGCCCGAGCACGAGCGCGAGCCACGCCGCCGGAGATTCCGGATGCTCCTGGAGCGCCGCCGCGCAGACATAGAGCACGGCGGCCGCAGCAACCCAGAGCGAGCGACGGCGCCACATGTCAGATCCTCAACACGAGCGCGGTGATGTTGTCGAGCCCGCCGGCCTCGTTGGCGAGCTCGACCAACAGATCGCACACCTCCACTGGATCTTCGATGAGCTGAATGGCCTCGAGGATCTCTTCGTTCGAGATGAGGCCGCTCAGCCCATCCGAACATAAGAGGTAAGTATCGCCTCGTTCCACTTCGACGCTGGCAACGTCGACGTCGACGGTGGGCTCCATGCCCAGGGCGCGGGTGATGATGTTCTGCGGCAGGCGCGCCAATTCCTCCTTGGTCATCTCCGGATCGATGGCGAGCGCTTCGTTGACCAGCGAATGGTCGCGGGTCAAGAGCTCGAGCGACCGCTCGCGGATGCGATAGCAGCGGCTGTCGCCCACGTGCGCCACGTGCATGATGCGCGTGCTGGGCGGAAGGAAGGCGGTGACCACGGTCGAGCCCATGCCGTAATGGCGCATGTTGCTGCTCGCCACCGTGTAAACGTCCTTGTTGGCCTTGCGGATGGCGGCGGCCAAACGGCGCGCCGGAACCGCCAGGCCCTCGTCCTCCGGCTCGGTGAACTCGGCCGACCAGGGTTCCGCCCGGGTCGCGTCGAAGAAATTCGTGATGCTGAGCCGCACCATCGCGCTCGCGATATCGCCGGCTTGATGGCCGCCCATGCCGTCGGCGACCAGATACAGGCCCATTTCCGGCCTCAGGAGGTAGGTATCCTCGTTGTGCGAGCGCACTCGGCCGACATCGGTCACTGCCGCGGCAGGGCCCTTCACGGAACCTACGCTCACGGCCCCACGATATTCTGCAGTCGGCGGTTCCGCCAGACTCTAAGCAGGCGTCAGCAGGTCGGGCAGCTGCGGCGCACGATGTCGCGCGCCGCCGACAGCCGCGTGCGCGCCCCGTCGCAGCGCGAGTCGTCCGACCCAGCGAGATCGCAGACTTTGTTCGCCGCCCGATCCATCGATGCCAGCGCCCGGCACGCCGTCGTACACCGGCGTTCCTGCGCGCTCTTCGTCGATCGGTCGGCATAGGGGGCGGGAGCCGGCTGCGCTTGGGGGCCGACCGGCTCCTCGGCGTCCCTCGCGCGGTTGTCCTCATCGCCGCCGAGCACCAGGGCTTTTTGGATGTCGCGTTCGGCTCGGTCCAGCGCGGCCTCGGCGTCTTCGAACCGCTCTGGGCGGTCCTTGTTTTGGCTGACCGGCTCTTTCATCCCGCCGCACGAGGCGAGCATGACGGCGAGAAGAACGAGGCAGGCTCTGGAATACATGATGGGCTTCAGCAAAACGCGAACAGGGGGTTACAGCTTACGGTCCCTCATCCGGATTTCGTGGCGCTGCATCGTGGACAGGTGCGCGCCACGCGTTCTCGCGCTCGGTCGGTGCGCGATTGCACGTCCTGGCAACGAGAGTCTGCCTCGCCCGACAGCTCACAGAGGCGGGCGGCCGAGCGACGCATCGACGACAGCGCGCGACAAGCGACGCCGCAGCGATCCTGCGGTCGAGCCTGGGTGGGGGCCGGCGCCGCCTCGCTCTGCTTGAGCGGCGACGGCGGCGCGTCGCCCGGCATGCGCGCCTCGGCTTCTTCGCGCGGCGCGGCTTGCTCGCGCTGCAACATGCCCGCGAGCTCGCGCTCGGCATCGTCGAAATCCTTCGCGGCATCCTCGAGGCTGACGGGCTCTGCCGCGGGCTTGGCCGCCGGCGTCTCGGGCTCCTCGACCCGCGCGGGCTCCTTGGGCTGCGACATCGCGCAGCCAGCCGCTGCGACGGCAAGCATCGCGAGAAAAAGACGGGCGCGCAGCTTCGAAGCCATCGCTTGGAAGCTAGACGGACGGCCAGAGTCAAACGGCTCAGGTAGGCTATCGCGGCGCACGAATCCGTCCGGCTTCGAGGCCGACGAAAAGCGGCCATGGCGCTCAAACGAGAGCGGCTCTGCGCTATGCTCGACCTGATGATCACGCGGCGTTCGGCGCTTCTTCTCCTTTCCACCACCGCCATCGCGGGTCTCGGCTGCGAGCGTCAGAGTCGGTCGGCGAACCGCTACCCCCAGGGGTACCCGCCAGGACAGTATCCGCCGGGGCAATATCCCCCTGGGCAGTATCCGCCTGGACAGTACCCGCCGGGCCAGCCCCCCCCCGGAGCGCCGCCGGGCACGCCGCCGATGCCGGCGAACTTGCCGCCCGTCTACAACGACCCGATCAACAACTTGGATGTGGCGTTCATGCGCCAGCGCTCGCAAGACGTGATGCGGGATCTGATCGCGGCGCTGCCGACCAACAAGCAATCCGCGGTCACCGGCGTGCCCCTCGTCATCGACGACACCGTCGGCGAAGTGAACGCCTTCGCCGCGTGCACGAAGGGCAAAGCGCTGATGGCGATCAGCGACGGCCTCATGGAGATCCAAGCGCAGATGGCGCGTACGCGTGCCACCGACGAAATCTTCGGCACGCGCAAGTTCGACGAATACCTCCAGTTCGTCGCCAGGAACCAGCAGCCGAAGCAACCCATCGTGCGCCCGGCCGGCAATTTCTTCGATCCCGTGCAAGACGCCGATGGCCGCAAAGTGCGACGCCAGCACCAGATGTTCGACGAGGAGCTCGCCTTCGTGTTGGGCCACGAGCTCGGCCATCATTACCTCCAGCACACTGGCTGCGTGGGCGCGCAATCGCCCTTCATCACGCCGGCCGACCTCGGCCGCGTGCTCTCGGGCGTGGTGCCGGGTTTCAACCAGCCGAACGAAATCGCGGCCGACCAGCACGGCACCACCAACCTGCTCAATGCCGGCCGGCGTCGCCAGGACTATCAATGGACCGAGAACGGCGCGCTACTGACGCTGAACTTCTTCTTGGCGCTCAAAGATCTCACGCCGGCCGAGTCGGTGCTCTTCGGCTTCCAGCTCAGCCATCCGCACCCGAGCTTCCGCATCCCCATCGTCCGCCAGACCGCCGACAACTGGCGCCGCAGCGGCGGCACCGCGCAGCCCTTCCCCTTCTAGCTCCATTTTTGAACCACGGAGACACGGAGGGCACGGAGGCTCGCGTGCGCTGCGCGCCCGCTCGCATAGTTATTTCTAGTGTTCTTACAGCCAAGCCTTGCAAGTCCACGCCCGAAAGAGAGCAACTCTTCACGAGCCCCGGGCTCGTGTGCGTGAGCACACGAGCCCATGCTGCGGCTCAACAACGAGAGGCACGGTCACCTCCGTGTTCTCCGTGCCTCGTGGTTCAAATCATCAGCTAGAAGAGCTCGCTGAGGCGTTTGAAGATGCCGCCCGAGGTGAAGAGGGCGCGCATCGCTTTCAGGCCCCAGTGGTAGCGCTTCTCGGTGTACGGGAACGCGAAGGGGTTGTTGGGCGGCAGCTTGATGCGCTCGAGGTTGATGTGCCGCACGTTGCACATCGCGCGTAGGCCCTCTTCGCCCATCACGCGGCCAAAGCCGCTGTGCTTGATGCCGCCGAACGGCGCCTCGGTGATGCCGCCGTTCAAGAGCACGTCGTTCACGATCACGCAGCCGGCATCGATGTGCTCGGCGAGCCGGCGCGCGCGCACCGGATCTTCACTGAAGACGTAGGCGTTCAGGCCGAGGTGCGATTGGTTGGCCAGCGTCAGCGCTTCCTCCTCGGAGCTCACGCGCATGAAGGGCACGATCGGTCCGAAGATCTCCTCGGTCATCACGCTGCAGTCGTGCGTGCAGTTCGCCAGAATCGTCGGCTCGAACGCTTGCTTCGCGCCGCTGATGCGCTTGCCGCCCGTGCGGATCTCGGCGCCCTTGGAGACGGCGTCGGCGATGTGGTTCTCGGCGACTTCGATCTGCTTCTCGAAGGTGATGCCGCCGATGTCGCAAAACTCGATGGCTGGATCGCCGTGACGAAGCTTCTGGGTGAGCTCGGTGGCGCGCGCCAAGAGCGGCTCGTAGACGTCGCGATGCGCGTAGACGCGTTCGACGGAGAGGCACACCTGACCGCTGTGGGCGAAGCCGCCGCCGACGATGCTGCGCGCGGTTCGTTCGATGTCGCAATCGTGGCAAGCGATGAGCGGCGCCTTCCCACCGAGCTCCATGACGCAGGGGATCAGGCGCTCGCCACAGGCGGCTGCGACGCGGCGGCCGGTCTGTACGCTGCCGGTGAGCACGCACATGTCGATGCCGGCATCGATGAGCGCTGCGCCGGTGGGTCCGTAGCCGGTGACCATGCCGAACAGATCTTCCGGCATACCGCAGGCATCCCAGATCTCTTTGGCCTTGACGCAGATGAGCGGCGTCACTTCGCTCGGCTTCACCACGGCGGCGTTGCCTGCGATGACGGCGACGATGACGTCGCGCAGCATGAGCTGCAGCGGAAAGTTCCAAGGGCTGATGATGCCCACCACGCCGCGCGGCGTGTACGTAACCACGGTGCGGCGGTGCTTGAAGAGATGAAGCGGGCGCTCTTCGTGGGCCAAGATGCGCGGCGCGGCCTTGGCCCAATAGGTGATCATGTCGGCCACCAGCAAGAGCTCGTGAAGCAACGCCTCGTGCCGCGGCTTGCCTGTCTCGCGCGACAGGAGGTCGATCACTTCCTCGCCGCGATCGATCAGCGCGTCGCGATAACGCAGCAGCCGCTCGCCGCGCTCTTCGACGGACAACACGGCCCACGCATCCTGCGCGCGCCGCGCGCGTGCCACCACGTCGCGCACTTGCTCGGCGTTCATCACCGGCACTTCGCCGAGACGTTCGCCGCTCACCGGTGCGTAGCTGACGATCGCCGCGGTTTGCGATCCGTTGGAGCCTGGCTGCATCTGCTGCGTCATGCGCTCACCTCCCGGCACGGAAGATGGCAAACGTACCGGCCGGGAGGGTTCTCGGCAACCGCTCATTCCGCCGTCATTCAGGGGGAGGCGGCTGGCAGCTGCCACCGATGCAGAGCGACGTCGGGTCGCAGCAATCCGCGTCGCCGTCGCACAGCTCACCGTTCTGCGCGCACGTGTCTGGGCCACCGCACACGCCGTTTTCGCACTTCTTGCCGTCGCAGCATTCGGCGTCGGTGGTGCACATGTTCCCTTGCTGGATGCAGGGATCGAGCGCCCAATAGCCGCGCATGTTGAGCGAGCTCATGTCTTGACCAGGCACCCAGAACGCCGGATGGCTGGGATCCTTGCCGGGCTCGGCGAATTGATCGATGGCAGCGACCCACAGCTGCTTGACTTGATCGGGAGCGCCCGTGAGCCGATTGCCGTAGGTGCGGCGGCTCGTGAACACGACCCACATGTAACCGCCTGCCGTCGCCGGCGCGAAGGTGGGCTCGTAGTTGTAGTGTCGATCGCGATCGCCCGCGGCAAACGGATAACTGTCGCCGGTCGCTTCGGCGAGGCGCATCTCGACGCCCGGTTGATCGGCGCTCGCGAGGTAGAGGTAGCCGTTGCCGGTACGCGTATCGAGCGAGCCCGGGTAGCTTCCGCGGTGGTACACGATCCAGGTGTGAATGTCGGTCTGCGTCTTCTTCACACTGGGCGACACGCTCGGGAAAGCGATGGCGTTGAGATTGGGATCGCTTCCCGCGCCCACCAAGAGGAGCGGGTTGCCCACGGCTTGGCCGTTCGGCAGATCGAAGTTGTAGGCGTAGAGATCGTGCGACCCGCCGTGATCGACGAACGCGAGCTTGGTGCCCGCCGGACCGAACGCCGGCATGTCGAGCCAGGCACCGTCGAGCCCGCTGTTCGGCAGGCGCTGACCGGTGACGGCATCGTAGAGGCCATCGCTGCCGCCCGGCGGTCCGGGAAGCGGCGCGTTGTTCTCGACCACGTACTTGCCGTCGGGCGAGATGGCCGGCATCGCCCAGTTGCGCACTTCCTTGCCGACGCTGGGTAGGCTCATCATCGTGGTGTCGTTCACGAGATCGTAGTTCGACACGTCGACGTCTCCACCGATGAGCATCGTGTGCCCGTTGGCGCTCACCGCATGGCATGCCGTGCAGCCGTTGACGCCGGCCGACGCGAGGAAGTCCTCCGGCGCCGTCGCACCCGGCTTGATGCGCACGACGCGACCGAGGTTGTTCGCCCAGTAGTAGACGGTGCCGCGCAAACTCCCAGGCGCCATCTTCCAGCTGTGCTCGACCACGCGCGTCGCCTCGGGCGCCGCGGGCAGGAGGCGCGCGAGCTCGACTTTGACGTCCTCGCCCGCGCCGCTCTCGTTCACGATGGTCCAGTCGACCTGATCGATCGCGTAGCGCGACGGAGGCGGCGCATTGAGGAACACCTCGACGTCGACATAGTTGCCCGTGAAATGCAGGTAGTAGATGTCGCCCGCGCCGCCGTTGTTCCACATCATCTCCGGCGGGAGCAGCCCAGTCGGCCACACCGTGCGATCGTAGGGATAGGTCCACACGATGCCTTGATCCCAAGTCGTCGCCGCTTTGAGCTTGTTCTGATCGTCCTGTGTGGCACCCGCAGGGTTGCTGGTCTTCTTGATCACCACGTCGATGACGGCCGTCGCCGTCATGCCCTCGTATTCGGCCGTGACGGTGACCTGCCCGCCCTTCGTGCCCGTGGCCGTCACCAGCCCCTGCACGTTCACATCGGCAATGCCGTTGTGATCGCTCTCCCAGCTCGACGGATGGACCTGCTCGCCTTTGTATTTCGCGATGAGCTGCAGAGGCGACGCGCTGCCGTTGTCGACCACGATGGTCGCCGTCGGCGGCTCGATGACCAGCGTATCGGTGACGCCGCCAGCTGTGCCGTTGCCTCCGCTGTTTGCGCTGCCGCCGGCGCCGATGCCGTTGTCGTCGCCGCTACAACCAATGACCGCCAGCGCGATCGCCACGATGGCGACCACGAACGTCGTCCACGCCGCACGCATTGCTGCACCCCGTTCGAAACGTTCGGAAAAGTGAGCTACCGGCGCGGACGGTGTGCAAGCGTCGTACCGATGGGCGTGTCCAGTCTCATCACCAATTTACAGCGTGCATGCATGGATCGACGAAAGTCCGCATGCATAGAAACGGATCCAGTTCGCATTATGTAGGTCGCTTGCACACATCGATCGCGCGTGATACCCCGGCGTCGATGAGACCGGTTGTTTGGTTGGTTGCGATGTGCAGTTGCGGCGGCGCCGTGCAGCCGGCCGCGCCTCCCGAACCCTGCGCGACGGCGCCACAGGCTTCGGCCGAAAGCAGCGACGCCCCCGTGCAAGCGACGGGCGTCGATGGCGTGAAGGATCGGCTTCTCGGTTTCTTCAACGACAAGAACGCCAGCGGCGTCTTCGGCTTGTTCGACCCACGCATGCAGGAAGTGCTGCCGCTCGAAAAAACACGGGCCCTGGTCGAGGGAGTGATTGCAGGAAAGGGCAGACTCTTGTCAGGCGTGCGCGTCGCGAGCGAGGCCGACGCAAGCGCCACCAAAGCTGCTTACGAGGTCACCGCCGAGCGCGGCAAGCTGCGGCTGGAGCTCCATCTCGATCCCCAGGGCCGCATCGACGGCATGAAGCTCAGCGAACCGCTGCCGCCCGATCCTGCCGTCGAGCGCAGCACGATACCTCTACGCATACCGTTCCGCGGCAAGTGGACGGTGATGTGGGGCGGCGATCGCATCGAGGTCAACCAACACGTGAACCACAAGAGCCAGCGCCGAGCCGCGGATCTCGTGATCGTGGGCGACGATGGAAAGACGCACACCGGAGACGGCAAGAAGGTGTCCGACTATCACGCCTGGGGCAAAGAAGTGCTCGCGGTGGCGGACGGCGAAGTCACCACGGTGGTCGACGGCATTCCCGAAAACGAGCCCGGTCGCATGAACGCGTATCTCGCGACGGGAAACTTGGTGGTGCTCTCCCATGGCCCCAAGCTCTTCAGCACCTATGCTCATCTCCAGCCGGCCAAGATCCGCGTGCGCGTGGGACAAAAGGTACGCGCCGGCACCGTGCTCGGACTCGTCGGCAACACCGGCAACTCGAGCGAACCGCACCTGCACTTCCAGCTTCAGGATGGTCCCGATATCGCCGCCAGCTTCGGTATCGAAGCGCTGTTCGACGGCGTGCGGCTGACCCGAGGCAAAGAGCAGAAAGAAGCGACCGGCTACTCGTTCTTGAAAGGCGATATCGTCGAACCGGCTCACATCGGGCGGTAGTTCGGAGCTTCTTCGGTGATGATGACGTCGTGCACGTGCGACTCGCGTAGTCCCTGCGCGGTGATCTTGATGAAGCGGCTGTCCTTGCGAAGCTCGTCGATCGTGCGGGTGCCCGTGTAACCCATGCCCGCACGCAGGCCGCCGATCATCTGGTGCAGGATGCTCTGGAGCGGGCCGCGGTACGGCACCCGTCCCTCGATGCCTTCGGGCACGAGCTTCT
>Ga0075430_100006138_pt1 | contig 10121 bp, 12 predicted proteins | sample RhiMetdeltSRZDD4_FD_75294 | JGI IMG/M metagenome (GOLD analysis project Ga0075430, IMG submission 75294) | Populus rhizosphere microbial communities from Tennessee, USA - Rhizosphere MetaG P. deltoides SRZDD4 | ecosystem: Host-associated > Plants > Roots > Rhizosphere > Soil | place: USA...
CCCCGCCGACGGTACCCGGCCTGCCTGGTGTCCCGGCTCTCCCCGGCTTGCCGTCCCTCCCGGGGTTGCCGAGCCTCCCGCCGCTGCCGATACCGACGGTCCTGCCGACCGTCCTGCCAACCGCGTTGCCGAGCCTGCCGGTGCCCAGCCTCCCCCCGCTCCCCCTCGACCAGGGACTGCCCATTGTGGAGGGTCAGGCGCCGCTCGGGGCCGCGGAGGGCACGTTCGGCGGCATCGACGAGGTGCTGAGCGGAGGGCTGCGCAAATGATCAGCCGGACGGTACGCCTCCAGGTGCTCGCGTTCCTCGTCGTGAGCGTGCTCGGCATCGCCTACGTCGGCCTGCGTTACGTGGGGGTCGGCAACGGCGGCTACCTCGTGCACGCCGACTTCGCCACGACCGGAGGCATCTTCCCCAACGCGTCGGTGACCTACCGCGGGGTGCCGGTCGGCCGGGTCGCCGGAATCGCCCTGCACGGCGACGGCGTACGCGTCGACCTCCGCCTCGACCGCGGAGTGCGCGTGCCCGCCGATCTGACCGCCGTCGTGTCGCAGCGCTCGGCGGTCGGCGAGCAGTACGTCGACCTGCGACCGAACACCGATGCCGCCCCGTACCTGCGGCCAGGTGACACGATCCCGCGCAACCGCACCGGTACCCCACTGCCGGTGGAGACGTTGCTGATCCACCTCGACGCGCTCGTGCGGTCGATCGGCGTCGACGATCTCACGATCGTCATCGACGAGCTGGGCACGGCGTTCGAGGGCAACGAGACCGCGCTGCGCCGGCTGCTCGACTCGGGTAGCGCCCTGCTCGCCGAGGCGAACCGCCACCTGCCCGAGACGCTCGCCCTGATCGACGACGGCCGTACCGTGCTGTCCACTCAGGTCGCCTCCGCCGACGCGATCCGCCGCTGGGCCGCGGCCGTGGCCGACCTGGCGGCCACCGTCCGCGCCGCCGACCCGGACCTGCGCCGGCTGCTCGCGCAAGGCCCGCCCGCGGTACGGGAGGTCGCGGCGCTGCTGCGCGATCTGGAACCCGCCATCGGCACGCTGCTCGGCAACCTCGTCACCACGGGCGGGATCGCGGTACGCCGGCTGGCCGGCATCGAACAGATTCTCGTGACGTACCCGGTCGTCGTCGCCGGTGGCTTCACGGTCGCGCCCGGCGACGGTACGGCACACCTCGGCCTGGTGGTCAATGTAGACGATCCACCGGCGTGCAACTACACGCGAAGTGGCGAGCAACGCCGCTGTACCGCCGCCGAACGGGCGGGCGGCTCGGGAGTCCGCGGCGCCCAGGCCGCTCCCCGGCCGGGCGGAGACCCGGTTGTCGTCGATTCCGACGACCAGCCGGTGTGGTTCGGCACCACGGGCGGGCAGGCCGCGCTGGCCGGAGACCAGTCCTGGAAGCAGTTGCTGCTCGCCGGGTTGGCGCCATGAGTGAGGAGGGCGACGATGCCCGTACGTGACATAACGCGGCTACGCATCGTGCGGCTGCCATCCCCCGCGACAGACGACGAGGCCTCCGCGGAGGCCGTCCGACGGCGGCGTTGGCCGGTGCTGGCACTGGGGTTGCTGCTCGTGGCCGCCATGGCCGCCGCCGTGGTGACCGGCCTGCGCTGGTACGACCACCGCACGCTCGACGCCGCCCGGGACGGCGCGCTGGCCGCCGCCAGACAGACCACAGTGGACTTCGTCTCGATCAGCGCGTCCACAGTGGACCGCGACCTGCAGCGCATCGCAGCCGCGGCCACCGGAGAGTTCAAGGACGAGTTCACGCGCGGCATGCCGCAGGTGCGTACCGCGGTCGTCGAGAACAACGTGGACTCCCGTGGCACGGTGCTCCGGGCGGCCGTCGTCTCGTTCGACCGCGACTCGGCGGTCGTCCTGGTGGCGGTGGACGCCACGGTCAAGAACAGCCGGGCACCCGAGGGGCGGCTGTCCCACTACCGGATCCAGCTCGACCTGACCCTGGAGTCCGGCCGGTGGCTGGTGTCCCGCTTGCAGTTCGTCGGCTGAGGAGGCTCACATGCGTACCCGAATCGTCGTGCTCGCGGTGGCCACCGTCCTGTGCGGCGCGCTGGCCGGTGCCGCCTGGTACGACACCGACCGCGCCGACCGGCGAACCGCGGCCGGCAACGAGGCGCTCAACGCGGCGACAGCAGCAACCGCGGCCCTGTTCTCGTACGACTACCGCAGCTTCGACGCCAGCGTCGCCAACGGAAAGCAGTTCGCCACCGGCCCGTTCGCCCAGGAGTACGCGGAGACGACCGCGAGCCTGCGTGAATCGGTACGCAAGGAGCAGGCCGTCGTCCGCGCGGAGGTCTCCGCCGCCGGAGTCGTGACCGCCGCACCCGACCGGGTGGAAATCCTGCTCTACGTCAACCAGTACCGGCGCAACCTCAACATCACCGGTGAGAAGGTCGACCAGAACCGGGTGGTGCTCACGCTCGTACCGGTCGACGGCACCTGGAAGGTAGTCGCCGCCACCGCCATCTGAGGTGCACTACAGTCGGACGGCGTGGTCGTACTCCTGCTCGCAGACGTGCCACATCTCGTGGACGCGGTCGGCGACATGCGTTGGCGGGAGTGGGGCGACGAAGCCGGCCGGGAGGACCTCTCGTTCTGGGTACGGGTGACGCGGCAGGAAGCCGGCCGAGAAGAGCTGCCGGTCACGTTCATAGCCGTCGACCCGGAGGGCAACGCGCTCGGCGCGGTGGGTCTCGGCGAGTACGACATCCCCGAGCGCCGCGACCGTAGCCCGTGGGTGCTGGGCATGATCGTCGTGCCCGAGCAGCGTGGCCGAGGAGTCGGGCGTCACCTGCTGGAGGCGCTGGAGGCGTTCGCCGACGGACGCGGGTACCGGACGATCTGGGTGGCCACCGGCCCACGCGCCGTCGGGTTCTACGAGCGCTGCGGCTGGCGGAGCACCGAGCAGTTGACTACCACGGAGGGCGAATCCCCGGTGCTGGCCAGAGAACTACGTTGACCTCATCAGCTCGTCGAGCTCGTCGACCCACCGCTGAGCCACCCGTTTGCGGTGCGCCCCCAGCGCGGTCACAGTCACCGACCGCACGTCCCCGTCCTCCTCTTCGCCACGCGCCGGTACGACGTAGTCGATCGTCGGGTTGTACACCGTCCCGCCACGGCTGAGCCGCGGTACGACCCGTGCCCGGCGCAGTACCGCCCACGGCAGGCGCTTGGTGTAGAACAGCTCCCGCACGACAAGCCCGTCCGGCGTCACGATCACCCCGACCGTCCACACCCGCACCGCGCCGACGACGAAGACGAGGGCCACGAAAACGGTACCGACGAGCACGTCACCGGCGATGCCGACTCCTGCGCAGACCGCGGCCACCACGAGGAGCACTACCGCGGCGACCGCGTTCCAGCCACGGGACCGCAAGACGCGACGTTCGACGACCATCGGAGCACGATACCCGGACGTCTGAATTCGGTCGAGCGCGACGCCTTTGGGTAATCGAATACTAACACCGACCCTGAACCAATCAGCCTATCGTGTGACACGCATCCGCGTGAACAGTTCTTCGAGGTGGTTGACCAAAGATCTATTAGTACGACGATAGGAGCATTCGCGGAGTTTGTAGCGCCCGAGGAGTCAGCATGAGTACGAGCGATCCCGGCCCAGCGGTCCCGCAGCCGAAGAAGCGACGCTGGCCTATCATCCTCGCATTGATGGGCGGTGTCCTCGCATTGTGCTGCGTTGGCGGAATCATTGCCATGATCGTATCCAACAGTGGAAGTAGCAGCGCGACCGATACGACGAATGTCGACAGTCCTGCCGACGGCACCGTAGGTTCACCCGTTCGTGACGGCAAGTTCGAGTTCGTAGTCAAGAAAGTCGAGTGCGGCAAACGGTCCGTGGGCACCGGCTCCCTTCGCGAAACGGCGCAGGGGCAATATTGCTTGGTTAGCTTGTCGGTAAAGAACATCGGAAAGGAACCGCAGACGCTATCGGACAGCAATCAGAAGGCATTCGCACCTGACGGCGTCGAATACGGTACCGACAGTGTCGCAAGTCTCTATGCCAACGGCGATAACAACGTCTGGCTGAACGAGATCAACCCGGGCAACCAGGTAACGGGTATTTTAGTCTTCGACATTCCGTCCAACGCACGAATCGCACGCCTCGAGCTGCATGACTCGGCCTTCTCGGGCGGCGTCGATGTCAAAGTTGACTGACGGTTGTCGGTGAAGTCCGCAGCTGCCATGCATCGGGTCGGTGCCAGCGGCGGCAAGAGAGCCTGTCAACGGAAGGACAAGCCGATGAGTCCCTTCGAAACCGGCGGCGAGCCTCCTGCGAGCAAGCGACCGGACGTGCCTGTCGTCCAGCAACGGACCTTCTGGCTGGGTGCCGCTGCCGGCGCTGGTCTCCTCGTAGCGTTGGTCGTTTCGGTCATCACTGCAGGGCTGTTCCTCCGAATGGCGATCAACTCCAGGCTCCTCCCAGGTAGGTCGACGCCGGCAACCTTGCGATCAGCCGCAATGGCGTGCGACCCGTCAGGTAGCGGCACCAGCATCGCCGACGAAGGGAAGACGCTCGTGATCGACGGTAAAGGCGAGGAGGACCTCAGGGGCGTGGACCTCGCCACACTCGACTGCCTACTCGGTCGCCTCGAGGTTCCGGTCGCAATCAAACAGAAGATGTTCGAGACCCGCGCACTCGATGGCCGACAGGACGGTTCCTGGGGCCGACTCCAAGCATCGTGGTCCTACCACCCCGACCAAGGGCTGGACCTCATCGTTACCTCCGAATGACTCGAGAGTGACTGGTCGTAACCTGCGCCGACGTCCACTCTAAGGTGAAAGTATGCGATTCGCGTTCGGCGCCGACGACGAGAACGAGACGACCAAGGCCGTCGTCGAGTACCTGTCCGGCCGCGGTGAGGTCGTGCGGGTCGCGCCCGACCAGCAATGGCCAGACATCGGCGAAGCCGTCGGCAAAGCGGTCGTGCAGGGAGACGTCGACTACGGCGTCGTGATGTGCTGGACCGGTACCGGGACCGCGATGGCCGCCAACAAGGTGCCCGGAGTCCGCGCGGCGCTCGCCTGGGACCCATGGATCGCCAAGGGTGCTCGGCTCTGGAACGACGCGAACGTCCTCGCGCTCAGCCTCAGGCGGCTGGCACCCGACGTCGCCGTCGAGGTCGTCCAGGCTTTCCTCGACACGTCCACAGTGGACCCCGAGGAAGCCGACAACATCGCCAAGCTGGACCGATCAAGGACGAGTAAACGTGATTTGGAGATCGAACCACGTTGACAAGTCCTTGATCGACGGGAAGGGAGACTAGGAGCTCCAGGGGTCGTAGTCGACCTCGAGTGGTTCCTGCGGCGGCCGTTCGGCGTCGGGTACGTGCTGGAGGTTGACGCGGATGCGGTACCACACCGAGCTGCGTCCACGCATCCCGTCCACGAGAACGTCGGCGGGCTCCAGGTACCCCACGACCGACCGGTGCCGGGCCTCCCACCGGTGCAGCCCTTCGAGAGCCTCGTCCTTCGTCTTGGCGCGGGCGATCTCGATGAGCGGCATCGTGACCTGGCGTCGACCGGTACCCTTCGGAGGTTTTTCGGCCGGACCCAGACGCTCGGCGAGGTCGAGCAGCGGCGAGATAGACCCCGCGGAGCCCTCGATGCCCTCCCACGGGTCGCCGACCGCGGCGTAGCGCTCCAGGACGGTGCCGAGGGTGTATTCCGACGGCTGGCATGTCGGGACCTCGGACCAGGACAGCGGCGTGGAGACTCGCGCCTCGGCAACCGGGCGGACGGAGTACGCCGAGGCGACCGTGCGGTCCTTGGCGTTCTGGTTGAAGTCGACGAAAACACCCTGCCGCTCCTCCTTCCACCACTTGCTGGTGGCCAGGTCCGGCGCGCGGTTCTCGACCTCCCGGGCGACGGTCTCCGCGGCCAGCCGCACGTCGCGGAACGACCAGTGGGGTTCGATGCGCGTGTAGATGTGGAAGCCGCGCGAGCCGGATGTCTTCGGCCAGGCGGCGAGCCCATGGTCGGTCAGCACCTCGCGGGCGACGAGCGCCACGTCGAGGATCTGCTGCCAGTCGACACCCGGTACCGGGTCCAGGTCGATCCGCAGCTCGTCGGGCCGGTCGAGGTCGGAGGCCTGGACCGGGTGCGGGTTGAGGTCGATGCAGCCGAGGTTGACCACCCAGGCGAGCTGGGCGGCGTCGCGCACGACGACCTCGTCCGCGGTACGCCCCGACGCGTAGGAAAGCTGAGCCACCTCGATCCAGTCTGGCCGCTTGGTGGGCGCGCGTTTCTGGAAGAACGCCTCCTCGTCGATGCCCTTCACGAACCGCTTGAGAATCATCGGCCGACCGTGGACGCCGCGCAGCACACCGTCCACTGTGGACAGGTAGTAGCGGACGAGGTCGAGCTTCGTGTACCCGCCGACTGGGAAGATCAGCTTGTCGGGGTTGGTGATTGTCACGTCCCGCCCGTCGAGCTCGAGGGTCTGCGAGGCCGCCACCCGATCATGATAGTGGACCGACCGACTTGACAGTCACTATCTAATGAGAGTTACTCTCAATATATGACTTCGACACGCCGCTGGTGGGCGCTCGGCGCGCTGGTGCTGAGCCTCCTCACGTTCGGGTTCGACGCGACGATCCTCAACGTCGCGCTGCCCAACCTCGCCACCGCGCTGGACGCCGGCACGGCCGAGCTGCAGTGGATGGTCGACGCGTACGTCCTCGTGCTCGCCGGCCTGCTGCTGCCCGCCGGGGCGCTCGGCGACCGCTTCGGCCGCAAGCGGTTCCTGCTGCTGGGACTCGCCCTGTTCGCCGGCGCGTCGGTGCTGGCCAGCTACGCCAGCGACGCCGGCACCGTGATCGCCGCCCGCGGGCTGATGGCCGTCGGCGCGGCGATCCTGATCCCGGTCACCGCGGCGGTCGTGCCGACGCTGTTCCCGCCGGCCGAGCGCACCAAGGCGATCGCGTACCTCGCCATCGGCCTCGGCGCCGGCGTGCCGCTCGGCCCGATCATCGGCGGGTACCTGCTCGAGCACTTCTGGTGGGGCTCGGTGTTCCTCGTGAACGTGCCGGTGGCAGCGCTGGCGATGGTCGCCGTGGCGGCGCTCGTCCCGGAGTCCAGGGACCCGTCGCCGCGCCGCATCGACGTCGTCGGCGGGTTGCTGTCCGTCGTGGGCTTGGTCCTCTTCGTGTACGCCGTCATCGCCGCCCCGGACCAGGGTTGGACATCGGCGCGCGTGGTGGCCTCGGGGATCGCGGGTCTGGTGTTGCTCGCCGCCTTCGTGGGCTGGGAACGGCGTACCGCCGATCCGATGATCGACCTGCGACTGTTCGGCAAGCCTCGGTTCCTCTGGGGATCGGTCGCCGCCACGGTCGCGTCGTTCGGGATGTTCGGCCTGCTGTTCGTGCTACCGCTGTACCTGCAGGCGGTCCGCGGCGACGACGCGATGACCACCGGCGTGAAGCTGCTGCCGATGATGGCCGGGCTGATCGTGGGAGCCAGGGCCAGCGAGTGGATCGGCGCGCGGCTGGGCCTGCGTACGACGGTCGCCGCTGGGCTGGCCATTCTCGCCGCCGGGCTCGCCCTCGGGGCGGCGACGCGGGTCGACACCGGGTACGCGTTCGTCGCCGGCTGGCTCGCCGTCATCGGGCTCGGGATGGGGCTCACGATGGCTCCGGCGATGGACGCGGTCCTCGCGGAGCTGCCGCCGGAGCGCAGCGGCTCGGGTGCCGCACTGACCATGGCGCTTCGCCAGGTCGGCGCCGCACTCGGGGTGGCCCTGCTGGGCAGCATCGGGTCGGCTGTCTACACCGGACAGTTGGACCGTACGGCCGGGCTGCCACCGGAGGCGGCGGAGGCGAGCCGGGACTCGGTAGCCGGGGCCGTGGAAGTCGCCGCCCGGCTAGGCGATGCCGCCCTCGCCGCCGATGCCCGGTCGGCGTTCGCGTCGGCGATGTCGGTGGTGCTGGTCGCGTGCGCCGTGGTCACCGCGATCGGGGCGATCGGCGTACTCGCCGGTCTGCGACGTGCGCGACCGGCGACGGCGGCCGAGCGGGTCGACGTGGCCGCCTGACAGAATCGATCCGATGGACGGCCTCCGTGAGCTGAAGAAACGGCGTACCCGCGCGGCGATCCAGGAGCACGCGCTGCGGCTGTTCGAGGCCCAGGGCTACGACGCGACAACCGTCGAGCAGATCGCCGCGGCCGCGGAGGTGTCCCCGGCGACGTTCTTCCGGTACTTCAAGACCAAGGAGGACGTCGTCATCGAGGACGACTACGACCCGCTGCTGGCGGCGGCGCTCGAGAAGGCGCCGGCCGACCTGCCGCCGCTGCGGGCGATCCGGTACGCGTTGCGGGAGGCGTTCACCGAGATCACCCCGGAGGAGATGGAACAGGTCCTGAGCCGGACGAAGCTGATCATGTCGGTACCGGCACTGCGCGCCCGCTCCCTGGAAAACCTGCTCGCGACGATCGACGCGGTGGCCCCACCCCTAGCCGCCCGCCTCGGCCGTCCCGAGAGCGACCGCACCGTCCGAGTGCTCGTAGGAGCGGCGGTAGGCGCCTGGCTCACCGTGATCCTGGAATGGCTGGCCTCCGACGGCGCGACGGACCTCCCCACCCTGATGGACTCCGCCCTCGCCGCACTCGACGACGGCTTGCGCGACCCCCTGCGTCGATCATGAAGTTGGTGATGCGACACGCCGTCGAACCCCCAACAAACTTCATGATCAACCGGGGATGGACGGCAGGTGGATCGTGACCCGTACACCGCCGGACCGCCCCTGACCGAGCACCAGCTTCCCGCCGTGCGCGTCGACGACACCGCGCACGATCGTGAGGCCGAGCCCGCTGCCGTCCGGGGCGGGCGACGGGTTGACGCCGTTCAACCCCGGGCCGTCGTCCTCGACCTCGAGCACCGCCCAGGTGCCCTGCCGGTACGCCCGCAGCACGATCGAAGCGTTGTTGCCGGTATGCGTGATGGCGTTCTCGACCAGGCAGTCGAGCGCGGTCTCCAGCCGGTCCTCGTCGCCGGACACGGTGGCCGGCGCGACGTCGGCGCGCATCGGGCGGCCGGTGACCGGGGCCCAGCGCCGGGCGACCCGGTGGGTCAGTGCCCCGATGTCCACCGCGTCGACCTCGCGCGCGTTGTGCGCCCAGGCCAGCGCCAGCAGCCGGCCGGCGATCCGCTCGAGCTTGCTCAGCTCGTCGAGGACGATCGCGGTGTCCTCGACGACCCGCGGGTCGGTACTGTCCTCGCGCAACATCTCGGTGTACCCGCGCGCCACGGTGATCGGCGTACGCAGCTCGTGCGAGGCGAGCCGGACGAACCGCTCCTGCATCAGCGTGGCGACGTGTTCCCGATCCGCCGACCGGCGGGCGTCCTCCACTGCGGCCGACCGGCGCCGGACGTGCCACACCATCACGAGGAACAGCACCGACATCAGCGGGATCTCGGTCACCTCCTCGAGCGCGATCACGCCCGCGAGCGCGTGGGTGGTCAACGGGATCGCGGTGAGCACCGCGACGACCACGCACGCGGTGACGGCCCAGCGCAGCGGCCAGGCCTGCAGCCCGTACACCACCGCCAGCGACACCCAGATGAAGTGGAACGGGACGGTCTCCAGGCCCGGGCCGAGCCACATCAACACCACGTTGAGTGCGGCGAACACACACCAGCCGAGGAGTACCCAGCGCCTAGTTCGACGAGGTGAAGCAGTAGCCGACATTGCGCACCGTCTCGATCCAGCCGGGGTCGAGCTTCGTACGCAACCGTCTGATGTAGACGTCCAGTACGTTGCTCGACGTGTCGAAGGTGTAGCCCCACACGTCGGCGAGCAGGTCCTCCCGCCGGCACACCTGGTCGGCCCGCTGCATCAGGTGGTTGAGCAGGACGAACTCGCGCTGGGACAGCTCGATGCTGCGACCGTCCACTGTGGCCGTACGTCGTTGCAGATCCAGTACCACCGAGCCGACCGACAGCCAACGCCGGAAGCTCGTGGCCGGCGGCTCGCTGGCCCGGACGCGGACCCGCGCCACCAGCTCGGCCATCGCGAACGGCTTGGCCAGGTAGTCGACCGCGCCGTCGGTGAAGCACTGCACCTTCGTGGCCACGTCACCG
>Ga0075430_100006139_pt1 | contig 10121 bp, 11 predicted proteins | sample RhiMetdeltSRZDD4_FD_75294 | JGI IMG/M metagenome (GOLD analysis project Ga0075430, IMG submission 75294) | Populus rhizosphere microbial communities from Tennessee, USA - Rhizosphere MetaG P. deltoides SRZDD4 | ecosystem: Host-associated > Plants > Roots > Rhizosphere > Soil | place: USA...
TTCACCGACAAGCGCGTGCGCCAGGCACTCAACCACGCCGTGAACAGAGAGGCGATCGTCCGCGACATTCTGAAGGGAACCGGCATCCCGGCGGTGGGACCGCTCTTGCCGGGGACGTGGGGCTTCGAGCCCGAGGTGCATCGGTATCCGTATGACCCGGCGGCGGCCCGGCGGCTACTGGCCGAGGCCGGGTATCCCGGCGGCTTCGAGATCGATTTCTGGGTACCGGACTCCGGCTCGGGAATGCAGGCGCCGGTGGAGATCTCGACCGTCATTCAGGCCAACCTGGCCGCCGTCGGGGTCAAGGCCTCGCTGAAGACGTTCGAGTGGGGCGCCTATCTCGCCAAGGTGCGCGCCGATGCACCGGCCATGTTCGCGCTGTCGTGGTTCTTGAAGTCCGAGGATCCTGATCTCTCGATGTACCCGCTCTTCTACTCGAAGAACACCCCGCTGCCGAACCGCTCGAACTACAACAAGCCCGAGGTGGATCAGCTCCTCGTCCAGGCGCGCCAGGTGGGCGATCGAGCCAAGCGCGCCGAGCTGTACCGCCGCGCCCAGCGCCTGATCGTCGAGGACGCGCCCTGGATCTTCGTGGACCACGAGGTCCAAGTGGTGGCCACGCGATCCGCGGTGAAGGGGTTCAAGCTGCACCCGAGCGGGTTCGATCTACGAGTCGAGCAGATGACGCGCGAGTGAATGCACTTTGCTGTATCAGACTTGTGTCAGAACTATTGGCCACTATCGGGCTCCATCGGGAACAAACAGAGGCAAGATGATTTGCGGGAGTCTGAAGAGCTTCCCAATGGTGTCCGATAGTGACCGAGAGTCTCGGTGCTACCGAGACCTTAAAGTCCTGGTGTCGGCGGTTCAATCCCGTCCCTGCCCACCATTTCTTTCGGCTAGTTCTCACACACCGTCCGTGCTCCAGACTTCTACTCCTCATCCTTCTGCCCTGTAAGCCTTCACCACCCCCCTGCGGAAGGCGACCGGTTTGCCGCCAGCCGGAACGCCGGCAGGCGGAGTAGTATGGCGGGAACCAGCGCCTTCAACGACGTCGCCAGTCCAGACACCGGGGGGACCACTATGACCAGAGCCGAGTTCGAAGCCGAGCTTCTGCGCGAAGGCTATGAGATTCGCGAAGGCGAGATCAAACCCAACGAGCACCGGGAGGCGCACGCGCATGGGTACGATGCCCGGGTGCTCGTGCTTGACGGTTCCATCACCCTCGTGTTCGGCACGGACCGGATCGTGTACCGGCCGGGCGACTCGTGCAGCGTTCCGGCGGGTACGGTGCACGAAGAACACACCGAAGCCGACGGTGTGCGCTACGTCTCCGGCCGGCGTTCGGTGTCGCCCTCGGCGTCGCTCGATAGGTCCGAGGGCGACGCGGCCCGGGCAGCGCGGCCGTTACTCTAGTCTCGACCGGGAACCATGGGCTCTGTCGTCATCGCCGGGCGAACGATTCACTATCATGCGGCCGGCCAGCCGCAGCCACGCACGGGACATCGGGTGCTCTACGTCCACGGCACCGGATGCGACGGCACGGTGTGGGGGCCCCACATGGCTGCCATCGCCGACGTGCACGCGCCCGTCGCCATCGATCTCCCCGGTCATGGCCGGTCGCCCGGCCCAGGCTTTCGCGGCGTCGCCGACTACGCACACTTCGTCGTCGAGCTGGCGCGCGCGCTCGGCTGGGATCGGTTCGTGCTCGTCGGCCACTCCCTGGGTGGCGCCATCGCCCTCCTGACGGCGCTCTATCATCCCGAGCATCTCGCCGGGCTCGTCCTTGTCGACACGGGTGCGCGACTTCGAGTGGACCCAGTGCTGCTGCGCGACGCACGCGAGGCAATGCTCCGGGGCCGGAGCGCTGGGTCCGATCGGGCGTGGGCCTTCGCTCGAGGCACGCCGCAAGCGGTGGTGGACGCCGTGCACGCTCTGAGCGGGGGTACCGACCCATCCGTGACCCATGGGGACTGGATCGCGGACGATACCTTCGACGTGATGCCGCGCGTGAGCCAGATCCGGGTGCCAACGCTCGCGGTCTGTGGCGCCGAGGACAGGCTCACGCCGGTCAAATATCATCGTTTCCTCGAGGCGCAGATCCCCGGGTGCCGGCTGAAGATCATCGAGCAGGCCGGGCACTGGGTGTTCTGGGAGCAGCCGGAAGCGTTCGCGAGGGCCGTGCGCGCGTTCCTGGACGAGCTGCCCCGACCGACCGCGGAGGTGTGATGCAGGCGCCTCAGCGGCGGACAATCAGGTCCTGGAGATCGTTTGTGCCCAGAGTGTGCCCAACTCGGGCTCACCCGGGACCATTCGGGAACACTCGGGAGAAACGATGACCGTATGAGATCGAGGTTCGGTGACAAGGTTTACGCGGACTTCCACCGATCGTGGTCTAGATCCGAAAATCCTGGTGTCGGCGGTTCAATCCCGTCCCTGCCCACCATTTCTTCCAGATAGTTGCCACACACCTTGCACCGTCCAGAAGTCGATTTGTGTCAGATTTGTGCCCAACTCGAGATCACTCCGGAGCACTCCAGCGCACATGAAAAGGGAGCGCAGTCGACATCGTCTGGATCGCCATCTTCACACTCGTCTATCTCTTTCCCTGACCTGAGGCGCGGGGGCATAGAGACTCGCGACGTCCCGGGTGGCCACCGGCTCGGCAACCTTGCTCTTTGGCGCGAGTGACCCAGAACAACCAGGCCGTGGCGACACCGCGAGCCAATTCAATCCTGGCCGGGGACTTCATCCAACGACTGGAACACCGCTGCCCACTGGGCCGAGAAGCAGGTTGAGGATTCCCATCGCGGTAGCGACGACCTGGGACGGAAGCGAGTACTTAGGTTGAGCATAGGATGGGGGTCCAGAGTCGAAGCACAAGGCCCACCGGGTCGTGCTCAAGTGTGCCGATCGGTCGGCCCCGATCACATCGGTGCGCGATGATTGGATCTATTTAGTAGTCGAAAGACCGGCATCCCTTGAACCATTGGCCGGGGCCTGCCGGCTAGTGTTACCGCAGGTCACGATCTACGCGTGCTGCAGAGAGTCGGAGTCGTCAGCGCTCCGAGATAGACAACGGGAGGCTACATCTCATGAAGAAGACACTCAAGGTCGGCGATCATGTCTCCTGGAACTCGGAAGCTGGGCGGGTCAGCGGGAGGATCATCAAAGTCCACACCAAGGATGTTGCTTACAAAGGGTATATGCACCACGCGAACCCCGATGAGCCACAGTATGAGATTAAAAGCGACAGGACCGACCACATTGCCATGCACAAGGGCAGGGCGTTACGAAGAATGAAGGATTGAGTGGTGTCGAACCGTCTGGTTGGCCCGAGGTCGAGACGGGTTGTCGCGCAGGGTGATCCGGAAGTCGGATCGTCCACGTAGCGGAAGAGGCGCGATGGATATGATCGCGCTTGGAGTTCGGAGTCTCGGACGCTTCAGGCTTGTGGGTTGGGAGCACCTCGGTGGTCGTCTCCCGGTACGCGCCCTGTTCGGTGGCAATCGTCCGAGGTCGACCGCGACATGTCAGACGATGTTCGCTAAGGAGGAGCCTCGTCCCCGCGCCGACGCTGTCCAGCTATGGGCTGCGATAGCCGGGGCTCATGCTCGCCCACAAGGCGGCCAACTCACGTCACGCTAGTTGTCCGCATCCGCGAGTCCCGTCAACAGCAGGTCGAAGGAGACCGATTCACAAGACGGTCCCTTCCCCCTGCGCCGTTGGCGGGGCGTCTACGTCGGTTGGCACTGCACGGGACGGTGTTCGTGGCTCAGGGCGGCGAGGATGACGCTCAGGCCTACGGAGGCCAGGCACCCCCAAAAGAGGAGTCGATAGCCAGCCAGGGGGACGTGTCCGGCCTGTTGCGGGAACGCCTCGACCAGGAGCCCACTGACTTGCTGGTAGAACGCCCCTCCGAGCCAGACAAATAGATTCAGCACACCCATTGCGGTCGCCACGACCTGAGGTGGGACGGCTTCTTTGAGCTGCGCGTAGGCAGGAATCCAGGTCGAAGCAAAGAAACCGCCCCAAAACATCGCGACCAGCACTACGCCACCGGGGAGTCCGGCCGGCTTGATGGCGAGTAGCATCCACAGCAACGCGTAGATGACCGCCCCGATCAAGACGACGCCCTTACGCGTTTTCACCACTCGATCGGCGACGTAACCCCAAAGGGTGCACCCAACGATGAGTCCGACGGCCCAGAGCGTGAGGGTGTTGGCCGCCTCCTGCTGGGTATAGCCGTAGATGTCCATCAGATAGGGCACGGCCCAGAGGCCTTGCATCATCGTCATGGTGCCAAACAAGAGAAACGCGTATCCGCCGAGGAGCCAGGTAGTGGGTTCTCGGAGTACGAGGCGGACCCCTTGGCAGAATGAGAGTGAACGACTGGCTGCCGCTGACGGGACCGGGGCATCAGGGTCGATGAGGGCGGGCCAACCAAGATCCGCCGGACTGTTACGCACGACGAGGAACACCAGCAGCGCCGTGGCCAACACCGCGAAGCCGATCGCGCCGAAACTGGCGCGCCAACCGATCAGGGGCAGGAGCGCCGCTAGTGGGGCTGCCGCGGCGATGCCGCCGAGGTTGGCCACCGAAGTCCAGACGCCCGTCAGTGTCCCAAACTCGCGGCGCCGGAACCATTGCGCCATGATCTTGGCCGCCGCGACATAGAGGATCGAAGCGCCTATACCCGTACAGGCCCGGCCCATGAGCGCCACGGCTAAATTCGGCGCCAGGGCCAGGAGTAGCTGGCCGAGCCCAGTGATCATCAAGAAGGTCGTGACGCTACGGCGTGGTCCCAGCGTATCGGTGAGGAGCCCGGCCAGCGGCTGCATGAAGGCAAAGGGCCACAGATAGAGTGCGGTAAGCAGACTGAGCTCGGCCGCCGTGAGGCCGAAGGCGGCCTGCAGATTCGGCAAGGCCACCGCGGGAGCGAGGCGGATGCAGAACGACAGGAATGCGCCGAGGAACAGCACTCCCAGACATACCCAGCGATAGAGCGGCGGTTGAGACTGGCGAGGCAGCAGCACGTGCTCAGTGCGTCACGGGTTGGCGAAAGGCCTCGGCGTTTCTGGGTCCGGCAACCCACACCGCAACCGCCGATCCGACAATGGCCAGGGCGCTCACCCCGAAGGCGACCTGATAGTCCCCGGTCCGATCGAACAGGTAGCCAGCCAGGAAGGGGCCGATGAACCCGCCGATTCCGCCGCCGCCGTTGGTGAAGCCGAGGATGGCTCCAAAATTCCTGCCCGCAAAAAGGTCCGCCGGAATTGCCGTGAGCAGGGAAATGCGCATTCCGAACCCGATCCCGGCAACCGTGTAGATCAGCAGCAGCATGAGATCGTGCGGGCCGGTGAGCGCGCTGAAGCTCCAGATACCGAGCACGCCGATGCCGCTGCCGAGACTGAAGACCCACTCACGACCCCAGCGGTCGGAGAGAACACCCCCGATCAGGTTGCCAACGGCCGTGAAAATCCCGGATAAGCCAAAGGCCCAGGCAATGGTGCCGGGGTCAAAACCCTGTCCCAGAGCATGGGCGACCTGGTGCGTCGTCATGATCTGATAGCCGATGACGCCGAGACCCCACATGGCGAACACGGCCCAGAGCTGGTACGTGCGCACAGCCGTTCTGAAGGTCAGCTCTCGGGTTGTCCCGACACGGGTGACGGCCGCCGTCGGGTGTGAGTGCGCGGCCAGCCCTGGTTCGAACCGTGTTCCGTACGGTACGTCCCCGACATCGGCGGGGTGCCGCCTGTACAGCAGGGCGGCCAGCGGTCCGACACCAAGGAGGATGATCAGCCCATAGAGATCGAGCGCATGACGCCAGCCGTATCTCGCAATGAGCCAGGCATTGAGGGGATAGAAAAGAAAGGCGCTGAGCGAGGACCCGGCGCTGATGATGCCCATGGCCGCGCCGCGCGAGCGGATGAACCAGTGGCTGGTGACCGCTGCGGCGGGCATCATAATACAGGCAATGCCAGCCGCCACGAGCACACCGAATGCCAGGTAATAGTGCCAGAGCGCCTGGGTGCGACCGGTCAGTGCCAGGCCTGCGGCAAGGAGAAGTCCCCCTACAGGGACAAGGACCTGAGGTCCGAACCGATCGTTGAGACGTCCGGCAAGAGGTGAGAAGAGCAGGAGGAGCAGCCAGCTGAGGGAGTAGCCCAGAGCTGTCTCAGCGCGCCCCCAACCGAATTCGTGCAACAGAGCAACATAGAACAGGGCAAAGGTTGAACGGACGGACCAAGCGAGTGTATTGGCGAGCGCCGAGACGCCGGTGATGACCCAGCCGTAGAAGACGCGATGCATGAGATCTCCGGGAATACTGGGTTCGTCCTCACTGGGATCCCCTAGATCCGGGGGCCCTATACTGTGCCTACTCTCTCCACAGGCATACGGCGCAGCAGCAAAGAAGGGTGGAAGGGAATTGGCGATCGAGGGACTCCTTGCGGCACGCGCCTCCTGCTGTGCAGCGACGGCGGCGGAGGTGGCGGTTCTGGCTCCTCCCGCTCGCTCTCGACGCCTGTGATGAGCGACCGCCGACCGCGTCCGACCCATACGGCTACGCGCGATGCGTAAGGAGCACACCGGCCTTCGGATGCCCAGCCAGAACCTCTCCGGCGCGAGGGCCGGCAAGGCATCCAGTACTTCAAATGGGCCGACGCCGAGCCGGCGAGTATCTGTACTCGAGCGGAGGCGGCCGCTGATGCCACGCCTCAGCCCTCATGGCCGAGCGAATTCTCGTCCGGCCATGGCCCCGAACACAGCGAACATCGTCGTCAGCGACAACAGTTCTGGTTTACGCAACACCCGTAGTTGAGCGCCGGCTCATGCCAGCGCTGGCCGCACGAACCAACGTGCTGGCCGACCTCTGAAACAGAAGCGACCTACACCTGATCGACGCAGGATGCGGAGTCCGTCGTACTGACCGTCACCGGCGGATGGAATCCTGCCCTAGGTGCTCAGGCCCGAGACGCAGGCGGTCGCCAAGGAGAAAACGCCACCATGCTTCGGATCAAGCGCACGTATGGCCCTCCTACACACGGAGATGGCCGCCGGATCTTGGTCGAGCGCCTCTGGCCGAGAGGAATGAAGAAGGAGGCCGTTGCCGCAGATGCGTGGTTGAAGGACGTTGCCCCCAGCGCGAACCCCGAGGTCTTGGAGCCTATCCTCGCCGCCGAACAACGCGGCGCGGTGACGCTGCTCTACAGCGCCCACGACGTCGCTCACAATGGCGCCGTGGTCTTACGAGAGTATCTGCTGGAGCGACAGGCCGAACGCTTAGGCACCGGGAAGCGTGAAGTGCATCGGCCTCTCTCGAGGACGCCCAACGCAAAGAAGTCCCGCACGATGGGACGCACTGGTAGCAGCGCTCGAAAACCAGCCGGGTGACTGCCGCGACACTGCAACATGAGCGCGAAGAGGACGAAGAGCGCGGCGCGAACTGTCTACACGATCGGCCACTCAACTCGCGGCGCGCGCCAGTTCATCGAGTTGCTCCGAGCTCACGGCGTGAAGCACCTAGTGGACGTGCGCACGATTCCCAGGTCGCGTCACAACCCGCAGTTCAACGGTCCAATCCTGGCCCGCTCGCTGCGCGCGGCCAAGATTGGCTACCGGCACGTGAAGGCTTTGGGCGGACTACGCCACGCTCGGCCGGACTCCATCAACCTTGGCTGGCGCAACGCTTCTTTCCGCGGCTTTGCGGATTACATGCAGACCCAGGGCTTCGTGGCTAGCCTCGCGCGCCTTGAGCAGCTGGCGGCCCGACGCTCCACGGCGATCATGTGTGCCGAGGCCCTGCCGTGGCGGTGCCATCGATCATTGATCGCCGATGCGCTCACGGTCGCTCGGTGGCGAGTGCTTCATATCCAGAGCCGCCAGACTGCCCGTCTTCACAAGCGCACGCCCTTCCTGAGAATGCGCTCTGGCAGGCTGGTTTATCCAGCACCCGATGGATCTTGACACAGAACCTCTTCAGGCAGACCCTCGAGCGTCCTCGGTTGCGGGGGTTTGTGCCGTTGGCGGGACGATCCGTGTGCTCACGATCCGCGGATTCCGACCAACGTCCACGTGAGCCGGCTCGTGATTTACGGGCTGATCACATGGCCACTTGCGGTCGGGTACCTCCGACGCGCCTTGCCGGATCTCCCCGCCTCTCAGGGACATCGCCCATGTCCTGGCGCTCCGGAATCGTCCGTCCACGGCGCCTCTGCCCTGCGTAAATAGCGAGCACCTGCACCACTATGGAAGTAGTCGTCTGGCATAACGCTTGGGACTGCGGGCCCCACGATTTCTGTCAATGGATGAAGCGCTACAGCAATGCCAAGGACATTTGTTGGATTTCGCACACAACCCGCCACGCGGCCCATTGAGCCGCTCCCCACGTTCCCCGTGAACTGAGCGTTGCCGCTCAGGGCTCATTGTCGCCACATGCGGGACTGTTCGCACCTCCCGTTCAACCAGACGCGGGTGGCGAATGTGACGAGCACACGACCGTTCCACTACCGATAGAACACGACTCCCGCATGATGATGCGGTGTGGACATGCCACCCGGCTCGTAGTGCCGTCAGTGAGAATGCCAGCAATGGTGAACGGGTCCGGCTGCTCGCCGCACGCCCCGCAAAGTCCCCGCAGTTGATCTTGGGAGGACCAAATGTCAACTCCCCTTTCCGCCCTCGCCATCCCTGATTCCTGGCTCGCGAAAGAGGCCACAGGCATCCTGCGTGAGTACTCCACCGATCTGCTCTTGAATCACTCCACCCGCGTCTACCTCTTCGGAGCTGAGCAGGGCCGTCAGCAAAAACTCCGCTTCGACCCTGAGCTCCTCTACGTCGCCGCCGCATTTCACGACCTCGGTCTCATCAAGAAGTTCTCGAGCCAAAACGAACGCTTCGAGGTCGATGGGGCAAATGCCGCCCGTCAATTCCTCACCGCACATAGCATCCCCGAAGAGCAGGTACAAACCGTCTGGGAAGCCATTGCCCTGCACACCACCCGCGGCGTCACTCAGTACATGCGTTCCGAAGTAGCTCTACTCCATTCGGGTATGGACCTCGATGTGCTCGGAACAGGGCTCGATCAGTTTCCTTCGGAGTTGCGCGATGCAATCGTGGCCAGGTACCCTCGCAAACGCTTCAAGGAAGGCATCGTCCAGGCGGCATTCGACGGCTTCGCGCACAAGCCCGGGACCACGTACGGCACCGTGTGGACCGGGGTCCCTGAGCGCTTCATCCCCGGTTATACGAGCCCCAACGTCTGCGACTTGATTGCTGCATCTCCCTTCCCAGATTCCGTACCGCAAAGGTGAACGGGAAGAGTTGTGCCGCCTCAATCAGGTCGAGGGGAGGCAGTTGGTCACTGCGGCCGTCCACGGGAAGGACGGCAGCATCTTGCTGCAGCGGTCGGGCGTGACCGCGGACGTCCGCGCCGCATCTAACATGTGTTATGCGAAGGTCGGGCAACCGGCTTTCGATCGGGAGGCGGGTCATGGACCTGCTCGATCGGGGATTGCTGCAGGTACTGCAGGTGCCAGGGGTCGAGCTAGAGCCGCAGCATCCGTACGCGCTCACGCCCTCCTTCAGCCGGACGGTGGCGGCGTTCTTGAGCCATTGGCGGCCTTCACGAGGAATGCGGCAGGGGCTGCGATCATCAACGCGCTGGGGCCGATCCGTCAGATCGTCCGCAGTGACGCGGGTGTGCAGCGCCGCCACTTGTCGTCGCGCAGGGAGCCATAGGCCTGCCCGGTGCTTCGGTTCGGGTACAAACGAGGCGGATTAGCGGAGAGTCGGCAGTGGCGGCAGACGGAGTGACGACGGTTCGGAGCAACGCCGGACCGCAGGAGACGAACAGGCTCGAAGCTGCGGTCAAGGGGAAAGGTATGACAGTCCTCGCCCACGTCGATCACGCGGCTGTGGCAGGACGCGGCAGGCGACACACCAAGGAATTCGCGTCGGAACAAGTCATGAGCGCACGAGTTGGAGCAACAAGGGCACCCTTTGTGACACTCAAGGACGTCGCAGCGCTGGGGTAGACGCACGAGTCGGAGTCCAGCCGGACGCCCCTTAATCGTCACAGAATTGATCGGCTCATCCACGACGTAAGGAGACTCAAA
>Ga0075430_100006143_pt1 | contig 10118 bp, 11 predicted proteins | sample RhiMetdeltSRZDD4_FD_75294 | JGI IMG/M metagenome (GOLD analysis project Ga0075430, IMG submission 75294) | Populus rhizosphere microbial communities from Tennessee, USA - Rhizosphere MetaG P. deltoides SRZDD4 | ecosystem: Host-associated > Plants > Roots > Rhizosphere > Soil | place: USA...
CTCGAGCAGTGGGAGCGCGACATCTTCCTCGCGGTGCGCGCCGAGTCGCTCTACTTCTACCCGGTGTTCGCCTGCCAGATCATGAACGAGGGCTGGGCCTCGTACTGGCACGCGCGCCTGCTGCGCGAAGCCGACTTCCTGCCGCAGCCCACCTACCTCGCCGCGATCAAGGCGCATTCCGACGTGGTGCGGCCGTTCGCCTCGGGCGAGCAGACCGCGCTCGCGATCAATCCCTACCACCTCGGCTTCACGCTCTGGGAGCACATCGTCGACAAGCACGGCATGGCGCGGGCGCGCGAGGTGATGCGCGACGAGGACGACTTCGGCTTCATCCGCAACTGGCTCGACCGCGACCTCGCCGAGAAGCTCGACCTCTTCGTGTTCGAGGCGCGCCAGGACGACGAGATCCGCGTCGCCAGCCGCGACCTCGAGGGCGTGCGCGAGGCGATCCTCGCGCCCAAGTTCAACTTCGGCGCGCCGCGCGTCGCCGCGGTCGAGATCAAGGGCGACGGCGGGCTGATCCTCGCGCACGAGCACGGCAGCGACGGGCGCGGCCTGGACGCGGCGCGCGCGAGGAAGGTCCTCGAGTACACCCGGCGCGCGTGGCGGCGCCAGGTCCGCCTGCACACGGTCAACGACCGCGGCGAGCAGGTCGAGCTTACGGCCTAGGAATTCGACCTAGATAATGATGATGATCAGCAGGATGATGATGATGATGAGCAGCAGCTGCTCGTTGGTCAGCTGCCCGCCCGCGATCGCCGCGTCGAGCCGGCCGGCGAGCTGAAGCACCTCCGCATCCGACATCGCGTCCACGCGGCCTAAAGCGTCGCCCGGCGCGATCCCCATCTTCTGCAAGCCCTTGGCGAGCTCGGGGCGCTCGAGAATCGCCTTGACGCGCGCGCGCTCGTCCTGCGCCTGCACGGTCTCGGTACCGATCATCGCCGCCTGCGCTTGCGGCAGGAGCAAGGTCGCCGCGACGCCAAAAGCGAGAACGATCCAGAAGTCCACGAACCATTTGCCCAGCCGCTGCAGGATGATCATGGCGTTCACTCCTTTCGATCGACTCTAGCCAAAGGCGCCCTGCCCTGGCTGTCGCTCGCGCCGGAAACTCCCGTCGACGAATTGCTACACTCGGGCGCCATGCGTGCCTATTTCCTCAAGTCCCCCGAAATGCAGCTCGAGCTGGGCGATGCGCCGGTGCCGCAGCCCAAGCCCGGCCAGCACCTGGTGCGCGTGCGCGCCGCGGGACTGAACCGGGGCGAGCTGCTGCGCCACGGGCTCACCAAGCCCGGGCCCGCGAAGGTCGGCGGCACCGAAGGCGCGGGTGAACTGCCTTCCGGAGAAAGAGTCATGGGAAGACTTCCGGGCAGCTTTGCCGAGTACGCGCTGATGGACGCCGAGGACGCGATCCCGGTCCCGGCGAACCTCTCGTGGGAGGAAGCCGCCGCGACCCCGCTCACCTTTCTCGTGGTGTACGACATGCTGGTGCAGCAGGGTCGTCTGCGGAAGGACGAGTGGCTCCTGGTCACGGGGATCTCCGCCGGCGTCGGCGTCGCCGCTTTGCTCGCCGCCAAGGCCATCGGCGCAATGGTCATCGGCACCTCGGGCTCTCGCGACAAGCTCGAGAAACTCAAGAATCTCAACCTCGACGTGGGAATCGCCACGCGTACGCCCGATTTTCATGACGCGGTGCTGAAGGCGACCGGCGGCAAGGGCGTGAATCTGGTTGTCAACAACGTCGGCGGCTCGGTGTTCGCCGAGTGCGTGAAATCGCTCGGCTACGAGGGACGGCTCGCCACCGTCGGTTACGTCGACGGCGTGATGAAGGGCGAGATGGACATCGAAGCGCTGCATTCCAAGCGCCTGACGCTTTTCGGCGTCTCCAACAAGATGCGCAACGCCGCGCAGCGCAGCGTTACCGTCGAAGGCTTCAAGCGCGACTGGTTGCCGCTCTTTGCGAGCGGCAAGCTCAAGCCGCTCATCGACCGCGTCTACGACTTCAAGGACCTGCCCGCCGCCAAGGAGCGGATGGAAGCCGACGCGCACGTCGGCAAACTCGTGGTCAGGATCTGACTATTCGATCACGTGGTCCGCGCGCAACAGCAATGACCGGGGGACTGCAATGCCAAGCGCGTTCGCCGTTTTCGCGTTGATGGTCAGCTCGAACTTCGTCGGCGCCTGAACCGGCAGGTCGCTCGCTTTTGCGCCTCGCAGGATGCGGTCGACATAGCCAGCGCTGCGCTGGTAGAGATCCGCGATGTCGACTCCGTATGACATCAGGCCGCCGTCCAGTGTGAACGCCGGTATCGGATAGATCGCCGGCATGCGATGCCGCGCTACGGTGCTGATTATGAGATTTCGGTTGGCGACGCTCGACGCGTCCGGAATGACGATCAGCCCGGCGTCGCGCTGCCGCGCAACTGCAGCGATCGCCCGCTCCGTCTCCTCCGGGTCGTGAACCGGCATCGGAGCGACCGCCACGCCGACCGACGCACCCGCCTGCTGGAGCGGCGGCAAGTGGTACATGCCGCCTCCCGGGGCGGTTTTGGGGTTGAAGATGACGCCGACGTGTGCCATGCGCGGCGCAACTTCCCTGAGCAGCTCGAGAAGTTTTCCGCCAAGCGAAGCTTCGACGTTGGTAAACCCCGTGATGTTGCCGCCGGGCCGCGCCAAGCTGGCGACCAGCTTGTCTCCGACCGGATCGGACACAGCGACAAAGACGATCGGGATGGATCGCGTCTCGTTGAGCAGCGCTGTGCTCGCTGGAGTGGTGCGGCACATGATGACGTCGGGCTTGAGCGCGACCAGTTCCCGGGCGAGAGGCTTGATGCGCGTGAAATCGCCAGCTGCGGACCGGTAATCCATCGTCAAGCTTTGGCCGATGACCCACCCGAGCCGCCGCAGCTCTTCGCGGAAGCCGTCCATCTCGCGCCGCCCGACCGCATCGTCCGCGAGCGGGATCAGCACACCCACGCGCTTTCTACCCTGCGCGCGCGCGGCGAGCGGCAGGGCCGCCGCCGCGCCGAGCGCCTTGAGGAAAGCGCGTTTGCGCACGAGTCCCGGCCCTGGCCCCGAATTCGTTACTGGGCCTTAATACCCGCCTCTTTGACGACCTTGCCCCAGGTGTCGTACTCGCGCTTGATGTAGGCGGCGAATTCTTCCGGAGTGCTCGACTTGGGCTCGGTGCCGGTCTTGTGGAGCGCCGCGACGACCTGCTGGTGCGCGAGCGCCTTCACGATCTCGCGGTTCAGGCGGTCGATGATGTCCTTCGGCGTGCCGCGCGGCGCGAGGAAGCCGTACCAGTTGAGCGCTTCGTAGCCCGCGTAGCCCGCCTCCGCCACGGTCGGCACGTCGGGCATGAGCGCGGCGCGCTTGGAGCCCGTGGTCGCCACCGCCTTTGCCTTGCCGGCGCGGATCTGCGAGATCGAGGAGACCGGCGTGGCGAAGAACGACGCCACCTGCCCGCCGAGGAAGCCCTGCATCGCCGGGCCGCCGCCCTTGTACGGCACATGCACGATGTCGATCTTCGCCATGCCGCGGAGAAGCTCGCCCGCCAGATGGCCCGCGCCGCCGATGCCGGACGAGGCGTAGGTGATGGTGCCCGGCTTCTCCTTCGCCGCCTTGACGAAGTCCGCCACCGTGCTGATGCCGAGGTTGGGCTGCACCACCAGGACGTTGGCGAACTCCGCCGCCAGGCTGATCGGCAGCAGGTCCTTCAGCGGGTCGTAGGGCGTCTTGAGGATGTGCGGGTTCACGGCGAGCGCGCCGACGTTCGCGAGCACGATGGTGTAGCCGTCGGGCGCGGCCTTGGCCACGTGGTCGACGGCGATGTTGCCGCCCGCGCCGGCGCGGTTCTCGACCACGATCTGCTGGCCGAGCTGCTCGCCGAGCACCGGCTGCACGATGCGCGCGGTGGTGTCGGTGCCGCCGCCGGGCTCGAAGCCCACCACGATGGTCACCGGCTTGTTGGGATATTGAGCGAATGCCGTGGAGGCGACGAGCGCCAGTCCAGCGGCCAGGATTTTCAGCTTCATCAAACCACTCCTCCTTGTCGTAGTTGCGCGATCTGCGTCGCGTTGTAATTGAGCTCCTTCAGGATCTCGTCGGTGTGCTCCCCGATTTCCGGTGTGGGCGCGACCACCTTAGCCGGCGTGCGCGACAGCGTCGCCGCGTTCGCCAGGATCTCCTTGCGGCCGAGCTGCGCGTGCTCGACCGGCGTAGCCACGCCGAGGTGCTTGACCTGCGGGTCGGCGAATACCTCGTCGACCTTGTAGATGGGGCCGCAGGGAATGCCCGCCTTGTTCAGGATCTCGATCCACTCGGCGCCGGTCTTTTTGGAAAGACTTTCATTCAAGATCGAATTCAGCTTGGCGCGATTCTCGGCGCGCTTCTTCCCGCCTTTGAAGTCGGGGGAACCGAGCAGGTCCTCGCGCCCGATCGCCTTGCACAGGCCGGCCCACATGCCCTCGCCCGATGCCGCGACGTTGATGTGGCCGTCCTTCGTGCGATAGGCCGAGGTCGGCATGCTGGTCGGGTGATCGTTCCCCACCTGCGGCGGCACGTCGCCCTCCATCAGGAACCTTGCCGCCTGGAAGTCGAGGAGCGAGATGCCCGCCTGCAGGAGCGAGCTCTGCACCCATTGGCCCTTGCCGGACGTCTCGCGTTCGACGAGCGCGATCAGCACCCCGATCGCGGCGTAGAGGCCCGCGGTCAGGTCGGCGATCGCCGCCCCGGTGCGCACCGGGCCCTGGCCGGGGATGCCGGTCACCGACATCAGCCCGCTCATGCCCTGCGCGATCTGGTCGAAGCCGGGCCGCTTGACGTACGGCCCGTCCTGGCCGAAGCCCGAGATGCTCGCCAGGATCACGCGCGGGTTGATCTTGCTCAGCGATTCGTAGTCGATGCCCAGACGGTACTTAACGTCCGGGCGGTAGTTTTCGACGACAACGTCGGCGGTCTTCACCAGCCGCTCGAGCACTTCGCGCGCCTGCGGCAGCTTGAGGTTGAGCGTCATCGCGCGCTTGTTGCGGTGCAGGTTCTGCATGTCCGGGCCGTGGCGCGGCCCGCCCATGGCCTCGTTCGGGTCGACGCCGGGCGGCGACTCGACCTTGATCACGTCGGCGCCGAAGTCGGCGAACTGGCGCACGCAGGTAGGCCCCGCGCGCACGCGAGAGAAGTCTAGAATCCGTAAGCGCGAAAGCGCGGTGGAAGCGGCGATCCGTGGCATGGGATTATTCTAGCCGTCCGCATGTTCCGTTCTATCGAGGAGGAGTCCATGAATAAAGTGATAGCGAAACTGATTCTGGCGGTGGCCGCAGTGGTTCTCGCAGGCTGCTCGTCGATGCCCGACTGGATGCCGGGCAGCGGCGCGATCAAGGTCAACCTGTCCGGCGCGGAGCAAGTTCCTCCGCTCAGCGTGCCGGGCTCCGGCTCGGGCAGCTTCCGCGTCGCGGACGACGGCACCATCACCGGCAGCGTCACCACCAAGGACGTGCAGGGCACCATGGCGCACATCCACCGCGGCGCGAAAGGCGCCAACGGCCCGGTGATCGTGCCGCTCGACAAGAACGGCGACACCTACACCGTGCCCGCCGGCCGCAAGCTCACCGCCCAGCAAATCGAGGACCTGAAAGCGGGCAACCTCTACGTGAACGTGCACACCAACCGCAACAAGGGCGGCGAGGTGCGCGGGCAGCTGCAACGCTGAACAAGAAGATCATCAGCGGAATCGCCTGTGCCGTTCTGGCACAGGCGACTTTCGCGCAGTATCCCGATCGCCCGCTCCGCATGATCGTGCCGCAGGCGGCCGGAAGCGCCACCGACAACATCGCGCGCATCGTCGCGCCGGCGCTCGCGAAGGAGCTCGGCCAGGCCGTCGTCGTCGACAACCGTCCCGGCGGCGCGCTCACCATCGGCATCGATGCGGTGGCGAAGGCCGCGCCCGACGGCTACACGCTCGGCCAGGGACCGGTCGGCGCGCTCGCCATCACGCGCCACATGGTGGCGAAGCTGCCCTACGACATCGAGCGCGACATCCAGCCGGTCGCGCTGGTCACCACGGGCTACATGCTGCTCGCGGTCTCGCCCAAGGCGCCGTTCCAGACGGTCGGCGACCTGATCGACTACGCCAAGAAAAATCCCGGCAAGCTCTCGAATGCGTCGTCGAGCAACGGCTCGCCGGGCCACGTGAGCGGCGAGCTCTTCAAGCACATGACCGGCACCGACATCGTCCACATCCCGTACAAGGGCGGCGCGCCGGCGATCGCCGATCTCATCGCGGGCAACGTGCAGCTCATGTTCGAGAGCACGAACTCGATCGCGCCGCACGTGCGCGCCGGCCGCGTGCGCGCGCTGGCGGTCACCGGCGAGCGGCGCTCGACCAGCCTGCCCGAGGTGCCGACACTGATCGAGGCCGGCGTGCCCGGCTACGAAGTGAACGCCTGGAGCGGGATCATCACCACCGCCGGCGTGCCGCGCCCCGTGCTCGACAAGCTCAGCGCGGCGGTCAACCGCGCCATCCAGCAGCCGGACACCAGGGAGCGCCTGGCGCAGCTCGGCAGCGAGGGCGGCGGCGGCACGCCCGAGGAGTTTGCCGCGCTCATCCGGCGCGACTCGGCCAAGTGGGCCGAGGTGGTCCGGCGCTCCGGCGCAAAGATCGACTAGGGAGGTCGTCGCCCCCGCGACCACTTGTCGCTTTTTCAGAGTTTCCCCGGTACCCGGAATGCCGGGAGGGCCGGGGTGTTAGCCCGGCATAGGAGGAGGTTCCATGCAACGCCTTGCATTACTCACCCTTATCGTTTTTTCCTCCCTGGCCGTCGCCCAGACCCCAACCCGGGTGCGCGGCACGATCACCTCGCTGGACGGAGACGTTCTGTCGGTCAAGTCGCGCGAGGGCAAGGATCTCAAGCTCCACCTGGCCTCCAACGTCGCCGTGACAACGGCCAAGAAAACCACACTGGACGACCTCAAGGGCAAGTACGTGGGCGTCACCGCGGTCCAGAAGGGCGGCAAGATGACCGCGCTCGAGGTGCACGCCATCCCGCCGCAGGCCAAGCCCGGCCACTTCCCGTGGGACCTCGCGCCCGACTCGACCATGACCAACGCCAACCTCGACGGCATCGCGCAGGCGAGCGGCGGCAACGAGATCACGCTGAACTACCAGGGCGGCTCGCAGAAGGTCCTGGTCCCGGCCGGCACCCCGATCGTCGCCTTCGACCCCGGCTCGCGCGCGGATCTCAAGAAGGGTGAATACATCTGGACCAACGCGCGCCAGGAAGGCGACAAGATCGTCGTCGAGCGCCTCAACGTGAGCAAAGATGGCGTCAAGCCGCCGCACTAGCACCCTTCTTCTCCTGATCCTGGGCCTCGCCATCGGTTTTTCCGATGCTGAGGCCCAAACCCGCGTGCGCGGCACGATCACCGCGCTCGAAGGCAACACCCTGACCGTCAACGGAGCCGAGAAGGTCACCCTCGGCGACAAGACCGAGATTGTCTTCACCCAGCCGATCAAGCTCGCCGACATCAAGCCGGGCGACTTCCTCGGCGTCACCTCGGTGAAACATCCCGATGGCAAGCTCGTCGCCTACGAAGTGCGGCGCTTCCCGAAGCCGCTCAATCCCGGCCACCGTCCGTTCGACGGGCGCGACGACCAGACCATGACCAACGCGAGCGTCGGCGCGGTCGTGCAATCGACGAGCGGCCGCGAGCTCACCATGACTTACGAAGGCGGCGCGCAGAAGATCGTGGTGCCCGAAAACGCTTCCGTCTCGACGCTGGTTCCCGGCGACCGCGCGCAGCTCGTGCGCGGCGCGCCGGTGAGCCTTACGCACGACACGAATCGCGTCGCGCAAAGGATCCAGGTTAGTCCACCGAAGCAGTAAGAATTGCCGTATCAACCCGAAGGAGGGGATATGAAAGTGAAAGCAGCATTGGTTCTAGGCATCCTCGCATTGGCAGTGGCACCGTTCGCATCCGCGCAGAATCGCATCAGCGGCAGCCTCGTGAGTTTCGAGGAGGTGCCTTCGGTCTCGAGCGTCGCAACCGGCAAGTTCGACGCGCAGATCAACGCCAACGAAACCGCCATCGACTGGGAACTGAGCTACGCCGACCTCGAGGGCGCGGTGCAGCAAGCGCACATTCACTTCGGCCAGACCGCTGTGAACGGCGGCATCACGGTCTTCCTTTGCACCAACCTCGGGAACGGTCCGGCCGGCACCCAGCCATGCCCGGCTCCGCCTGCGACCATCAGCGGCACGATCTTAGCCGCCGATGTGAGCCCGAACATTCCGGCAACCGCAGCGGCGAGAACGCAGGGAATCAATACCGGCGAGCTCGCGGAATTGATCCGCGCCATCCGTGCCGGCGTTACGTACGTGAACGTGCACTCCACTCTCTGGCCGGGCGGCGAAATCCGCAGCCAGGTCGGACCCGGCCACAGCCACTGACGTTCCAGGACCCCGCGCTGCGCTTGCAGCGCGGCGTTTCTGCTGATTAGACTCGCCGGATGAATATCCGGCGTCGTATCTGCGGCACGCTCGCCGCGTCGCTCGCGCTCGGCCCGCTCGCGGCGTTTGCGCAGCGCAGCCGCCCGGCGCGCGTGGGCTGGCTTTCCTACCTGCCCGAACCCGATCCGGCGCTCGGCCTGCTTCAAGAAGGATTGCGCAACCTTGGCCACGTCGAGGGCAAGTCCTACGTGTTGATCGCGCGCTACGCCAAGAACGACTTCACCCGGCTGCCGGCGCTCGTTCAGGAGCTCGCCGCGGAGCGACTCGACGTGCTGGTTTCGCGCGGCCCTTCGGTGGATTTCACCAAGTCCGTGCGCGACCGGATTCCTGTCGTGTTCGTCTATAGCGGCGACCCGGTGATCGCCGGATTCGCGGACAGCCTGGCGAAGCCCGGCCGGAACATGACCGGCCTCACTTTCATGGCGATGGAGCTGTGCGCGAAGCGCGTGGAGGTGCTGAAGGATCTGCTGCCGGACGCGAAGCGCATCGCGCTCCTCTCCAATCCCGAGCACACCGGCGAGCTCCTCGAGTACCGCGTGACGGAGGACACGGCGCGGCGCCTTGGCGCCGAAGTCACCCGGCACCTCGTGCACAAGCCCGAAGAGCTCGCGCCGGCCTTCGCGGTGTTTCGCGCGGCGAAGTTCGATGCGATTCTCGTGTTTCCCGATTCGCTCACGCTCAATCGCCGGAAGGAAATCGCCGAGCTGGCCGCGCAGACCAGGATTCCCTGCATGTACGGCTGGACCGAGTTCGTCGAGGCGGGCGGCCTGGTCAGCTACGGTCCCTCGCTTGCCGACGGCTTCCGCATGCTGGCGGTGTTCGCCGACAAGGTCCTCAAGGGCGGGAACGCGAGCACCATCCCGATCGAGCAGGCGCGCAGCATCAGCCTGACCCTCAACATCACCGCGGCGAAGGCGCTCGGAATGAAGATACCGCCGACGCTGCTGGCGCGCGTCGACCGCATCATCCAGTAGTCACCAGCCCACCGCCGAGGAAGAGCTGGCCCACCTTGGGGTCGGCGAGGATCGCGCGCGCCTCGCCCGACATCCGCGCGCGGCCGAGCTCGAGGACGACGCCGAAGTCCGAGACTTCGAGCGCGCGCTTGGCGTTCTGCTCGACCATCAGGATCGACATGCCTTTCGCGCGCAGATCCTGCAGGATCGCGAACACCTCCTTCACCAGCACCGGCGACAGCCCGATCGAGGGCTCGTCGATCAGCATGAGCTTCGGCTCGAGCAGCAGGCCGCGCGCGATCTCGAGCAGCTTCTGCTGGCCGCCGGAGAGCGTGGACGCCTGCGCGCCGGCGCGCTCGCGCAGCATCGGGAAGCGCTCCATCACCGACGCGACGCGCGCGGCGACGTCGACGCGGCCCGCCACCGAGGTCGCGCCGAGCTCGAGGTTGTGGCGCACGGAGAGCTCGGGAAAGATGTTGCGCCCCTGCGGCACGTAGGAGATGCCCAGCTCGAGCAGCCTGCGCGGGGTGAAGTTGGTCACCTCGCGGCCTTCGAACGCCACGCGCCCGCCGCGCGCCGGCAGCAGCCCGAACACGGTCTTGAACACGGTCGACTTGCCGGCGCCGTTGGGGCCGATGATGGTCGTGATGGCGCCGCGCGC
>Ga0075430_100006145_pt1 | contig 10116 bp, 5 predicted proteins | sample RhiMetdeltSRZDD4_FD_75294 | JGI IMG/M metagenome (GOLD analysis project Ga0075430, IMG submission 75294) | Populus rhizosphere microbial communities from Tennessee, USA - Rhizosphere MetaG P. deltoides SRZDD4 | ecosystem: Host-associated > Plants > Roots > Rhizosphere > Soil | place: USA...
AACACTTGAAACGCTAATCTTTATTCAACGCCTTAAATCTGCCGTCCAGTTCAGCACGACGGTTATTGGTGTAAACGTCGCTTCCTGTACGGAGATTCCGATCAGGAATTTTTGACCATCGGCAGTAGCGTCAAATGCCGCTCCGCCAAGGCCGCCGGGTAAGGGTGCGCCGCGAATTTCAAACAACGGTTGCGGCGTAGCCATCTCTAATGTATCTCCGTCCATTTTGACTTCGACACTCATGAGTTGGTCCCCACTCACGTAGAAGATTTCTTTGCCGTCGCCGCGCCACTTGGGCGGGCCTCCGCCTCCTCTCGAGATCTGCCACTTGCCTCGGCCAATGGGAAAGCTCTGAACGTAAACATCGCGTGGTCCTGTTTCATCCGAGGTGTAAGCGATCCAGCGCCCGTTTGGTGAGAACCGGGCCTCACGTTCGCCAAATTGTGTCTCAAGGTATGGGAACGGCTTACGATCTCCGGACAGCGGCAGGACCCAGATGTCAGCGCGTGTAGTGCCGGATAACTTGTGGAACACAATAAACTGTCCATCAGACGACCAGTCGTTGCAGAATGTTGGTTGATCCGAGGCGAAGATCTGTTCCTCGTTCCCACTGCCATTTGAAAGCTTCTGGTACATATTCACCTGTCCGGCGCGGTTCGAGGAGAACGCTAGACGATTTCCGTCGGGCGACCAAATCGGAAAGACTTCGTTTGCGCTATCGAATGTGAAACGCGTTTGCCCGTTGTCCGCTAAGTCGATGATCCAAAGATCCCATCTGGTAGAGGGATCACGCAGCGCTGTAACCAGCCGTTTGTTGTCGCGCGAGAGACGGATGTATCCGTAATCGGCCGCCTTGGCGACGGGCCCGATTTGCTTCCCTTTTCGGTCAACCCACATCAGGTCTGCCTTATTGAATTCGCTGCCGCCGTAATACACGAGTACTCCGTTTTCCGAGACCGAGAAGCGCGCCAGATTACTAGTGAGATCGAAACCAATAACTGCATCTGCGATCGGGATAGGCTCGCCTTTTAGCTCGAGCCGTTCAAGATCGAACGGGTGGGCCATCAGCGTTCCTTCGCGTACATAAAGCACATAACCCGGCGGAGAATACACGGCACCCGAATCGGCGTTGATGAGCCGCTTGAACTCTTTTGATTCGAGCGATCCGACGCAGATAGAGTTGCCCTCGTAAGTGGCGCCGCGAGCGAAGAATAGAAAGTGTCTGCCGTCAGGTAGAAACCAGGGATAACGATGCGAGATCTCTTTGCGCGATTGATCGAGCGCCGTTACTTCCGTTACCGGACCGCCGGTCGACGACACTCGTGAAAGCGGGCCCTCCGCGGCCGGCGCGAAGACGATAACGCCGTCACGATTCCAGGTTCCGCCGCGGCCGTTAGGAGCATTTGCGAGGCTTGTTGGAGCTCCAGCGTTTATGTCGAGTCTCTTAAGCTTGTTATCTGAGCTGCTGACGAACGCCAGAGAGCGACTGTCAGGTGACCAGAATGTCGTGAAAAAAGGATTGTCTGTTCCTGGCAACGGTTGAGCCGTGATGGAATCCAACGAGCGCAGCCACAAGACTTGTTTACCCTCCGCGTTTGGCGCGCCGTAAACAACTCGCCGTCCATCAGGTGACACACTCAACGTTGAGACCACACCTCTCGGAGGTGGCGGAATGGTCAACCGCACTGCGTGTGTTTCTTCCTTCTGAGCCGGTCTAAGGTACGGAGCCAGAAACGCAGAAGCCGCCAGCATCGCAAATACACCGGCGACAATCCACGGTATCCGCTCGCGCCATTTTGCGTGTGCCGGTCGCACCGCAAGTGCAGCGTCGGACTGCAAATTTCCGGTCGAACCAGAGACTGCTTCCAGCGCATACACCAGATCCAGCGCAGACTGAAAACGCGACTCCGGATTTTTCTCGAGGCAATGGTTGACCAGCCGTTCAAGAGCAGATGAAACTCCTTTGTTTGTATCTGAAAGCTCTGGTGGATCTTCTTTCAAGATCGCGCTCATGGTTTCAGCTCTTGATTCACGTTGAAACGCACGCCGTCCGGTAAGCATTTCGTAGAGAACGGCACCAAAGGAAAAAATGTCTGAACGCTGATCGGCCGCGCGTCCCTTTAATTGCTCGGGCGAGATGTAGCCGAGTGTGCCCATCGCCACACCTGGTTCTGTATCGACGCGACGAGTCGGAATGTCCGTGTGGACTGGTTGATCGTCGACTTCGGTCAACTTTGCCAAACCGAAGTCAAGGATCTTCACGCGTCCGTCGTTGGTAATGAAGATGTTGTCCGGTTTAAGATCGCGATGGATAATTCCTTTCTCATGCGCCGCAGCAAGACCGTGTGCAATCTGCGAGGCGTATTCAAGCGCACGTCGCTGTCCCAACGCAGTTCCGCCGATGCGTGTGCGCAATGTTTCGCCTTCGAGCAATTCACATACAACGTAAGGGGCACCGTCGGATGCAATGTCGTGCACAACCAAAATATTCGGATGGTTAAGTGCGCTCGCCGCGCAAGCTTCGTGCTCGAAGCGTCTCAACCGATCTTGATCAACCGCGAAAGCTGAAGGAAGAACTTTAATCGCAACATCTCGTCCGAGTTGGGTATCGCGTGCACGGTACACTTCGCCCATTCCACCTGCGCCGAGCGTAGAGCGAATTTCGTAACGACCGAGTTTTGTGCCAGCAGAAAGCATCGCTTTAACCCTGATCGACGGAACCCGGCACGACCGCCGCTGTCGGCGCCGAAGCTCGCTTGCATTTGAGTCTGTTTCGGGCCATGGGAGTTTGGAAGGATCCTATTTTGCGCGGGTATCGAAACCGGGTCAACTGGAGTTGGTTGCGGGAAAGACGCGGCGTTCTGTGATTGTGGGCGACGATTCGATCGACACTCTGTTCACGCCTGGTGCAAAGATGACAAAACCGTTTACCTGGAGAGCGTTCGCACCCCCCTGGCGGAACCTTTCAACATTCCTCGAAATCGAGGTGGTCGATGTGATTGCAAATCGCACCCTGTCAGAATTGACAGTTAAGAGCAAACGGGGGTGGTGCTAGATTTCAAGTTGACGAGAAACTTGATCTCTGTTGGCTCTGAATTTTGGTCTCGCTCCTTTGTCTAAATGTAAACATCCGACTCGGACCTGTTTGTGTTCGGAGAGCAAGACGATCTCACCGATTTAGAAACTGATCGGAGGAAGGAGTTCGAGACGCCCATGAAAGCAGGATCAGTTCGCTCAGCATTTCAGCAGGGCCAATTGAGAACATTGACTGCGGTTCTATGTCTGGCTCTGCTGGTCCAAGGGAACAGTTCGTGCGGTTCCAAAACGCCGCAGTCCCCACAGTCGGCTAATTCCCCACAGTTGGCTCAGACTCCCGCTAACGAGCAATCTGCAAACGCTTCCGCGGATCAGCAACCTGCAATAATTCCCGCCTCTCAGCTTGATTCGCTGGTTGCGCCGATTGCCTTGTATCCCGATCCACTCATAAGCCAGGTGCTGGTAGCCTCGACTTATCCTCTCGAAATCATCCAGCTTCAGCAGTGGCTCGCGAAGAACGAGAATCTCAAAGACAAGGCTCTGGTGAATGAAGCCTCGAAACAACCATGGGATCCGAGCATTCAGGCCATGGCGGCGTTGCCGGAGGTGGTGAAACGATTAGCTGACGACATTCAATGGACCACTGACCTGGGCAACGCTTTCCTGGCGCAGCAGGGTGACGTTATGGACGCTATACAACGTATGCGGAAAAAGGCCGAAGGTACAGGTGCGTTGAAGTCTAACGAGCAGGTGAGAGTTGAGACCAAGGTCGTCGAGAACAAAACAGTGATCGTAATAGAACAGGCAAGTCCGGAGGTGGTGTACGTACCGAGCTACGATCCAGTCTACGTCTATGGTCCCCCGGTCTATCCGTACCCTGCGATTTACTATCCACCTTATCCGACTGGAGCCGTGGTTGCAGCAACCGCCATTTCATTCGGAGTTGGTGTGGCTATCGGAGCTGCGTGGGGTGGTGGTTGGGGTTGGGGTTGCGGCTGGGGCGATAACGACATCGACATCAACGTCAACAACAACTTTAATCGCAACGCCAACATCAGCGGCGGCAACCGCGCAAATATCAGTGGTGGGAACAAGTGGCAACACAACCCGCGACATCGCGGCGGAGCTCCTTATCCGAACAGAGGTACTGCTGACAGATTCGGAGGGACAGCACGTGGTGATTCACTAGCCAATCGTCAGAGGGCCGCTGGTAAACAACTCGACCGTCAGGGCGGAAATCTCGGCAGCGTCGACCGGAGAACAGCAAGCGACCGTAGCAGAGCCGACGGTCGCGACGGCGTCGGTAATCGCGGCGGTGAAAGGAGCCGAAGTGCAGCCGCCAATCGCGGCGGAAGCGCGGCTGGAGAGCGTGCTTCAAGTCGCGATGGAGCTCGTGCGAATGATCGATCCAGCAGCCCGGGAAATCGCGGTAGTAGAAGTGGGGGAGATCGGGTTGGCAATCGCAGCGTGGGAAGCAGTTCTGGGAATCGGGGCGCCTTTGGAGATTCCGGATACAGCGGCAGCGGCGCGCGCGCAAGCAGCAGTAGAGGTGCTTCAAGCGTTAGCGGTTCGCGTGGGAGCCATGGCGGAGCCAGCCGTGGAGGTTTCAGTGGCGGCGGTGGCGGTGGTCGTAGCGGCGGTGGTGGTGGTCGTGGCGGCGGTGGCGGTGGCAGGAGGAGGTAGTGAAGGTATCGGCGATAGCGAGCAAAATCAGATCATGAAACGAGGCTTTGAAGTTCTGCGCGACAAGACGTGAACCGATCGATCGCCTTTCCGCGGAGTGAGCGAGAGCGGCTGGGCTTGCGCGGCCAACCAGATCGGGGCCACCACTCCTTCGCCAGTGAGCTTACTTGAAGTTGAATCTCGATACGTACTGGTTGCTCATGGACCGCTATGACTCAGGCGGGCAATACTGCGCGGAGGCAACCTCGAGATCGTCGCAGATAGGATTGATCCACTAAAACGATGTAAACAACACGAAATTGAACATCGGGAACTCCAAAAAATGGATAAAATCCGAATTCCTGAATTTCGCGCCGTAGCATTTTGAGCTTACCCTTCAAAACACGCTTACACAACGCCCGCTGAACTTGGCATAACTCTTGCCACCCTTCATTTCCGCCAACCTATCCGTCCAGTCCAACCAGAGTAGGAAAGTTAACGTCGAGGAGGTTTTTTAAAGAATGCAAACAAAGTTCTTTACGACCGTGTCTGTCCTGGCGATCGCTCTATTGACGATTGTCGCGTTGCCTACAAGGACCCAGGCGCAACTGACCCGTGGCGCTATTGCGGGTACTGTGCGCGATCAAAATGGAGCCCTGGTTCCAGGCGCACAAGTGAAGGTGACCAATCCCCAAACTAACGTTACACGTGAGACCATTACGAACGATGAGGGCTTTTATCGCGTCGGTGCTGTAGAACCGGGAACCTACACAGTACTGGTTGAAAAAGACGGCTTTTCCAAGATTGAAAATCGCGCCGTCGCGGTTCAGCAAACGCAAGAGACGACACTCGACGTAGAGCTGCAAGCAGGCTCCGTTACCGGCACCGTAGACGTGACGGCTGCGCAGGAGGCCATCAGTCTTAATAAGACGAATCCGACGATTGGTCTGACTGCTACAGCGCGGCAAGTCGTCGAACTACCGTTGGGTGCGGCACGCGACGTTAACAACCTCGCGTTGTTGTCGCCGAACGTCTTCAGTGCTCCTGGTTCCACCGGCATTTCAGCCAACGGCCAACGCGCTCGCAATAACAATTTCACGATTGACGGATCCGACAACAACGACCTCAGCGTCACCATCTCCACTGTCGATGTCGTACCGGAGGGTGTTGGCGAGTTTCAGATTCAGACCAACCCGTACAACGTAGAAGTTGGTCGCAACTCCGGCGCTCAGATCAATGTTATTACGCGCTCTGGCGCAAACCTCTTTCATGGAGACGTTTTTGAATACTATCGAGGTAGTGCGCTGAACTCACTCGACAACGTCGAGAAAGCGGCCGGCCTCGAGAAGCCGTCGCGCTTTGTTCGTAACCAATTTGGCTTCACGATTGGTGGACCACTTCACCTTCCTCGTTTTGGCGAAGGTGGACCGGCGATCATCGATGGTCGCGATCGAACATTCTTCTTCTATCTCTTCCAGGGTGATCGCCAGCGTCCAGGCGTGAGTCTCGGCGGCAACGTCCGAATTCCGACGCCAGCCGGCTTCGCAGCTCTGCAATCCGTTCCCCTTGGACCAGGCCAGAGTGCCGGCGGCCGCGCGGCGGTGCTCGAGCGACTCAGCTTCTTGAACGGCGTCTATGCGAGTGGCGCACAGTTCCGCACCATCCAAAACCAAACCGTAAACGGAGTCGCAATTCAAACGGGCCTGACCAATGTCGGCATCTCCCAACCTGCTGACTACTACACGCACACACTGCGAATCGACCACGTGTTTGGTCCAAACGATAACTTGACCGGTCGATATATCTCGAACAAGACGACGGACGCCAACGTGGCCAGCAACCTCAATTTTGGTTCGATCTTCGCGGGCAACCAGAATGTGTTCGATCAGAATCTGGCGCTGAGCGAAACACACATCTTCAATTCGAAGATTATCAACGAGTTTCGCTTCTCATACATCCGTCGCAACTTGGCGTTCCCTGAGAACGATCCGACTAGCCCGACAGCTACAATCACGAACCTGTTCACCATCGGTGGTGCGGCTAACTTCCCGCAGGGCCGTATCCAGGACAGCTTCCAATTCTCGGACACGATGTCATGGCAGACCGGCAACCACTCGATTAAGTTTGGAGCTGACATTCGCAAGCTGAAGCTCTTCAACATCGCAGCGTTCGACTCGAAGGGCACATTTACCTTCGCTAACCTTCAGGACTACATCAACAACCGCGCCACGACATTCGCGCAGGCGCTTAACACCGCGTCATTCGATGCACGTCAAACTCAGCAGTTCTATTTCGTGCAGGACGACTGGCGCGCGATGCCTAACCTTACTCTCAACTTAGGACTGCGCTACGAGACCGCAAACGCACCTTTTGGATTCTTTGGTGCTACTGACGCGCAGAGTCTCGCGGCCCTGGTCCCTGGACCAACTCGCCGCGACAACAACAATTTCGCTCCTGCCTTCGGCTTCGCTTATAGCCCACGGCCGGAGAACGGCTTGATGAGGGCTATTTTCGGAGATGGCCTCTCGAGCATCCGTGGCGGATATCGAATCGCGTATGACGTTCTGTTCTACAACATTCTGACCGTCAACGCCTCGAACTTCCCGCGCGTAGTCGTGGGCCAGATAAACTCTCCGACTACGCAGGACCTCTATCCGAATGTCGCTCCGGTGACTGGCCAGCCGGTCTTTAATCCGCTCGCCACATACGTCAATACACCGGAGAATGCAGTCAACCCATATTCACAACTCTTCAGCTTGAGTTGGCAGCGAGAGTTCGCGCGCGATTACGTGTTGGAGGTGGGTTACACGGGCAGCCGGTCCAAGAATCAAATCAACCAACTGCAGGCCAATCCTGGGTTGCTGTCCGCGGCGGACATCGCGAATGTAATCAAATTTGGCAATGCAAATGGCAACACAGCCCCCGGCGCTCCCGCAAGCGAGACCGTGGCGAGCTTGCAAGCGCGGCGCCTCTTTCCACAATTTGGTTCGCGCGTATTGATCGCGACCGATTCGCACGCCAGTTACAATGCGGGATTTGTAACTCTCAGTAAGAGATTCACTAACAATCTCCAGTTTGGCGTAGCTTACACGTTCAGCAGACTGCTATCGGATAACGACGAATCACTGGGTGTTGCGGCGATCACGGGTGGCTCGCCACAAATTCCGCAGGACTTCTTCAACGTCCAGGCGGAAAAGGGCCTGTCAGCCTTCGACCGCAAACATCGACTCGTCGCCAACTTCATCTATGAGATTCCGACGTTCAAACACAACTTCTTCCATCAGGGTATCGGACGTCAAATCTTCGGCGGATGGCAGCTTTCGGGTATCATCACGCGCCAGTCGGGTCAGCCCTTCACAATGCTTACGGGTGTTGACACGAACGGTAACGGCGGTGGCGGTGATCGCCCGAACTACAACCCGAACGGAACTCTGATTCTCGATCCAGTAACCGGCGACTTCCGTACGTTTACGAGTCCGGCTGTGGGCGGTCAGTTCATCGTCCCGCGCGGAAGCAACGGATTGCCGCTTGTGAATAGTTTGGGAAATGGCAATCTTGGAAAGAACACTTTCCGCGCTCCTGGTTTTTACAACAGCGATTTGAGCGTGCAAAAGATCTTTCGCTTCGCGGGTGAGAATTCCCACCGACTGATCTTCCGTGTTGATTTCCTGAACGCTTTCAATCAGGATAATTACGGACGACCCGTTAACAGTTTGAACAGTGCTGACTTCGGAAGGAACCTGAACAACTGGGGCAACCGCTCCATTACACTCGGCGCGAAGTATAGCTTCTAAGGTCGCATAGACCGTGAGTGCAGTTTCAATGATTTTCTCTGAGGGTCCGTCATTATGAGGGCCCTCATTTTGTTTCGACTGTCTTAATCGGAGAACAAAGATGAGGAAAGTTAAAACTTGCGTGCTGGCAGTATTGTTTGCGATCTGCGCAGCGAGTCAGTCGGTCGTTGCACAAGATGGCGCTGGTAGTTCTAACGCGGGTCCTGTAGCGGTTATCAAATTCAGTTGGGACAAGGAAAGGATTCGTCCGATTCCTTCAATGGCTCCGCTGGCGTCGCAAGATGAATTGATTCAGCAGTCACGGCGAGAACAACAACTCGCAGTCGCGAGAAACACACAGCAAAAAGGGGCCACCAGCAGGCTGGAATCTCAGAACATCAATCATCAGGACGCTAAGATCAAGGCGCAGCAAACCGAAATGCCTCGCGACGGTTACAGATATAAAGTCACGCTGCGAAACGAAAGCGAGAAGACGATCAAATCGATCGACTGGGACTACTATTTCGTCGATCCCAGCACGAATCAGGAACTTGCGCGTCACCAATTCACCAGCGACGAGACCATCAAGCCCGGTAAGAGCAAAGAGGTCACCGTGCTGTATCTGAAACCACCTGTCAAAACTGTGGACGCGCGTTCGTTAAAGAAGAGTGAAAAATCCGCGTTCGCCGGTCGAGTCGTGGTCGCACGCCTGCAATTCTCCGATGGCTCAGTCTGGCAGCACCCATGAGCTTTCAGTCGCCAGCCCTCTTTCGTCTTTGTCGTATCACGCCTGTCATAAAGCCCAGACCTGAGATCAGCAAAGCGTGGCTTGCCGGTTCAGGAACTTCATTGTTTATCGCGATTGCGTTCGGGCTGAGACGGGGACCGATCCTGTTAACTCGCCGTACTGGAGTGTAATCACTCGTGAGAGTTGCGATGAAAATTGCGTTTGCGCAAGTCGGCTAGGACCGGAGCGAGTATTTACGAAATCAGTAGAAAAGACGGACCTGCCATTTACAGACAATCGAAAATCCACCCCAATTCCACGTATTCGCCAAACGCCGGCGAAACTGAGCAACGACTCTACGTGCTCAAGGCGTGGCGCCAGAGCCCGTTCTATTCGGACCGCGAACGTGCGGCACTTGCATGGGCAGAGGCTGCGACTTCGCCGCCGAAGTCATAAAGGAGATGGAGAATCGACGAGCGCTTTACAATGATGACTACGAGCTTGAAGTTCCCACTTGGGTTGTGAGATCCGTGCTCGAAATGCGAGATCTATTGCACGAGAAACTGATCGCAGTGCGCGATGAAGGAGCGTTAGCGAATCATCTCGAACGGCGCTCACGTTAATTCCAGGCTGCATCGAACAAGCGTTTTTACCGAACTCGTCTGTGAGGCGTCTTTATTCAAAGTTGCGGCGTCGTACCCGCCATCGATACATCGATGGTGTTCACATTCGCATGGGCCCGGAGGTAGACGTTGACGGATTGAAGGATCGCAAAGTCGGTCGTCCGCGTAAGGCGCGCAAGACTTCTAAGCGCTAAAGGCCGATTCCACCCTTGTTTTTATTAAGACTTCCTGAAAAGATCGCTGCGACCATTCCGGTCAATAACACTTAGGAGGCTTATCTGGATTCGATACTCTG
>Ga0075430_100006149_pt1 | contig 10112 bp, 8 predicted proteins | sample RhiMetdeltSRZDD4_FD_75294 | JGI IMG/M metagenome (GOLD analysis project Ga0075430, IMG submission 75294) | Populus rhizosphere microbial communities from Tennessee, USA - Rhizosphere MetaG P. deltoides SRZDD4 | ecosystem: Host-associated > Plants > Roots > Rhizosphere > Soil | place: USA...
TGTGGTCGGAAGTGACCGAGAAGATCGCCGACGAGATGTTCAGCGAGATGGCCGACCGCGACAAGTCTGGTCGAAGCTTCAACCCGGTTTACATCATGGCGGACTCGGGAGCGCGAGGCTCGAAGCAGCAGATTCGTCAGTTGGCTGGCATGCGCGGTCTGATGGCGAAGCCGTCAGGCGAGATCATCGAATCGCCCATCACGTCGAACTTCCGTGAAGGCCTGACCGTGCAGCAGTACTTCATCTCCACGCACGGCGCTCGTAAGGGCCTGGCGGACACAGCGCTCAAAACCGCCGACTCGGGTTACCTGACTCGTCGTCTGGTGGACGTGGCCCAGGACGTGATCATCTCGCAGATCGATTGCGGTACGCTCGACGGCCTCGAAGCCAGGGCGATTGTGGAATCGGGCGAGATTATCGAGCCGCTTCGCGATCGCATCGTCGGTCGCGTCACCCTCGAGCGCATTGTCGATCCGTTCAGCGGTGAGGCGATTCTGGAGGTGAACGACGAGATCGACGAGGATAAGGCCTCTGCGGTGCAGGAAGCCGGCATCGAGAAGGTGAAAATCCGCTCGGTGCTGACGTGCGCGACGCGCCGCGGAGTGTGCGCGCACTGCTACGGCCGAGATCTCGCGACCGGTCGCCTGGTCGAACTCGGCTCGGCGGTCGGCGTCATCGCGGCGCAGTCGATTGGCGAGCCCGGCACGCAGTTGACGATGCGCACCTTCCACATCGGTGGCACGGCGTCCAGGATTTCTGATCAGAACACGCTCGACGCCCGGCACTCGGGCTCGGTCCACTACGAAGGCTTGTCGGTCGTCCAGACGCACAAGGACGGCGGTCAGCTCATCGTCATGAACCGGAACGGCTCGCTGGTCGTTCGCGACGAGAAGGGGCGCGATCGTGAGCGCTATCCGATCGTCTACGGCGCCAGGCTGAAGGTGAAGGACGGACAGAAGGTCGAGCAGGGTCAGACCATCGTCGAGTGGGATCCGTATACCTTCTCGATCCTCACGGAGGAACCCGGCACGGTCAAGTTCAAGGACATCCTTCAGGGCATCACGGTGCACGAGGAAGTGGACGAGGTCACGGGCATGTCCCGCTTCATCATCGTCGACTCGCCAGACGAGAAGAAGCAGCCGACGATCGAGATCAAGGACAAGACCGGGAAGGTCCTTCGCAAGTACCACATGCCGTCGCACGCGCACCTGATGATTCAGGACGGCGAGAACGTGGAAGCCGGCGACGTGCTCGCGAAGATTCCTCGCGAAACGACCAAGACCAAGGACATCACGGGCGGTCTGCCGCGCGTGGTCGAATTGTTCGAGGCTCGCAAACCGCGCGACCCGGCCGTCATCTCGGAAATCGACGGTCTCGTCAAGGACGGCGGTGTCGTCAAGGGCCAGCGCAAGATGATCATCGTTCCCGACGATGCGACTGAGCCGAGGGAGTACGCGCTGCCCCGTGGCGTGCACGTGAACGTTCACGAAGGCGAACGCGTCCGCGCCGGCGAGCAGTTGATGGATGGGCCGAGCAACCCGCACGATATTCTGCGGGTCCTCGGTGAGAAGGAACTGCAGAAGTACCTGGTGAACGAAATCCAGGAGGTTTATCGCCTTCAGGGCGTCAACATCAACGACAAGCACATCGAGGTCATCTCACGCCAGATGATGCGGTGGGTGAGGATTGAAGACGTTGGCGACACCGAATTCCTCGTGGACGAGCAGACCGACAAGTTCCGCTTCCTCGAAGAGAACGAGCGGGTGATCCAGGCCGGTGGCCGTCCGGCAACGGCGGTTCCGTTGCTGCTCGGAATCACCAAGGCGTCGCTTTCAACCGATTCCTTTATCTCGGCGGCGTCGTTCCAGGAGACCACGCGCGTTCTCACGGAGGCGTCGATCTCCGGCAAGATCGACCACCTGCGTGGGTTGAAGGAAAATGTGACGATGGGCCGTCTGATCCCGGCTGGCACGGGCTTCGAGTTCTATCGCCACGTGCACATTCCCGCGGATGAGCCGCCGCCACCGCCGGTCCAGCCTCAGCCGACCGAGGACGATCTCGATCTCGATCGCGAGATTGAGTACGCCTTCGAGGCAGAGGAAACCATGGGCAGTCGTCCACCATCGGGGGACGTCGACTAGGGCCAGTGCATAGGGCGGGTGCCAGACCCGCCGTTCTTCCAGGGCACGGAGCGTCACAGCTCCGTGCCCTTTTCTTTATGTCTGAAATCAGCCCTGATCGCCCGAAGGTCACGCATGCGGCGCCGTCGGAAGACGATGCGGGCATGCGTGAGCTGCGGCGCCTCGAGCGTGAGGCGCAGCACTTCGCCGCCATCGTTGAGTCGAGCGACGACGCGATCATCAGCAAAGATCTCAACAGCATCGTCCTGACCTGGAACCGGGCAGCCGAGCGGCTCTTCGGTTATCTGGCGGCAGAGATCGTCGGCAAGTCCATTCGCATCATCATTCCCGACGACCGGCAGCAGGAGGAGGATATCGTCCTGTCGCGCGTCCGAGCCGGGCTGCGCGTCGACCATTACGAGACCATTCGTCGCCGAAAGGACGGTACGACGATCGCGGTCTCCTTGACCGTGTCTCCCATTCGGACTGCGGACGGCACCATCGTGGGCGCATCGAAGATCGCCAGGGACATCAGCGACCGCGAGCGAGCCGAGCAGGAACGACAGCGGCTTCTTCAGATTGCGCGAGACGCCAGCCGTCTGAAGGATGAATTCCTCGCGACCCTCTCACACGAGCTGCGAACGCCGCTGAACGGGATCGTTGGATACGTTCGGCTGATCCAGATGGACCTGCTCGTTGGAGAGAAACGCACCAGGGCGATGGAGGCGGTTGGCCGAAGCGTGACCGCGTTGACGCAGATTGTCGAGGATGTGCTTGACGTCTCCCGCATCGTCTCCGGCAAGCTTCGTCTGAACATGCAGATCGTTGACCTCGCGGCGGTCATTGAGAGCGCGATAGACATTGTCCGTCCCGCTCTCGATGCCAAGGGCATCCGCCTCAAGACCGCGATAGCGTCCGACGCGGCGCAGATCTCTGGAGACCCTGATCGGCTCCAGCAGGTGTTGTGGAACCTGCTGTCGAACGCCGCGAAATTTACGCCCCGCGGCGGAGAGGTGTGTGTGGGGTTGGAGTCAGCCGAGTCGTTCGTCGAGCTCACGATCAGGGATACGGGTGCTGGTATTCCCCTCGACTTTCTTCCGTACGTCTTCGATCGGTTTCGGCAGGCCGACGCGGGTGTCACGCGGGCAACCGGTGGTCTGGGGCTTGGCCTGGCCATCTGCAGACACCTGGTGGAGCTGCACGGCGGCCGCATTTTCGCTGACAGCCAGGGACCCGGTACGGGCGCGACCTTCAGAGTCGAATTGCCAATTCGCGAGGCGCAGCCCGCGATGCCCGTCGAAGAGCGGCCACGGGAGCAGGTGACCGACGACGCAGTGCGGTTTGCGGTGCCGCAGCTCGCGGGGTTTCGAATTCTCGCGATCGACGACGACCGCGATGCGCTTGTGTTGTTGCGGGAGATTCTTGAAACGACTGGAGCAACCGTGGTCACGGCGGACTCAGCACTTCAGGCGCTCGAGATACTCGACAAGACGACGCCTGACGTCCTTGTTGTGGACCTCGGGCTGCCGGAGATGAGTGGCTTTGAGTTCATCGATCGAGTGCGTCACTCAGAGCGCCACGACATCCGACATCTGCCCGCAGTGGCTGTGACGGCGTTTGCTCGCTCCGAGGATCGCCTGAAGGCGCTGCAGCTCGGCTTTCAGTTGCATCTCCCGAAGCCGGTGGATCCAGGAGAGCTCATGAAGACAATGGAAACACTGCTCACACGGAAGCTCGTGTAGCTGGATTGGCCGACACCTTCCCGTTCACCGTAGCAAACGATTCATTCAAACTTGCCGACCTCTCAGCCACCGATCGACACGTTTGTTGGGATCGCCTTGAGTAATAAGTGCGCGGTGTCACCGATAAGGTCCGTATTCAGACCGTAAATCCCCTTTTCCTGCGCGTCGCCTCGCTCGCGGCGGGTTGGCGCATCGATTGCTGTTTTTTATGATCATGAGTTTATTGAGACGTCTGTTCATTCCCTCGGCTGTTCTTGCGGTCATGTTGTTGTCGTCCCAGTTATGGGGCCAGTCCGCGACACCGCCGAAACAGGTTTCGTTTTATGGGCCGGCTGCGGCAACCATTTCGTCCGGTGTTGTCATTCCCGCCGGACGCGCGGTCGTCTGGACCAGCGGCACCACGCCTCCATTGTTGAGACCGGATCTGGCGGTTGGCGCCCGCGAACGGTTCGGAGACACCAGGGCGCAGGCCTCCGGCATATTCAAGGACATCGAAATGCAGTTGAGGGCTCAAGGGTTGAGCCTCCGCGATGTGGTGTACTTGCGTGCTTATCTGGTACCTGACCCAGCGAAGGACGGCAAGATCGATGTGACGGGATGGAACACTGCGTACAACGACCTGTTTGGAAACCATTTCACTCCCGTGAAGCCGGCTCGATCCACGATCGGCGTAGCCGCCCTGGTGAATCCGGAGTGGCTGATTGAAATCGAGGCCGTCGCGGTATATCCGCGGTAGCCACAGTTGCCGGCGTCAGCCTGCCTCAACCGGACGGTGCCGCCCGTTGGACAATTGGAAGCGATGATCGATAGGGCCCCGGACATCGACGCGATCTCCGCTCTCCTTATTGAAGTGGGGCGTGACCTAATTCTGCCTCGCTTCCGTCGTCTCGATCCCGGGGACGTCGAACGCAAGCACACAGCCACCGATCCGGATGATGTGGTGACGGTGGTCGATCGTCAGGCAGAGGCCCGGCTGACCGAGTCTCTGCTGTCGCTACTGCCGGGAACCCCGGTAATCGGGGAGGAGGCGGTGCATGCGCGTCCTGAGATTCTGGAAGGTCTGGGCTCTGACGGTCCAGTCTGGCTGCTGGATCCGATCGACGGCACGAGGAATTTTGTGGCGGGTGATGACGGCTTCGGCATCATGCTCGCGTATGTAACCGGAGGGGAAGCGCAGGCGGCATGGATCCTTCTTCCGGCGCGCGACGAGTTGTTCGTGGCCGAAGCAGGGAGCGGTGCTTTCTTCAATGGCACGCCCGTGAAAGTGGCGGTCAAAGAGCCGCCGCCATTATTGCGCGGCGTTCTTCACGTGCGATACATGCCGGCTGGGCTCAAGGCATCGATTACCAGCACGGCGCGCGGCCGATTCCGTGTTGAATCCGACGCGCGTTCGGCAGCGGTCGAGTACATGGACATTCTGCGGGGGTCGCGCGATTTCGCCGTCTACTATCGCCTTCTGCCCTGGGACCATGCGGCGCCAGCACTCATCCTCAGCGAGGGTGGCGGCCGTTGTGAACACCTCGGCGGTGACCCGTATCGCCCCCGGTCCCCCGATCAGGTGACGATCGTCGCCAGTAGTTCCCGTATTGCCGATCGCGTGCGAGGGTGGTTTGCCCCATTAACGCGCTTCGCGGCTCCGGACCGCGCGATTTACTGACAGCCCGCGGAGATAGACCGACGAGATCTTTCGCGTGTTCGTGATGTCGACGAGCGGATTGGCGTCGAGCACGATGAAATCGGCCTGCTTGCCGGCTTCGAGCGTACCCGCATCCTTCAGGCGGAGGAATTCCGCCGACGTCTTCGTCGCCGCCACGATCGCCTGGGCAGGAGTCAGGCCCGCCACGACCATGTCCGCCATCTCGGTGTGCGGCGCCCATGGCGTGTTCCCATCGGTGCCGAGCGCAATCTTCACACCCGCCGCATTTAGCTTCGCCAGATTCCTGGCCTGGATTCCAAACGCGGCCTGCACCGGAGGGCGATCGGTTGCGGCCTGTTGCAGCGTTCGCAGTTCGTCGTCAGTAATCCCGCCGCTCAGCCAGGTGAAGTCGGCCACGATGCCGCGGTCGGGCAGGTTGGGAACAAGCACGAGGTTTGGCCGCGATCGGAATAAGGCCAACCCTTCATCATCAATGTCACGATCGCGAACCCCGTGCGCGAAGGCATCGATACCAGCGCGCAGCAGGCCCTTCGCGTCCTCCAGCGTGAAGATGTGGGCGGTGACTCGCAATCCCCGCTTGTGCGCCTCATCAATCACGGCGCCGTACAGGGCGGGTGACAGCTTCTTGTACATCCCGTTGCGGTCGTCCACCCAGATCTTGACGATGTCCACCTGGCGCGCGGCGAGTTCCTCGACAGCCTTTCGTGCCTCTACCTCAGACGTGACCCAGTAGGGCACCTCTGAGCGTCCCGGCTCGGGTGCCGTAATCCCGCGCCCGGCTGTACGGAAGAGGGCCGCGCCCGGGATGGACTGTGCACGGATCTGGAACGGCAGATCGCCTGGGTCCATTCCAAGACTCATTGCGGCGCCTATACCCCAGTACGCACGACGTCTCAGGTCCTCCATGAGCCCCTCGCGGGTCGTGCTCAGGTGTGTGTGGGTGTCGATGATGGCTGGCATCACCGTCTTGCCGGCCAGATTGACGTGTGCGGCACCAACCGGCACGCGAACGCCACCAGCCGGGCCGACCTGTGTGATGCGTCCGTCGGTTACAACGATCACCGCGTTTTCAACCGGAGCGCGGCCATCGCCGACGATCAGTCTGGCCCCTTCAAAGGCCACTGGCACAGGTGGGACCTGTCCGTAGAGCAGTGTTCCCACGATCACGGTAAGGTACGCGGCGAGCAGGATCGTTCTTGGCATCAAACCCTCCGGGTGGCGAGCTGGCCCGTGCACTGTAGCGCGGACGGGTTCCCCTGACAACGGGAGGGATGGATACCTCGTCGGTCGCGTGGCGAAATGGGGCGTGGACCCGATCACAAGGGCCGGGGTAGCATCCGAAGACGACAACTGACAGGAGGGTGAAGGTGCCGAAATATGTGATCGAACGCGAGATTCCAGGAGTGGGCGGGTTTTCCGCGGAGCAACTCCAGGCCGTCTCGCAGAAGTCGTGCGGAGTGTTGAACCAGCTCGGCACCCAGATTCAGTGGGTCCAGAGTTACGTGACCGGCGACAAAATTTACTGCGTCTACATCGCTCCCAACGAAGCGATGGTTCGGGAACACGCGAAGCTGGGTGGTTTCCCGGCGAATCGTGTCTCGGCGGTCGTGACCATGATCGATCCGACGACAGCGGAGGGATAGCGCGCTGATGACGTCGGCCGGCGATGCGGTTCGGGGTGACTTCCGGGTGTCGAGCGAACACGCCGGCGTGGACTTCGAGGCTGTCTACACCTTTCTGACGAGTGTCTACTGGTCCGAGGGAATCAGTCGGGAGCTTCTCGCTCGCGCCATCGCCAACTCGATTCCCTTCAGCTTGTGGCACCTCGATCGTCAGGTGGGTTTCGCGCGGGTGGTCACCGACCGCGCGACATACGCATACCTGGCCGACGTCTATGTGCTCGAGGACTATCGTCGCCGGGGTCTGGGCCAATGGTTGATGGAGGTCGTGATCGCGCATCCCGACCTTCAGGGCTTACGACGTTTCGAGCTGGCGACGCGTGACGCTCATCGTCTGTACGCGAAGGTCGGCTTCGGACCACTTCTTTTTCCAGAGCGGCACATGGAAATCAACAGACCGGGTCTTTACAAGCTGCCAGCGTCATGACGGCCCCGTCAGTCGGCGACGCATACCGTCCGGAGTGACATGGGAAAAAACCGACTCGAGGCGTTCAGCGACGGTGTCATCGCCATCATCATCACCATCATGGTCCTTGAATTGCGGGTGCCCGAAGGCGAAGGGCTGGATGCGTTGCGACCTCTGATGCCGGTGTTCTTGAGCTACGTCCTGAGTTTCGTGTACCTCGGCATTTACTGGAACAACCATCACCACATGCTTCACACGGTACACAGGGTGACGGGGACGATCCTCTGGGCGAACATGCACTTGCTGTTCTGGCTGTCGCTCATACCCTTTGCAACCGGATGGGTGGGTGAAAATCACTATGCTGGGGCGGCTGCCGCTCTCTACGGCGTTGTCCTGCTGATGGCCGCGATTGCCTATTACGTGCTCCAGCTATGCATCCTTGTATCGGAGGGACCGAATTCGGTCCTGAAGAGCGCGATCGGCAGGGACTGGAAGGGCAAACTATCGCCACTCATCTACGCGTCCGCGATTGTCATGGCATTCTGGAAGGCAGAAGTCGCGCTGGGCCTGTATGTGCTGGTCGCCCTGATCTGGCTGGTGCCCGATCGTCGCATCGAGAAGATATTCCGGGAGCTCCAGAATTGAATCGCGCGCGAGGGTCGTCGCAGGAGCCTCCGCGAGGGATCAAAGACGGCCGGCACATCAGTCGATAACCGTCGCATGCGGCAGGTGTTTGTTAAAAATTTGTACTATTGGTTACAGGACCGGGTTTTCCGAGCAAAATCATCGTATCGATTCAATGATGTCTGACACACGGGAAGCCCGGGCCAGTGCGACCGAAAAGAAGTTTCTTCTCGATGCCTCAGCCGGCGCGCGAGTGCGCGAGTGGGCGAGAGCACGGCTCCAGGCCGATCCGTATGGCGGCGGGCCGTTCGCCGACGAATATCACACGTCGAGTTTGTATTTCGACACTGCCAACCTTGATGTCTTCCACCGGCGTGGATCGTTCGGCCGCGCGAAGTTTCGTATCAGGCGATACGCCGGTGCCGATTATGCCTACGTCGAGCGAAAGTTGCGTCGGCCGAAGCTGCTGATCAAGCGGCGCACACGCGTGGACCTGGATATCGTCGACGCCCTCGCCCGCGGCGAGCTCAGCGAGACGTCGCCGGCGTCGTGGTTCAACGAGCGCCTGCAGGTGCGGCGACTCGTGCCCGCGTGTCTGCTGTCGTATCACCGCACCGCGCGTGGCATCGAAACGGCGAATGGGCTTGCGAGGCTCACCATCGATGATGGCGTCCATGTGGTGCCGGCCAGCGACTTCTCGTTGCTTGATGCGGGCCTCACAGGTGTGCCGCTTCTGCCGGGGCAGGTCATTCTTGAGCTGAAGTATCGCGGCCGTCTGCCGGCGATCTTCGTGGAGCTGGTCAGTAACTTCAACCTCCAGTGGCGGACGGTCTCCAAGTACCGACTCGGCATGAGGGCCCTCGGCAACGACTTCTCGGATACCGATCCTGAAGAACTGACTGAGGTGGACGCCCTGGGGAACTGACGCGGTGCCGGGCTTGCGAAGGTAGCTTTCACAGACCCTCGACAAGGGTTGCACCTAAACGAGGCAGGAGCGCGTCAAAGAGCCGGACCGCGCAACGCTCGCGGCGGTAGTGCGGCACTTGTGGGAGGGATTGATGCGCAACTGGATTACAGCGGCTGGGTTGCTGACCGTACTGGCTACCCCGGCTTTCGCGCAGGACGCGAAGACGGCCGTCTCAAATGCTTCGAAGGCGATGGGCGCCGATGGGGTCACCTCGGTGACCTATTGGGGGTCAGGCGCCAACTACAACCTCGGCCAGAACAACAACGCCCAGGGACCATGGCCGCGGACAAACCTGAACGAATACCGCCGGACGATTGATTTCAGTCAGCCTGCGTCCCGAGCGAATGCGATGACGTTCGCGGCGCCCCCTCAGGGGACCCCCGCCGTTCAGGGAGCCTTCAATCAGGTCATCGCGCCGACCGCACCCTGGGCGAACCAACTCGAGATCTGGGTCACGCCGTGGGGTTTTCTCAAAGGCGCGGCCGCCAACAATGCCACAGCCGCGAATCAGACGGTCAATGGACGTCGGTTTACCGTCGTGACATGGAACTCTCCGGTGAAGTCACCCGGTGGCACGGCGTATAAGGTGGTTGGCTACATCAACCCACAGACCAACATGGTCGATCGTGTGGACACCTGGGTTGAGAATGTCATCTTCGGTGACCTCCAGGTGGAGACCTACTACAGCAACTGGCGCGAGGGTCCGAACGGTTTCAGATACCCCTCGACCATCGAGCAGCGCCGCGCCGGCTGGACGACATTTGACGCCCAGATCCTCGGCGCCCAGCCGAACCCAGCGAATCTGCAGGCGCTAATGACGCCTCCTCCGGGGCAGGCCGGTCGTGGCGGTGGCCCTCCCGGGGGTGCCGGTGGCGGCCAGTCACCAGCGGTGACCGCATCGTCTGAAAAGATCGCGG
>Ga0075430_100006150_pt1 | contig 10111 bp, 12 predicted proteins | sample RhiMetdeltSRZDD4_FD_75294 | JGI IMG/M metagenome (GOLD analysis project Ga0075430, IMG submission 75294) | Populus rhizosphere microbial communities from Tennessee, USA - Rhizosphere MetaG P. deltoides SRZDD4 | ecosystem: Host-associated > Plants > Roots > Rhizosphere > Soil | place: USA...
GTGTACGACTCGAGCCCGACCAGGTCGTCCGCGCCCCAAACCGCTGCATCTTCCTGGCACAGAAGGGCGCCCGACGCGTCGACGTCCTGGTCCTGGACGGCCTGGAGGAAGCGGTCCACGGCGTCCTCCGGGCTACTCGGGTCGCCGCCACCTCCGCTGTTCCCGAGGATCAGGTTGATCCTGGTCACGACGAACAGGACGAGCACGATCCCGGCGAGCGTGCCGCCGATGATCCACAGGGTGCGGTTGGGTTGTGGTGACGGGCGGGCCCACTGCGTTCCGGGGACGGCGCCGGTCGGCGGCCCCGCGCGTCCTGCCGGCATCGACATCGGGTACGGAGATCGTTGCCCGCCGGGTTGCAGAGGTGGACCCGCGGGTCCCGTGGTGGGGGGTCGTGCGGTCACGGGCCGTGACGTCGCCGGCGGGGGCCCGGGGGTTGGTGGCCCTAGCGGTCCGGGGGTTGGTGGCCCGGGAGTCGGTGGCCCCGGCGGCCGCGGCGGACCGGGAGTCAGCGGTCCCGGCCCCGGCTGGGGCCCGGAGGGTCGGCGGTGGAATGTCGTGGACTGCGCCTCCCAGGCGGCTTGGCTGCCGCCGGGGGTGGGATGGGTGTCGGGTTTCGGGGTGGTGCTGAAGGGGTCGTTGGCGACGGGTTCCAGCAGACGCCGGGCGGCGTCGCTCGTGAGGCGCTGCTCGATGGGGCGGGTGAGCAGCCCCGTGATGGCCTTGGCCAGGGGGGCTGTGCATGGCGGGGCAGGTGGCGGCTCGAACAGGATCGCCCGCAGTGTGGCGGTGGTGGTGTCGCGGTCGAACGGCGCCCGCCCCGCCACGGCGTGGAACAGGGTCGCCCCCAGCGCCCACAGGTCAGCGGCGGGACCGGCCTGACCGGCCTCGAAGCACTCCGGGGCGAGGTAGGCGTGGGTGCCCATCACCCCACTACGCGTCAGCCGGGTGTCCTCGGCCGCCAACGCGATGCCGAAGTCGGACAACTTGACGTGGTCCCCGTCCCCGATGAGCACGTTGCCGGGCTTGATGTCGCGGTGGACGATGCCCATGGTGTGCGCCGCATCGAGCGCGTCGAGGATGCCCAGTCCGATCGCCGCCACCCGAGGTTCGGGCAAGGGCCCCTTCTGCTCGAGGACCTCCGCCAGGGTGGGGGCCTCCACGTACTCCATGACGATGTAGACGGCGTCGTCGTCGCGGGCCGGAGCGATCACGTCGTGCACGGCGACGATGCCGGGATGGTTGAGCCGCCCGGCGTTGCGGGCCTCCCGCAGCGCCCGCTCCACGAACGAGGAGTCCTCGCCCCCCGACGCCCCAGCCGGGTCGCGCAGCTCCTTGAGCGCCACCTGCCGCTCGATCAGCGTGTCGACTGCGAGCCACACGATGCCCATCCCGCCCCGACCCAACACCCGCTCGAGTCGGTACCGCCCCGCCACCTCCCGACCCGCCTGCTCCTCGGTTCGGCTCAAACCGGTCTACTCCTCGCCGACAACGCCATAGACCGGGTCACGCTAGAGATGCGCTGTTACCGAGTCGTTAGCGAGCGGGAGCCCCGCCAGCGCCAGCACCGCGCCGGGCGGCGAGCGGTGGCTCGACGCGGGTGCCGGCGGCGGGACCTGCTCTAACCTCCGCTGGTCGGCCGGGGAGCCGGCGCGCACAGCGCACAGATCGACTGAGCGATGGACAGGGCCGTGTCGACGTTGGAGGCCGCAGTCGTGGGAGGGCATGCCTCGCTCGCGCGCCGTGCCCTGGGCAGCATCAGCGACGAGTCCGAGCGCGAGGCGGTGCTCGAGGTGCTGGCGGCCCAGTCGGCGGCCGGGTCCAGGCTCGCCGTCGAGCTCCTGGTCGAGGCCGTCGACCGCTTCGGCGTCGCCCGCCGGGCAGTACGGCAGTTCGTGCTCGACGAGGCCGCGGTGGCTGACGTCGTGCAGGACACGTTGATCACCGTGGTCCAGGCCATCGGGTCGTTCCAGGGCGACGCGAAGTTCACCACCTGGCTGCACCAACTGGCGCGGAACCGGTCGGTCGACCACCTGCGACGGGTCCGGTCCACCACGTCGCGGGAGGCGGTCGAGCCCAGCCCGGCCGAGCGGATGAGCTCGCTGGTCGCGTCCCGCCACGCGGTCCGGCAGCTGCTCGACCAGCTACCGCCGCGCTACCGCGATGCGGTGCTCCTCCGCGACGTCGAGCACCTCCCCTACGCCGACGTCGCGACCCGACTCGGACGCAACCTGAACACCGTGAAGGCCCACGTGGCTCGGGGGCGGGCCCTGCTCGCCGGCCTCGTCGACCGGGAGGAACCCCGTTGAACCCACCGGACCGACGCATCGGGCGCTACACGATCGACCAGGTCATCGGCACCGGTGCGTTCGCCACCGTCTACCGGGCCACCGACGAGCGCCTCGACGGCACGGTCGTGCTCAAGCTGCTGGCCGACAACCACTGCCTCGACCTCGACATCCGGGCCCGGTTCGTCAACGAGGGCCGGGCGCTGCGCCGCATCGACAGCCCCCACGTCGTGCGGGTCTACGACGCCGGCGAGACCGATCGGATGCAGCCCTACCTGGTGCTCGAGCACGCCGATCGGGGGTCGTTGGCCGGGCGGGTGGCCGGGTTGCGGGCCGAGGGATGGTGCCCGGACGTGGTGGCGGTCGCCGCGCTGGTAGCCGGGCTCGCCTCGGCCGTGGAGGCCGTGCACGCGGCCGGCCTGGTGCACCGCGACCTCAGCCCGCGGAACATCCTGCTGCGGTCGGTCCCGCCGGGATCGGTGCGGCCGGGGACCGCGGCGTCCGACGGGAGTCTCGTACGGTCCGACGAGCGGATGGTGCTGGCCGACCTGGGGCTGTCCAAGGATCTGGCCCGGAGCTCAGGGCTCACCGTGGCTGGCGGCACGGACGGGTTCCGGCCGCCCGAGCAGCGCGGAGCACCGGCCCGGGTCGACAGCCGGGCCGACCTGTGGGGGCTGTCGGCCGTGGTCTTCTGGCTGCTGACCGGCGCAGCGCCGGGCGACGAGGCGGTCGTGGTCGACCGGGGGACGCTCGACGGCGTGGTCGCCGAGCTGGGACTACCCGTGGCGCTGGTGCCGGTGCTGCTCCGCGGCCTGGCCGACGACCCGCAGGACCGGCACCCGGACGCCACCACGTGGCGGGAGGACATGGAGGCCGCACTGGCCCCTCCCCCGCCGGCGGTGATCCCTCCTCCACCGCCGTCCGTGTCGTCCGCAGCCGCGAGCCGGCGGCGGTTGCTGAGCGCCGTGCTCCTGGTGGTGGCCGGCGTCGTGCTGGGAGCGGGGACGGCCGCGGTGGTGACGGCCGGGGGTGGTGACGATGCCGACGCGTGGACCACGACCCGCCTCGACGACGGACAGCTGCGGCTGGAGGCCACCGATCCGGCGGGCGAGGCGCAACTCGCCCTCGTCGGCGAAGGCGAGGCGACCGTGGGAGAGACCGTGAGCTTCTCCGCTGACGCGCAGCACGTCGATCAGTGGGTGTGGCTGATGCCCGACGGCACGGTCTACACCGACCGACCCACGGTCCAGCTGCGCAGCACGTCGGCCGGGAGGGCGCCCGTGACGTTGCTGGGCACCGCCGATTCGGGCGAACGCCTGGAGGTGGTCCACGAGTTGCACGTCGTCGAGGAGTGACACGGGCCGCCCGGGCACGCCGACATCCCGGATTTCTTCGGCGAGGTGCAACTTTTCCGGCCTCTCGATCCGACGAAGCACCACTCGCCTGATTCACGGAGGTGCGTAAGTGACCATGGAAACCACCAATCCCGATCCCACCGGCCCGGCCCGCCAGCCGGCCCGACGCGGGCTCCTCGTCGGCGTCGCCGTCGTGCTCGCCGCGGCCCTCGGCGGAGCGTGCGCCGGCGACGACGACGGCGACCTCGCCGGTACCCAGAGCATCGACACGACGGCGACCGACGATGCCGCCGACGGCGCCAGCTCCAGCGGTGACGAGGGTGGCGCCGACTCGGCCGGGGGCTCGGACGAGATCCTCGGCACCAGCCAGGCGTCGATGCGGGCCAACGTGGCCGACGACCGGTCGACGCCTCTGCGCCTCGACGTCACCCGCCTGGAGCGGGTCGACGAGCTGGTCGAGCTGACGCTGGCGCTGACCAACGAAGCCGCGCCGCCGACCGACGACAGCGAGCCGCTGACGTTCACCGCCGACGTCGTCTTCAGTGGCGGCAACTACGGCGTCAGCGCGCGCTACGACGCGTCGGGCATCGGCCTGGTCGACGACGCAGCGCAGCGGATGTACCTGCCGGTCTACGACAGCGAGGACGTCTGCCTGTGCACCGGCAACCTCAACAACGAGTCGGTGCCTCCCGGCGGCACGATGACCATCACCGCGACGTTCGGCGGCGTTCCCGACGATCTCGACGCGGTCGATGTCCGGATCCCGCAGTTCCCGACCATCAGCGGCCTGGAGATCCAGTGAACCGGTGGCCACCGGTGGTCGGCGGCCTGGTGGTCGCGGGGTTGGTGCCGGTGCTGCTGGCCTCCGCGGCACTTGGGATGCTGCGCCAGGAGCCTGGCGATCCGCGGGTGCGGGACCTGCAGTACCGGGTCCGCGACCTGACCTACCGGGTCAACACCCTCGACAACGCCGAGCGGGTCGCGGAGACCCCCGAGGAGATCTCGGTCACGCTCGCCGCTGACGTGCTGTTCGAGTTCGACCGCGCTGATCTGACGCCCGAGGCCGTCACTCGGCTGGAGGACCTGGCGGGCCAGCTCGACGACCTCGGCCCCCGCGCGGTCACCATCGGCGGGCACACCGACAGCCACGGCGAGGAGCCGTACAACCAGGACCTCTCGGAGCGGCGCGCCGAGGCGGTGCGGGCTCAGCTGGACGAGCTGCTGGACGACGACTTCACCTTCGAGGTGACGGGCTACGGGGAGACCCAGCCCGTCGCGCCCAACGAGGTCGAGGGCGGTGCCGACAACCCGGAGGGCCGGGCGCTCAACCGCCGGGTCGAGATCACCTTCCCGACCTGACCGGTCGGGAAGGTGAGTCCTATGAGGTCGTTCACGGTGGGTAGTCACCTCGTAGATCGGTAGATGACCCGAGGAGGTGCATCGTGAGCGATGGCGAACCCCAGGAGCCGTCGGTGGGCGAGCTGGTCCAACGCGCGTCGCGGCAGACGGCCGATCTGGTGCGGCAGGAGATCCGGCTGGCACAGGCGGAGATGCGGGAGAAGGGAAGGCACTTCGGTGTCGGCGCCGGGTTGGTCGGCGGTGGCGGCCTGGTCGCCCTCTATGGGATCGGGGTCCTTCTCGCGGCGGTCGTCATGTTGCTGGCGACCGCGCTCGAACCGTGGGTGGCGGCCCTGATCGTGGCCATCGTCCTGCTCATCGTGGCCGCGATCCTCGCCCTGGTGGGCAGGAAGCAGGTCGAGCAGGCGACGCCCCCGTTGCCCGAAGAAGCCGCGGCGAGCGTCCAGGAAGACGTCCGGCACATCAAGGAGAAGGCAGCCCGATGAGTGGCGTGAGCAATGGAGACGACCAGACCACGGCGGCCTTGCGGGACGACATCGCGACGACCCGCAACGAGCTCGGCGACACCGTCGAAGCGCTGGCGAGGAAGACCGACGTCAAGGCTCGGGCCGCCGAGGCGGTCGACGAGGCCAAACGACGCCCGATCCCCATCGTCGGGGTGATCGCGGCGGTGCTCGCGGTGCTGCTCGCGATCCGGTGGGTGGGAAGGAGGAAGCGGTGAGCTCGGTCCTCTACAAGCCCTTCGGGCTGCTGTTCAGCGTTCTGGGAGGAGTTCTCGCCGGGGCGATCTTCAACCAGATCTGGAAGCAGATCTCCGGTGAGGAGGCTGCACCCGACCCGACGAACCGCGAGTACGGCTGGCGTGAGGTCCTGACCGCCGCGGCGATCCATGGCGCGGTGTTCGGGGTGGTCAAAGCGGCGATCGACCGGGGTGGGGCGCACGGATTCCGGAAGGTCACGGGCGTCTGGCCGGGCAAGTAGCCGGAGGCCGATAACTCTCCGCCGCGGGGCCGGTCTAGTACGTGTCACACAACGGTCCCCGCAACGAACCTGGGGGAGAGATGAAGCACATCCTTCGGTCGGCGCTGGTCGCCGCCACAGTCGTCGGTCTGCTCGTAGGAGCATCCGCGGTCGGCGCGGGAGCCACGGCCGCCCCGGTCACGCAGGCGTCGGGAAGGCTCTCGCACGTCGGGACCATCGATGGGGTTCCGTTCCGCGTCGAGGTGCCGGAGGACTGGAACGGCACCCTCGTCCTGTACAGCCATGGCTACCAACCAGTGCAGTTCCCGGTCTTCCCGGGGATCGGGTTGACGAACCGGCCGCCGGATCGGGCACGGACCGAGACCTGGTTGCTGGACCACGGCTACGCGATGGCCGCGTCGCTGTTCCAGAACGACGGGCGGGGCTTCCAGGTGGAGACCGCTCAACACGATCAGCTGGCGGTGCTCGACTGGTTCGAGGCCAACGTCGGCACCCCGGTCCACACCGTCGCCACCGGCCAGTCGTTGGGTTCGGCGATCGCGGTCCAGCTGGTCGAGCGCAACCCGGACCGCTTCGACGGCCTGCTCACGATGTGCTCGGCGTACGACCCCAACGCCACCTTCAACGCGGCGCTGGACATGCAGTTCGCCATCCGCACGCTGCTCGCCCCGGGCCAGGACATCCCGCTGGTCCACCTGACGGATCCGGCCGCCAGCGCACAGGCCCTCACCGACGCCGTGGCGCGGGCTCTGGAGACGCCGCAAGGGCAGGCGCGGCTGGCGCTCGTCGGTGCGTTGAACAACGTCGCCGGCTGGTACTCGACCTTCGGCCCCCGACCGACCGACCCCACCGATCGGATCCGGCAGCAGGCCGCCTGGATCGCCAACGCCTACGTCACCGGGCTCGGCCCGTTCGCCCGCGCCGACCTCGAGCAGCACCTGGGCGGGAACCCGTCGTCCAACGTCGGCATCGACTACGGCCGGCAGCTGGCGCTGTCGAGCCAGCGCCAGGAGGTCCGCGCCGCCTACCGGGCCGCCGGGCTCGACCTGCGCAACGACCTGGCCGCGCTGGCGGCGGCGCCCCGCATCGCCGCCGATCCTGCGGCCGCAGCGCACATGCAGCAGTTCGTCCCCCAGGGCACGGCGGGCGTGCCGACGGTGACCATCCACACCGTGGGTGATGGCGGAGCGGTGCCTGACCAGGAACGTTGGTATGGATCCCAGGTTCGCCGGGCCGGCGACCGCGGCCTGATCCGCCAGCTCTACGTCGACCGCGGCATGCACTGCGCCTTCACCGACGCCGACGAGATCGTCAGCCTCCAGACGCTGTTCGAGCGGATCGACACCGGCCGCTGGCCGCGCACGACGCCTTCGCACCTGAACCAAGCCGTCGCCGCGTTCCCGCCGGACCACCAGCTCGTCTTCGACTTCGTCGAGACGTTCCAGGACGGGCCGATGCCCCCGGCCTTCGTCCACTTCACCCCACCCAGGCTGCTCCGGCCGTCCCGATGACGGCTACGGCTGACTGAGCCCTGGTCATCCGGGGCAGCTGTCGGTGCCGAACGGGAGGACGAGACGCCCGTCCGAGACGCCCGTCCGAGACCTCGCCGATTCAGGAGCGCCGTCATGCACCCGAGCGACCCCCGCCCATGGTCCCGCCGGCTCCGTCGAGCCGTGACCGGCGCGCTGCTGGTGGTGCCCTTCGCCGTCGCCGGCGTCGTAGCTACGGCGACGTCCGCATCGGGCAGCAGCTACCACGACGTGGGCACCGATGCGGGAGCCACGGCCATCTCGCCGACGCTGTGCGCCAACTGCCACCAGAACCTCTCCCACGTCGGCACGCTCTAGCCGACCACCCGGAACCTACGACCTGGTGGCTGACCGCCCGAGGCAACAGGTCCCGTCTCGCCGGTGGGGCGACAGCGCAGCGCGGCCGGGCGGACCGACTGCCGGAGCACGAACGGGGGTAGACCCCCGACGATGTCGCTGGCATGGCTGGGTCGACCTGCCGTCGTGCTGCTGGTCGTCGGCGGGGTCGTCTCGTGTGGTGCTGATCCGTCGCAGGAGACGACCGGTCCGTACCGGGTGGCATCGCGCTCGGTGACCTTCGTCGACGACAGCCGGCCCACCCCGGCCTGCGGCGCGGCGCCCGCCCAGGACACGCGGACGATCGTGACCGACATCTGGTATCCCGCGGCGGGCGACCCCGACGCCGCCCCGACCGGCAACGCGCCCGCGGCGGACGGACCGTTCCCGGTCATCGTGTTCAACCACGGCCAGCAGGGCGAGCCCCAGCAGTACGGCCCGTCGTTCGAGACGTGGGCCCGGGCCGGCTACGTGGTGGCCGCTCCCCGGCATCCACTGACGGTCCGAGGCGGGCCCGGCTGCCACTTCGTCGACGACATCCAGGGCGAGACGGGCGATGTGGCCTTCGTGATCTCCAGCCTCGACGACGAGCTCTCCGACCTCGCCGATGTCGACCACCTCGCCGTCGCGGGGCACTCGTCAGGCGCGATCGTGGCCTACGCGGTCGGCTTCAACACCTGCTGCCACGACGACCGGGTCGACGCCGTGATGGTGGAAGGGCTGATCAACGACTTCCCCCTCGACGGCGACTACGCCGCGGACCTGAAGGGCACGCCGGTGATGTTCATGCACGGCGACGCCGATCCCACGCCGATCGCCGACATCCACGCCGCCTTCGACGCGGCGGAGCCACCGAAGTACCTGCTGTCGATCCCCGGCGGCGACCACTCCAACGCCTATCGCAGCGGCCCGTCGGAACGGCAGGTCGCGACGACCGGCCTCGCCTTCTTCGATCTGCACCTCAAAGACCGCGCCGAAGCCCTGAACACCCTCCAGAGGGCCCAAGGCGTGGAGGCGATCCCCTGACGTCGGGACCTATGGCCCTACCGGCCGCGGCGGCCGGGAGTGATGGTGGAGGCCGAGAAGGAGGTCTCCGATGTATCGCACCATCGTCGTGCCGCTGGATCTCACGCCCCGAGCCCAACGAGCCATCCCCTACGGCGCAGCACTCGCCCGCCAGGCCGGTGCGAGCCTCGAGCTGCTCACCGTCCAACCCTCGCACGTTACCGGCGACACCACCCGGCCCATCCTCGCCGACATCGCCCGCCGCCATGGCGTCGAGGCCCGCCTCCGCGTCGCGGCGGCACCCGATCCCGCTCAGGCCATCGTCGACGCCGCCACCGATGCCGAGGTCCTGCTGTGCCTGCAGAGCCACGCCCGCGGGGCGGTCACCGAGCTGGTGCTCAGCAGCGTCAGCGAACAGGTCATGCGCGCCTGGCCGTATCCGGTCCTGCTCGTCGGACCGCACTGTGGACCCGCCCCCGACCGCTTCTCCGCCATGGTGGTCGCCTTGGACGGCTCGGATCTCGCCGAGCACATCCTGCCTACCGCTGTGCGCTGGTCGACCGACCTGGACGTGACCCCCTGGCTGTTCCAGGTGCTGGACGTACCGGTGCCCCTGGAGATGGGCGGGGACAAGCTCGTCGACACCTCCTACGTCCACCGCCTGGCCGATCAACTGGCCGACCTGGAGGTCAAGGCCCAGTGGGACGCGGCGCACGACCGGCACCCCGCCGCGGCCATCAGCCGCTTCGCCGAGACGCAACCCGACTCGCTGATCGCGCTCACGACGCACGGCCGCTCGGGCCTCAGCCGTGTCACCATCGGCAGTACCGCCCTGGACGTCGCCCACCGCGCCACCGTCCCGGTGCTGGTGCTCCGACCCCGTGACTGGAGCCGACCGTGACCGGGGCGCAGGAGCGTGACAGCCGCTTCCATCTCTCCTGGGCCCTGGTCGACGACGAGCCGGTCGAGCCGACCGTCGTCGACCTCCGGGATGCGGAGATCGAGATGGACCGGCAGCAGCGTTGCCCGGCTTGCCAGGCCCATGCGCTGGAGGCCGCGACGATCCCGAGCGGGGCGCGGTACGAGCACTGCCTGAACTGCGATCGAGTGTGGGAGGTCAGCGACGGACGGCTCAGCCTGGTGATCGAGGCCCGGATCCGCACCCGGGCCCTCGGGGACTTGGCGGGCCCGCGCGGGGCCGCACCGGCGGAGCCCGTCAGCGCGGTGTGGCGTCCGAAGGAGTGAAGGCGGGGCCATG
>Ga0075430_100006154_pt1 | contig 10110 bp, 4 predicted proteins | sample RhiMetdeltSRZDD4_FD_75294 | JGI IMG/M metagenome (GOLD analysis project Ga0075430, IMG submission 75294) | Populus rhizosphere microbial communities from Tennessee, USA - Rhizosphere MetaG P. deltoides SRZDD4 | ecosystem: Host-associated > Plants > Roots > Rhizosphere > Soil | place: USA...
CCTTCGCGGCGAGTAGACGCGCACGGATGAGTTGCTCCTGCACAGGCTCAGCGCGTGGGACGAGAATTGCCCGGTGCGCGAACGAGAGCAGTTCACAGACTGTGTTATATCCAGCGAGCGACACGACCACGTCGGCCGCTGCATAGCGCTTTGCAAGGTCAGCCTCAAAATCCAAAAACGACACGTCTGCCAGATAGCCGAATTGCTGCAACAGCACATCTCTATCGATCGGCGACATTTGCGGGCCAAATACAACTGTCGTGCGTAAGGCAGTGCTTCGGGGTAACTCGGCAAGACCTTCAAGGTAAGTGCGAATCAGTGCCAGACCATCGCCGCCGCCGCCGGTGGTCACCAGTACGTGTGGAGGTCCAACATCACGCGCCGGCTGCGCCGTAGGTCGTTTGAGATACCCGCAGAAGTGCGTGATACGCGCGACTGAGTCTGGGAAGTCATATTCCTTGACAGCGTCGAAGACGCAGCGTGGACCATATATCCAGACTTCATCGTAAAATTGTTCGATGATTTCAAAGCTGCCGTTATTCTTTAGAGTGGCTCGGGTGCGCTCGGGTGTATCGAGAATGTCGCGCACTCCCAGGACCAGCTTCGCTGTCGAGCCGGATTCTCTTAAGGCGCGCAGGGCGGGAAGCAGCTCACCATCAACTCCCGCTGCTCGCTTATCAACAATAATCAGGTCAGGATCAAAACCAAGCACCGTGTTTCGCAGAATGGCGCTTCGCGTGCGTTTCACTTCATCAGCGCACTGCTGGAGAAAGCGCGGTTCGTACCGTTCGCTATCAGTCCTGTCAAGGCAAGGAAGTTTTACGTAATCAACGCCGGCGGGAATGCGAAAGGACTGGATCATTGGCGACCCGGTAACGATCAAAATGGCGCCGCCTTCATACTGATTTCTTAACTCCTCGGCCAGCAGTAGAGTTCGACGAATATTGCCGAGGCCAAACGTGTCATGTGAATACAGAAGGATCTTGGGTCTCGGCGTGCTGGGAACACTGAGCGGACGCGATCGCAAAGTCTTCGGCGGGAGTTGCAATCTGATCCGAGGCGCCGGTATCTCTCTTTGAAGTGCTATGTCCATGTAAGGCTGATACTTCAAGAGCTGTACCAGTCGTTTAAGGACCACACGAGTGCGAACTAGTCAACAATTAAGCAGTGAAATTCAGATAAGCGCGGAGAGGCAGCTCAGCCCGGTGATTCAACGAGACGATACTTTGTTCGCACTGTTGAATGAGGGTTGGTCTGAATGTTCGCGACGAAACGATTGCTTTAGTGGAAATGGGCCGCGGTTCAAAGCGGCGCGAACGCAGTATGCAGTGCGAAGAAACTATCGGCGTGAGGAGTCGAGTTCGGGAGGCGGCTCAGCCAGTAGCGCTGATTCCGTAGCGATTTAGCTTTAGCTGTAACCCGCGCCGGGTGATTCCGAGGTTGCGAGCGGTGCGACTAACGTTTCCACCGTGGAGACGAAGTGTCTCGACGATCATTTTTCGCTCCAAGGCCTCAACAGCATCGCTCATAAACACCGGAGCACCGGTATCACTTGAAGCGGAAGCATGGGCAACGGATCCAGCGGGCGTAAACATGTGCTCGGACATGTGACGGAGTTCGGGCGAAAGATGATCGGGGGTTATTACAGTCCCGTCCTCGGTCCGTGCGATGATTCGCTGCACTTCGTTGCAAACTTGTCTGACGTTACCGGGCCAGTCGCAAACCATTAAGAGATCCATAGCCTGCGCCGTGATGGTGATGTCGCGGCGTCCGAATTTTTCAGAATAATGATCGATGTAATGATTCACGATGGTCGGAATCTCTGAACGGCGCTCTCTCAACGGTGGAACCTGGAGTCGAATTACGTTTAGCCGGTAGTACAGGTCTTCGCGGAAGCGGCCGTCCGCAACCATTCTTTCCAGGTCAGTGTTGGTCGCCGCAATAATACGTACGTCAACTTTTATAGGACGCTGCTCGCCAAGCGGTTGAATCTCACCTTCCTGCAGGAACCGCAGCATCTTTGGCTGGAGTTCTAAAGGCAGGTCGCCGATCTCATCGAGAAAGAGCGTACCGCCAACTGCTGAGCGAATAACTCCCGGCGAATCGGAGACGGCCCCAGTGAAAGCACCGCGCTTATAGCCAAACAAGTAAGCTTCTGAAAGTTCTTTAGGGACCGCGGTGCAGTTGAACGGAACAAACACCCGCGAACGCCGTGAAGAAAGTTGATGAATCGCCCGCGCCACTAACTCCTTGCCGGTACCCGACTCGCCGGTTATTAGTACAGTAACGTCAGACGAACGAATCTTGTGTATCTCATCAACCAGCCGCGTCATAGCGGGACTTGAGTAGATCAATCCAGTAATCTTTTGATCCGCATTGGCCACTGGATGGTGTCCTCCCTGCGCACCTGGTACGCGTTCGCGAAGGGCACAAATCTCCAAACCCATCGTTGTAACGCGTAACAGCGGATCAAGTGATAACCCGTCCAATAACAGCTCTTCAGTGCGGGGCGCAATGAAGAGCACGGCCGGTCGTGCATTCTGTGGACCCAGCAGAATCGCTGAGGCATTGTGCTTCTCGCCATAGGCAACACAGTCCTCTTCGTTTCTCAAATTCTGCAAGTCACGGACGAGCGCAAAACTTTCTTCGAACGACAGCCCGTACGAAACGACCTTAACGAAATGTCCATCCGGGTGCGCTTCTGCGACCATGATCCGTTCGGCAATTGATTCCTGATGGAGCACAGCGGCTAGCTCGTGTAGCAATAGTTCACGCGAAGCAGCGGCATTAACCAACCTCAGCGTGAGCAGTTGAGAAAGTGACACCGGGTCAGTACGGCGATCCGGTGCTTCGCCATCGAGTTCAGCAAGGGTACGCTCCACTCTTGCAACGTCGCGACCGGCGCCTAACTCACGAAAGGTCTGCAACGCACTCCCGAGTTTCTCGATCGCCCGCTTCGGAGAGGTTCGCGCGTAAGCTGTGCCCAATACCTCGCAGCCTATTGCGCTGCGATAGCGATCGCCGAGCATTTCGAAGATGGAAAGACTCCGCCCAAAGTGTTGGGCCGCGAGAGTAGAGTCGCCCTGATTGAGTGCGACCAATCCATTCAAACGTTCCGCTTCACCAATGATGCCGACGTCCGCCGCAGACTCCGTTGCCTCTTCAGAAACTCTCTTTAGCAGTTCGATGCACCTATCGACCTGATCGCTGCGAAGATAGGTTTCGGCGAGCAAGAGGCAGGATTCGCACAAGGCCTGGCGGTCACCGATATTTTCAGCCAACGCCAGTGCTTCATCCCCACACGTAACGGCCTTAGCCACGGCATTCATGCCGAGATGACAGCGTCCCAGCGTGCACAACGCCTGCCGCGCATACCACTTGTTTCCATGTTGCGTCGCCAGCGATACCGCACGTTCGAGCAAGGCCTGTGCTTCCGTAAACTCGCCGCGGAGCATGTGCAACTGGCCCAGTGAATCCAGCACCATCGGCACTTTGGCATTCCGCTCATCTATCTCGGAGGTCAGCGCGAGCGCTCGGTTCAGAACATCCTGAGCGCGTGTCCACTCGCCCACCAGGATCAGATTCATGCCGAGGTTGTTATAACCATCGGCTGCGTTGGCCTTGTGCTCCGTTCGTTCATAGTACCCGACCGCCTTTTCGAGGCAGCGGATTCCTTCCTGCGTGCGCTTCAGGAACCAAAACGCGCCAGCCATATTGGTGTGGATTTTGCCAAGCAGGTAAGGGGCGGGGTTATCACCGACAAGCTTCAACGCCTGCTCGAAATTCTCCAGGGCGGGTTCGTACTTACCTTCGAACAGCTCGGCGAGCGCGATACCGAAGTAAGCTTCAGCCAGTCCGCGCCAGTCTCCCGTGCGGCGATAGTGTTCGAGGGCACTTTGCGCATAGTCGCGAGCGATCGTGTATTCGTTGATGCTGCGATACACACGCGCCAAAGCAACGTAGATGGCACCCAGATGTGCCGCGTCGATACTTTGAGAAGCTTCGCGCAGCGCGGTATTCAGAATAGCGATCGCTTTGGGAGGATCTCCTGTGTAGTGGTAGGCGAGACCAACGTGAACACGAACATACGCCAGCGATTCGGCGTCTAAGTCCTTGAGCGCTTCCGGCAGTTCATAAGTTTTGACCGCTTCCAGCGACTCGAGGTAACGTCCCTGCATCTCGAGGGCGACCGAGAGGTAACAATGAGCCCTCGCGAGGAGTGCGGGATTGCGTCGAGCTGTTTTGATAAGCGAGCGGCTGCTTCGTTCGGCTTCACTTGATAGTCCCTGGTCGAGCAGACTGCGCACCGCCTCAGTTTGCTCTGTCTGCGATCTGAGTTGACTGCTTTCCCGTTTCTGGGTTTGCGCACTCGCAACCATGTTTATATCGAGTATGGGTCAACGCCTGCTATTTTGCAAAAAAATCGTCGTGTAATGACTTCGGATTCGGAAGCCTGCACGGTGATAAAAGCGGTGGGCCTTGTGATTGCGATCGTTTACGAGGAGACAAATCGATCGCGTACACTTCAGCAGGCTGCGACTCAACTCTGTAAGACAACTCAACCCGTACCCCTGGCCGCGCTTTTCGGGATTGACGTAAATGCCTTCCAGATAAACTGCGTCCGGGGTGTCAGCAACAACATCGGCTTTGAATATAAGAGAGCCATTCTCAATCAACACCCACACGCGCTGCTGATCAATACGACGAGCACAACGCTTCGAAAACCCCTTCGGATCAGCAACGATTGGATCAACCAGGCCCAGTTCCTCAAACGCCATTCTCGCGTGGGTAGTCATCACGACACTCAGGTCTTCGAGTGTGGCCAGTCTCAGGCCAAGACACGGTTTTCGCATCTCAGACCACGCGTGCTCCAGCAATGTATTGCGTTGCTCCAAAAGTAATTCGCGGCCTACTTGATGCGGCACGCTGCCGCCCATCGTAAAGTGACGCCAGAATTGCTCGACTCTGTCCTCCTCTCCCATGATCATGTGCACCTTGTCGCAGTTGTGAACGAGCCGCGCGAAGGCGGCTAGTGCAGCATCGCTATTGGTTTCAAAGAGAGTGGCATGGCCCACCAGCGCGACTCCCTCAATGCGTCCAGAGTGATCGCGATATGAGTAAAACCTGCCTCGATTCAAATCACTCACCAGGCCGTTATCTCGAATAAAGCTCGACATAACCACCGAATGAATGGGGCGCGCCGATAGAAATTCCAGCGCTTCCGCTTCCGAGCCATGGGTGAGGAGATCGATCCCCCTGTCTTTTCGCATGATGGAACGAAGCGCGGACGCAGCAGGTAATTCCTCAGGTGAGGGGCTTTGAGAAAATAATCGGGTCAAGCCGTTGGTCTTTACTAGTTCGCCAGTTGCGATGGCCGAACTGATATTCGTCGCCGGCAACATCAGAAGCCCGTGAAATCGACGCCGTTGTCGATAACCACGGGCATCGTTGTTGTAGCGTCACCGTCAATCAGCGCTGCTTGAGCTTGCAGGCGGAAGTCGTTAGCCAAAGTGGCGTCGCTAATCAAGATTCCATCACTGATCAGGATTCCATCGTTCAATAAGAAACCGTCACTAATCAGAATGCCATCGCTTATCAAGATGCCGTTGCTGATAAAAACAGTTCCGCCGCCGAGTGGGCCGCCGTCACTCGTCAGAATGTTGTCGCTAATCAGTATCCCATCGCTAATGAGGATGCCATCACTGATCAGAATGCCGTCACTAATCAGAATACCGTCACTGATCAAAATGCCGGTCCCGTACACCTTTTGATACTTTGTGACCAGGTTGCTTCCGGTTGCCAGCGTGTATCCCACATTGATTCCCTGCGCCCACGGAAAGCTGTGTCCCGCAATAGTTGTTTGCGGCGTAGGAGAAGCTTCCGTCAGCAATGGCGAGCCGAGAGGCGTACCGTTAGTGAGATCAGTACGGACCAGCTTCGCCAGACGAACTGCACCTTCGATATTGATCAGGCCTGCACCTTGCTCGAACGTGTTGAAGCCAGCGAGCGGTTGAGCAGTGTACATCAGGATCGCCTTGATCAGGTTGGGAGTCAGATTAGGATTGACCTGCAATAAGATTGCCGCAGCGCCCGCAACGACGGGAGCAGCTACCGACGTACCGCTGAGGTACATCATCTTGCGCGTATCGTCTGCGCTAACGCCAGCATCAAGGGAAGGATTTTGCGCGATCAAGAAGTTCTGTGTTTCTCCGGCCGCAGTGCTCGCCTCTCCTTCGGCGCCGATGAGCTTGTTGCCAGGCGCCACGAGGTCCGGCTTGATCAGATTGTCATAATGCTTCACACCCGTGCTGTCGATTGTGAAGCTTCGTGTCGGACCACGAGAGCTGTAGCTGGTGACGACATCATCTCCACGCGCATCGGTACCAAAAGTATTTGTCGCTCCGACTGTGATCGCGGAAGGTTCGTTGCCGGGAGAATGGATTTGACCGTAGATTTTTTGACCGGCCGAGTCCTTGCCGTTATTGCCGGCGGCGACTACGACCACCATACCGGCGTCCACCATTCGACGAACAGCCAAACAAACAGGGTCCTTCTTATAGGAATCGATTGCCGGCATCCCGAGGCTCATGTTTACTACTCGAATGTTATAAGCCGCCCGGTTTGTCATGATCCAATCGACCGCGGCGAGCACGTAAGAAGCCCTGCCTGCTCCCTGCGAATCCAACACACGCAAGTTAATAATGTTGGCTCCCGGGGCAATGCCGGTGTACGCGCCATTCGCGATTCTGCCATTACCCGCCGCAATGGCGGCCACGTGTGTGCCGTGACCGTAGCGATCATTTGTTGATCCGTCGTCAGTGAAGTCTTGCTGTGCCACTACTCTACGGTCGCCATTCGCATCAAGAAACGCTTTGTGGGACTTATAAATTCCGGAGTCGAGCACGGCGATGCCAACACCAGTGCCGTCGAGCCGAGTGCCCCCCGCATTCGTGCCCAAGGTCTGGCGAATTTCGTCGGCGCCTGTGGTTAGTGAAAGATGCCCTAGCTGTTTTGTCTCTCGATCCGTAGAGACGTATGTGACTTCAGGAAAGCCGGAAATGGTGGAAAGCATTGACGCGCGCGTCTCAATAACCCAGTGATTGAAGTTTTTAAGTCGATTCGTTACCAGCGTCTGCTTTTCGAGGAGATCCTTCAGCGTCTTGCTGAGGCGACTCGTATTGAACTGAATGACAACCTTAACTGTTGACGGACTTTTGTTAACTACCAGTTCCTTGAGATCTGGCGACAATTTGTCAAGGTTGCTAGATTGCGCTCCGACTTTTTCTCCAATGATGATTCCAAAAACAAGGAAGAGGACAACCAGGGCGCAGGTGAATGTGCGAAGAGGGTGCGATCGTTTCTTCCTCTTCTTGTTGGCAACGCTCACATGTGTTCCAAAGCGTGTCACTTCATGTGCCATGTGTCTCATAAATCTTTCGTGGTGTTGCAGAGTGTCCGCGCGACGGTTCTTGTCAATCCCTATGCCATGGACCGTTACACCGTGCTTCAAGAACGGGATCGCTCTAAATCCGCGAATTTACGGCAAAACTGACTCTCCACTGAATTGTGATCTGTGAAGGCGAGTGCTACCTGGTACGCACTTGGTCCAGTCTAAATCTGAGTTGACGTTTAAATTCCACGTAAATGCTGAAACCGACTCAATTTGAATTAGTGCGAAGCAACTTCTCAGTGCGAACGAAGTATCCCTGCCTGGTCGAGACCGTGTCGAACGATTGCAATCAACGCGCTTCAGTTAGGATCGGTGTTCGCTTCGCGGTAGGATTAGGTTCGCAAACGACATGCGATACGCCCGTGGCGCAGCGTGGCTATCGAACTGGTCACTATGTAGCTTGAATGGAAGGCAACGCCAATGAAAGATACGACGCAGTTGAGGGAAAAAGTCTTCGGAAGATTTCCTTTATTTGGGAAGGCCGGCCCGGATGTGCAAACTGAACTTTTTGAGCACGCCGCGTTGGTTCAAATCCCTGCACATCAATTCATTTGCCTCGAAGGAAACAAATGTAGCGGCATTCCGCTGGTGTTGGAAGGCCGCGCCCGCGTTTATAAGCTCAGTGAATCAGGACGTGAAATCACCCTCTACCGCGTCGAACCTGGTGACAGTTGCATTCTGACAGCGTCATGTATCATGTCTGGCATCGAGTTTCCTGCCTTTGTTGCCACTGAAACCGACGTCGAGGCGATCGTTGTTCCGCCTGCGGTGCTTCATCGGTGGGTCAATCAATACGAAGTTTGGAGCGAGTTTCTTTGGGCCATGCTGGCGACGCGTTTTGCCGAAGTCATCTCGCTTGTCGAGGAAGTTGCATTTCAACGTGTTGATAAACGCACGGCTGATTATCTGGTGCACGCAGTTGATGCAGACGGCATCATCAAGAAAACCCACCAGGATATTGCAGCGGATATCGGAACTTCCCGCGAGGTGATCAGCCGGATTTTAAAAGAATTCGAGCACAGCGGATTAGTCACCCTTTCAAGAGGCGAAATTCACGCAGCTGACCTTAAAGAGCTGCGCCGTGCAGCGTTAACTTAGTCCACTTTTCCCACTGTTGAACCTCACCGCAGCAATAACAGTTAGAACGACAAGCACACCAGAAATTGTCCCCGGCTCTGTGACTTAGTCACAGACAAGACGATGCCAGTCCCACTAGTATCCACAGTGAATAAGTGGGTATTCGTCCTACGCGCCCTGGCACAGTACGGTGCAGGCGGCACTGCAGAAGGGAGTCGAACATCATGCGGCATTCATTACCATCGAAATATATTTTCCGGTTGCTTGTCACCATTGCGTGGCTGAGTCTCGTATCCTCCGTTTCTGCTCAATCCTCTCAAGCTCTGATCGAAAACTGGCGCGCCGCTGACTACAATTTTAATTCCACGATGCTGGACAACGATCCGGACGGTAACGTATATGTCGTGGGAGACACCCCAGCCACTAACATCCTGGTTATCAAGAAATTCAGTGTCACTGGAAACCTGCTGTGGCAGACCACATATGATCCGTTGGACTCGCTACGCGGTGCCTGGATGACGGTCGACGGCAGTGGGAACGTTATCGTCCTGGCCTCAATTGTCCGCGCACTCGACGGCGAACCTCATGGGTGGCTGACTATCAAATATGACACCAATGGGAAATTGCTGTGGGCCAATAGTCTGCCTGGACCATTCCGCGGAGCTATTCGGGTTGAGGCCGACGCTCACAACAACATCTATGTAGCGGGGTACATGTGGCTGACTAACGCTTCCGCCAATACCACACATGACTCCGTATTGGTCAAATACTCCCCGAGTGGGACGACCTTGTGGACCGCAGTGTTCGACAATAACGGAGCAATTGATAAACCTTTCGCGATGAACATCTCACCGGATGGCTCACGTGTTGGCGTGGCCGGCGTTAGCGGTAATTTGTTCATGGCCCTTATGTACGACGCCAATGGCAACTTGCTTTGGGCTAATACCAACCTGAAGGCGCATGCAGCCAACGACGTGGCCTTTGGCCCCGACAACGTAAGTTACTTTGCTACCGGTACCTATTCACCGCTTCAATCGAGTCCTTACCAAATGGCGATCGCGAAGTTCAATGCAGCGGGTACATCGTTATGGACCAGGAGCTACAGTGTGGGCCAAAGCGCTTATCGTCTGCGGGTCGATTCTCAGGGCAATGTTGTGGCAACAGGTATAAGTACGGCTGGCTATTTCGACTGGATGACGATCAAAACGGACTCAAACGGGAACCTGATGTGGTCGCAACGTTTCAACGGCAGTGAGAGTAATTTTGAAACGCCTAACATGTTGGTGCTCGATGCTTCCGATGCTGTTTACGTTACCGGCACCGGTGGTCCGAACCCAAGTACCGGCATGATCTCCTATCTGAAGGGAGTGATCGCCAAGTACCGTTCCGATGGCGCGCCCCAATGGGCCGTGTCGGACCCATATGCAAACGGCAAGGGAATCTCGCTAGGAGCTGGAAACACGCTGGCGAGCCTCGGTTTCGGCTATCTCGTAACCGCGCATTACAACCAGACAGGTGTCCTGGATTTACCTCCGGCAGCGCCCACCGATCTCCGCGCCTTCGCAGACTCGAGCTACGTCACC
>Ga0075430_100006155_pt1 | contig 10109 bp, 4 predicted proteins | sample RhiMetdeltSRZDD4_FD_75294 | JGI IMG/M metagenome (GOLD analysis project Ga0075430, IMG submission 75294) | Populus rhizosphere microbial communities from Tennessee, USA - Rhizosphere MetaG P. deltoides SRZDD4 | ecosystem: Host-associated > Plants > Roots > Rhizosphere > Soil | place: USA...
ACGCGGGTTTCGAGGGCGGTAGCGCGGCGGATGGCGTCTTCGATGGAGGTCGCGGCCTTAGTGGGTTGCGGGAGGCGGGCGAGGCGGGCGTAGGCGTCGAGGAAGCGCGAGAGAGATTCGGCGCGGTTTTCGATGACGCCGAGGCCGGAGATGGCATCGGCGCGCCAGTCCGGGGGAAGCGGGTCGGTGGAGAGAAGTGTGCGGGTGCTGCCCGCCAGCGACTTGATGGGGGCGAGCGAGTTGTTGAGCTCGTGGCCGAGGACGCGAACGAGGCGCTTCCAGGCTTGGAGTTCTTCTTCGCGCAGGCTGCGGGTGACGTCGGCAATCACGAGCAGGCGATGGGCGATGCCGCGCTCACGGAAGGTGCGCGTGCGCGAGACCCAGCGGCCGGATGCGCCGGGAAATGAGCGTTGAATGGTTTGTTCGAAATCAGAGGTGAGGGATTCGGCGAGGCCGAGAGCTTCCGCGGTGCGTCCGAGGAGACGCTCGGCGGGCTGGGCGAGGAGCCGTTCGCCGGCGCGGTTGACGAGACGCAGGCGCTGCTCGCGATCGAAAGTGAAGATTGCCACGTCGATTTCGGCTACCACGGCCCGCAGGAGGGCGGAGGCTTCGATCGCGCCCAAGCGTTTTTCACGCAGGACTTCGCCAAGCGTATTCACTTCGTGGATGACTTCGCCGAGTACGTCGCCGGAGCGCGTGCGCCGGGCGCGCATGGAGTAGTCTTCTTCGCGTACGGCTTCGAGAATGTTGGCGAGGGTTTGGAGCGGGCGAATGAGACGCTCGCGGAGCGCGGCGGCGCAGGCAACGCAGAAGCCCGCGGTGAGAATGGTGAGGGTCCATTTCGTGCGCGGCTCATAAGGCGAAAGCCAGAGGAGGGCGAGTCCGAGCGCAGCGAACGGCGCCGCTCCGAGAAAATAGAGCAGCGTGAGACGCGACTGAAGCGTAAGGCGCGGTTTGGGAATGGGCGGGCCTTCGCTCATAGCCCGTAGCGTTCCATTCGGCGATAGAGGGCGGCGCGGCTGAGACCGAGAGCGCGGGCGGCGTGGCTGACGTTGTTTTCGTGGCGGGCAAGGGCTTTTTGGACGAGGAGGCGTTCGACATCTTCGAGGCTCATCTCGTCGTAGGACGCGGTACCGTCGGCGCGGTTGGCTTTGAGGGCAAGGTCGGCGGCGCGGATGAGAGGGCCGGTAGACATGAGGACGGAGCGTTCAATGGAATGATCGAGCTCGCGCACATTGCCGGGCCATTGATGCGCGAGCAGGGCCTGGATCGCTTGCGGCTCGAAGCCGCGGATGTCTTTGCGGTAACGAGTGCAATGTTGCGCGAGAAAGTGAGCGGCAAGGGCGGGGATCTCGTCGCGGCGTTCACGGATGGGGGGGACATGAATTTCGACGGTGTTGAGGCGAAAGAGAAGATCTTCGCGGAAGCGTCCGGCGGCGGATTCGGCGCGTAACTCAGCGTTAGTGGCGCAGAGGATGCGAGCATTGACGCGGTGGGTGCGCGAGGATCCGACACGTTCAAACTCGCCGGTCTCGATCACGCGCAGGAGTCGTGCTTGCTGGGCGAGGCTGATGTTTGCGATTTCGTCGAGGAAGAGCGTGCCGCCGTCGGCCATTTCAAAGCGGCCCGTGCGGTCCGTACGGGCATCGGTGAACGCACCTTTGACGTGGCCGAACAATTCGCTCTCGAACAGGCTCTCCGTAAGGCCGCCCGTGTTGACGGTTACGAATGCGCGCGGCGAGCGGGGCGAGTGTTCGTGGAGGCTGCGCGCGACGACGCCTTTGCCGACGCCAGATTCGCCGGTGATGAGAACACTGGCATCGGAGGGTCCGACGCGGGCGATCATATCCAGCACGGGCTGCATTGCGCGCGCTTCGGAGAGCAGAGTGGACGATGCTTCGCCGCGCAACATGCGGTTTTCCGCTTCGAGGCGCTCGCCACGGCGGAGGGCGCGGGAAAGTTCAACCTGTGTGCGAAGAGTTGCCAGCAGGCGGGCGTTATCCCAGGGCTTCTGTACGAAGTCGCGCGCGCCGTGGCGCATCGCTTCGACGGCGAGATCGATGGAGCCCCAGGCGGTCATGACGATGACGGGAAGAGAGGCGGCGGTTTGCTGGAGGCGGGTGAGGAGATCGAGTCCTTCGGCGCCGGAAGTGGTGTCGCGAGCGTAGTTGAGATCGATCAGCGCAGCATCGAAGTCCTCACCCTGCACGGCGGCAAGCACCGCGGCAGGCGAAGAAGCGGTGTGTACGAGGTAGCCTTCCGGCTTGAGAAGAAGGCGGAGAGCTTCGAGGACGCCGGATTGGTCGTCGGCCACCAGGATGCGGGTAGCGGTGGCGGTCGGCATTATTCATAGGGTAGCGCCACGAGGGGAGATGTCCGAGGTCCGGACACACTCCTCCGCGCTTTCAGGTTTCCCCACCTGAATATCTTTTTCTGAGTTACGAATTTCTTGTCACAACTTGCTGTTAAGCACTACTTTTCGATCAACGGCGAATACCGTTGAGGGAGATTAGCTGAATGACACGCACATGTATGGCCGTGATGGCTCTTTGGGCGGTTCTCGCGCCAGCCGGCGCGCAGACCGTGGAATGGACCCGCCAGTTCGGAAGCACCGGGAAAGACGACGCCTACGGCGTGGCCGTCTCGTCGAACGCTATCTATTCGGGCGGCGAGACTTTCGGAACGGTCGCCGGCGGCACGAATGCAGGCAAGAGCGATGCGTTCGCGAGTAAGTTCGATCTGCAGGGAGCCCACCAGTGGACCGTCCAATTTGGAACCGCTGAGAACGATAACATTTCTGGAGTGGCGGCGGATGCGACTGGGGTTTACGTGGTGGGTTATACGAACGCGGGCTTACAAGGCAGCAACGCCGGCAGTTCGGACGCCTTTATTCGCAAATATGACACCGACGGCAACGTGGTCTGGACGCGCCAGTTCGGCACTTCGGGCGTCGACTGGGCAAGGGCGGTGGCGGTGGACGGGAATGGTGTGTACGTGACGGGCCAGGCGAACGGCACTCTCCCAGGACAGACGCCTGCGGGCGGCGACGACGTGTTCGTGCGCAAGTACGACTTGGGCGGCAACGAGGTGTGGACACGCCAGTTCGGAAGCTCGAGCGGCGACCAGGGCTACGGCATCGCCGTCGACACCAGCGGCGTGTACGTAGTGGGACAAACCAACGGCACGCTCGTTTCGCAAGCGCAGGGACGCGACGGATTCCTGCGTAAGTACACGCAGGATGGAACCGTAGTTTGGACACGGCAGTTCGGAACCAACACGACGGACGATTTCACGGGAGTCGCGGTGAACAGCAGCGGTGTCTATGTGAGTGGCGGAACCACGGGGACGGTGACAGGACAGACCAAGCAGGGCGGCTTGTGGGATGGCCTTGTGTACAAATTCGATCTGAACGGCAATGCAGTGTGGTTGCGTCAGTTTGGTACGACAAGCGATGACTACGCCTACGGAGTTTCGGCGGCCAGCCAGTGGGTGTATGTCGCGGGGTACACGAGTTCCTCGCTGGGCGTGTGGCGATACGACATCAACGGCAACGACACAGGAAGCGTGACGCGAGGCACGTTTGCAACCTATTCGTATGGAACGGCCGCCGATGGGAGTGGCGCCTACATCACGGGCGACAGTGGTGGCATGCAACTGGGGCCGAATCCGATCGGCGACCAGGACGGGTTCCTCTTCAAGATCCCGCATCCTCCCTTGTTGAGCGGCCTCTCGGATGCCTTCACCGGACAGCCAGGAGTGGCGCCGTCGACGTGGATCGCGCTCTATGGCACGAATCTGTCGACTACAACGCGGACATGGGACGGGGCGATCGCCGGCACGCAATTGCCTACGTCACTCGATGGCCTGAGCGTGCAGATCAACAATAAACCTGCGACCACCTACTTTGTCAGTCCGGGCCAAGTGAACGTATTGGCGCCGTTGGACGACACGACGGGGCCGGTTCAAGTCACTCTCACCAACCGGTACGGGACCAGTCCGGCACTGACCATGACAGCAGCCGCCGTATTGCCGGCATTCTACGCACCGTTTGGAGAAAGCAAGGGGCTGCAGGTGACCGCCGTGGCATTGGATGGAACGCTCGTGGGGAAACCGGGGATCGATCCCCGCGTGGGGAGACAGGCAAGGCCTGGCGAGGTGGTGCAGTTCTTCGCCACCGGTTTTGGGCGCACGAATCCAATTGCGCCGAGCGACGTGATCTTTGTTGGAGCGCCGGACGTAGTGACCAAACCGCGAATCACGATCGGAGGACGCGAGGCGTCGATCATCGGCAATGGAAACCTGGTAGGCGCGGGCCTGTATCAGTTCAACCTGACGATTCCCGACCTTGCCGACGGCGATCATGTGATTCAGGCCGAGATTGGGTCAACTCGAAGCTTGGCGACCGTATTTCTCGCCGTGAAGCGCTAGCCCGCCATCACTCGTATCGCAAAGCCACAAGCGGATCGACGCGCGTGGCGCGGCGGGCGGGGAGCCATGCGGCAATTGCGGCGACGGCAAGCAAGAGGGCAAGGACCGCGGCGTAGGTGACGGGATCGTGCGGCTGGATGCCATAAAGAAGCGAGCTCATCAGGCGCGTCACGGCAAGGGCAAGGGCGGTGCCGAGAACAAGGCCGATAGAGGTAAGCATGATGCCGCCGCGAACGACGCCGCGCAGAATGAGCTGCGAGGTCGCTCCGAGGGCCATGCGGATGCCGAACTCGCGCGTGCGTTGAGCGACCTGAAAGCTGAGAGATGCGTAAAGGCCGATGGCGGCAAGCGAAATGGTGAGCAGTGCGAAGATGCCGACCAGCGTGGCGATGAGCTTCTGCGGCCAGAAGGAGTTTTGCATGAACGAGGACATGGTCGTCGGCGCATAGAGGGGAAGGTTGGGATCGACGCCGAGGGCTGCCTTGCGGACGGATTCGAGAAGCGAGAGAGGCGGCACGGAGGTGCGGAGAAGGAACGTCGCGCGGGAACGATAGTTTTGCGCGTTAGGCAAGTAGTAGAAGGGGCGGTCGGGCGCGGTGGCTTCGCTGTAGCGCGAATTCATGGCGATACCGACGACGGAGGCATTTCGAGGTTGGCCGTCGTCAGCGGGCAGCGTAAATGTTTGACCGACGGGACTGCGGCCCGGCCAGAAGCGTGCAGCGAGAGTTTCGTTGACGATGGCGGCAAGGGGGGCGCCGCTCGTGTCGGAGGGAAGGAACTCGCGGCCTTGCAGGATGGGGATGCCGAGAGTGCGGAAGTAATCGGTACTAATGAAATTGCAGGCGACGGGGACGGGCGTTTGGGCCACGCCGCCGGAGATGGGGCCAATGCCCATGGTGGTCATGCCAAATGGCATGACAGTGCCGTGCGCGGCCATCTGCACGCCTGGTAGCGCGCGGAAGCGTTCGAGCATGCGCTCCATGATGGGCCGGCCCTGCGCCTCGGTGTAACCCATCATTCCGGGATCGAAAGAGACGAGCAGGACATTGTCGACGTTCATGCGGGGATCGATTGTGCGAAGGCCGTTGATGGTGCGAAGCATCAGCGCGCCGGCGGCAACGAGAACCACGCAGAGTGCGACTTGCACGACTGTGAGTCCGCTGCGCAGCCAGGTGCGGCCTGGGGTAGAAGACCGTTCGCCTGATTTAATAACGGGGGCGAGGCTTTGGCGGCCGTCGAAGAACGCGGGCGGAATGGCGATCACCAGCGTAGCCACGAAGGCGAGCAGGCCGCCGAAGAGAGCGACGCGATAGTCAAGCGAGAGATCGAGGCTGAGCTTCACTTCGGGGATGTTGGGGAGGAAGGCGAGAATGGCGTCGGCGCTCCAGGAGGCGGCGAAGAATCCGCAGACCATGGCGAGCGTAGCGAGGAGCACGCCTTCGAGGAGCATCTGGCGAACGAGACGCCAGCGGCTGGAGCCGAGTGCAAGGCGGATAGCGGCTTCGCGGCGGCGGGTGGCGGCGCGGGCGAGGAGGAGGTTGGCGACGTTGGCGCAGACGACAATCAGCACGAGAAGCGATGCGGCGAGGAGGACGCCGTTGAGAAACCAGGCTTCGCGCACAGCCGAGGGACGGCCGAAGGGATGATAGTGCTCGACGGCGATGCCACGGCCCTCGTTTTCGCGGGGAAACTGTTCGCGCAGGCGGACGGCGATGGCGCCGAGATCCTGGCGGACCTGTTCTATGGACACGCCGGGCTTCGGGCGTGCGAGGGCCATGACGGACGAACCGGCACGGAAGGTCAGGCGCTCAGAGCCGCCGGGCCAAACGGCGAAGGCGTGGATGGGTATGTAGAGAGAAACGGAGCGGCCGAGGAGCGGGCCGTCGAACCCTCGCGCGGCGACACCGATGATAGCGAACGGTTGGCCATTGAGGAGGATCTGCTTGCCCAGAACGGAGCGGTCGCCATGCCAGCGCTGCTGCCAGTAACGGTGACTGATGATGGCCACAGGCGGTGCGCCAGGCACATCATCGGCAGCAACGAACTTGCGGCCGGCGGCGGTGGAGACGCCAAGGAGATCGAAAAAATTGCTGGAGACCTCGGAGGCTTCGACGCGCTCGGTGAGGCCATCGGCGTTGAGGCCGTAGGAGGACATCATGTCAACGATGGCGAGGGCGGAGAGCGTGCGGCTTTGGTCACGGAAGTCAACGAGATTGGGAATGGAGAAGGTATCGAAGCCACGGCCTTCCTGCGTGCGGCCGAGCATGAGGAGCGACTCGGGGGAAGCGACGCCGGGTTGCGGACGCAAGAGCAGCGAGTTCGTGAGGACGAAGATGCTGAGGTTCACGCCGATTCCGATGGCGAGGATAAGCACCGCGGCGGCGGTGAGGCCGGGCGTCTTGAAAATCATGCGCGTCGCGAAGCGGAGGTCCTGGAGCAGTGTACTCATGATAATTCACTCATAACGAAGAGATGCGGCGGGGTCGGCGCGGATGATCCAACGCGCCGGGAGCCAACATGCGGCGAGCGTGGCGGCGATGAGGATGGCGGCAACGGCCGCGAACGTGGCGAGGTCGTGCGGCTGGATGCCGAAAAGGAAGCTTGCGAGAAACGTCGAAGTGAACCAGGCAAGCGCGAGGCCGAGAGGGAGGCCGAGTGCAAGGAAGCGCAAACCATCCCGGACTGTGGAGGTCACAAGCGTTTCGGGGGTTGCGCCGAGGGCCATGCGCAGGCCGAGTTCGCGTGTGCGGCGGCGCAATTGGAAAGCGACAACGCCATAGAGCCCGACGGCAGTGATGACGAAGGCGAGCATGGCCAGAATGGCGCTGAGCCAGGCGAGAAGGCTCTCACGTCCGACCGCACGTTTGAGGCGTGAGGTGAGGAGTTCCATGTCGGCGGGAAGTTTGGAATCGAGATTCTCGATTACACGGCGGATAGAAGGGGCGATTTGCGCCGGGTTTGCCGAACGGACTTCGAGATCCAGCGGAAGGCCGCCGATGGAGCCAGGCATCTGCTGAAAGGCCATAAATACGGTAGGTGGGGCGGGCTGATAGTAGTTGCGGTATTGGTAGCTCTGGGTGACACCGACCACTTCATATGGCAGGGGACCGGAATCATCCATTCGAAACCACTGTCCGATGGCGTTCGTGTTGGGCCAATGCGCTCGAGCAAATGCTTCATTCACAATCACTACGGGCGGCCGCGATGTGGTATCGCTCCAACTGAACTCGCGGCCGGCTAGCATGCGCGAACCGATAGCGGCAAAGTAGCCGGGACCGATGACATTCACATGCGTGCTCGGTGGATTGTCCGGCCGAACGGCGGGCCCGCCGGAGTAGCGGTAACCATTGGTTGTCCAACCGCCACCTGCGATGGGATGTTTCCAGGTAACGCCCGCAGCTTGGACACCGGGGAGGCCGCCGACGCGCTCGGTGAGGCGCTGGTAGAAGTCGATCATCGCTTCCTTGGAGTAGGCGGCTTCGATGAGGTTGAGCTCGACGTGGAGGACGCCTTCGGCACGGAAGCCGGCGGGTTGATTGGTGAGGCGGAAGAGGGTTTGCACGAGCAGCGCCGCGCCGATCAGGAGGCAGGCTGAGATTGCAATCTGCACAGTGACGAGGGCGCGGCCGAGCCATCCGGCGCGGTCGCTGGACAAGCGGGCGTGACTCTGGAGGAGCGAGGCGGGATGCTGGCGCGAGGCACGCAGGGCGGGGGCGAGTCCGAACAGGAGGGCGGTGATCAAGCAAGCCGCGGCGGAGAAGGCCAAGGTGCGCGAGTTGGCTTCGATGTTGAGGCGGATGGGTTCGCCGGGACCAGACAGAAATGTGGTGAGAATCTCGATCGTCCAACCGCTGACGAACCACCCGATGGCGGCGCCGGACGCACACAGCAGGAGCGTTTCGGCAAAGTAACCGCGCAGCAGGCGTCCACGCGAAGCGCCTAGTGACAGACGAAGCGCGGATTCGGAGTTGCGCGCGGTCATGCGAGCAAAGAGAAGGTTGGCAAGGTTGGCGCAGGCGAGCAGGAGAATGAGGCCGGTCGCGCCGAGCAGAACCTTAAGCGGCTGTGAATACTGGCGGCGCAGATGGGAGATGCCGCCGCTGCCATCGGAGAGGAATACGTTGCGTCTCACGTCACGCCCGTTGGTGTGGACGCGCGGCCAAGTGGTCTTCACGGCGGCGTTGGCTTGTTCCAAGGAAACGCCGGGCGCGAGACGGGCCAGGATGTGAAGCCATTGCCAACCGTAGCTTTTGCGCCAATCCTCGTCTTCTCTATGATTGAGCGCGCCGTAGGTGGTGGCGAGAACGTAGAGATCGGTAGGCGCACCGACAAAAGGGCCTTCGAAATCGGGTGCGGCGATGCCGATAATCGTGAACGGCACACGGTTGAGCTCGATCCGCCGTCCAATCGCGCTGAGATTGGAACCGAAACGGCGCTGCCAAAGATCGTGGCTGATGACGGCAACGGCGTTGTCCGAGCCGGGTGTTTCGTCGGTGGGCGAGAGGACACGTCCGCGGAAGGCGGGAACGCCGAGGACCTCGAAGAAGTTGCCGCTCGCGGTGGCGGCGATGAGAGATTCGGAGCTGTTGTCGACGACAGCGCGCACCTGCTGGCGCGTGACGGCGAGGACATCAGTGAAAACGGCGCCTGGTTGTGAACCGGTCAGTTGCGACTGGAGGGAGAGGTAGCTGGGGTAGGCGAAGCTGGGCTCATCGAGGCGCACGAGGCGCGACGGTTCGCGCACGGGGAGGTCCTGCAGGAGCAGCGCGTCGATCATCTGGAAGATGGCCGTGTTGGCGCCGATGGCGAGTCCCAACATGACCAGCGTGACGGCCGTGAAGCCGGTGCTGCGCGAGAGCGAGCGGACGGCGTAGCGAAGGTCCTGCAGAAGTCCCATTTTCTACCCCTGTGACGTAGGTACGTATTCGCGGATTCGTTGATCCTTTTCGATGGAGCCATCACGGATGGTGATGACACGGTGGCCGTAGGCGGCGTTCACTTCGGAATGAGTGACCTGGATGATCGTGGTGCCTTGCTCGTTGAGCTTGGCAAAGAGTTCCATGATCTCCTTGGCCTGGCCGGAGTGGAGATTTCCCGTGGGCTCGTCGGCAAGAATGATCTCCGGATGCGCTGCGACGGCGCGAGCGACGCCCACCAACTGCTGCTGGCCGCCGGAGAGTTGTGGAGGGTACAGTCCTTTTTTGGCGACAATTTGAAACCTGTCGAGAATCTCGGCGACGCGGCCCGAACGGGCGCTCGAACTCATGTTGCGGTAAGAGAGGGGGAGGTCGATGTTTTCATAAACGGTGAGGTCGTCGAGCAGATGGTAGCTCTGGAAAACGAAGCCGATGTAACGGCGGTTGAGCTCGATGCGCTGGTTGGGTTTGAGGCGGTGAACCTCGTGACCGGCAAGCGTGTACTCGCCGCGCCAGTCATGGTCGAGCATGCCGAGGATACTCAGCAGCGACGACTTCCCCGCACCGGAGGGTCCCATTATGGTGACGAACTCGCCGGCACGGATGTCGAGCGTGATGCCGCGCAGGATAAAGAAGCGGTTAACGCCCGCGGAAACGGATTTTTCGATGTTGTAGAGGTGAATCATGGAGTTACTCGGATCGTAGTACGTCCACGGGGCTAATGGAAAGTGCCCGTGCTGCGGGCCGCCAACAGGCCACGAGCGT
>Ga0075430_100006156_pt1 | contig 10108 bp, 6 predicted proteins | sample RhiMetdeltSRZDD4_FD_75294 | JGI IMG/M metagenome (GOLD analysis project Ga0075430, IMG submission 75294) | Populus rhizosphere microbial communities from Tennessee, USA - Rhizosphere MetaG P. deltoides SRZDD4 | ecosystem: Host-associated > Plants > Roots > Rhizosphere > Soil | place: USA...
GACCACTCCAGCCGCTCGAGGAGTGCGTCGAGCGAAAGTTCGCCCACTCGCTCAGGTTCGTCTTGCCGAGAAGCACCGCGCCTGCTTCGCGTAAGCGCTCGATGATGAACGCGTCACGCGGCGCGATCGACTCCGCGAGCGCGAGCGAGCCCGCGCTCGTCCGCATCCGATCCGCGGTGTCGATGTTGTCCTTTACGAGTACGGGAATGCCATGCAGCGGACCGCGCACACGTCCCGCGCGGCGCTCGGCGTCGCGCTCCTCGGCGATGCGAACGGCGTCGGGATTCCGCTCGATGACCGAGTTGATCGACGGGCCGGCGCGATCGATGGCGTCGATGCGTCCGAGATAGAGCTCGGTGATCGCGCGCGAGGTGAACCGACCTGACCGCATCGCGTCCTGCAGCGCGGCGATCGTCATCTCCTCGAGCTCGAACGCGGACTGCCGCGCCACCGGCGCATGCCGGACGCCTCGCTCGAAAGCACCGAGCGTGTTGCGTCCGCCGTGCAGTGCGGTGGCGGCCGCGGCCAGCGCGCCGGTCTTGAGAAAGTCACGCCGCGCGACGTCCCTTTGCCGCGGCGATTGGTCGGAGTCGGAGAGCTGGCTCATGCCGTAGGGTTCGTGGAGCGGTTCAAGGGGTCAGGTTTCTTGAACCGGCTCTCTTCAAGAAACCTGACCCCTTGAAGGCACCGGTTCAAGAAACCTGACCCCTTGAACGGAGCGCTGCCTCGAGGCGATCCACGAGCTCCGCCTGCGCCGGGTTCATTTTCTCCCTGGCGGTCAGCGCGTCGAACCACGCGCAGCGGTCGACTTCGGGGAACTCGATGAACCGTCCGGAGCCCCTCGGCCATTCCGTTCGCATCCTGTTGCTCACGATGGCCGCGGGGTCGGCCTCGCCTTCCCACGCCCAGGCATGGATCGTCTTGCCGGCTTTCTGGCGAACGCTGCCGAGCGGGAGGAATGGACCGAGGGCGGGGACGCTCGTCTCTTCCTCGAACTCCCGGCGCGCCGCGTCCAGCAGATCCTCGCCTTCTTCGACGACTCCTTTCGGAATCGTCCACGCGCCGGCGTCGCGGTCCCGCCAGAACGGTCCACCCGGATGAGCGAGAAACACCTCCAGCTTCCCGGACGAGCGCCGGTAGAGCAGGAGTCCGGCGCTGATGTTCGGTCTCGGTGGTCGGGAAGTGCGGGCCATATCGCGAGTGGCACGGATAGTTCCGGGCTCCCCCTGCGCCGAGCGGAACCCTTGCGACCTGCAGCAACGAGCGGGAAGATAGCCAACGACCACCATCAACGGGCCAGCCGTCATGCGGTACAATCTTCTCGGTGCGACCCTCCTCGCCATCCCTGCCGTCACAGCGACGACGTCGGTCGCTCGAGCGCAGGAACCGATCGACCAGGCGATGATCGCCCGCATCCGGGCCGAAGGCGAGCAGCGGTCGCAGGTGCTCGAGACCTATCGCATCCTGACCGACGAGATCGGGCCCCGCGTGACCGCGACGCCAGGCTTCAAGCGTGCGGTGGACTGGACGCGATCGAAGCTCACCGAGTGGGGGATGAGCAACGTCACGGTCGAAGCGTTCCCGTTCGGGCGCGGGTGGACGCTCGAGAAGCTCACCCTCGAGATGACGGAGCCACGGTATTTCCCTCTCATCGGTTACCCCGAGGCCTGGACACCTTCGACGCGCGGCGTGCTGACATCGAAGCCGATCTACATCGGCGACAAGACCGCGGACCAGATCCGGGCGATGGGCGCGACGCTCGACGGCGCCATCGTGCTGCCACAGCCGCCGCAGGAGACACTCATCACGGCGGATCGACCGCAGCCGGGCGATAGCGAGCAGCGCGTCCGCATCGGTGCGCCGCCGACCCTTCGAAGCGAGCCGACGGTACCGATTCGCGAGTTGATGCCGCTGCTGCAGCAGATGGGCGTGGGACTCGTGCTGCGACCGAACCAGGGGCAGCACGGCACCATCTTCGTCCTCGGTAACCGCAACACGCGGGATGACGCCGTGCCGTCGGTCGTGCTCGCGGCGGAGCATTACAACATGATCGCGCGACTCGTGCGACACGGAACGCCGGTCACGGTGCGCGCCGAAGTGCGCGGTCGGTACCACGCCGCAGACACGAGCGGCTACAACGTCATTGCCGAGATCCCGGGAACCGATCCTGCACTCAAGGACGAAGTCGTGTTCCTTGGCGCGCATCTCGATTCGTGGCACTCGGCGACGGGTGCGACCGACAACGCCGACGCGGTGTCGGCGACAATGGAGGCGATGCGGCTGTTGAAGGCGGTCGGCGCGCGACCGAGGCGGACGATCCGCCTCGCGCTCTGGGGCGGCGAGGAGCAGGGGCTCCTCGGCTCGCGAGCCTATGTGGCGAAGCATCTGAGTGGCGACGCGAACGCGGCGGCCCGCGACAGGATTGCCGTCTACCTCAACGACGACCCTGGACTCGGCGCGACGTACGGGATCTACGCCGAAGAGAACGCCGCCGCGAAAACGATATTCGACACGTGGCTCGGCGCGTTAGGCGACATGGGCGTGAAACGAAATCCCGTCGACAAGATCGGCAACACCGATCACCTCGCGTTCACAGCCGTCGGCATTCCCGGATTCACGACGCTCAAGGACTATCGCGACTACGACGTGCGGACGCACCACACGAATGCGGATTTCTACGAGCGCGTGAGCGAGAAGGATCTGAAACAGTCGGCAATCGTGTTCGCGGTGTTTGCCTGGCATGCCGCGATGCGGAACGAGAAGATTCCGCGACCGGTGACCCAATAGCGCATGCTCGCTCGATATCTCCGCCTGACACTGCCGGTGGCGGTGATGTCGTGCGGCGACGGTGATCCGTCGTCGCCTGGTGGGCCCGTGCTCGTCAACCGTCCGCCGATCCTGTTCACGTCGGCGCGAGGCGGCAACGTGGACGTCTACGTCATGGACGCCGACGGCTCCGGCGTGCGACGGGTAACGACGGACGCGCGGGTGGACCAGCACGGCGACTGGGCGCCGGGCGGGTTCAATTTCGCGTTCATGTCGAACCGGGACGGCGACTACGAGGTATTCACGATGTTCATCGACGGGCGTGGCATTCGCCAGCTCACGTCGAACGCGTCGTCCGACGGCTTCCCGCGATGGTCACCCGACGGCACCCGGATCCTGTTCACGTCGAATCGCAATGGGCCGTTCGACCTGTTCCTCATGTCGGCTGACGGAACCGGCGTCGTGCGCCTGACGCGCGACTCGGGCGATAACGTCGGCGGCACCTGGTCGCCCGATGGGTCGCGCATCGCGTTCGTCTCGACGCGAGGCGGGCTCGAAGACATCTACGTCATGCGGGCCGACGGGTCGGACGCGGTTCGGATCACCAACAACGCGATCATCGAGGGCAGTCGCATCGCGTGGTCGCCCGATGGCACGAAGATCGTGTTCGACGGCCAGCGCGACCGCAACGTCGACATCTACGTCGTCGATGCCGATGGGCGAAACGAGCGCCGGCTCACCGATGGCCTCGCGCAGGATCGCCTGCCGTCGTGGACGCCCGACGGTCGCATCGCGTTCACGAGCGACCGCGACGGCGACGACGAGGTGTACGTCATGAGCGCGGACGGGACGAACAGCGTCCGTCTCACCACCAGCGCGGCACTGGACGTCCTCGACTCGTGGCACCGGTGAGGATTACGGCGCCATCGCAGCGAGCAGGTAAGTCAGCATCCCGGTGCCGTCCATGATCGGCTCGTTCGTCGAGTAGTCGCCGACATCGTCGTGATAGACGATGAATCCGGTGTTGAACGCGGCGTACTCGTCGGCTTGACGGAGATGGACGCCGCGCAGATTCGAGAAGATGGAGCGGTACACGGGCCCGTCGACCATGCCGCCGAGCTGCGTTTCGATGCCGATCTGCATGGCCATGACGGAGTGGGGATCCTTCGGCCACACTCCTGACCACGGGAGTCCGATGATCATCGATACTCCCCACGGGTTCGCGCCGAAAAGCCAGTCCAGCGCTGCCGCCTCGTATTCGCGGAAGCGGTTGTCGCCGGTCATGCGGCGATAGAGCAGGGCCTGCGTGGCGAACGCCGACATCAGGTTGTTCGAGCACCAGATGAACGGGATGCCGACGCGGAAGCCGTTGTTCGCCCGCGCGACGACGCGCTCGAGTCCCTGACGGTAGTGCGTCACCATCTGCCGCTTCGCCGCTGCGTCTCCCACGCGCCACACCGCGTCGTGACCGTGGTTGATCCACGGGTACCACTCGTAGTGCCGCGCGGTGTCGGCCCCCATCCACGGCGTCACGGGCTCCTTCGCCGCGTACTGAACGGCGTCCTGGAGGTAGCGTCGTTCGCCGGTGAGTCCGTACAGCTCCGCGGCGCCGAGCTCCATGTCGTCCGCCCAGCTCTCTTCCTCGTAGAAGTAGGGTGCTCGGCCTGGCGCGGTCTGGCACGGACCGGGATACCTGACGCCTAACGCGTACGCCGCGACGGCGCGCGCGCGGAGCCGGCGCGCGAGCTCCGCGTCGGTGGGCGCGTACAGCTTCGACGCGAGCGCGAACACGGCCGCGTACTTGCCCGCGGTGGAGGCGTAGCCGCTCGAGCGGTTCTTGCCGTTGAAAAGCCCCTGAGGCTTGCCCGTGCACGGGTAGACGGGGCGTTCCTTGCCCCTGCCCCACCCGTAGTCCGACGAGTCGGTGTTCGGCAGGTCGAGAAACGCGTGGTCCCGATCGTCGGCGAGCTGATTGAACATCGTCGAGTCGTCGGGGAACATGCGCAGCAGCCACTCGATGCCGTGACGCGCTTCGTCGAGTGCGTCACCGATCCCGTTGCTGCCGGGTGACCCGTCAGCGCGGAACTTGTCGGCGAACGCCGGTCGATAGTCGCGATGCGCTTTCAGCATCACGTAGGTCGCGGTTGCCGACGTCGTCACGTACTGGAGGTAGTCGGCGGCATCCGCCCAGCCGCCGCTCACGTTGATGAACTCACCGGTGCGCGTCGGATGGTTGACGATGAGCGCGTCGAGCTTGTGGACGGAGTCTTTCAGCGTCGGGTTCCACCCGGAGCGTTGCTGCCGCATGTAATAGAGCAGCGTGTCAGCGGCGCCGGCGTATGCTCGCGCGTCCACGCGTACGACCGGCGATCGCGCTCCGGCGGCGACGACGCGGTAGCGACCGGGGCGGCGAAGCGCGGAGAAGTCGAACCGGTAGGTCTGCGCGCATGGCCCGAACGACCCGGCAGCGCGGGCAGTGCGGGGCCTCAGCACCTGACGTCCGGTCGTGTCCTCGACGGTGAACGAAACCGGCGCGGGGGCGCTCGTGGCCGGTCGAGCGTCGGCCACGACGCACATCACGGCCGTCTTCGGGCCGTTAGGCAGGTAGCCCAGCTGGTTGACGCGAATGACCGACGGCGGCGAGCCGGCCGGCGCGATCGCCGACGCCTGGACGGCGAGTGCGGTCGCAGCGCTGAACAGGAGTGGAAACATGACCTAACCTCGCCGCGCGCCCGAAGGCTGTCGAGGTGATGTGTCAACCTGATCTTCCACGTCCGGACCGAGAGCCCTCAATCGGGACGCCGAAGATCCTTCGCCTTCCGGCTCAGGATGACAACGAAGCCTGATGGCTCGGGATGTCCACTGCGCTGGCGATGTGGGGCGTCAGCGCGGTAGGATTGCCCCTCATTCGTTTCCGGACCGGAGATCCGTCCCGTGATCACTCGACGTCTTCGCTCGTTGTTCGCCGCGCTGCTCGCGACGAGCCTGTCCACAGCAGAATCCGCGGCACAGGCCGGCGCCACCCGGCAACCGGGCACACAGGGTACGCCGTTCGACGTGCTCATCACCGGCGGCCGGATCCTCGACGGCACCGGCAATCCGTGGTTTTATGGCGATGTCGGCATCCGCGACGGACGCGTCGTCAGCGTCGGCGACCTGCAGGGCGCCCGGGCCACGCGAACGATCGACGCCCGCGGGAAGATCGTCGCGCCGGGCTTCATCGACATCCATTCCCACGCGGACGACGGCGCAGGCCCGCGCGGCGGTTTTCGCGATCCCGACGCGCGGCGGCGCTCCGCGCCAAACCTCGTCGCGCAGGGCGTCACGACCGTCGTCGTGAATCACGACGGCCGCTCGCCGCTCCCCATTCGCGATCAGCGCTCGTTCCTCGAGAAGAACGGCATCGGGCCTAACGCGATGCTCATGGTGGGCCACGGCACCGTCAGGCGCGAGGTCATGGGGGCGAACTTCCAGCGTGCGGCGACGCCGGACGAGGTCAAGCGCATGCGCGCCATCGTCCGGCAAGCCATGCAGGAAGGCGCGGTCGGCCTGTCCGCTGGCCTCGAGTACACGCCCGGGCGCTGGAGCACGACCGACGAAGTCGTGGCGCTGGCCGAAGAGGTCGCGCCGTTCCGCGGCGTCTACATCTCGCACGAGCGCAGCGAAGGACGCGACCCGATGTGGTACTGGCCGAGTCAGGATCCGCCGGGCCCGCCGACGCTGCTCGATGCCGTGAGCGAGACGATCGAGATCGGCGAGCGAGCCGGGATCACCGTCGTCGCCTCGCACATCAAGGCCAAGGGCGCGAGCTACTGGGGCTCGAGCCACGCGGCGATCCAGCTCATCGAGCGCGCGCGGGCGCGGGGCGTGGACGTGTGGGCCGACCAGTACACGTACAACACGAGCGGCACGGACGGGAACACGGTTCTCATCCCCGACTGGGTCTTCGCGGCTGCGCGCGGTGGTGCGTCCGCGGCAGGCAACACGCGACCCGACTATCGTGCTGCATTGCGAGCAGTGCTCGCCGATTCGACGAAGGCCGCCGCACTTCGGCGCGACATCGCGCACGAGATCACTCGCCGCGGTGGTCCCGGCAACGTCGTCGTGTTCGACTACCCGGATACGACAGTGGTTGGCAAGTCGATCGCTGACGTCGCGGCGAAGAAGAAGCTCACCCCGGTCGAGACCGCGATCGCGCTGCAGCTCGAGGGGCGTGCCGATCGGGCCGGGGGTGGCCGCATGCGCGGGTTTTCCATGAGCGAGAGCGACATGGAGGCGTTCGCGGCGCTACCCTGGGTCGCGACGGCGTCCGACGCGGGGATCGCGCTGCCGGAAGACGGGCCGGCGACACACGCCCGCTTCTACGGCACGTTCCCGCGAAAGATCCGTCGCTACGCGATCGAGCGCGGCGTGCTCTCGGTGGAGAACGCGGTGCGATCGATGACGAGTCTGCCCGCGCAGATCATGCGACTCAGGGACCGCGGGCTTCTCCGGGAGGGGTTCGCGGCGGACGTCGTCGTGTTCGACCTCGATCGCATTCGCGACACGGCGACGTTCTTCCAGCCGCACCAGTACGCCGAGGGAATCGATTACGTCCTCGTGAACGGTGTCCCGGTGGTCGACGCGGGCCGCCTGACGGGCCGGCTGGCTGGCCGCGTCCTCGCCCCGCCGCGGACGCTCCCCGTCCCCTGACGGTCCATCAGCGTTGGGCGACGGCCTGCGCGCGAAATGCTCTCCTTTCGTCACGCGCATGCTTGACAGGCGATAGGTAGACGATCTAACTATGATGTGCAGACTGTCTACCTATAGCCCTCCGCGCCAAGCGAGGTGCGTGTGCCGAGCGTCCCGATGTCTCCAAGGAGCGAGCTGCTGCGCGGCACGCTCGAGATGCTCATCCTGCAGACCCTCACGACGCAGCCGCTCCACGGCTACGCGATAGCCCAGCAGATCCAGCGGCTGTCGAACGACGCGCTGAACATCGAGCAGGGGTCGCTCTACCCGGCGCTCGAGCGGCTGCTGCAGCAGGGGTGGGTGACGGCGAAGTGGGGAGAGTCGCCGACAGGACGTCGCGCGCGGTACTACACCATCACCGCTTCGGGGCGTCAGCGGCTTGGCGAGCACATCGAGGAGTTCGACTCCGCGCTGCTCGCGATCAACCGCGTCCTGCGCCGCGCCTAGGAGGACGCATGTCACGCCTCGACGCCCTGCGTCACCGATTGCACGTCCTGCTCAACCCGCGTGTCTACGAGCGCGAGGTGGCGGAAGAGCTCGAGTTCCACCTGGATCTCGAGGCGATGCAGCAGTCGCACGCCGCGCACGGCGCGATGTCGGCCGCGGACGCGAAGTTTGCCGCGCGACGACAGCTCGGCAACGTCACGTACTATCGCGAGGAGACGCGCCGGACCGCGGGGCTCGCCCTCCTCGATGACCTTCGCAACGATGTGCGCTACGCGCTCCGCTCGTTCCGGCGCACGCCGACGTTCACCGCCGTCGCGGTGTTGACGCTCGCGATCGGCATCGGCGCGAACACGGCGATCTTCAGTGCCGTGCACGCGCTCCTGCTTCGCCCGTTGCCGTTCGCAGAACCGGAGCGACTGATGAGCGTGGCGCTCACGGATCCGAGCCGTCCGTCGGCGCCGGGCCGCAACGAGCTGCCGTGGTCCTATCCCAAGTTCGAGGTACTGCGAACCACCCAGCGTGTGTACTCGCACGTCTCGTTGTGGTTCGACGGCGCTTTCACGGTGCGCCACCAGTCGGAGTCGTATCGGGCGTGGGCGGAGGCAGTGGACGCCAGCTACCTCCCGGCGCTCGGCGTTCGACCGGCGCTGGGGCGCAACTTCACGGCCGACGAGGCGCGTCCCGATGGGCCGCGCGTGGTCATGCTGAGCGACAACGTGTGGCGTCTGGCGTTCGATGCGGATTCCGGCGTGATCGGCCGCACGTTCGACGTGGAGAGCTCGCCGTACACCGTCGTGGGCGTGCTCCCGAGGGGATTTCGTGGTCTGTCGGGCAGGGCACTGTTCTGGATGCCGGCGCTGACGCTGCCGGCGACGTGGCCGGTGAAGTGGGCCACGGAGCCGTGGAGTCACAACTTCCGCGCGGTCGGCCGGCTGGCGCCTGGCGTATCGCCGGAGCATGCCGCTGCGGTCGTTAGGCAGATCGGAACCACCATCGACGTGACGTTCCCGGACCCGCGCAACTCGACCGAGCGGTGGAGCGCGGTGGCGCGCGAGCTCGATCAGCTGCGCGTCGACGGGCGTGTCCGGCGAACGCTGTTCATCCTGTTCGGCGCGGTTGGGCTCGTCCTGATGATCGCGTGCGCGAACGTCGCGAACCTGTTTCTCGTGCGGGCATCGGCTCGTCGGCGTGAGATCGCAGTCCGGCTCGCGATTGGTGCGGGACGGGTGCGGCTCGTCCGCCAGCTCGTCGTCGAGAGCGTCGTGCTCTCGTTCCTCGGCGGCCTTGCCAGCGTCGTGTTCGCGTGGTGGGGCGCGAAGATGCTCGCCTCGCTCGAGCTCGCGGAACTGCTTCGTCTACAGAACGTCGGTGGCCTCGGCGCGGTGAACTCGAATACGATCGCGCTCGACCTCAACGCGTTCATGTTCACCGCCGTCGTGGCGATGGGGACCGGGGTCGTGTTCGGGCTCGTCCCCGCGCTGCAGGCAACGCGGTTCTCGGTCACGGACGCGCTCAAGGACGACATCCCGTTCTTCGGCGGTCGGCGGGGTCGGCTCACGAGCCGCAACGCGCTCGTCGTGGCAGAGATCGCATTGGCGGTCGTTCTGCTCGCCGGGTCGGGGCTCATGATGCGAAGCCTCGCGCATCTCCTGGAGGTTCGGCCCGGCTTCGACGAGACGAACGTATTGACGATGCGCGTGAATCGATCGCCCGCATGGTCGCGCGACTCGATCGAACGGTTCTACGACGTGGCGATGACGCGGCTCGCCGCGCTGCCCGGCGTAACGGAGGTTGCCATCGGTGATTGTCCTCCGCTCGATCCCGGCTGCTTCGGGCAAACGGCGATCGCGCTGCACGACCGCCCGCCCGCACCCGAGCACGAGCGACTCGACGTCGGCGTGCACTGGATCACTCCGGGTTGGCCGAAGGTCATGCGCGTGCCACTCGTGCGTGGCCGCCTGCTGACCGCGACGGATCGACGTGACTCGCCGACGGTCGTGCTGGTGAACGAGGCCGCCGCTCGCGCGTTCTGGCCGGGCAAGGATCCCATCGGGCAGCGCGTTGGACTGCAGGTCGATCACATCGCGCACGACACGGCGACGGTCGTCGGCGTGGTCGGCGACGTTCGCTACGGGCGGCTCGAGCTGGAGGCGCCGCCGGACGT
>Ga0075430_100006159_pt1 | contig 10107 bp, 7 predicted proteins | sample RhiMetdeltSRZDD4_FD_75294 | JGI IMG/M metagenome (GOLD analysis project Ga0075430, IMG submission 75294) | Populus rhizosphere microbial communities from Tennessee, USA - Rhizosphere MetaG P. deltoides SRZDD4 | ecosystem: Host-associated > Plants > Roots > Rhizosphere > Soil | place: USA...
CGGATGGCGCTCTCGCGGGTCGCGCCTCCGTATTGATTCTGACTGACGACGGTGATGCCGGGGTGCTGCTTGATCGCGTCGAGAAAGCCCGCTTCGCGTTGGTCGGTGCTGGCGGAGCCGACGGCGTAGCGGAGCAGGACGACCCGCCCCTTGCCGCCGAGGGATTCGGCCAGCCGCTCGCCCGCCATCTGGCCGCCCTTGAAGTTGTCGGTGGCGACGAAGCTGACGTAGTCCTCGGTCTTCAGGCCCGAGTCGATGATGACGACCGGCGTGCCGGAGCGGACGGCGCTGGAGACGGGGGCGACGAGGGCCGTCTCGTCGAGCGGGGCGAGCACGATGCCGGAGACACGGCGGGTGATGAAGTTCTCGACGGTGTTGATCTGGCTGGCGCGGTCGTCCTCCTTCAGGGGGCCCTGCCAGATGATCTCGGCGTTGAACTCCTGGCCGGCCTTGGCGGCGCCGGCGTGGACGGACTTCCAGAACTCGTGGGTGGTCCCCTTCGGGATGACGGCGACAACGGGCCGGCCGCCGGCCGGGCCGGCCGGGCCGGAGTCAGTGTCACATCCGAGCAGACCGGAAACGAGCGCGGCGGCCGCGCACCAGAGCCAAAGCCGGGAAGGTTGGCGGGTCATCGATCACCTCTCGTGGGATGATGGGTTGGTGTAGCAGAGGCGCAGGGCGAATGCAATTTGAGTGCAATTCACGGGCGGGACGCCGTGCTACAGGGGGAGCTTTCGGCCCGTCAACTTCTCGTATGCCTCCAGGTAGCGCTGCCGCGTCCCCTCCACGACGTCGGGCGGCAGGGGCGGCGCAGGGGGCGTCTTGTCCCAGTCGAGCCCCTCCAGGTAGTTGCGGACGAACTGCTTGTCAAAGCTCGGCTGGTCGCGGCCCGGCTGGTACTCATCGGCCGGCCAGAAGCGGCTGCTGTCGGGGGTGAGCACTTCGTCCACGAGGATGAGCCGGCCGTCGGGGAGCTGGCCGAATTCGAACTTCGTGTCGGCGATAATGACCCCTCGCGACTCGGCGTAGGCGGCCGCGCCGCGGTAAATCTCCAGCGTGCGCGACCGCAGCGACTCGGCGACGTTCGCCCCCACGCGCCGGGCGGCCTCGGCGAAGTCGATGTTCACGTCGTGGCCGGACTCCTCCTTCGTGGCCGGCGTGAAGATCGGCTCCGGGAGCCTGTCACACTGCCGCAGCCCCGGCGGCAGCCGCACGCCACACACCGTCCCCGTCTGCCGGTACTCCTTCCAGCCGGAGCCGGCGAGGTACCCGCGGGCGACGCACTCGATGGGAATTACCCGCGCCTTGCGCACCAGCATCGATCGGCCGCGGAGTTGCGGCTCGAAGCGGCGCAGCTCGGTGGGGTAGTGGGACACGTCGCTCTCGAGTAAGTGGTTCTCGAAGCGGCCTGCGAGCTTGTCGAACCAGAAGAGGCTCAGCGCGGTGAGGATCCTGCCCTTGTCGGGGATGCCGTTGGGCATCACGCAGTCGAACGCGCTGATGCGGTCCGTGGCGACGATGAGCAGGCGCTCGCCCAGGTCGTAGACGTCGCGCACCTTGCCCCGGCGCGCGGGGAAGGGCAGGTCACTTTGGAGCAGCGCCTGGGACATTCGCGCGTCGAAAGGTATTTCGCCGGGCGGCAAAAGGAAAGAATCACCGCCGGCGGCGACGCGACGAAGGCCGGTGTGTTCCGGCCGGCCGGTGTGCTTCGCGGGGTACGTCTGCTACTATGGCCCGGCCTCAAGACCAGGCACCGGGGCGCGCCGGCTGATCCGCGCGGGATGGTATGACCACGACGCTGACCAGCACCGGCTCCCCGCCGCGCAACGGCTACCGCGGGGGCGTCAAGTTCGAGATCTACCGCGGCGGCGCGCGCGTGACGGCGTTCGAGCCGGCGGGGGCGCTGGCGATGGGGCCGGAGAGCGTGCCGGTGACGGGGGAGGTGTCGTTCCGCGACGGGCTGCTCCTCGTCAACCGCAAGGACGACCAGCCGGTCGGCGTGGCGCTGCTGTGGGAGGTCAGCGGCAACGACACGCTGCACCTGGAAACGACCCGCCTGGTGCCGCGCGAGAAGCCTTACGTGCTGAACGTCGAGCTGGCCCGCTTCCGCCTGATGAAGATCATGCAGAAGCAGGAGGACTGGAACCTCTTCGACTTCGGCAAGGGTTCGGAAAAGTTCAGCCAGCGGTTCGCCGAGGCGCAGGAACTGTTCAGCGACGCGCTCGGGAAGCTCGACAAGCCGGCGGAGGCGGCGGCGCTGGCGGACCGGTCGCTGGCGCTGTCGGTCGACCTGTCGGAGCAGCTCGCCACCTACCACGCCGAGCTGCTCATCAACCGCCGGCGGCAGGCCGGCGCGTTCGTCAAGCACATCTTCGGGTGCCGGGTCAACTCCACGGTCCAGAACGAGCGGTACCGCGAGACGCTCGCCGCCAACTTCGACTACGCCATCGTCCCGATGGGCTGGAAGCAACTCCAGCCGCAGGAGAACACCTGGAACACCGACCCCGTGGACGACTGGATCGAGTCGCTGAGCCGCAAGCGCCTCCCGGCCATCGCCGGCCCGCTGATCCAGCTCGGGGCCGACCAGGTGCCCGACTGGATGGTCATCTGGGAGCACGACTTCGACATGCTGCGGGAGCTGGCGCACGAGTACGTCCAGCGCGTCGTCACCCGCTACCGCCGGGGCGTGGCCGTCTGGAACATCTGCTCGGGCGTGCCGACGAACGGCGCGTTCACGCTCAGCTTCGAGCAGGTGATCGAGCTGACGCGGCTGCTGGTGTCGCAGGTGAAGTCGATCCTGCCCAACGCCCGCTCGATCGTGACGGTCACCCAGCCGTTCGGCGACTACAACGCGCGCGGCCGCGGCAGCGTCCCGCCGCTGCAATACGCCGAGTTCGTCACCCAGGCGGGGGTCAACTTCGACGCGTTCGGGCTGGAGGTGGAGATGGGCGTGCCGAGGCCGGGTAGCTTCGTGCGCGACCTGTTCCAGTTCAGTTGCATGCTCGACCGCTACGGCGCGCTGGGCCGTCCGATCTTCCTCACCGCCGTGGGCTCGCCCGGCCGCTGGCTCCCGGACCCCAGCGACGAATCGGAGGGGCGGCTGGACCCGTCGTCGGCGGGTCAGTGGCGGCGGCAGTGGGACCCGGACCTCCAGGCCGAGTGGATGGAGGCGGTGTACCACGTCGCGCTGAGCAAGCCGTTTGTGGAGAGCATCGCGTGGGGGAACCTGGCCGACCTGCACCAGACGCTCCCCGGTGGGGGCCTCCTGGACGACATGCTCCGCCCCAAGCCGGCGTTCCTCAAGCTCCAGCAGATGCGCGAGAAGTTCAAGCAGTTCTCACGGAAGTAGCAGGCACATCGGAGTGGTGACACCGACGTGGATGGACCGGAGCCCACACCGCCGCTCACCTGGAGCGCCCCGCAGCGGCGCGTCCTGCTCGTCCTCCTGAGCCTGTTGTGCGTCGGCCTCGGCGTCCGCTACGCCTGCAACCCCGTCTACGTCAGCGACCCGCAGCCCGAGCGCCCGCCGCGGTATCACGACCTGGCGGACAAGGTGGACCCCAACACCGCCGAGTGGCAGACGCTCGCCGTGTTGCCGGCGATTGGGGAGAAGCGGGCGAAGGAGATCGTGGCGTACCGCGAGCGGAAGCGCGCGGCAGATCCGAACGCGGTCGTGTTCGACGCGCCCGGCGACCTCCTGTACGTCCGCGGCATCGGCCCGTCGCTCGTGGAGGCGATGAAGCCGTACCTGATCTTTCCGTCGACCATGCCGGCCACGACCACTTCACCCCCTACCCGGCAGAACGGCTGACCGGCGTCTATAATCTGGGTTCAGTTCGGAACCTGTTCGGAGGTGTGGCCGATGGAGCGGTTCGAAGTCGTCAGCCCGTTCAAGCCGGAAGGGGACCAGCCGCAGGCGATCGACAAGCTCGCCGCCGGCGTGGTGCGCGAGGGGAAGAAGTACCAGACGCTGATGGGCGTCACCGGCTCGGGCAAGACGTTCACGATGGCCCACGCCGTCGCGCGGGTGAACAAGCCGACGCTCGTCATCAGCCACAACAAGACGCTGGCGGCGCAGCTTTACGAGGAGTTCAAGGAGCTGTTCCCGAGGAACGCGGTCGGCTACTTCGTCAGCTATTACGACTACTACCAGCCCGAGGCGTACATCCCGCAGAGGGACATCTACATCGAGAAGGACGCCAGCCGCAACGACGACCTGGACCGCCTTCGCCTGAGCGCCACGAGCAACCTGGTGAGCCGCAACGACGTGCTGATCGTGGCGTCGGTGAGCTGCATCTTCGGGCTCGGCTCGCCGGTGGACTACAAGCGGAGCGTGCTGCCGATCCGCACGGGCGGCGAGACCGACCGGGACGAGATGCTCCGTCGGCTGGTGGACCTCCAGTACGCCCGCAACGACATGGACTTCAAGCGCGGCACGTTCCGCGTGCGCGGGGACGTCGTGGAGCTGCACCCCTCGTACGAGGAGTTCGCCTACCGCATCGAGTTCTTCGGCGACGAGATCACGACCATCGACGCGATCAACCCGCTCACGGGCGAGCTGCTCAAGAGCGAGGAGCAGGTCTTCATCTACCCGGCGGTGCACTACGTGATGCCGGAGGAGAAGGTGGGCGGAGCCATTCAGTCCATCCGGGAGGAGCTGGACCTGCAGGTGATGAAGCTCCGGGGCGAGGGGAAGCTGCTGGAGGCGCAGCGGCTGCTGGCGCGCACGAAGTACGACCTGGAGATGATCGCCGAGGTCGGCTACTGCTCCGGCATCGAGAATTACAGCCGCCACCTCGACGGCCGCAAGCCGGGCGAGAAGCCGTACACGCTGATCGACTACTTCCCCAGGGACTACCTGCTGATCATCGACGAATCGCACGTCACGCTCCCGCAGCTCAAGGCGATGTACAACGGCGACCGGCAGCGCAAGGAGGTGCTGGTGGAGCACGGCTTCCGGCTGCCCAGCGCGCTGGACAACCGGCCGCTGAAGTACGAAGAGTTTGAAAAGATGTGGAATAGTGTGGTCTTCGTGTCGGCCACGCCCGGCCCCATCGAGCTGGAGAAGACGGGCGGCGAGGTGGTCGAGCAGGTCATCCGGCCGACGGGGCTGGTGGACCCGGACATCGAGGTCCACCCGGCGCAGGGGCAGGTCCCGCACCTGCTGTCGGCCATCCGCGAGCGTGTGGAGCGGGGCGAGCGCGTGCTCGTCACGGCGCTCACCAAGCGGCTGGCGGAGGACCTGTCGGCGTACATCCAGGAGGCCGGCATCCGCGGCCGCTACCTGCACAGCGAGATCCAGACGCTGGAGCGCGTCGAGATTCTCACCGACCTGCGCAAGGGCGACTTCGACGTGCTCGTCGGCATCAACCTGCTGCGCGAGGGGCTAGACCTGCCGGAGGTGTCGCTCGTCGCCATCCTCGACGCCGATAAGGCCGGCTTTTTGCGGAGCGAGACTTCACTCATCCAGACGATCGGCCGCGCGGCGCGCAACGTGAACGCCAAGGTCATCCTCTACGCCGACACCGTGACCCCCGCGATGCGGAAGGCGATGGACGAGACCAACCGCCGCCGGGCGATCCAGATCCAGTACAACCAGGAGCACGGCATCACCCCGCAGACGGTGAAGAAGGCGATCCGCGAGGGGCTGGAGGCGGAGGTGAAGGCGCGGCGGGTGGCGCAGGAGGCGATCCGCGTCAACGAGAGCCAGTACGACCAGGCGGAGATCGTCCGTCTCCTGGAGGACGAGATGCTGGAGGCGGCGAAGAACCTGGAGTTCGAGCGGGCCGCCCAGCTCCGCGACAAGATCAACGAGATGAAGGGCGCCCCCGTCATCAAGAGCGGCAACGCCTGGTCCCCCGAGGGGGAGGGCGACGGGACGCAGCAGAAGATCTGGCAGCCGAAGACGCCGGCGCGCCGGAAGCGCGCGGCCCGATGAGGATGCCACGACGGGGAATTGTTTGCCCGTGTTAAGGCTCGCTCGCAGGCCGGCTACACTCCGGCCATACGTTTCATTTGTTCGTTCTTCGCGGTCGTCGCATTTACCTTCGTTCGCGACGATGTTGCCGCCCAGTCCGTCAACTACCTCGCCCAGGAGCGGAGCGTCTTCGCTCTTCATCGCGAACGCATTGACGGAGAAAGGTATCAGGATCTCGAGCAGATCTCGGCCCCGGGCTTCGGCGATTTTGATGCCAGGGCCAGCGCGGTGGCAGTTCCGCCGCCGCCATTTACTGGCTCCGCGTCGGTCTCGCAGCGGTCAAGCCTCCGACCCGACGGGATCATCGCTTCCGGCTCGATGCACGGCTCGACAGGGGACGATGGGAGTTACGAATGGACCACGCTGGTGGCGGCGACGTTCGACCTTACCGGCGCGTCGGCGCGGTATGAACTGACGTACGCGATCGACGACATCGGCCCGCAGCCTTACTACCGACACAACGACTTCGTCCTCACGCGGATTTCGCCGGACGCGTCGCCGGTGTTTCAGTTCGCGGTCCCGCACGACCGGGACGGGCCGGTCACCAGCGGCTCCCTGTGGGGTGTCCTCGCCCCCGGCCGCTACGAATTCCGCTACCGCGACGAGAACCTCAATGACATCGGCCTGTTCGGCGACTACGAGTGGTCACTCCGGCTGACGCCCGTGCCGGAGCCGGCCGGAATCGGCACAGGGGCCGCCGTGGCCGCCGTATTTATCCTGCGGCGGCGCCCGGGTCGTTAGAGGGCACAACCCTCGCGGTACTCGCGGCGGCGGACGAGCGGGCCGCCCAGCTTCGGGACAAGATCAACGAGATGAAAGGCGCCCCCGTCATCAAGAGCGGTAACGCCTGGTCCCCTAGGGCGATGGTGACGGGACGCAGCAGAAAATCTGGGAGCCCAAAACGCCGGCGCGGCCCGCTGAGGACGTTGGGAACTTTTTGCCTTACAGAAGCTGTCCGGCCGTCCAGCCCGGTAGAACCGGACGATGCGAGCCATTGTCCCTTTATTCGTTTTTGCCGAGTTGGTTTTTCTCTGCAACGGCGTAGCCGCGCAGTCGATCGATTACGTCGCCCAGGAGCGGCGCGTCCGCGCGTTGCACCACGAGGTACTCGACGACGGCGACACGGAGGAGAAGATCTCGGCTACTGACGAGGTCGCGGCGGCCGACTTCGGCGACTTCGACGCCGTGGCACGCGCGCAGGCGGTGCCGGCGTTTCCGAAAGCGTACGCCGAGGTTTCACAGCGCTCCGCTTTCCGCGGCGACGGGATCACCGCCTCCGGCACGATCCACGGTCAGACCTGGACGCTGTGGGGCGGCTACGACTGGGAGTCGGTGGTCGGGGCGACCTTCGACGTCGCCGGCGGGCCGGTCCGCTACGAGCTGGGTTACGCGATCGAGCAGATGGACACCGGGGAGGGCCGGCGGTTCAACGACTTTACCCTCACCACCGTCTCGCCGGAGCCGCTTACGGCCTTCGACTTCGACGTCCCGGACCCGGCCGAGGGAGACGACACCGCGAGGGGCACCGTCTCCGGCGTCCTGTCTCCGGGCCGCTACGCGTTCGCCTACCGCGACGAGTCCCGCGGGAAAGACATCGGCGAGAACCTGGACTACGAGTGGGCGTTTCGGCTGACTCCCGTCCCGGAGCCGGGATCGACCGCGGGCATTGTGGTACTCGCTGCGCCGGTGCTCTTGCGCCGACGCCGCACGGGGCGCTAGAGTGTCCACCCCTCGCGGTACTCGCGCCGGACGAACCGGTTCGCCTCCGGCGCGTTCGTCACCTTCATTTCCTTCGCGTCCCACTCGATCTTCTTGCCGGCGCGGATGGCGACGTTGCCCAATAGCACCATCTCCGTCAGCGGGCCGGAGTAGGCGAAGTTGGCCAGCGAGGGCTCGCCGCCCTTGCAGGCGTTGACCCACTCCAGGTGGTGCCCCGGCGACTCCGGTAGGGTGCGCGGCGGGCGCTGGAAGTCCTTGAAGTCCGCCTCCGGCAGCAGGCGGTACGACGTCCGCCGGTCGCTCAGGAGACGGCCCTTTTCGCCGACGATGAGCACGCCGTTGTCCAGCCGCACCTTCCCGTCCGGCCCGGGGCCGACGAGCCCGTCGGTCAAGTCCCGCGGCGGCAACTTCCCGCCGTCGTACCACGTGAACTTCAGCGCCGGCCGGTCGCCCCTGGCGGCGAATGCGTAGCGGACGATGCTCCAGTTGGGCGCGGTCTCGTCGTTGTGCGGCGAGTCGTACTCCGCCTCGACGCTGGTGGGGCTGCCGAGGTCCAGCCCCCAGAAGATGGGGTCGATGATGTGGCAGCCCATGTCGCCCAGGGCGCCGGTGCCGAAGTCCCACCACCCGCGCCACACGAACGGGTGGTACGTGCGCTCGCCCTTGCGGCTGCCGACGTACGGCCGCTGCGGGGCAGGCCCCAGCCACAGGTCCCAGTTCATGGTCGGAGGCAGCTTGTCCTCGCCCTGCGGGCGGGGGACGCCCTGTGGCCAGATGGGCCGGTTGGTCCAAGCGTGCGCCTCGACCACATTCCCGACGACGCCCGCCCGCAGCGCGTCCACCACCGACCGCACGCCGCGCCCCGAGTGGCCGCTGTTGCCCATCTGCGTGGCGACCTTGTTGCGCGCCGCCGCCTCGGCCACCGCCCGGGCCTCGTAGACCGAGTGGGTCAGGGGCTTTTCGCAGTAGCAGTGCTTGCCGAAGTTCATCGCCATCACCGCCGCGAACGCGTGGTGGTGGTCCGGCGTGCTAACCACGACGGCGTCGATGTCCTTCTGGGTCTCCAGCATCTTCCGGTAGTCGGCGTGGCGCTGCGCCTTGGGGAACCTCGAAACGTGCTGGTTGACCATGTTCTCGTCGGCGTCGCAGAGGGCGACGACGTTGACGAGTTTGGCCGTTCCCTCCCGTTCGGCCCCGCCCTCCCGCTCGTTCCTGCCTTCCCGCTGGCCCCTGCCCTCCTCGGTGAGTGACCGCAAGTTGCTCGACCCCTGCCCGCCGACGCCGATGAACGCGAGGTTCACCTTCTCGTTTGCGGAGACGAGCCCCTTGACGATCCGGGGTGTCGCCAGCGGGGCGGCGAGGGCGGCGGCGCCGGCCGCGGCGGAATGCTTCAGAAAACGGCGGCGGGAGGTGTGGTGGGTCATCATGGGTTGCTTACTCTACCCGGCGGCTGATGTTTTAGGTCGGCCCGCCTTTCTCTGCGCCGGCCCGGCGGATACCATCCCCCGATTCCGCAGGGAGTAACGACACCGCCATGGCCGAGCAGCAAACCGACCCGTACAAGGAAAAGTACCGCCCGCAGGACGCGACGCTGGAGCAGGAAGTTGACGCGGCTCTGGGGGGGCTGTCGATGGAGTCGCTCTACGGCTTCGACAAGCCGCAGCCCGAGGCGGTCCAGACGCCGGCCGTCGGCACCGACGCTAACGCACCCGGCGGCGCCCCGGGCGGCCCGCCCGCCGCCACTCGCGTGCCCGGCCAGCGCAACCTCCGCCGCGGACGGGTGATGCACCTCACGAAGGACGACGCGTTCATCGACTTTGGCGGCAAGAGCCAGGGCATCGTCCCGCTCCAGCAGTTCGAGCAGGAGCCGAAGGTCGGCGACGAGATGGAGTTCGTCGTGGACCGCTACGACGAGCGCGAGGGGCTGCTCATCCTCCACCCCAAGGGCGCCGCCGCCGCCAACGTCTCCTGGGAAACGCTGGAGATCGGCCAGATCGTCGAGGGTAACGTCACCGGGATGAACAAGGGCGGCCTCGAGGTGGACATCAAGGGCATGCGCGGCTTCATGCCCGCCGGCCAGGTGGACCTGTACTTCCAGAAGGACATCTCCACGTTCATCGGCCAGAAGGTCAAGGCCGAGGTGACGCAGTTCGACCCGCGGGGAAAGAACCTCGTCCTCAGCCGCCGCAACATCCTGGAGCGGGAGAAGGAGGAGGCCCGCGTCAAGCTGCTGGCGGAGCTGGAGGAGGGGCAGACGCGGCGGGGCACCGTACGCAGCGTGACCGACTTCGGCGCGTTCGTGGACCTCGGCGGCGCCGACGGGCTGCTTCACGTCAGCGAGATGAGCTGGAAGCGCGGCCAGAAACCCAGCGACTTCGTCAAGCTCGGCGACATCGTCGACGTGAAGGTCA
>Ga0075430_100006163_pt1 | contig 10105 bp, 5 predicted proteins | sample RhiMetdeltSRZDD4_FD_75294 | JGI IMG/M metagenome (GOLD analysis project Ga0075430, IMG submission 75294) | Populus rhizosphere microbial communities from Tennessee, USA - Rhizosphere MetaG P. deltoides SRZDD4 | ecosystem: Host-associated > Plants > Roots > Rhizosphere > Soil | place: USA...
TTCACGGCAACGATCTATGCCGCGTCGCTCAAGCATCGCTTCAACGACAATTTGATGGTCTATGCCAGTATCGGCAGCTCCTGGCGCCCGGGCATCTACGCCAGCGGCAATTTCAGCCTGGCCAAGTCACCGCTCGAACTGAGCTTCATCATCCTTCCGCCGGAGACCTCGACTTCCTACGAAGCCGGCTTGAAATCGACCTGGCTCGACAGGCGCTTGCGCTTCAACGCCACCTATTTCCATCAGAATTTCAAGAACTATCCTTATCGTTCGGCGAGCGGTGTCAATTTCGTCAGCACCGATTTCAATTCGAGCCTCAACGCCAACGTCGAGTCGGTGAAGAACTTCACCTTCGTCGCGCCGGTGCCGGTCAAAGTGAACGGAGTCGAAGTCGAAGCCGCTTTCCAGGCTACGCCGCATTGGTACATGGGAGCGAACTTCAGCTACGCGCTCGGTAAGATCTCGAATGCCCGGGTTCCCTGCAACGATTATGCTCCGCGCGACGGCATTCCGGACACTGGCGGAACCATCCCGAGCGTGGCGACGATTCGGACGGCAACAGGCGGTGACAATCTCTCGACCTGCAGCGTCTCGCTTCGGGCAAATCTCGCGCCCTTGTGGACCGCGGCGCTGCAGTCGGAATATGACGTGCCGGTTTCCGCCACCGTCGAGGCCTATCTGCGCGGTCTTTTGACGCTCTATGGCGACTCGCGGAACGATCCCGCGAACGCTGTCGATGACGTCAAGAGCTATGCAAGGCTTAATCTCTTCCTCGGCATCCGCGATCCAAAAGGCGCATGGGAAATATCGCTCTATGGCAAGAACATCACTGACAGCGAGCGGGTGCTGACCCGCGGGTCCAGGCCGCTCACCGTGAGCTATGCGACGCTGACAGGCGGGAAAACGGGAGTTAGCTCATATCGTGGCATCACGCTGACCCAGCCGCGCGAGTTCGGCGTCAATGTGCGTTTCGCATTCGGGTCGAGGTGAGGGGAAGTATATGATCGGTTTGTCGAGACGTTGCCGCCCGCTTGCGGCGCTCGCATGCGGAGCGATGGCGATAGTTGCCCCGCCGCTCGCGGCGCAGGTGGAGAATCCGCAGAGTCAGGAATCGATACACGTCAAGCCGTTCGACCTGCCGGCCGATTCCGAACTGCTGAGCGCGGAGACGCGCGCGGGCATCGCACGGAGGAAGGCCTTGTTCGCGCAAGGGTATGCGATTTGCACGCCCAAGACGACGATGACGGGCAAGGAGATCCGGGCGTGCGAGGCGTTGGCCTATGCGCCGATCCTGGCGGAAGTGCGCAAATTCTACGACGTGAAGATCGAAGCCGCCACGATCGCGGGCATCCCGACCGAAATCGTCACGCCTTCATCCGGGATATCGCCGGCGAACCGGTATCGCGTCCTCATCAATGTTCATGGTGGCGGCTTCGTGTTCGGGGCACGCGTGGTTGGCGAGCTCGAGGCTATGCCTATCGCCGCGAGCGGCAAATATCGCGTCGTTGCGGTCGATTACAGGCTGGCGCCGGATCATCATTTTCCCGCGGCGAGTGAAGATGTGGTTGCCGTCTACCAGGACCTGCTTAAATCCTATGCGCCCTCCGAGATCGGCTTTTATGGCTGCTCGGCGGGCGGTTGGATCATCGGGCAATCGATGTCGCTGATCGCGAAGCGGAAATTGCCCAAGCCCGGCGCGATCGCGATCCAATGCGCCCCGCCGCTCAGCCTGGGCGGCGATTCCAATGTCATCGCGGCCGCTCTGGATGGAGTTCCGCCGCATAAGCCGAGCCTGACCGAATTCTATTTTCAGGGAGTCAGCCCGACCGATCCCATGGCGTATCCGGCGGACTTCGACGAGCAACTCAAACATTTTCCGCCGACCCTGACGATGACCTCGACACGCGACATCGAGATGAGCCCGAGCCTGATCATGCACTATCGGCTGACGCGCCTGGGGGTCCCTGCGGAACTTCAGGTTTTCGAAGGGTTGAGACACGGCGAATATGTGCTCAACCCGTATATTCCTGAGACTCGCGTGGCGACAAAGATGGTGACGGACTTCTTCGACCGATGGCTTTCCCGGCCGGGCAAGCGCAATGCCAGGCGATAATATGCGCTTGATCTGTCTCATCAGTCCTGGAGGCCGCCGCCCTTAGAATGTAAGACTGGCATTTCATTTTCAAGGGGGCCCCAATCTGGACTCCAATATCGAGAATTTCGCATTGCTGGGGAGCCTAAGGTCGATTGTCTGAATGGCTCAGCAGAGAAATCCGTTCGCTCGCATTCACGACGCGGCCAGGAAATTGAGATAGGCGGCCGCAACCGGCTTGAGTGTATCCTTCTGCGATGCATCGGCGCGAACATCGGCAAGACGACGAGCCGCGTCAGCACGCGATCACGCATCAGCCGCCTGAAGAAGCGAATCGGGAAGGCGCCATCCGGATGGCGGCAGGTAAGCGAGAACGCGAGTCGGAGTTATTAGCTCATTGTCCCATATTTATGGCGGAAGCAGATCTGTTGAAACGGCGTAAAATAACCCCGATGGGAAAGGAGCGTGCTAACAAGATGATGACAATCAAATGTAAATTCAGTGTTGCGCATTGGAGAGTCTAGCGAAACAAGCGAGCGCGGGGGATCAGACTCTTCGTATCGGGTGCGGATTTATCTTAGGAGCCACGTTGGGACGTTGTGCGGGCGAACTGCGAACCCATCTGTGTGAGTGCGCCGCGCTCTTGAACCGCAAAGTCCGATAATTCCCACTTATGCAAACCGGATCGCGCAGGCCCAAGTCTGATGATCGGAAAAGTCGCCGAAAGTTGGTGGCGACCGTGACAGTTTCACCATTAAGCAGTCTGCATGATGCTCGCGACATGCAGGTACCTGCGTGCGTCGGTCCCGCCGCGAAATACTACTCATGGCATGTGCACCGTCTTGTCATGATTGCATGTCCCCGCTGTGGCGAGGTACTGATAATCGCGATATCGCGCGAGCAAGGGTAATGCGCCGCCAGGATGCTTTGGTCGGCGGCAGTGCGATGCAAATTAACTGTTGTTAGGATGCCTCACGAGCGTGTCCAATTCCATGTACGTTGTGACCGTTTGAGATGCATTCTCAAGAGGCTGCAAGCCGTTCTATTGCCGTAATAAATATATCCAAAATGGATGTAAATTCGTGCTTGCCGACAAACTAAAACAATGATTAATTGCACTGATCGACTCGACTCTTCTCGGGCGGTGGGGACCAGTTAGCAATGAGGCTTTGCCTTGGAGGCTTCCGTTGATGCGGGAGCTGGATATCCATGTCTTATGCCTGCGTGGCCGGATGCTGCGCAGCAGATTTGCCTCGATTCAGATTGCCGGGGAAGTTGACCCCATGTGTATCGATGACCGCCTATGTGCTCTTGGGCGGGGCACTTGGTCATGAACGACGAAGACGCGCAAGCAGAGGCAATTGATCCCTCTCTTTCCTCGTTCATTCTTCTGGCGCGTTTCCTTGGTCTTCCCGCCGATCCGCAGCAGATTGCGCACGATCGAGGCAAAGGCGACGATCCCTATACGCTCGAGGACTTGTCGCGGACCGCCAAGAAGCTCGGGCTGGTCGCGCGTATCAAGGCGGCTGCGGCCGAGGAGGTGCGCAAGCTGCCGTTGCCGGCAATTGCTCAGCTTAGGGATGGCGGCAGCGCGATCATCCTCAAGATCGAGGAGGATGCTGCTTCGCCGCGCGTGCTGCTCCAGCTCGGCGACAAGCAGCAGCCGGATGTGTGGAGCGCGGATGAGTTTCGGGAGAGGTTCGCCGGCCGCCTGCTGCTGATGACGGCGCGTGAGCGCATGGCCGGTGCCGCCCGGCCGTTCGACATCAGCTGGTTCATTCCGGCGCTGGTCAAATACCGCCGGGCGCTTCGCGACGTGCTGATCGGCTCCTTCTTCCTGCAGCTGATGGGGCTGGCTGCGCCGATCTTCTTCCAGCTGGTCATCGACAAGGTGCTGGTCCACCATTCGATGAGCACCTTGAACGTGCTCGCGATCGGCCTTGCGGTCGTCCTCACCTGGGAGACCTTGCTTTCGGGCCTGCGCAACTGGCTGTTCGCGCACACCACCAATCGCGTCGATGCGGAGCTGAGCGCCCGCATGTTTCGCCATTTGCTCAACCTTCCGCTTTCCTATTTCGAGGCGCGCCGCGTGGGCGACAGCGTCGCCCGGGTGCGCGAGCTGGAGCGGATCCGCGAGTTTCTCACATCCAATGCGGTGACGGTGGTGATCGACCTGTTCTTCACAATCGTCTTCTTCGCAGTGATGTATTTGTACAGCCCGCTGCTGACGCTGATCGTGCTGCTGTCCATTCCAATCTACATCGCCATATCCGTGTTCATCTCGCCGCCGCTGCGTGAGCTGCTGGACGAGAAGTTCCGCCGTGGCGCCGAGAACCAGGCTTTTCTGGTCGAGACGGTCACCGGTATCGGCACGCTGAAGTCGATGGCGGTCGAGCCGCAGATGCGCGACCGCTGGGAAAAGCAGTTCGCCGGCTACACCCAGACCGGCTTCACCGTCGCCAAGCTGGCCAATTGGGGCCAGCATCTGATCCAATTGGTGTCGAAGCTGACCACCGTCGCCATCCTTTTTTTCGGCGCCAAGGCGGTGATTGCCGGCGACATGACGGTCGGTGCGCTGGTCGCCTTCAACATGCTCTCTGGCCGGGTCGCCGCGCCGATCTTGCGCCTGTCGCAATTGTGGCAGGATTTCCAGCAGGTGCGCATTTCGGTCGATCGCCTCGGCGACGTGCTGAACGCGGTCGCCGAGCCGGAGCATAACCCCAACCGCGCCAGCCTGCCCGCCATCCGCGGGACCATCGTCTTCGACAAGGTGCGCTTTCGCTACCGCGCCGATGCGCCCGAGGCGCTGCGCGGCGTCAGCCTGGAGATCGCGCCGGGCGAAATGCTGGGAATCGTAGGGCCGTCCGGGTCCGGCAAATCGACGCTGACCAAGCTGGTCCAGCGGCTCTACGTGCCGGAGCAGGGGCGGGTGATGGTGGACGGCGTCGATCTGGCACTGGTCGATCCCGCCTGGCTCCGGCGTCAGATCGGCGTGGTGCTGCAGGAGAATATCCTGTTCAACCGCTCGGTCCGCGAGAATATCGCGCTATCCGATCCGACCCGCCCGATGGAAGCGGTGCTGGCAGCCGCCCAGCTCGCCGGCGCGCACGAATTCCTCACCGGCTTGCCGCACGGCTATGACACGATCATCGACGAGCGCGGCGCCAACCTGTCGGGCGGCCAGCGCCAGCGCATCGCCATCGCCCGCGCGCTGATCGGCGATCCGCGCATCCTGATCCTCGACGAGGCGACCTCCGCGCTCGATGCCGAAAGCGAGGAGATCCTGCAGAACAATCTCAGGATGATCGCGCATGGCCGCACGGTGATCATCATCGCCCATCGCCTGTCCGCGGTGCGCCAGTGCCACCGCATCATCACCGTCGAGGAAGGCGAGATCACCGAGGAGGGCAATCACGAGACGCTGCTGCGCAAGGGCGGCCGCTATGCCGATCTGTACAGCAAGCAGATGGGAGTGACGGCATGAGCGTGATCGCCGACCGCTTTCCGAGCGTCTACCGGCATCTGGCGATCCTGCGTGAATCCTGGCGGCTGGAAAATGAGGCCGAGCGGCAGAAGAAGCCGATCGACGAGCATGAGTTCCTGCCCGCCGCGCTGGAGATCATGGAGAAACCGCCGAGCCCGGGCCTGCGCTATCTGATGCTGACTTTGTGCAGCCTGTTCGCGATCGCCATCCTCTGGTCGATTTTCGGCCGGGTCGATGTGGTCGCGGTTGCGACCGGCAAGACGCTGCCGGTCGCCAACGTCAAGCTGATCCAGCCGATAGAGATCGGTACTGTGCGGGCCATCCATGTCCGCAACGGCCAATATGTCCGGAAAGGGCAGCTGCTGATCGAACTCGATCCGACCATGGCCGGCGCCGATGAAGCGCAGGCCACGCGCGGGCTGCTTTCGGCGCGGATCGCCGAGGCGCGTAATGATGCCTTGCTCGCTTATCTTGAGGGGCGTCGGCCTGTTTTCCATGCACCCGAGGGCGCGCCGCCGGGCGTGGTGGCGACGCAGAACCAGCTGATCCGCAGCGCGGTCGCCGAATATGAGGCGCAGCGTGCCGCGCTGCTCGAGGGCCGCGCCGAACGATCGGCCGAATTGGCGGGTTCGGCGACCGAAGCCGCCAAGCTGCGCGAAACGCTGCCGCTGGTCGAGCAACAGCTCGCCGCGCGGCGCGATCTGGCGGAAAAGGGACATTTCTCGAAACTGAAGCTGCTCGAATATGAGCAGCTGCGCATCGAGCACATCAAGAATATCGAGCTGCAGGAAAGCAGCGCCAACAAGGCACGTGCCGGTATCGCCAATATCGATGCGCAGATGGCGAGCCTGCGTCAGGGCTTTGCCAAGACCACCGCCAACGATCTTGCCACCGCCACCGATGAATCGAGCGTGCGGACCGAGGAGCTGCGCAAATCGGAGCGGCGCCGGGTGATGCAGCAGCTGCGCGCCCCGGTCGACGGCACGGTGCAGCAGCTAGTCCTGCATACGGTTGGCGGCGTGGTCCAGCCGGCGCAGGTGCTGATGGTGGTCGTGCCATCGGGTAGCGACGTCGCGGTGGATGCGCAAATCCTCAATAAGGACATTGGCTTCATCCACGAGGGACAGCCCGTGCAGGTGAAGCTCGAAGCCTTTCCGTTCACCGATTACGGCATCGTGCCCGGCGTGGTCGAAACGATCAGCCGCGACGCGATCCAGGACGAAAAGCTCGGCCTCATCTATGCGGCGCGCGTGCGGCTGAGCCGCAACTTCATCGACATCGAAGGACGCCGCCAGGTGATCGGGCCGGGCATGGCCGTGCAGGCCGAGATCAAGACGGGCGCGAGGCGAATCATCCAGTATCTCCTGTCACCGATTTCGCAGACCGTGGGCGAGGCCGGGCGCGAGCGTTAGCGCTAGCAAGTGAGGCAAAGGTAACGAAAGTTCACTCTCCGTTCGATGGACATCGTCGGTAAAGGTAACGAAGCTGCAAGCGCCAACTGCGACGGGCACAAACTATCGTTTGCGGAAAATCACCATGGGAAAGAGCCGGGTGCTCGTTGAGCGATTCGCTCATAACAATATGACGAGAACAAAGCAAGTACATATTGCAAGCCAATCGACGAAATTGGGACGAACGGTATTGGCGCTGCCGGCCGGCGTTGGTTGGTGGTATGTGCATGCATGAGATCGCGTACAGCGACAAGAAAAGACCCTCCCCCTGAAGTGGGGAAGGGTCGAATGGCGAACGCAATTTCGGACCTGTGTTTGCCGCCGGTCTCTCCCGGACCGACCGGTCGGCTGCCTGAGCGCTAGTTGACAGCTTCCGGCGTGCGCGCTTCCGTCTCCGCGGCAGGCGGCGTCCCGCCCGATATGCGCGCGGCGCCCATCTTCTTCAGCGTCTCTTCGTCGACCAGCCGGGTGATCAGCGGATGCAGGCGCAGGTCGCCGGTCTTCACCACCTGCTTGAAGTTGGCGATGACGGTGGCGGTGGTTTTTGGGTCGGGCGCGATGACGTCGATCAGCCAGTTGATGTCGCCCGACGTCCAGTCCTCGGACTTCAGCCGGAGCGGGAAGGTTCCAGCGCGAATCTGCTCGCGGATCTTGGCGTCGACCTCTTCCGACACACTGGCCCAGATCGCCATGCCGGCGACATCCGCCAGCGGGTCGGCGCCGCCCGGATAGGCGATCGCGATGCGATCGCGGATCAGCGGCTCGAGCACGAGATGCTGGAGATCGGCGAGCGTCTGGTTGCGATAGCGCGGCAACATCATCATCGCCATCGCCACCTTGCCAAAACTCTCGCGCACCTGGGCGCGGACGGCGGCGATCTTCTTCGCGATCTCGGGGTCGACCTGCGGTGAGGGACCCGAGCTGGGCGCCACCGCGGCCGAAGCCGCGACTTCGCTGCTCGTGCCTGTTTCCGGCGGAGTGGCCCGCGCCGTACCGTTGCCTTTGGATTTCGATGATTTCGCCACTGTTCCGACTCCCCCAAGAGATTGATCTGCCAGCATGCTAGAACAAGCCATTGATCTGTCAACGGGGATAAAATGGCAAATTCCGGAAAACATGTCCGTGGGAGACGGCTCCAGCTACAAAACAAAGACCAGATAGCACCGACTACTTGACGCAAGGGGTGCAGAATCGGTCCAAAACGGACCTATTCACGGTCGAAATATCAGATGCGCGTTCAAAGTGAGTAGAAGAGCGTCGCCACGACTCATCTCTACAGCGACCACGAAGAAAAAAAATCTCAAAACTGCCAGTACAGCCTATTGACGGTCTCACCAGTTCGCGAGATGGTGCTGAACAGGGGGTAATCCCGAGTCTTGCGTCCGGCGCTCAGCTGGAAGGAAGCTGAAGGCGCATGTGCGCTTGCGGCGGCGAGGGACTGTGCCTGGGACTGGGGGCCACGTGGGGTATAGAGTAGTCCAGCGGAGAATTGAGTGCTCCCAACGCACCTACGTGATTTTACCCGTGCAGATCGGCCCAGTCCTTAATCGCGTCCCTATGTTGCGCAATGGCATAATGAGCCGTTCCATGTTCGACCGGAGTATTTGGTGGGTCCGTAACAGCAGTTTGCCAACTTCAGCGAAGATGCTGGTCCTGACGCTCTTTTTTGCATCTCTATCGGTAGCATGTCAGCAAGGCAAGCAACCCGTCGCCGACGGTATTGAGAAGAAAACTAATTCGGTTAGTCGCACAGGGCCAAGTGTAGCCGCAGCCAAAGACCAGGGGCCCCTCCCGAACGACTCCCACGTAAATGAAAAGAGCGGGAAGATAAAAATGACGACGGATAACGATCAAGGGAATGGGGCGAATGAGTCGTACGCTGTCCCCTCTAGAAACCCACGCATAGAATGGGATCCTTATCGAAAGGGCATCAGTCGTCTCATCGACACTCGGACTGGCGACTTTTTTTCTATCCAGGAAACCGATCATGAACGGAGAATAATAGAATTCCATTTCTTTAAAAATGGCTCTGAATACATGTACACGTTTCGTACACAGATTAATAATGGAGATTACAAGATTAGAGAGAGAACGTTGGTTCGAGTAACTTCTATAAACCGCGGGAGTGACAACGACAAGATAGATCGGCGCAGCAGTAGCATCACATTAAAACGGTTTGCTGAGTTTTTGGCTTCATGGCCATACCTCAAAAGCGACGACACCAATAACGTCATCGTCACCTATGGACCCGCACGACAGGGAGAGCACCTGTGACCCTGAAGGACCTTCTAGACACATTTGTTGCCGAGAGGATCGGCCGCGCCTTTGACGGGGGCCCATTCATTCTGCTGCCTACAGCCAGTGATGATATTCTCGAGTTCCTTTACCGCACCACGTTGGATGGATTCGATGTTCAGTACGATATTCTTCTGCAGTTCGCCTTGGGATGTGTGATTGTCGATCCAACTACAGGAAGCTTTACCTATCGACAAGCAAGTGAACCGGAAGTGCAGGATTTTGTGGACGAATTTGTATTTCTCGATCCCAGCACAGTCCAAATCGCTGGATCGGAATTATCAGTTCTGTGGAGTTATAATGTTGTATCTGAATTGGCAGATACGCAACTTATAGCGAACGACCTAGGCGCACGATCCGACGACGAAATTCGTACGATAGGGCGGACGGAAGCCGGGATCCTTTTTAACGCTTTATTCAGTAGTCAAAGCCAGGTTCCCGACTTGCTATTCGACCGGGCTAGTATCGACCCGACGCCATATTGGGACCAGCTATCTCAATTCTATGTAGAATATACGTTTGAGCCCTTCTTGACGCTCACCCCCGCCGCCGACGGCGAGACGGTTTTCGCTAGGATAGAAATTCCCGCAATTTGGGAAAACGATGAAGTCGGTTCAATTAATGGGGTAAATCGTGGCGATCTCGGTATAGACTTATTTGCAGGGAATTTTGACGCTCGTCGCGCATATCTGATGGCTGTTCTTAATGGGGACTTTTCTAAGGCGCTCATCCTTTCGCCAGATAATCGAATTCTTGGGACCAATCCGACGGCTAATAGCCCCC
>Ga0075430_100006164_pt1 | contig 10104 bp, 8 predicted proteins | sample RhiMetdeltSRZDD4_FD_75294 | JGI IMG/M metagenome (GOLD analysis project Ga0075430, IMG submission 75294) | Populus rhizosphere microbial communities from Tennessee, USA - Rhizosphere MetaG P. deltoides SRZDD4 | ecosystem: Host-associated > Plants > Roots > Rhizosphere > Soil | place: USA...
TGTCTACTACCGCGCGTTTTAATAATTCGTATGGTTCGCTGCATCTCCTGACCGGCCGTGAAACCGAGCAGCACCAGGTTGTCGCTCATGTTTGAGATCTGCTCGTCGCTAATCCTGCTGACTTCGAACAGCTCCGACAGTTCAGACGTCATAATGCACGTAACATTTTCGACCGCGAACCACTGCGTAAGTGCATAGATAAAGTCCGCAAACCGTTGCATATCAATACTGCAACGCCGGAGATCGCCCAGCGCGTCGATCACGATCCGCCGTGCTTTCCCGTTCCGGACACGCTCAAAGATCTCCGCCGCCACGCTGTCTAACTGCATTTCGACAGGCGAACGGTACATGAGCTCGAAGTTGCTACTTTCGAGCAATTCCGTTGCGTTCCAGCCGAGGTTTAGCATAATGCGTGCCATCTGCGATGGGTTTTCCTGGAAGCCCACGTAGAGACACCGTTCCCCGTTGCGCGCGCCTTCGCGGATGAAATGAAGCGCCAAAATCGTCTTTCCGGAGCCACTCGGCCCGACCATCAGGGTCGTGCTGCCGCGCCAGAAACCTTTTTCGATCATCTCGTCGAGACCGGCGATTCCCGTGTTGACACGCTCGATCTTCGGTTCGTAACTCGGAGTAACAGCGGGGCTCAGGAGCCGGGGATAGATCCGGATGCCCTGACTGGAAATCGAAAAGGCATGAACACCCGGAATGGAGGCGGAGCCGCGGAGTTTCTCCACACCGAGGAAACGCTGTTCCCGCACATTCGTTGAATACTTCGAAAGGTTGAGAACGACGTCGGCGATCGCAAACTCCGGCAGGTCGGTCGTCATCACTTCCGAATACTCGCCGATCAGAAAACTCGTGCAGCGATAGGCCGTCAGGACCGACGCCAGGTCGTAAATTACCGTGCGGCGTTCCATCATCGATTGGAGTAACTCGTTCAGGCTCTTGAACGAGTCGATAAAAATCAACCCCGGCTTATATTTGACTATCAGATCGGTAATGATCTGGGGCAATTTGTCGATGCCGGCATTCCGCACCATGATTCCCAGGTCCTCGTAGATTACGGAGACGCCGACTTTCGCTGAATCGAAGAACGTATAGTTCTGGCCGTGAAAGATAAATTTTTCAAGGGGTTCGGAGAGTGTCGTCAAATACAGCGCGGGCCGTTCGGGAGTGGCGTTACAGAAAGCGAGCGCTTCCGCGAGAATCGTCTTGCCAGTGCCGGGCGCGCCCATGATCACCGAGATCGTGTTCGCTGGAATCCCGCCGTTGAGGATCTCGTCGAGTCCTACGCAGCCGGTCGCTATCCGTTCAGTCATTACGGGCCTCCTCGCCCTTCGCGTGCGAAGCGATCAGTTTTTCGACAGTTTGGATGAGCATTTCTTCCGTGAGAGGCTTCAGGAGAAAGGCGTCGGCCCCGACTTCGCGGGCGCGGTCTTCCGCATGCAGGTGGCTGAAAATCAGCACGCGAGTGTGGGAGGTTTCAGGGTCTGACTTGAGCATCCGGCACAGGCTCAGGCCGTCGAGCGCCGGCACCATGATTTCAGTGACGACGATTCGGGGCCGCAGTTCGCGTGCGCGTTCGAGGGCGAAGAGGCCGTCGCTGGCAAATTCGACGGTGTAGCCGGCTTGTTGAAGAAAGTATCGTTCGAGGTGCTGTACAACCGGGTTTCGTTCGACAACGAGGATCAGAGCCCGCTGATGAACGGTCGACGATTCGTCTGTGTCGGACGCAGCAGCAGGCATATTTCAATTCAAAGGGGGGAATCTACAAACGAATGTGGTCTGGAAAGCTCCGGCGCACTTTAATACAGGTCGCAGTTCGTACACAAGCGGGTGTTTGTGAAGACATTCGCGATTACCCACTTGCCAATCGGGCGCTACTGCGCGAAGATCAAAGCGACGATGGCTCAACAATCCCCTGAACAATCCGCTACAACCCGAATTGAAACCGACTCGATGGGCGCTATCGAGGTCCCATCGGACCGCTACTGGGGCGCGCAAACCCAGCGTTCACTCCATCATTTCAACATCGGCCACGACCGCATGCCGCGCGAGATGATCCGCGCGTTGGGCGTTCTCAAAAAGGCCGCGGCACAGGTGAACGAAGAACTCGGCAAACTGCCCGCCGACAAAGCAAGACTGATAATCCAGGCTGCCGACGAAGTGATCGAGGGACGCCTCGACGAACACTTTCCACTCCGCGTCTGGCAGACCGGCAGCGGAACGCAGACCAACATGAACGCCAACGAGGTCATCTCGAACCGCGCCATCGAACTGGCCGGCGGCGTCATGGGCAGCAAAAAACCGATCCATCCGAACGACGACGTCAACATGTCGCAGTCGTCAAACGACACGTTTCCGACAGCGATGTACATCGCCGCGGCGGAGCAGTTGAACAAGCTGATCCCGCAGATCGAACACCTGCGCGACGCGATTCAGGCGAAGGCGGAAGAGTTCGCGGGCGTCGTGAAGATCGGCCGCACGCACCTCCAGGATGCAACGCCGCTGACCGTCGATCAGGAGATGGGCGGCTGGGCAAACCTCGTCGAGCGCGATATTCAACGGCTGAAACTGGCGCTTCCGGGCTTGCTCGATCTCGCGATCGGCGGAACCGCCGTCGGCACTGGTCTCAACTCGCATCCGGAGTTTGGCGAACGCGCTGCCGCGAAGATCGCGCTGTTGACTGGTCTTCCGTTCAAGTCGTACCCGAACAAGTTTGCCGCTCTCTCCGCTCACGACGAGATCGTTTCGGCGAGCGGCGCTTTGAAGACACTCGCGGCCACGCTGATGAAGATCGCCAACGACGTTCGCTGGCTCGCCTCCGGCCCGCGCTGCGGACTCGGTGAACTGATCCTCCCGGAAAACGAGCCCGGCTCGTCGATCATGCCCGGCAAAGTCAATCCGACTCAGAGCGAAGCGATGACGATGGTTGCCGTGCAAGTCTTCGGCAACGATCTCGCCACGAGCTTCGGCGGATCGCAGGGGCACTTCGAGTTGAACGTCTTCAAACCAGTGATGATTCACAACTTTCTTCACTCTGTTAGACTGCTTCACGACGCGACGCGCAGTTTCGTCGAGTTTTGTATCGACGGAATTCAGATCAACCGCTCGCAGATTGAGTATTACGTGAGGCATTCGCTGATGCTCGTTACCGCCTTGAACCCTCACATTGGTTACGACAAAGCCGCCCAGGTCGCAAAGAACGCGCACCACAAGAACATCAGTTTGCGCGAGTCAGTGATCGAGCTCGGGTTTCTGACCGGGGAAGAGTTTGACCGGTTGGTTAAGCCCGAAGAGATGACGCACCCGTAAACCAGACCGCCGTTGGGACGTGCCAGATAAGACCGACAAAGTGAAGGAGAACGTCTGCGGGTCGTTCTACGTCGACAGTTCGTGCATCGACTGCGACGTCTGCCGCGACACAGCGCCTGCGAATTTCATGCGGTGTGATGAGAATAACTATTCGTTCGTCTACAAGCAGCCGGAAACCGACGAAGAGCGTGCGTTGTGTGAAGAAGCGATGAGCTGTTGTCCGGTGGAAGCTATCGGCAACGACGGAGTTTAATCACTGATTTCACAGATCAGCAGTCCATCTTCGATTTTCAATTCGTAAGTCTTGATCGTGTCCCTCACCGTCAGGCACTCGCCCGTCCGCACGTCAAACTGCCAACCGTGCAACCCACACTCGATCACATGCCCGCAAAGCACGCCCTCGGATAGCGGCGCGCCGCGGTGCGGGCACGAGTTGTCGGTGGCATAGAATTCGCCATCCACGTTGTAAACAGCTATCTCGTCGCCGTCAGGAAGTTCGATTCTGGCGCACGCACCTGACTGAAGGTCGCTGATTGCGCCGACAATGAATTTTCGCCCGGCGGCGGCAGGCGTCGGTACGTCATCAGGTTCAGTATCGAATGATTGCATAGCATGGATGGTAACAAAACACGTTTTGCGCAGCCACAAACCTCGTCGAAGGCGCTCGTGTGCTCCGTGCAATCGGGTCGGAGGCAAGTTTTTCCACTTTCCGCGTTCTTTATCTTCGCGGCACAATCTCTCCCAGCCGTGAGATTCGAAGAAACGGGAGAGGAAAAACCATGAAACGACTATTGCTGACAACCTTGATGATGATCTTGACGATCGGAGCAGCCACAGTGCATGCACAAACACCCGCGACACCAGGCGCAAGCGACGCACGGCGCGCCACTCGCGTCACCGTCGGAGGCGATTCGATCGTTCAGGCCCAGCCTGACACGGCGATTCTGACGATCTCAGTCGTGACTCAAGCGCGCCGCGCAATCGACGCGCAACAGGACAACGCAACCAAAAGCGACGCAGTCGTAAAGGCACTGAAAGCTGCCGCCGGACCTGACGCCGAAGTAAAGACAAGCGGCTACAGCGTCCAGCCGCAGCGCGTCTATCGCGAAAACCAACCGCCGACGATCACCGGTTACGAAGCCCGCAACACCGTGACCGTGACGATGAGCGATCTCAACAGAATCGCCAACGTGATCGACGCCTCGTCACAAGCCGGCGCCAACGACATCGCCGGCATCTCGTTCACGCTGCGAAAAGATCGCCCCGCGCGCGATCGAGCAATGGCGGAAGCGACGCGCGAAGCAATGAGCAAAGCGGAAGTGATTGCGACAGCGCTCGGCAAGCGAGTGGTGCGCATCGTCGAAGTTCAGGAGGAGGGATTTCAAAGGCCGCCGCAGCCCGTCTACCAGGCTGAGGCGTTCATGCGCGACAAGGCCGCCACACCGATCGAAGTTGGTTCCCTCGACATAACTTCGCGGGTGGTGTTGATCGCGGAGGTGGAGTAACCCAACACGCAATTAACGAATCATCATTAGGAGGGGAGCAATGGCTAGATACAGAAACGATTTGGATGACGAGAGGGATCGAGACTACTACCCGCGCGAAGAGCGTTACAGACGCGAATCGCTCGGCTCTTACGATGAACCCTACAGCTCACGCGCCCGCTTCGACCAGCAGCAACAGCGGCAGGACTGGCGGCCTGACTACAACCGCGGCGGCGGCGCCGGCTTCGGCGGAGGCGTGGAAGGCGGCAGATACAGCGGACGCCCCGAAACCGGCAGGTTCGGCGAACGCGCCGAGTACCAACAAGACGAGCCGCGTTACAGCGAACAGCGCGGACGTTTCGGCGGCGATGAAGGCAGGCGCAGCTCGTTGTACGACATTCGCGGCGATCTCGGCACCGACAGGTCCCGCTGGGGCGACGATCGCTCGCGCGACCGTTGGAGCGAACGTTCAAGACTGCGCTGCCGCGACATCATGACGCGCGATCTCGCCGTCGCCACGCGCGACACGATGCTCAGCGAAGTCGCGCTGATGATGAAACAGGAAGACACGGGCGTGATTCCCGTCGTCGAATACGACGTGCGGCCCGGCAATGGCAACGCTGAAGAAGCAGGCCGCAAGTATGAAGGACGCAACTACTCGCGCGGCAAGCTCGTCGGACTGATCACCGACCGCGACATCGTCATCCGCGCGGTTTCCGAAGGCAAGGACTGCTCTTCTGTTCGCGCCGAGGACATCATGTCGGTGGACATCCACACGGTCAATCCAAACGATCGCGTCGTCGACGTGATTCGCAAGATGGGCGACAAGCAGGTGCGGCGCATACCGGTGGTCAACGAGAACAAGTATCTCGTCGGCATGATTTCGATGGCCGACGTCGCCGTCGAGACCCGCGAAGATCGCGAGCTGGCGGAGGCGCTCGAGGACATTTCCAAGGGTTCGTCGTTCTGGAACCGCATCTTCGGCTAGTTAATTCAGGTCCGTCCAATCTGCGTTTCACCCGGGTTGGACGGATTTGCTTTGTTCACTTATTCTGTTTGCTATGCGAAATCCCAAACGTGATATCGCGCTGATCCATGCGGATCGGCGAGTTCAGCCGTCTGGCCGTCTCTGGAACCCCGCCGCCGACGTGTATCGCGCGCCCGATGGTTGGATCGTCAAGCTCGATCTCGCCGGTATTTGTTCGGACGAGTTGGAGGTCGAAATACGCAGCAAGCTTTTGACTATTCGCGGCTGCCGCCGCGACACGCACTATCGCGAAGGTTTCACTTACCACCAGATGGAGATCACTTACAGCCGCTTCGAGAAGACGATCGAGTTTCCGTCGCCAATCGAAGGCGCAAGGATCAGTCAAGATTATCGAGACGGTTTTTTAATTATTAACGTACTTAGTGAGTAGGTTTACGGTTATGCCCGAAACTTCTGAAACTGCAACGCCAGCACCGCCAACGACGACGCCCGATCAAGGCGCACAGAGCGAGGCCCTCAGGTTCTCAGCCGTGGCGACGGGACAACAGTTCGAGGTGCCGGTCCTGGCACTGCAAAATATCAACCTGTTTCCGGAAACAGTTGTGCCGCTCGGCGTAGGGCGGCCGCGATCAGTGTCCGCGGTTGAGTCCGCGCTGGCGACGCCGGAGAAGTTGTTGGGCTGCATTACTGTCCGGCCTGACCGATCGGATGATACGGATGCGAAGTCGTCGGACCTGTACGACGTGGGCACGCTGACGATCATCAAGCGGATGGAGCGGCTGCCGGACGCCATGCGCATCCTGGTCCAGGGCACCGAGCGCATTCGCGTAGTCGAGTGGAAACAGGAAGATCCTCATCTGCGTGCGACAGTCGAGATCCTGCCCGAGCCGCGCGTGGTGGATCCGGAACAAGTCGAAGCCGCAAAGCGCAACGTGCAGCAGATGATTCAGGAAGCACTGGCGCTGCTGCCGAACATTCCGACCGAAGTGCGGATCGCCGTCCTGGCTTCCGTCGAACCGGTTCGCCTGGCCTATTTTCTCGGTTCGATACTAACGCTCGGAGTCGAAGAAGAGCAGAAGATGCTCGAGGCGAACACTGCCGACGAGCTGTTGCGGTTGGCCCACAACAATCTCGCGCGTGAGCTCGAGATTCTGCAACTGCGTTCGAAGATCGCCTCCGAAGCGCAAACCGAAATGGACAAGGCGCAACGCGATTACGTCCTGCGCCAGCAGATGCGCGCGATTCAGAAGGAGCTCGGCGAAGACGAAACGGGCGAGGGCGCCGAGGCGGAGCTGCTGCGCGAACGGCTCGAGAAAGCGGAGCTTCCCGAGGAAGTGCGGACCGAAGCCGAACGCGAGTTGAAGCGGCTCCAGAGGCTGCCTCCGGCGGCGCCTGATTACCACGTCATTCGCACGTACCTCGAGTTCATTCTCGAATTGCCATGGCTGAAGTCGTCCGAAGACAAGCTCGATCTCGTCGAGGCGCGCAGGATTCTCGACGAAGATCACTACGGGCTCGAAGACGTTAAAGAACGCATACTCGAGTTCCTCGCGGTCATCAAACTGCGGCCGGATACGAAGAGCCCGATCCTGTTGTTTGTTGGACCGCCGGGAGTGGGCAAGACGTCGCTGGGCCGTTCGATCGCCCGCGCGTTGGGACGGCAGTTTGAACGCATGTCGCTCGGCGGCGTGCGCGACGAGGCTGAGCTGCGCGGCCATCGCCGCACTTACATCGGCGCGATGCCCGGCCGCATCATCCAGTCGATTCGCCGGGCGGGCGTGAATAATCCCGTGCTGATGCTGGATGAGATCGATAAGCTCGGAAACGATTATCGAGGCGATCCGGCGGCGGCGTTGCTCGAGATTCTCGACCCGCAGCAGAACAACACGTTTCGCGATCACTATCTCGATCTGCCGTTCGACTTGTCGAAGATCTTTTTCATCGCGACTGCGAACCAGCTTGGGCCGATTCCGCCGCCGTTGCGCGACCGCATGGAGATGATCCGGCTGGCAGGCTATAGCGATCGGGAAAAACTCGAGATCGCGCGGCGTTATCTCGTTCCGCGGCAGACGGGCGAGAACGGGCTCAACGCCGCGCAGTTGAAGATCGAAGACGAGGCGATCGAGTTGATTGCTTCACGTTACACGCGCGAGGCCGGAGTCAGGCAGATGGAGCGCAACATCGGCAGCGTCGCGCGCAAGGTGGCGTTGAAGATTGCGCAGGCGCAGGCGGAGCATGTTGTCGTCACGGCGAGTGATATCCGCGAGTATCTTGGGCCGCCGCGCTTCTATCCGGAGCAGGCGCGGAAGGAGTTGCCCGCGGGAGTTGCAACCGGGATGGCGTGGACTGAGATGGGCGGCGAGGTGCTGTTCATTGAAGCGACGCTGCTGCCGGGCGGGCGTGGATTGACGATTACGGGGCAGCTTGGGGAAGTGATGCAGGAGTCGGCGCGAGCGGCGCAGTCGTTTTTGTGGTCGCATGCGGCGGAGTTTGGGATTGAGCCGCAGATCTTCAAGGAGTTTGGCGTCCACTTGCACGTGCCGGCGGGTGCGATACCGAAGGATGGGCCGAGTGCGGGTGTTACGATCACGTCCGCGCTGGCGTCGTTGTATACGGGGCGGAGGGTGCGGCCGGATACGGCGATGACTGGGGAGATAACGTTGTCGGGGTTGGTGTTTCCGATTGGCGGCGTGAAGGAGAAAGTGCTCGCTGCGCATCGGGCTGGGATTAAGCGGATACTGTTGCCGAGCCGGAATGAGGCGGATGTTGATGACATTCCGGAGGACGTCCGGAACGATTTGCAGATCGTCTTTGTGTCGAATATTGGTGAGGTGCTGGAGGCGGCGCTCGAGGTTTTGGTCGCGAACCCGCCGCCTGTGATTGCCGGCGACTCGGCGCGCGCCCGCGACCCCGAACCCGAGCCGTTAACAGTTAAGGGTTATAACAGGGACTGACCTCCCGCTAGTGGGAGTCACATGTAAAAGGATTTTTGGAAATCGTTTTCCATTGACCTCCGGCAAGCGGGAGACACATGGAAGGGAATTCCGAAAATCCTTTTCCCATTGACCTCCGGCAAGCGGGAGACACATGGAAGGGAATTCAAATGCATCCCTTTTAACTCACCTCCCGCTAGGGAGAATCACACGTAAAAAGGATTTTGGAATCGTTATCCATTTGACCTCCGGCAAGCGGGAGACACATGGAAAGGGAATTCCTAAAATCCTTTTCCCATTGACCTCACGCTAGCGAGAGACACATGGAAAGGGAATCCAAATGCATCCCTTTTAACTCACCTCCCGCTAGCGGGAGTCACATGTAAAAGGATTTTTGGAGATCGTTTTCCATTGACCTCCGGCAAGCGAGAGACACATGGAAGGGAATTCCGAAAATCCGTTTTCCATTGACCTCCGGCAAGCGGGAGGCTAGGTCGTTGGTTCGGTTTCTTCTTCAGCCGCCGCTTCGACAAGCGATGCGCTGGTGACCTTATCCCCGGAGTCAGTCTTGATAAGCCGAACACCCTGCGCGCTGCGTCCGGTCTTGCGAATGTCAGCCGCCTCGAGCCGGATCAGTTTCCCTTGCTGCGTGATGATCATGATCTCCGACTCGTCTTCAACCGGAAACACCGCCACAACTTTCCCAGTCTTCTCGGTCGTCTTCATGTTGATGACACCCTTCCCACCACGCGACGTAAACCGGTAAGTATTGATCGGCGTCTGCTTCCCGTACCCCTGTTCGGAAACAGAGAGCATCCTTTCATTATCTTCAGCCGACACAGCGCAAACTGAAACCACGAAATCGTCGCCACGCAAATCGATCCCGCGCACGCCTCGCGTCGCACGCCCCATCGGCCGCACGTTCTTCTCGTCAAAACGAATCGCATAACCATTATGCGTCGCGATAAAGATGCGCTTCGTGCCGTCAGTCAGAATAACGTCGAGCAACCGGTCACCATCGTCGATATTGATCGCGATGATCCCATTGGTGCGAATGTTCTGGAAGTCAGCCAGCGACGTCTTCTTGATCACGCCCTTGCGCGTGACCATCGCAACATAACGACCTTCGGCAAACTCACGCACCGGAACGACGCCCGCAAGTTTTCGATCTGATGGGATATTGATGAGGTTCACAACAGCCTTTCCGCGCGCCGACGCCGCCGCATCAGGCACTTCGTGAACTTTCAACTTATAGACCATCCCATCGTCGGTGAAGATCATCAGGTACGCATGCGTCGAAGCGATAAACAGATGCTCAACGAAGTCGCCGTTCTTCGCCGCGGCGCCAAAACGCCCTTTACCGCCTCGTCCCTGACGCGAGTAA
>Ga0075430_100006165_pt1 | contig 10104 bp, 13 predicted proteins | sample RhiMetdeltSRZDD4_FD_75294 | JGI IMG/M metagenome (GOLD analysis project Ga0075430, IMG submission 75294) | Populus rhizosphere microbial communities from Tennessee, USA - Rhizosphere MetaG P. deltoides SRZDD4 | ecosystem: Host-associated > Plants > Roots > Rhizosphere > Soil | place: USA...
GATGAGGGGACGAAGTAGAACTCACTAGTCTCGGCCACCCGGGAAATTGCCGGTTTTGCGCTGTCCACAAAATGCCGGTTTTCAACTGTCCACCGAGGGTTGAGAATCTGGAGAAGTGGGAAAAGAGCTTTCGGACACACACTGATCTCTTTCGACAGATGGGTGTGTCACGGATGGAGTTCGCCACCGGTCCCGGCAACCGAGTCGCGGTGTGCGGAGATACCGCCAACCTCGATGCCTACATGAAGATTTTCAATTCACCAGCGACAGCGGAGGCGATGGCGTCTGATGGCGTGAAGCGAGAGACTGTCCAGACGTTCGTCCTCGACAAGGAAGTGACGACGTAGCAGTCGGACCCGTGCCCAGCACATTATCCGAACGCCACAAAGACCCGGTAGAATCCTCAGCATCGGGGGCACTGCTCGGTGCTCCCGTTTCAACAAGCCAAGCCATGCGGTGATTGCGCCCCCGAGTGACGATGAGTGGCATCGGAGGAACATGACTCAGAACTCACCTTCAATCGATCCAGCACTGATCGCTCTCGATCTCTGGATCCGTTCAACACCCAAAAGGGAAGGTATATCAAGGGCGCTGTTGGAAGCAGACTACACAGAAGATGTCGAGCAGGTGAATGGTTTTGGCGTGTATTCGACGGGACGCGAAGCGGTATTTACTGCCGCCCAACAGGCAGTGGGTGCCAACAAGACAGTCGGACTTGATACCAAAGTCGTCAGCGCCAGTCTGCTGGCTCCAAACGTCATTCTCGCCCACCTTCTCAGTAGCGCAGACATCCCACAAGGCCCGCTTGCCGGGAAGATGCAGTTCAGGTTCACACTTGTGATCCTGAACCGAAATGGCGCGTGGCAGATCAGATCGACATCGACAACCCTCGTTCAACGTCTGCCATCGTAAGACGGTTCGCCGCAATGCGTTGAGATGACGGCGCGAGCCATGTGGAGTTCCGGTGGTATTCAATCGGAGCGCAACTATGAACACTGAAACCCGCGATGATTCCGTCACCCTAGAAAATGTTCGCAGCGTGACTACTTCATTCTTTGAGGCGTGGAATCGCCACGACGTGTCTGGGATGGCCGCGCTCTACACCGAAGACGCCCAGGTAGTGAACTCACTCGGGCTGTGGTGGCGCGACGTGACGGAAGTCGAGCGAGGCCTTGGGCAGATGAACGCCATCGGACCATCACTCAGGCCAGATGCTACGTGGGCACGATTGCTTACTGAAGGCACTGCACTCTGCATCGTGGACTACACAGTGGGCAGCTTCACCCGCCCCAGTGGGCAAACCGTGCCCCAACAGAAAGCCCTATCGACATTTGTGATGATGAAGACGGCGCACGGGTGGCGGATAGCCGCTGCTCAAACCACAGGGGTAAATGCCGAAGTCATTGCACGGTTGCCGTCCCGCTGAAGCCATCTGTTGACGGTGGCATGACTACGGCCAAACCTTCGCGCAATCGCCCTCGCTGATCGCCCGTTCCCAGCAGCCGCCGATATCGCGCCATTTCCTCAGGCGTGACCCGCCGATACGAAGGCGTCCTCAGGAGCCGTGATGTTGGACTTCGTGGGATGCCTCGGTCCTTTCGTGGTTTGCGTCCGAGTATGACGGTCAGTGCTTTGAAGAGTTCGCGTTGGTTCATTAGCAGGGTGAGGTCGGTCTAGCGGTCCAGCGGTCGACGCGCACCGACAGGCACAAGAGGTCTATAGGTTCTATTTTATCAGTTATTTACAGCCACAATCAAGGTTCGGAACCACAAGCATTGAGACGCGAGGACTATCGGGCATCGGTGACCTGTAGCCCCACCGGTTCGTGTGCGATGGCGATTAAGATTTTGCGGCGGTGCAGAAGACATCATGGGTCGCAATCTCGACGACGATGACTTTCGGCTTTGCGAGATGTGCGAATCGCAAGAAATTCGCCACATCGTTTATATGCAGCATCCCGACTACCCTGACATCCTGGGAGTCGGCGGCGACTGCGCCGAAATGATGGGGCCGGATGGCGGTGAGGCGCTGCGCCGTCGTCGTGAAAAGAGGAATCGAGCCGCCAGACGCCGTAGGTGGCTCAAGCGGAAGTGGAAGGCCTCACCGGAAGGCAATCCTTGCCTCAAGGCTGGCGGGTATCGCGTGACTGTTTGGCCAAAGGGACTCGGCTGGTCGTTCACCGTTGCACGCGAGGACGACGCACCGCACCACCCCGCCTGCACGTTCTCGACACCCGATCAGGCCAAGCTGGCGGCGTTCGACTTCCGCTGGCCCGCTGTCTCCCGGCTGATGTAAGAGCGCGCAGCCAACCAAGTGACGAGTCGTTTAGCGTAGGGCCGGTGTTATCCTCCGACCAGTTTTCGGCTGGCGCGGGGGGTTAAGTGCAGCTGGGTTGGCCGAAGAGACACTTGGTGGTCTACTCCAAGAGTTAGGACGGCAGAACCGCGCGGACGACGTTTTAGAGAAATGAATACACCTGTTACGGCCGCCACGAACAGGCATCTTAAGCAAGTCGATCCGTCTCCGAGCGCGAGCAGAAAGCTGCGGCTGCGTTTTGGTTTCTACGGCGCGATGTCAACGATGCTGTTGGTCTCCGTCCTAGCGGGGTTCAGCCGCACGTTTTACTTCAGAGCCGCTTTCGACGTTCCGCGAGTCCCCGGTTACGTCCTGGTGCACGGCGGTATTCTCACCGCATGGTTTGCCGGTCTCGTCATTCAAACGCTCCTTGTGTGCGCTGGGCGTGCGGACCTCCACCGTCGATTGGGTTGGCGGGTTGGCGGCACCGGACTTTTAGTGGCAACAGTTACTGGGCCGGTCATACTGAATCTCGCATCCCGACAAACTGCGCTGGGGCTGACCATCGACGCACGAATAGTCCGGCTGGTGTGGTTGGATCTCGCCATACTGGCTGCGTTTGTTGTTTTTGCGGCGGCTGGAATCCTGATGCGTCATCGCACGGCGTGGCACAAGCGAATGATGTTGCTTGCGTCAATCAGTATCGTCACACCGGCTGTCGGCCGAGTGTGGAGATTGGTCCCGGTGTTAAACGAGAGAAACGCGTTATTGACAACCAGCGCACTCGTGTTGTGTCTCGTAGGCCTGGCGCTACACGATGTCCTCTCGCGGAGGCGTATTCACCCCGCAACGTTGGCAGGGGCAGCGTTCTTAATAGGACTGCGGACGGTGGCGGCCATGATTGCTGATTCCGAATGGGGTCGTTCGTTCGTTCGTGCCCTTGGATAGTTCGTGTGCTATCGCCGTGCAGTGTCGCCGATGCAGCTCTGGACGTTGTCGAATCATGAGGCCAACACGCGTTGCACCAGGCGCTGACGCCCCCGGTGAAGTGGCCGCTGCGAGGGCTTGACGTTAGGCCGCGAGTATCGGCGCCGCATCTACCGGGGCCCAGCGCGGGCGGTTGAGGCCCCCTAGGTCATACCGCGCCGACATGACCCGTCGCTTCGAGTCCTCGGCAAGTTGCGCTGATTCCAGTCCAAGATCACAGTCGCCGTTCCTCATCTCGGTGAACGACTCCAGCATTGGACTGAGCCTTGGAGTGCCGTCCGGCGTCTGCTAGTATCCGGCGCATCTGCAGGTGCGAGCCGCGCGAGCGATCCCAGAGCGTTGGTTACGCGCTTGCTGTATATACGGTAAGCGCACAACGGAAAGACGATGACAACAATAATGGTCGCGCTACTTTCCTTGTTGCTGGTCTCATGGGGTTATGGTGCCGCGCTCGAACAAGGGTCGCGCGGGGAGGACGATGCTCTGTCGATCGTCCGGACGTTCGTGAAAGCGAACGAAACGGCGAATCTCGATCTCATCGTCAGCACGTTCGACGATTCAGCGACCGTATTCTTCCCGGGTGAGCCTCCACAGCGGGCATCGGGAAAGGCGGAAATCCGAAACGTGTTCGCGGCGTTGTTCAAACAGCGGAAGGGGCCAATCACAATCACGCCACGTGACGTGAACCTGCAAGAGTTCGGCGACGTTTCTATAGTTACCGCGCATCTCGTGCCCTTGCCTGCTGGCCCTGTTCTCGAGCCTACCGTGTTTCCTCGACGAACGTTCGTCCTACGACGAGTCGGCAGGAGTTGGCTGATCGTGCATCATCACGCGTCGAACGTGGTCGTCATGCCGGTTCAGAAGTGACGACGTCCGGTTTTCCACGCGGTGTTGCTCAACCCCGGGGACGGAGCCCCGTGGGTGATAGCACGCCGGGTGACCCTCAAGTCTGGGCGATTCCTGCGCGGCTCACCGCGTCTATTGCTTGCTCGCCTCTCGCACGACACACTGAAACATGGGAAGCGCAAGTCCGATTGCCGGTGTGGCTACGCTCGTAAGAGGCGGGTCCTTGTCTACGCAGTAGTCGCAATAGTGCCAGGGACGTTCTCGACTCAGATGACGGTCCGATTGACCGGGCAAACCAGCCGCTTGCCTTCTGGCTCTCGGTGGTCTCGATGACCCTCCTTGGCCTCTTTATTCTCGGCGTGGGGCACCGGTGGGAGATCGTCCGACTGATCTTCGAGCTTGCCAACCGGCCTTTCTAAGGTGAGGCATGGCGTGACCCGGACGACCATCCGGATGATCGATTCGGCAATGGTCGACTCCGTAACCACCAGTCGCACACGTTGTTCCGGTGCATTATCAAATCGGACGTTCGTCCAGTGTTCGGAGGAATTTCGCGAAAGGACCGCCGTAATCACCGATACAGACTGTTCAGAAATATAGCGTGACCACAGCACACGATCCCTAATCGTCCAGCTTACGTCGACCTTAATAAACTTCTCCAGCATAGGAAAGGAGACTCTGCGAGTCTCGTATTTCACGCCCTCGTCCACGTCCGACTTCCATTTGTTTAGGGATTTCTCAAGAAACGCCTTCAGTCGTTGAACTCTTGCGACGCCTGGTCTGCCGCTTCGATATGCATCTTCAAGCTCCATGCACCAGCTTCTGAATTCACTGGCGTGCGTGCGTGCCTCCTGTATAGCCCCTACAAGGTCTGACCCTTTCCTACACTGACGCAGAACGTGATCTGCGACCGGCGGGATATCGTTTCGAAAGTCGAATCCCAGGCTTCCGGTCTTCAACTCGGCCACCATAGTTGAATCGAAGTGCTCAACGACTTGCTCAGCGACGCTATCGATCTGGTCCGGAGCACTCTGCGCGTAAGCTTCCCCGTCAAGTAGACAGTTGATAAGTAGACTGGCCGGTTGATGAAGGCCTCGGCAGAAACGTGAGCGGCGGCACCCGGCCGAGGCTGTCGTGAGGTCGCTCGCTGTTGTAGATCCGCAACCAGGTGTCGGTCAGCGCCCGCAGTTCTGCGACCGACTCAAAGAGATGCGCATTGAGGACTTCGGTCCGATAGCTGCGATTGAAGCGTTCGATGTAGGCATTCTGATCGGGCTTGCCCGGCTGGATGTAGTGAATCGCCATACCGTGCTCGGTGCACCAATCCACAAAGGCCTGCGCCGTGAATTCGGGACCGTTGTCCACGCGGACCGCTGACGGGCAGCCATGCACCGCCACGAGCTCGTCCAGGGCTCGTGTGACTCGACGACTGGGGACGGACAGTCCCATCACAATCTCCAAGCCTTCGCGATTCCCTTCATCGATCATGGTCAGCAAGCGCACGCAGCGCCCGTCATAGAGCGTCTCGGTCATGAAATCGAGCGCCCAGGTCTGATTCAGCCGCGGTGGGGCTGATAACGGTTGCCGCACGCGATGAGGCACGCGACGGGTCGTCCGCCGAGGCCAATTCAACCGCAAGGCGCAGTAAACCCGGTGCACGTGCTTGTGATTCCACCGACGGCCTTCGACACGCATTCGATCACAGAGCTTCCAGAAGCCCCACCGCGGATAGCGCGCCACGACATCGGTTAACGCCGCGATGACGACGGCATCGCGCCGCATCGTCGGCATTGGAGGCCGATAAAACGCCGCCCGCGACAGCCTCACCACGCGACAGACTCGCTCGACCGGAGGTGGTGCTCCTGCACCAACGCCTCAGCGATCTGTCGTTTCGCAAACGGCCTTACAGCTTTCGGTTCAGGACATCCTTGATGGCGGCGTTCTCGAGCGCGAGGTCCGCATACATCCGTTTCAGCTTCGCATTCTCCGCCTCTAGCTCGCGGAGACGCTTGACATCCGAGACCGTGGCGCCACCGTACTTGCTGCGCCACTTGAAGAACGTGGCTTTGCTCACGCCGTGCTTCCGCGTGAGGTCAGCGACGGGGACGCCACTTTCTGCGTCCTTGAGCATCGCTACGATCTGGGTCTCGCTGAACTTCGATTGCCGCATGACCGCTCCTGAACCCGGAACAGTCTACCTTCGACTGTCAATCGATCGGGGAAGCTTACGGTAGTGGTCTACGTGCTCTTATGGGGGCCGTGTTGACGGGCAGCAATGGATGAGCACTTCACATGCGTGTGCCGCTCGATCTTTGTTGTTCGGTTCTTCTCCACGAACCGCCGCTCACGGGGAGCGATGGCCTGCCCGCATACAGCGCAGACAACAGGTGCAGGCTTCTTGAACCACATCACATCCTCCCATCAGTCATGCGGCATGGCTTACCAGTGATCGAGGAGACATCTCGTTAACGGCATCATGTTGGCCCTGGGGCGGCATCAGTGGATGCGTCCAGCGACCAACGAATGAGATGCGGTCCTTACACACCTTCCGGCTGACTCGCCCTCACAGCGTCGTCTCTACCGGTTCTCATCATGTCAGCCAGGACTCGCGCCCGCGCTCTATCTTCCGCACTCCACTTTGATAGCAGCATTTCTTCGGCGGCAACTGACCAGTGGCGCAGCGCGACAGCCGAAATGAACCTTCGCATTTTCGAGAGTTGCCGCACGCCCACGTTGAATGCGATGTGAAGCAGCACCCGTTGACGCACCGAGTCGAGCGTGCCGAACGCGGGTCGCTGACTCTCCAACTGGGCCGCCACACGACGCAGGTCGCCTTCGAGGGCAGTCGTTGCCTCTTGAGCGGTTATTGTGCGGCGTTGTGGATGGCGCGCCCCTCGGCTGACGGTGAGGTTTCCTCCGGCATCTTGATAATGCCGTAGCTTGAACCCCTCACAGCGCGTCAATTGCGCCAACAAGTGGTGATAGTCCAGGTCGTCCATTGCCGCGCCTCCACCGAAACGTGAGAACGACGACGAGGCAAGCTTTGCACAAAAGCTGCCTCGGCAGGAGAGCCAAGTAAAGCTTGTCGGGTTTGTGGTCCGATTCAGCCTCGCAAATACAGCCTTGAAATCAGTGCGGGGTGCAGGCCTTAAAGTGTGAAGTGAGTCGATAACTGGGCCGTGCGAGGGGCGGGGCCCCTTGGGTGATACCGCGCCGGGATGACCCCTCTCCGAATTAAGCCGGGCGCAGTTGCCCCGCTATTACGCACCCAGTAAGGAAGTCGATAGTCTTTGGGAACGTTATGCCAGAGGCACAAGCGCGAACCGTCTCATATCGACTATCGCTGAATTCCTCGTAGAGGACCTTCGCAGCGAAGTAACTCTCGAAAGAATCATCAAGCCGCCGATTCGGCAGCGGTATGTCAGAAGTAGACCCCGATGCCCGCGACAGGACCGTGCACCATCGGCTCCACGATCACGGTTCGGCCCGCCACTGTATCGGTGACCTTCAGATACAGGACGTTGTAACCCCCTGTGACGCCGAAGTGCCGCATCGGCTTCCAGTCCACGCGCGCGGTGCCGGCGAGATCAACGTCGGCGCCGACACCGAACCCGCCGCCTTCGAAGGACGCGTGCCACTCAACTTTCGGACCCGTGCGATGCCATCCGATTCCGACGAGAGGGTTCCAGACGCCGGGCTTCCGTGAGAAGTGCGGCAAATCGCCCAGCGTGATGTCGTATTTGAGGGCCACACGCCGCACGCCCGCGGTCAGATACAGCTCAGGAGCGACCCTGCGTCCGAGGTTGGCATGTCCGTAGACAAGATTTAGGTCCACAGTGAGGCTCGGTCGCTCGATGCGGTCTCCTCCGACGCCGGCCCAGATGGCATCGCCCTCGATGCGCCAGGGACCGTTGGACGCGGTGACGCCCCCGAGAAACGCACCATCGAAGCGGGCATCGACGATGTCGCCTGAGCCACCGCCATCGCCATCGAACGGCGGGATGTCCACGTCGATGCCGATTCCGAACGGCACCCACGCAAGGATCGGATACACGGCAACATCCCAGCCTCCTTGCGGGGCCTGGGCTCCAGCCGCTTGCGGCAGCGCTATGACCTGAACAATCACTAGGCACAGAGCGATCAAGCGGTTGAGCCGAATCTTGCGCATGATCTGGAGTGTAACCGCCGATTACGAAAGCGCGAAATTCGCCTGGCCGCTCGCGGTCGTCGATTAGAAGACTGACTTTGCGCTGCACGCGAGGCGCCGCCTCTGTCGCTGTCCTGCTCATTGGCGGGGACCGCCTCCTGTAGACACAAACGCCGTCACTCGCGACCATCGCGTAGAATTGCGCGCAAGAATGGCGCTAGCTCCCGGAACTCGCCTCGGCCCCTATGAAATTACCGCGCAAATTGGCGTGGGCGGTATGGGCGAGGTCTACCGCGCGATCGACACGAATCTGAAGCGCGCTGTTGCCATCAAGGTTCTCCCCGAAGCCGTCGCGGCCGATGTCGATCGATTGGCCCGCTTCCAACGCGAAGCAGAAGTCCTCGCGTCCCTGAACCATCCGAACATCGCGATCGTCCACGGCTTGGAGAAGAGCGACGGTGTGACAGCGTTGGTCATGGAACTGGTCGAAGGCCCGACTCTCGCCGACCGCATCGCCGAAGGTCCATTCCCACTCGATGAGACGCTCCACGTCGCGAAGCAGATCGCCGAGGCACTGGAAGCCGCGCACGAACGCGGGATCATCCATCGTGACCTCAAGCCGGCGAACATCAAACTGAGACCCGATGGCGCAGTGAAGGTGCTCGACTTCGGGCTGGCTAAGGCGATGGAGCCAACCGGCGCGATGTCATCGAGCTATTCGCTGTCGCCGACGATCACCACCCCGGCGATGACGCAGATGGGGATGATTCTCGGCACGGCCGCCTACATGAGTCCGGAGCAAGCGAAGGGACGTCTAGCTGACAAGCGCAGCGACATCTGGGCCTTCGGGTCCGTGCTCTATGAAATGCTCACGGGCAAACGGGCGTTTCCAGGCGACGACGTCTCCGACACACTAGCGGCGGTTCTCCGGGTCGAACCCGACTGGACCCGCTTGCCGGCGAATACACATGGAGCCGTCCGACGATTGCTACGGCGGTGCTTACAAAAGGATGCGACGCAGCGTCTCCACGATATCAACGATGCACGAATTGAGATTCAGGAAGCACAGGCGACGACCGACCCCGAAACGATGACCGTCGTCATTCCCGTTTCAGCTCGCCGTCGTGAGCGGGTGGCATGGGCGCTACTCGCGGTCGCTACCCTGGCGTTGGTCGCACTGGCCGTGTCAGCAACCCTCTACCTGCACCGAGCGGTTCCCGAGCCCGTTGTGACGCGCTTGGATGTTGTCACCCCCCCTGCAGCTGATTCGTTTTCATTCGCGCTGTCACCGAACGGACGGCAGCTTGTGTTTGTTGCAAACGGGGAGAAGGGGTCACAGCTGTGGGTCCGGCCACTCGACCAATCAGCGGCTCAGCCGCTCGCCGACACCGTCGGTGCGAGCTTTCCTTTTTGGGCCCCGAACAGCCGCGCAGTCGGCTTCTTCGCTGACGGTAAGTTGAAACGAATCAATCTGACAGGCGGCGCGGTGCAAGTGCTCGCCGATGCTCCGGTGCCGCGTGGTGGAACGTGGAACGCCGAGGACGTCATCGTCTTTGCACCGACGATCAACAGTGCACTTATGCGTGTGGCGGCGGGGGGCGGGCCCGTTGAACCAGTCACGCAGCTCACGGTTGGCCAAGGTAGCCATCGCTGGCCGCAGTTCTTGCCGGATGGTCGCCAATTTCTGTTCTCGATGGCAACCGGACTCCCGGAAACGCACGGCGCCTATGTAAGCTCGCTCGACGGAGAAAAGACGGTGCGGGTCATGCCAGCGGAGACGGCTGCTATGTACGCTTCGCCGGGCTATCTTCTCTTGGTGTCGCAGGGGG
>Ga0075430_100006166_pt1 | contig 10104 bp, 8 predicted proteins | sample RhiMetdeltSRZDD4_FD_75294 | JGI IMG/M metagenome (GOLD analysis project Ga0075430, IMG submission 75294) | Populus rhizosphere microbial communities from Tennessee, USA - Rhizosphere MetaG P. deltoides SRZDD4 | ecosystem: Host-associated > Plants > Roots > Rhizosphere > Soil | place: USA...
GCCGGAAAGTTCGCGTTCACGAGCTCGGGAAGCTCGCTCGTCACGTAGCTGTACATCCGGTAGTGCGCGACCCATGGTGCCTGCGTCGCGTCGACATAGAAGCCGGCGCCAAGCCCGAAATCCCAGCTCGCATCGTCGCCGGGCAGCCGTGGCTGGCGCGGGCTCGTGTCCGGGGCGACCAGCATCAGCCCGAGCTCGGCCGCGAGGCGCTGCGCGCCGGCCTTTATCATGAAAGTCTCTTCGGTGCAGGTGAGCCCGGCAAGGTAGTAGAGGACCGGCACGCGCCGCTCGCGCGCCTGCGGCGGCTCGTACACCGAGAACCGCATCTCCGTGCGGCATTCCCGCGAGTCGTGCGCCAGGAAGCGCTGTGTGCCGCCGAAGCAGGCGTGTTCCGAGATCGTCTTCATAGATTCGGCTCAGAGCCGATTATTCGCGATTAATCAGCTCCGAGCCGATTTTTCAGAACTTGACGACGCTGCGGATCGACTTGCCCTCGTGCATCAGGTCGAAGGCATCGTTGATCTTCTCGAGCGGCATCACATGCGTGATCAGGTCGTCGATGTTGATCTTCTTGTCCATGTACCAGTCGACGATCTTCGGCACGTCGCTCCGTCCGCGAGCGCCGCCGAAGGCCGTGCCTTTCCAGACGCGTCCCGTGACGAGCTGGAACGGCCGCGTCTTGATCTCCTGGCCCGCACCGGCGACGCCGATGATCACAGACACGCCCCAGCCACGATGACAGCACTCGAGCGCCTGGCGCATGAGATCGACGTTTCCGACGCACTCGAAGCTGTAATCGGCGCCACCGTCGGTCAGCGCAACGAGATGCGCGACCAGGTCGCCGCCCACTTCCTTCGGATTGACGAAGTCCGTCATGCCGAATTTCTCGGCGAGCGGCTTGCGCGCGGGGTTGACGTCGACGCCGATGATGCGGTTCGCGCCGGCGAGCCGCGCACCCTGCACGACGTTGAGCCCGATGCCGCCGAGACCGAACACGACCACGTTCGCGCCGGGCTCGACCTTGGCCGTATTGATCACCGCGCCGATGCCGGTCGTCACCCCGCAGCCGATGTAACAGACCTTCTCGAAGGGCGCGTCCTCGCGGATCTTCGCCAGCGCGATCTCGGGCAGCACCGTGTGATTCGAGAACGTCGAGCAGCCCATGTAGTGATGCAGCATCTGCTTGCCGAGAGAGAAGCGGCTCGTACCGTCCGGCATCATCCCCTTGCCCTGCGTGGCGCGGATCGCCGTGCAGAGGTTGGTCTTGCGCGACAGGCACGACTTGCACTGCCGGCACTCCGGTGTGTACAGCGGGATGACGTGGTCGCCCTTTTTGAGCGAGGTGACCCCGGGACCCACGTCGACCACCACGCCGGCGCCCTCGTGACCGAAGATCACGGGGAACAGGCCCTCCGGGTCGGCGCCCGAGCGGGTGAACTCGTCCGTATGGCAGATGCCGGTCGCGCGGATCTCGACCAGGACTTCGCCGGCCTTTGGCCCGTCGAGATCGACGGTTTCCACGACCAGCGGCTTGCCAGCGGCATAGGCGACTGCGGCACGGGTTTTCATCTTCTTCCGGCTCCCAGCGTGCGTAGAGGTGCGAGAGACCCGCAAGCGTACCGCAACGGCGGCGGTTCGCGCAGCTTGCAACCTTTGCGAGGGGTGGAGCATCCAAGCTGCATCCTGTACTCAGGCGGACGCTTCCGGGAGCACCGATGATTCGATATGCACTGGCACTCACCTGGGCCGTCTCCACGGTGGCGCTCGCCGCCGCGGGCAACATCAGCAAGGTCAACGGCGGCATCGAGGTCGAAACCGGCCAGGAGGCCGGAGACGTGTCCACGGTGAATGGCGGCATAGTCATCGGCGAGGGTGCCCGGGTGCGCGAGATCGAGACGGTCAATGGCTCGATCCGCCTCGAGGACCGGGCGGTGGCGTCGTCGGCCGATACCGTCAACGGTTCCATCACCCTCGGCGAGCAGGTCGAGATCGACGGCAAGGTGGGCACTGTCAACGGCGGCGTCGAGCTCGCCAAGGGTTCCCGCATCGGCGGCTCGCTAGGGACGGTCAATGGCCGCATGTCGCTCACCGAAGCGACCGTCGGGGGCGGCCTCGAAACCGTAAACGGCGATATCACGGTCGGCGCCAACTCGCGAGTCGAGGGCGGGATCCTGGTCGACAAGCCCAGCAAGAACTGGTCCGTCGGCAAGCAGCGCAATCCGAAGGTCATGATCGAGGCCGGAGCCGTGGTGAACGGCACGCTGCGTTTCGAGCGGGAAGTGGACCTGTACGTGAGCCCCTCTGCCACGATCGGCAGCGTCGAGGGCGTGCCGCCGGTCCGCCACACGCTGCAGTAGTTCACGCGGAGTATCCTGTCGGGCATGCCCGGGGCGCCCGACCATTCGACCACGACGAAGCTTCCGCCGCCCCCGGCGCCGGTCGCTCGGGATGCAAACCCCTGGCCGATGCCGCAGCGGCAGGGCGAGACGCGGGTGCGCACAGAGCGAACCCGCGTGGCAAAGCACCCGCTACCGCCACCCGCCCCCATACGCTCGTCGCGGCACGGCCTCTCGCGCTTCGTGCCGATCGCCGTCTTCCTGGTCATCCTCGGCAGCGTTGCGTCCGGTGCGCTCGAGGCACTGGGCCGCGGCGACCGGCTCGGCGCGATCGTCCCGCTGATCGTGCTCGGCGTTGCCGCCGTCAGCGTCTGGCGGGCCGCACGGCGGCGCAGCAACCGCTCGTCGGGGATCCCGGGCGTCGGCAAGGGCGATCGATGACCTCACGTCCGGCGTCGCAACCGATCGCCGAGTGGCACGACGTCGACGAGAGGGCATTCCGGGAAGACGTCCTCACTCGGTATCGCCCTGCTGTACTTCGCGGGCTGGTCAAGTCCTGGCCCGCGGTGCAGGCAGCCCTGACTTCGCATGAAGACGTCGTTCGTTACCTGGCCGCCCTGGACAGCGGCACTCCCGTGGATGCGATCCTGATGCCACCGCACGCACGGGGACGGATCGCATACAACGAATCGATGGACGGAATCAATTTCGCTCACAGGCGGTTGCCGCTGTCCGCCATCATCGAACAATTGTCGCGATACGCGCTGTTCGACAACCCACCGTCCGTGGCCGTGCAAAGCGCGTTGATTCCGGAGTGTCTGCCTCGTTTCGCCGCCGAGAACAGATTGCCCGTCCTCGACGCAGCGGTGGCGCCGCGGATCTGGCTGGGAAACCGCGTCACCGTGCCCGCGCACGTCGACGAGTCGAATAATGTCGCCTGTGTGGTGGCGGGCAGGCGTCGATTCACGCTGTTCCCTCCGGAACAGGTTGCCAACCTCTATGTCGGACCACTCGACTATGCGCCAACTGGCGCGGCAATGAGCGTGGCGGATCTCGTCGAACCGGACTTCGAAAGATTTCCGCGGCTGAAGGATGCGCTCTCGGCGGCGTATGTCGCGGAACTCGCCCCTGGCGATGCGCTCTTCATTCCCACCCTCTGGTGGCACCACGTGGAGTCGCTCGATCAGCAGCTTAACGTCCTGGTCAACTACTGGTGGAACGGCACCATCGGTACCGTCGGGAGAACGGAATCGGCCTTGGACTGTCTGCTGCACAGCCTGCTCAACATCAAGCCGCTGCCGCCGGACCTGAGGCAGGCCTGGGCTGCGATGTTCCATCACTACGTCTTCGACGCGAGTGATGATCGACTAGCACACATCCCGGAGCACAGACGCGGTGTGCTCGGAAGGATGTCGCCGGAGACCGCGCAGGCGGTCAGGAGCCAGCTGATCGCGAAACTTCACCAGAAATAGATCTGCAGCGACTCGTCTTCGCGCCTCGGCGGTATCGCCTCGAGCAGCTCCTTCTGATCGCGGAAATTGACGGCGCTCCGGGTCAGCAGGTTGTCGATCTCCGCCATGCTGAACTTCTTCTCGCTGGCATTCGGCGGTCGCAGGCTCTTCTGGTCCGGGAAAATACCCATGCCCGCCATGATGCAGTACCAGGAGAAGACCGGGTAAGCCTGGCCGATGCTCTGCTTCACCTGCTTGACGATGCTGTTGCCCGCCATCCAGTTGTTGTACAGCTCCTTTAGCGGATCGGAGATGGTGAGGTTGGTGGCATTTGCACGCCAGTACTCAGTATCCGTCCTGGAATTGGTCTTGTAGTGCGTCACTATGTAGTCGCGAGTGCCTTCGAAGTGCTCGTTGACGCGTTGATTGAAGCTGTCATGAGCGGCCTCGCTGAAATCGCCGTTGTCCAGATACTCGACGATTCCCATGGCAGTCTTCTGAATGAAGAGCAGGGCCGTGGCCTCGAGCGGCTCGATGAATCCCTGCGCGAGCCCGACGGCGAGGCAGTTCCTGTTCCAGTGCTTCGCGAGGCGGCCTATCCGCATTTTCAGGTGGCGGGCCGGCGTATCGGCCTCCAGCAGCCCGAGGGATTCGCGCAGCTCATGCTCGGCCTGATCGGCCGTGCAGAAGTTCGAGCTGTAAACGTATCCATTGCCGTAGCGGCTGGTCAGCGGAATCTTCCATGCCCATCCATGCTTCATGGCGGTCGACACGGTCTGCGATGGAATGGATTCGTCCATCGGTGTCGGCATGGCGACCGCGGCGTCGTTGAACAGGTTTTCAGAGAAGCTGATAAATGGCGTCGCGAGCGCCTTGATGCTGAGGAGCGACGCGAAACCCGTGCAGTCGACGAAGAAATCCGCGGCGATGGTTTCGCCCTCCCGGGTCGCGACCGAAGCGATGTCACCGCGCTCGTTCAGGTCTGCATGCGTGACGTGACAGCTCTTGTACCTGACCCCGCGTTCGAGCGCCTTCTTGTGCAGGAACTTTCCCAGAAGCACCGCATCGAAGTGGTAGCCGTACCAGATGTCGAACGGAAAATTGCCGGCAGGTATCGGCGCCATGTGCGCTTCCGCCAGCCGCGTTGCGATGAAGAACCGGTCGGGGTGGGCGTCGACTTCGGCGCCGTTCACCCTCGCGCGCGCGTTGTGAACGAACTGCGTCATCGTGAAGTTGTCGAGCATCGAGGCGAACGGATGAAAATAACGTTCGAAGCCCGGCTTCGTCGACCACTTGTCGAACGCGATACCGCACTTGTACGTGGCGTTGCACTCGGGCATCCACTCCGATTCCTCGATGTCGAGGCTGTCGAAGAATCCGCGCAGCCACGGCGTCGAGCCCTCGCCGACCCCGATAATCTCCACTGCGGGTGACTCAAGCAGGGTGATGGCTACGCCTTTTCGGATCAGCGCATCCGCCAGGATCATGGCCGTCATCCATCCGGACGTACCACCGCCCACAATCACCACGCTCCTTACGGCAGACTGCGTACCGGCACGCCTGTCTATGCCCTGCGTCGAGGTGTGGTGGTAGGAATAGTTGAACAGCGTGGCGGTCACGGCAGTGGCCGTCCGTCGATCCAGGTCTGCTTGACATCGAGTGCATCGTCGACGAGCGCCAGACTGGCGCGGTAACCCGGCGCTATCCGCCCGAGCTCTCCGCCCAGTCCCAGGAACTCCGCTGGATACTGGCTGGCCATGCGTACCGCCTGGACCAGGTCGACGCCCAGCAGCTCGACCGCGTTGTGTACCGTCGTTGCCATGTCGATGTCGGAGCCAGCTAGCGTACCCTCTTCGTCGACCAGCATGCCATTCGCGGCCGAGATCGTACGTCCCTGGAGTTGGAACGACTTTTCGTCCGTGCCCACGCTTGGCATCGCATCCGTGACCAGCATGAATCGGTCGTGCCGCTTGCAGCGGAGCGCAATGCGAAGCACGGCCGGGGCGACATGGTGTCCGTCCACGATGATGCCGCACCAGCTGTCCGCGTCGTCGAGCGCCGCGCCGACTACTCCCGGCTCGCGCCCGGTGAGCTGCGACATAGCGTTGAACAGGTGCGTGAAGCCCGTGAGCCCGTGCCGCAGCGCAGTGCGGATCTCGTCGTAGGTCGCATTGGTGTGGCCGGCCGAAACGACGACTCCCGCCGCACTCAGCTTCGAGATGATGTCGGGTGTCGTCATCTCCGGTGCCAGCGTCACCAGCGTCCGGCCACCGCGAAGGGAAGTAAGCAGTCCGATTGCTCCTTCATCGAGACCGCGCAGTTTCGCCGGGTCGTGTACGCCCTTGCGCGCGACGTTCAGGTACGGACCCTCGATGTGGATGCCGAGCACGCCGGGCACCCGGGCGTCGATCGCGGCGCGCACGGCTTCCAACGCGCGGGCGACAATGTGCAGATCGTCGCTGATGAGGGTCGGCAGGAATCCGGTGGTGCCAAAGCGCCGATGCGCATGGCCGATCTCGCGGATGGCATCGACGGTCGGTTCGGCATTGAAGAGCACTCCGCCGCCGCCGTTTACCTGAGTGTCCAGGAAACCGGGAATCAGCAGATGGCCGTCGAGATCGTGGCGAACCGCTGTCCGGGATCGCACGTCATCGTCGGCGACCACGTCGACGATGCGGTTGCCCTCGAGCAGCACCGCCCGGTCGTCGAGGAAGCCTGTGTCACCGAGTACGCGACCGTTGACCAGGGCGACCGCCATCAGACTGTCTCGGTGATCTTGCTCAGGTGCGGTGGTCGATCCGGATCGAGGCCGCGGGCAACTGCGAGCGCGTTGGCCAGCCGATAGAAGCTCTGAATCATCAGCAGCGGTTCGATCGCCGAATGCGCGCGCAGCGTCGGCAATGTGACTGCGCCAGGGACTTCGGCCCCGGCCACCATAACGTCGGCGCCAACCGCACTCAACTCGCGCGCCAGCGCCTCGATCCCTTCCCGTGTCTCGTCGTTCTGCAAAAAGGCGAATATCGGAAATCCCGCACGCACGAGCGCCATCGGACCGTGCCGCAGTTCCGCGGCACTGAATGCCTCGGCGTGCAGGCCGCAGGTCTCCTTGAGTTTGAGCGCGGCTTCCTGCGCGATGCCGAGCCCCAGTCCACGACCGATGACGAAGAGACTGCTGGCCGAACGAAGGTGCTCGGTCGCGGCGCCCCAGTCGAGCTGCCAGGCAAGCACGAGCTGGTCCGGCGCCTGCTCGAGCGCAAGGTGAAGTTCGCGGTCCTGCGTCCAGCTCGCGACCAGATCCACGATCGCGGCGAGCGAGGCGATATACGACTTGGTGGCCGCGACGCTGGTTTCAACGCCGGCGTGCAGCGGAATGGCGTGATGGACGGTGCGCGCGAGCGGAGAGTCTTCCGCGTTGACGAGCGCGATCACGAGCGCACCCGCATCCCTGGCCGCGCCGGCGGCAGCAAGCAGGTCAGGGCTGGCGCCTGATTGTGAGATCGCAATGAACAGGACGCCTTCGAGATCCGCCTTCGACGCGTACACCGAGCTGATCGACGGCGCCGCGGAGGAAGCGAGCAGCCCCGTGCGGGTCTCGATCAGGTATCTCGCGAACGTTGCCGCATGGTCGGAGCTGCCGCGCGCGCAGGTGACGACGACACGCGGCGCCATATTTCGCACGACCTCTCCGAGCCGCTCGACGAGGTCGCGATTTGCGTGCAACTGTGAGCGCACCGCAGCCGGAGCGGCAGCCGCTTCCCGGAACATGCGGGTATCGGGAATCACGGCGTGCTGAGCTCGGCGACGAAGTCGTAGGTATCGCCGCGATAGAACGACTGCGAGAACTCGATCGCGCGCCCGTCCTGCAGAAAGCCCAGCCGCTCGACGAGCAGGCCTGCGTCGCCGGGCTTCGCGCGGAGCAGCTCGGCCTGCTCGCGCGTAAGCAGCACTGCACGCAGGCGCTGCAGGGCGCGCACGGGCCGGTTCCCGGCGTGCTCCAGCGCTTCGTAGAGCGAGGTCTGGACGGCGTCGAGCGAGGGCAGGCAGTCGGCGACGATCGTCGCGTACTCGATCGCCATGGGTGCATCGTCCGCGAATCGCAGCCGATGGAAGCGGAACACCGGCGTGCCCGGACTCGAGCGCAGCGTGAGTGCTTCCTCGGGCGTAACCGTTCCGTTCATGCGCTTCAGCCAGTCGCTGCGCGGATTGCGACCGCGGGCGCGCATGTCCTCGGAGAACGACGTCAGCTTCGAGAAGTTCTTCTCGACCCGGCCGCGCACGAAAGTGCCGGAGCCGTGGCGGCGAACGAGCAGACCTTCGCTCGCGAGCCCGTCGATGGCCTTGCGCACCGTTATACGTGAAACGCCGAAATCGGCCGCCAGGTCGCGCTCGGGCGGCAGGGCGTCGTCGGCGCCGAGGATGTTCCGGTCTATGGCGTCGCGCAGCGCGCGCTGGAGTTGCTGGTAGAGCGGGAGATTGCTCGATGCCTGGAGCGGTCCGATGGTCTGCGAGAGGAGGCTCGCTCGGGTGTCCCGGGGCTGGGGCGGCGATGCGTCAGGTACCAATGCCATACCACGTCCCTTTGCCCATGTCCCTCTGTGGCTCGTAAGCAACGCTTATGCAGGCAATTTCAGTAGGTTTTGGCATCTCTTGTCAGGCTTGCCATTCCGTCGCAGGTGGTATTATAGTGGCATCAGAGTGGTTCTGCCATGGGCTCTCTGGCCGAGTTGCCAGCCCGAGGGAGAACCAAGGCAGCCGAATCACAGCTCCTGCACGGATCGGCCATGCAGGACTTGAGCCTAAGGGGGACTTGAGGACATGAACAGAACACGATCGACCTTGATCGGAACGGCAGTCGCCATCGCCCTGTTCGGGCCGAACGAACAGGTGCGCGCCCAGGCCGGCGCCACGGAACAGGGGCTGGAGGAGATCATCGTCTCCGGCATACGCCAGGCGAACAAGCTGTCGCTCGAGTCCAAGCGCGAGGCGGAATCACGAGTCGAGGTCATTACGGCCGAGGACATCGGCAAGATGCCCGACAAGAACATCGCCGATTCACTGGCGCGTGTGCCTGGCGTGACGGTCAGTTCCGCGAGTGCCGAAGAAGGCGGGTTCGACGAGAACGACCGGATAAGCATGCGCGGCACGAATCCAAGCCTGACGCAGACCCTGCTCAACGGCCACAACGTCGCGTCCGGTGACTGGTTCGTGCTCAGCCAGATCAATCAGGTCGGTCGCAGCGTGAGCTACACGCTGCTGCCGTCGGAGCTCGTCGGCCAGGTCGTCGTGCACAAGAGCTCCCAGGCCTCACTCGTCGAGGGTGGCGTCGCCGGATCGGTTGACATCATCACGCGCAGGCCGCTCGACTTCGATGAACAGTTTACGGTCGGCGGATCGGTCGGCGCGGTTTACGCAGACCTTCCGGATGACTCCGACCCGCAGATCTCCGCTCTCTTCAACTGGAAGAACGATTCCGACACCTTCGGCGTGCTGCTGCAGGGATTCTCGGAGGAGCGGCACCTGCGTCGAGACGGCGTGGAGATACTGGGGTATCGCACCATCACCCCTGGCAGCCCCGTCGCGCTTAGCAACCCGGATCTTTCGGGCGTGGAGTATCCAAGAATGATCGGCGCCGCGTTCTTCGAACAGGAGCGCAAGCGCACGGGCGGCCTCATCGATCTCGAGTTCCGGCCGAACGACGATCTGAGGCTCGATCTCCAGGGCTTCATCTCGGAGCTGGAGGCAACAAACTACAACCGCAATTACCTGCTCTGGGGAGTAAACGTTCTCAACGATGGTCTCGGCCAGGCGCCGGATCCCGGCTACACGGTCCGGAATAACACGCTCGTTGCCGCGAATTTTTCCCCGCAGACCGGTTGCGAGGTCCCTGCCTTTCCCGTCGACGACCCCGATACCGCGAACTGTCGTTTCTACGGAGTCTACGACCAGATCTCGCGGCCGGACGAGAAGGCGACGTCGAATTACATCAGTTTCGAGGCCGAATACCAGGTCAGCGACGCGCTCGAAATCTCAGGCCAGATCGGCACCTCAAAGGGCCACGGCGAGACACCAACCCAGGACGTAGCCGAGACGCACCCGGCAGCGAACAGCGGCGCGAGCTGGCAGCTCAACGGCCTTGGCAGTGCGCCGGACTTCAGCTTCGGTACCGCCAACAACTCGACACCGGTCCCCGGTGCCACGCCGGTAACCTTTGGTTGGATCTTCGGCGCTCAGGTCGTAGACACCGAGGACGAGGAAAACTGGGCTAAGCTCGATGCCGATTTCGCCGTCGATCGCGGCGCCTGGACCGGCCTGCAATT
>Ga0075430_100006167_pt1 | contig 10100 bp, 8 predicted proteins | sample RhiMetdeltSRZDD4_FD_75294 | JGI IMG/M metagenome (GOLD analysis project Ga0075430, IMG submission 75294) | Populus rhizosphere microbial communities from Tennessee, USA - Rhizosphere MetaG P. deltoides SRZDD4 | ecosystem: Host-associated > Plants > Roots > Rhizosphere > Soil | place: USA...
GTCATCGTGCGCGCGTTCGCCGGATCGAGCCAGTAGTGGGGATTGCCGAATCCGTGCACGTGAGCACCCCGTTCGCTCTTGATCCTCGGCGTCTCGGCCTGGAGCAGAGCGATGCCCCGCGAAAGATCGAGGTCGCCGGGGCCCCCGGCCGCGAACCGCGGATCGTTCACGGCCGCGCGAACGCGGGTGAGCCAGGGTTCGTGATCGAGACCGACGCGGGCGAGCAGCGCCGCCGATCGAAGCCGCGCGAGCTGACCCGGCTTGACGTCGACGGCGTGGGGCTCGTGGACCGCGGGCGCCAGGCTCTCCACCTTGACGCGCTCGCCGCCGACCGCCTCGACGAGCGCCTTCAGATCGGTCGAGGTCGTGACGACGTCCAGCACGCCGCCGCCCCGCGCGGGAGCGGCGGCCAGCAGGACGAGGGCGAGCGCCCGCAGCACCTACGATTTCTTGGTGAAGATCGACTTCGGGATCATGCAGTGCACGCCCTTGCGAACGTCCACCACCTGCGAGACCCGGCAGTCGGCCGCCATCGAGCTCAGCGAGTAGGCCTCGTAGCGGGTCATCGGCACCATCTTCTGCTGCTCGAGGAAATCGACCGCCTCGCGGACCGCGTTGACCATCGCCTTGTTGAGGTCCTCGTCGAACCCGGTCGTGATCCAGTGCGTCTTGGTCTCGATCCGCGGCCACTCGAGCTTCATGTCCTTGCGCACGATGAGCTGGAGCGCGATCTCCCGATACGCGCACTCGAGCGCCGTCAGGTTCACCTCGCCGTTGCCCTGCCGGCAGTGCGAGTCGCCCGTCCACACGAGGCCGCCCTTGAGGAAGACCGGGATGAAGATCGTGGCGCCCTCTTGCAGCTCGTTGATGTCCATGTTCGAGCCGTTCTTCCACGGACGGAGCGTCGACACCGGCGCCATCGGGTCCGTGACGCCGCCCTTGCGCGGCGCCGGGTCGTTGGGATCGATGCCGACCGCGAGGGTGCCGGGGAACGGTCTGAGATCGAGCGTGATCCCCGGCTTGAACTCCGCCTCCCGCTTCTTGAGATCCAAGGTGAAGAACTTGACGAACCCGTCGGGCATCTCGGGCGCCAGCGCGCCGATCGTCGGGAAATCTTTGCCGGGAAGGTTGAAGTTGATGCCGAACGGCTTGGGGACGATCTTGACGATGCGGATCTCCATCACGTCGCCCGGCTCCGCGCCGTTGACGTAGATCGGGCCCGTCATCGAATGCGGCCCGCCGCCGGGGTTCGCGCGTCGGAGCGCGACGATCTCGTCCATCGTGATCCCCGGCCGCACCTTGTCGTGCGAGTGCATCATCGTCTCGATCGAGACGGTGTCGCCGGAGTCGACGATGAGCTTGGGCGGCTCCTTCGGATCGAGCCAGCCCCACTGGACCGTCTCGAGCGTCGCCGCGAGCGTGTGGCGCTTGCCGCCGCCCGGCTTCTTCGCCTCGCCGGTCTGCTGCGCCAGGGCGTAGAACGCGGCCGAAAGCATCAGCACGAGCGCGACCAGTGTGGTGAGAATGCGCTGTCTCGTGATCCCTGCTGTCATCGCGCGTCTCCTTTCGAAGCGGAGCTCGGGGAGCGCGCAATGATCCGGCGGAATGCGCCGGGTCGTCAAGGGCGCCGCCGGGGGCGGCGCGAGGACGGAGAAGACTGGCGCTGCCTAGATGACGAGCAGCACGACGCCCCAGGCGGCCACGAGCGTCACGAGGAGCAGGCGGCTCAGCACCCGCAGCCGGAAGCGTTTTCTCGCGAGGGCAGCGCTCTGCGCGCCGGGCAGGTCGCGCAGGCGCTCACCCTCGGCACGGCTCGACCCGACGCCGTGCAGATCTTGATTGAGGCCGATGAAGAGATCGCCGTGCGGAAACGCGATCCGCATGAGGTCCAGCCGATCGACCATGGTCGCACCACGCTCTTGGTACCGCCGATCCGCGAGCCACATGGCTAGCGTCCGAGTGCGGGGAGGGACCGGCGCGCGTCGACGGGCACGCGAGGCGCCGTCGAAGCCGGCTGGAGCCGCGTATATCGCCCGCGGAGGCTGTCGAACGCCCGCGAATGCCACGCACCGTGACGGTGCAGGTTGTAGCGGGCCAGGAGCGAGAGGATGCGCAGGCCGTACACGGTCGAGGCCGAGAAGCTCGCCGACGAGGCTTCAGGGAAGTAGCGCGTCGGCACCGCGATCTCGGCGATGCGGAAGTTCGCCGCGACGATCTGCGCGACGATCTCCTGATCGAAGATGAAGCCGTCCGAGTTCAGCGCCACATTCACGGTCTCCAGCACCTCCCGGCGGAAGGCGCGGTAGCCCGTGTGGAACTCGGAGAGAGCCAGACCGAACGTCCGATTCTCGAGGTTCGTGAGGAAGCGGTTCGAGAAATACTTCCACCAGGGCATCCCCTGGGCCAGCGCCGAACCGCTCTTCAGTCGCGAGCCGAACACGACGTCGGCCTCCCCACGGACGATCGGATCGATGATCTGCGGAACCAGCCGCGGATCGTACTGATAGTCGGGGTGGACCATCACCACGATGTCCGCTCCCGCGCGCAGCGCCTCCGCGTAGCACGTCTTCTGGTTCGCGCCGTAGCCGTAGTTCTGGTTGTGTACGAAGATCTCGAGGCCGAGCTGCCGCGCGACCTCGAGCGTTCCATCCGTGGACCCGTCGTCCACAAGGATCACGAGGCTCACCGTGTCTTTCGGCAGCTCCTCGTATGTCAGACGGAGCGTACGCCCCGCGTTGTAGGCCGGCATCACCACCACGACTTTCTCTTTCGTCTGCATGGCGCCACCCAGGTGCAGCCCCGATGCCAGAAGGCCGCTCGTCGCAATCTCGCGCACTTGCGCCCCATCAGCGTGATATCCGGATTTTCTCGCTACAAAATTTCGTTGACGAGCGTGACGAGAATTGTCAGCGGCGCGACTTGAGCGCAGGCGTAGGCTGAGTACCGGACACGAACCGGTTGCGATGGCGGGCGACGACTTCTACCTGACGGCGGAGCAGCGCGAGATGCGCGACCTGGTGCGCGCGATCGCGCGCGACCGGATCGCGCCGCGCGCCGCCGAGGTGGACGAGACCGAAGCCTATCCCGAGGATGGGCTGAAGCTTCTGGGCGATCAGGGGCTCATGGGGCTCTACATCCCCGAAGCCTACGGCGGGACCGACATGGGCACCCTGGCGTTCTGCCTCGCCGTCGAAGAAATCGCCTGGGCGTGCGCGTCGTCCGCCACCATCTATCTCGTCCAGTACGCCGGAGGCTGGCCGATCGTCGCCGCCGGCAGCGCCGAGCAGAAGCGGCGCTATCTCCCGCGTCTGGCCTCGGGCGAGATCACGGCCGCGTTCTCGCTCTCCGAGCCGGGCGCCGGCTCCGACGCGGCTGCGCTCGCGACGCGCGCGGTTCGCAAGGGCGACCGCTACGTGTTGAACGGCACGAAGCTCTGGGTCAGCAACGGCAGCAAGGCTTCGGTGATCACCCTGTTCGCCACCGTCGACAGCGGCCGCGGCAAGGGCGGCGTGACGGCGTTTCTCGTGGAGCCGACATTTCGCGGCTTCGCCGTGGGCAAGCTCGAGCGCAAGCTCGGGATCCGCGGGTCGCCCACCGCGGCGCTCCACCTGTCCGACTGCGAAGTGCCGGTCGAGAATCGTCTCGGCGAGGAGGGCGAGGGCTATAAGATCGCGCTTCGCGTCCTCGACGGCTCGCGCCCGGCGGTCGGCGCGGAGGCGGTCGGCATTGCGCAGGCCGCGCTCGACGCGGCCGTGGCCTACTCGAAGGAGCGGCATCAGTTCGGTCAGCCGATCGGCGCCTTCCAGGGCGTGCAGTTCATGCTGGCCGACATGGCAATCGCGGTGCACGGTGCCCGGCTCATGGTGCATCACGCCGCATCACTGGTGGATCGCGGCACCGTCGCGACGGCGCTCGAATCGTCGATGGCCAAGTGCTTCGCCGCGGATACCGCGATGAAGGTCGCAACCGACGCCGTCCAGATCTTCGGCGGGTACGGTTACACACGGGAATATCCGGTAGAGCGCTTCATGCGCGACGCGAAGATCACCCAGATCTACGAAGGTACGAACCAGATCCAGCGGATCGTGATCGCGCGCGAGCTCGCGCGCGGGCCTGGCCGATGACGCCCGACTCGAGGCCGCTCGCACCCGGCGACGTCGCGCGGCTGCTCGAGAGCGCGGCGACGGCGATCCGCGCCGAGCTCATGGCGCTGAGCGAGGACGTCCTCGTATGGCATCCGGCGCCCGGCGAATGGTGCGTGAAGGAGGTGCTCGGCCACCTGATCGAGAGCGAGCGGCGCGGCTTCAACGGTCGCATCCGCCTGATCCTGGCGGGCAGCGAGCCGAGCTTCGAGGGGTGGGACCAGGTCGAAGTCGCCCGGGCACGGCGCGACTGCGCCAAGCCGGCCGCGGCGCTGGTGGCCGACTTCGACGGACTCCGCCGTGACAGCGTCGGTCTGGTCGCCGGGCTCAGCGCGTCCGACCTGGGGCGCGGGGGACAGCATCCGAAAGTCGGCCACCTACGGGTGAGCGACCTCCTGCACGAGTGGGTGCACCACGACCGGAACCATTTCCGTCAAATCCTGGCCAACGTTCAGGCGGCCGCCTGGCCGCACATGGGTAACGCCCGCCGGTTCACGACCGGGTAGTACCCGCAGTGAGCACGCGGGATTTGACGGCGCCCGCCTCGGGGTGGTACGTGTCTAGACATCTTGACAGCAGGAGGACGCTGCCTTTGAATTACCGGCCGGGCATTCCTCGCTATCTGCAGATCGCCGACACCATCCGCCACGAGCTCCGCGACGAAGGGGAACGGATCGCGTCCGAGCACGCGCTCTGCGCCCGCTTCAAGGTGAGCCGGCCGACCATCCGCCAGGCGCTCGACGTCCTGGTGCAGGAGGGCCGCCTCTATCGGCACGCCGGGCGGGGCACGTTCGCGACGCCGGCCGCGGGCGGCGACCGAAAGCTCCGGGTGATCGGCTCGGTGGGCGACATGATGGCGCTCGGTGACGAGACCTGGTTCAAGTTCGTGTCGCGCGAGGTGGTGCTCTTGCCCGCGAACATCGCACAGGCGCTGCGCCTGCCGCCGCGCTCGTCGGCCTATTGCATCGTCGGCGTGCGGCACTCCGAAGCCGGGCCCTTCCAGCACGTCACGGCGTACATGCCGCTGACGATCGGCACGGCCCTCTCCGACGAAGACCTCTCGAAGACTTCGATGATCGGCGCGATCGAGCGCCTGCTCGGCATCCCGATCAAGCTGATGGAGCAGGTCGTCGACGCCGCGCTGGCGCCGCGCCAGGTGGCCGAGCAGCTGCAGATCCGCGCGCGCTCGCCGCTCTTGTTCTTCGAGCGTACCTACTTCGCGCTGAGCGGCGAGCCCGTCGAGCACACGATCTCCTGGCAGACCGGACGCCGCTACCCGTACCGGATCGTCCTCTCGCGCGCGGAGCGCCGGAACTGACAGTGCCGTATCGCGTCGGGTTCGACGTCGGGGGAACGTTCACCGACTTCGTGCTCCAGTCGCCCTCCGGCGAGCTCTCGACCGGCAAGCGGCTCACGACGTACCCGGATCCGTCCGACGCCTGTCTGGCGGGACTCGACGAGCTCCTGACTCAAGCCGGCGTGCCGTGGAGCGACGTGGCGCAGGCGGTCCACGGCACCACGCTCGGCTCCAACGTCGTCATCGAGCGCAAGGCGCGCGGCGTCGGGCTCCTGACGACCCGCGGCTTTCGCGACGTGCTGATCATCGGCCGCGAGAAGCGCTATCAGGTCTACGACCTCCAGATCGAGAAGCCGGCGCCGCTGATCCCGCGCCGGCTGATCGGTGAGGTCACCGAGCGGATCCTGGCCGACGGCGGCGTGCGCACGCCGCTCGACGAGGCCGACGCGCGGCGGGCGATCCGCGAGCTTGTGGCCCGCGGCGTGACCACGCTCGCGGTCTGCCTGCTGCACGCGTACGTGAATCCGGCGCACGAGCGCCGCATTGCGGCCCTCGTCGCCGAGCAAGCGCCCGACGTCACGGTGACGCTCTCCCACGAGGTCTCGCCGACCTTCCGGGAATACGAGCGGACGTCCACCACCGTGGTCAACGCCTACGTGATGTCGATCGTCCGCGACTACCTGCGCGGCCTCGCCTCCGCGATGAGCGGGCGCGGCTATCGCGGCCGGCTGTTCGTGATGCAGTCCTCCGGCGGCATCGCGACCGCCGAAGCGATGCAGCGTTACCCGGTCAGGATGATCGAGTCCGGTCCCGCCGCCGGCGCCTTGATGGCGGCCGCGTACGGCGAGCTCACCGGGCACCGCGACCTGATCGCGTTCGACATGGGCGGCACGACCGCGAAGCTCGCGCTGATCGAGAGCGGCCGTCCGGCCACCACGACGTCGTTCGAGCTCCATCGCGTGAACAACGCGCCCGGCAGCGGGCTTCCCATGAACATCCAGGCGATCGACCTGGTCGAGATCGGCGCGGGCGGCGGCTCGATCGCTCGGGCCAAGCTCGGCGTCATCGCGGTTGGGCCGGAAAGCGCCTCGTCGACGCCGGGACCCGTCTGCTACGGTCGCGGCGGCGAGGAGCCGACCGTCACCGACGCCGACGTCGTGCTCGGGTACGTGAATCCCGATTACTTCGCCGGCGGCTCCATGAAGCTCCAGGCCGGCGCCGCGGCGCGCGCGATCGAGGAGCGGGTCGCGAGGCCGCTCGGGCTCTCGCTCGAGGACGCCGCCTGGGGCATCCACACGATCGTCAACACGAACATGGAGCTGGCAACGCGCGTGGTCTCGATCGAGCGCGGCCGCGACCCGCGCGATCTGACGCTGGTCGCGTTCGGCGGCTCGGGGCCGGTGCACGGATGTCGGCTCGCCCAGGCGCTCGGGATCCCGCGCGTCGTGCTGCCGGCCTCGGCCGGGGTCACCGCGGCCATCGGTTTGCTCGCCGCCGAGGTGAAGTTTGACGTCGCGCGGACGTACGTGCGGCGCCTCGACGCGGTCGACGGCGCCTTCCTCGACGCGATGTACGCGGAGATGAGCGCGCAGGCGACCGCGGTCGTGCAAGAGTCCGCGGTCGCCGGCGAAGTGATGCTCGCGCGATCGGCAGACGCGCGCTACGTCGGGCAGGGTTACGAGGTCACCGTTCCCGTTCCGCTGGGCCGGCTCGACGGTGCCGCGCTTGTCCGCGTGCGGTCGACATTCCACGAGGTCTACGCGTCGCGCTACGGGTATGCGAACCCGGCCGAGCCGGTCGAGATCGTGACCTGGAAGCTCTCGGCCGTCGGCGGCTCGCCGCGCGTCGCGCTCGCCAAGGCGGGCGCAGGCTCGGCGGACGTCCGGCGCAAGGCGATGCGCCGCGCGTACTTTCCAGAGGCGCGAGGCTACGCCGACACGCCGGTGTACGACCGCTACGAGCTCGCTGCGGGCACGACGCTCACCGGCCCGGCGATCGTCGAGGAGCGCGAGTCGACGACGGTCTTGCCGCCGGGAGTGACGGCGACAGTGGACGAGTACGCGAACCTGATCGCAGAGGCGCGCCGCGCATGAGCCGGGTCGATCCGATCACGCTCGGGGTCGTCTGGGGGGCGCTCCAGTCGATCGCCGTCGAGATCGGCACGACCGTGCATCGCACCGCGTACTCGGAGCAGGCCCGCGAGGGCCAGGATTTCTCGGTCGCGGTCTTCGACCCGAGCGGCCGGATGGTCGCGCAGGGTCCGTACTCACCCGGCCACATGGGCGCGATGTCGTTTGCCGTACGGAACGCGCTCGCGGCCCACCCGGTCGACACCCTGCGACCCGGCGACGCGATTCTCCTGAATGATCCGCTCCTCGGCTCCGGCCACTTGCCCGACTTCTTCATCACTCAGCCGGCGTTCGCGGACGGCGCGCTGGTCGGGTTCGCCGTGAACATCCTGCATCACACCGACGTGGGCGGTCAGCGGCCCGGCAGCCAGGGGGTCGAAGGGATTTTCGATTACTTCCAGGAAGGGCTCCGCATCCCGCCCACCAAGGTCTGGAAGGAATATCAGGAGCAGGAAGGCATCGTCGGGATCATCGGGGCCAACACGCGCACTCCCGACAAGGTGCTCGGCGATCTGCGCGCGCAGCGAAGCGCCCTGCGCGTGGGCGAGCTTCGGCTGCAAGAGCTGGCCGCCCGCTACGGCCGCGAGACGCTCGCCGCCGCGATGGACGAGATCATCGCGCGCAGCGAGGCCAGCATGCGCGCCGCGATCGAAGAGATCCCGGACGGCACGTACCGGTTCGAGGATTTCATGGACGACTGCGGCCCCGGCACCGAGCCGCTGCGCGTCGCGGTCGCGGTGACCGTCGACGGAAGCTCGATGGTGATCGACTACGAGGGCTCGAGCCCCCAGACCGCGTCGGGCATGAACTCCTACATCAACTACACGCGCTCGTATTCCTACGCGGCGGTGAAGTGCCTCACCGACCCGTTCGGCCCGATGAACGAGGGCGCCTTGCGGCCGATCACCGTGAAGGCGCCGGAGGGATCGTTCCTGAACCCGCGGCCGCCGGCCGGCGGCGGGCCGCGCGCGATCATCTGCTACCGGACGTTCGAGTCGGTGCTGGGAGCGCTCGCGCCGGCGCTGCCGGACCGCGTCGCGGCGGCAGCATCGCACATGGCCAACCCGACCTTCGGTGGCTGGGACCGCGCGCGGCAGCGGCGCTTCGTCGCGTACGAGCTGGTGCTCTCGGGCACCGGCGCCCGGGCCACCAAGGACGGCTGCGAGGCGATGTCGTGGGCGTTCAACGCCGCGAACATCCCCGTCGAGGCGCAGGAGGCCAATCAGCCGATCGTCGTCGAGCGCTTCGAGCTGATCGCCGATTCGGCCGGCGCGGGCAAGTTCCGCGGCGGATGCGGGGTCCGTCGCGATCTGCGCCTGCTCGGCGACGAAGGCAAGCTGACGAACCTCTCTGACCGACAGAAGTTCGCGCCGTACGGTCTCGGCGGTGGCCGGCCGGGGCGCCTGGGGCGCACCCTGATCAACCCCGGCGCGGCGGAGCAGGTGGTGCACGGCAAGCAATCGCGCGAGTTCGCCTACGGCGACGTCGTGTCGTTCCAGCAGTCGGGCGCCGGCGGGTACGGCGATCCGCTCGAGCGTGAGCCCGCGCGCGTCCTCGAGGACGTGCTCGACGACTACGTGTCGGTCGACGCCGCGCGCCGCGAGTACGGTGTCGTGATCGCGGGCGCGGGCGCCGCGCTGTCGGTCGACGCTGAGGCAACGCGGCGCCTGCGCGAGACGATGAGGAGCGGGCGGACATGATCCGGTTCACCGCCGAGCAGGAAGAATTCAGAAAAGCCGTCGCACGGTTCGTCGACGCCGAGGTGGCGCCCGCGGCGGAAGCCATCGACGAGCGCGGCGAGTTTCCGGCGAAGCTCTTCAAACGTCTGGGCGAGCTCGGCTATCTCGGCCTGCGCTATCCCGAGAAGTACGGCGGCGCCGACGCCGACATGGTGACGTACTGCCTGTTCGCGGAAGAGCTGGCGCGTGGCTCGCTGTCGGTGGCCGCGGTCGTGGCGATGCAGTCGCTGATGGGCACGTACTTCGTCTACAAGTACGGCTCCGAGGCGCTCCGCGCGCGCTACCTGGTGCCGGCGCTTCGCGGCGAGCTGATCGCGACGTTCGGGCTGACGGAGCCGAACGCCGGCTCGGACGTCGCCGCGATCACGACGCGGGCCCACCGGCGCGGCGATCGCTACGTGCTGCGCGGCACGAAGACATGGGTCACCAGCGCGCCGGTCGCCGACATCCTGACGGTCGCGGCCAAGACATCGGACGAGCGCGGCATGAAGTCCATCGCGCTGTTCCTGCTGGACCGCGCGACGATGCGCGGCATCACGCTCGGCAAGTCGATCGAGAAGATGGCCGTGCGCGGCTCGGTGACCGGCGAGATCCTGCTCGAGGACGTCGAGGTGCCGGCCGAGCACCTGCTCGGCGGCGAGACGGGCGGGGTCGAGAAGATCGGCGGCATCCTGTCGGAGATCCGCGTGATGACCGCGGCGATCTCGGTGGGGCTCGCCCGCGCCGCGTACCAGGCCGCGCTCGCGTACGCGCGCGAGCGGCACGCGTTCGGCAAGCCGATCGGCGAGCATCA
>Ga0075430_100006168_pt1 | contig 10100 bp, 13 predicted proteins | sample RhiMetdeltSRZDD4_FD_75294 | JGI IMG/M metagenome (GOLD analysis project Ga0075430, IMG submission 75294) | Populus rhizosphere microbial communities from Tennessee, USA - Rhizosphere MetaG P. deltoides SRZDD4 | ecosystem: Host-associated > Plants > Roots > Rhizosphere > Soil | place: USA...
GAGATGCATGTCGACGGCTTTCGCTTCGACCTCGGCACGATCCTCGCGAGGGAGCCGGGCGGCTTCGACACCCACAACGGCTTCATGAAGGCGGTAATGCAGGACCCGCGCCTCGCCAAGGTGAAGCTGATCGCCGAGCCGTGGGACTGCGGCCCGGGCGGCTACCAGGTCGGCGGCTTCCCGCCCGGCTGGGCCGAGTGGAACGACCGGTTCCGCGACACGGTGCGCGATTACTGGCGGCTGGAGGCAACCCCCGCGGAACTTGCTCCGCGGCTCTGCGGATCGCCCGATATCTTCGCGCGCCGCGGCCGGCAGCTGTGGGCAAGCGTCAATTTCATCACCGCGCATGACGGCTTCACGCTGAACGACCTCGTCACCTACAACGACAAGCACAACGAGGCGAACGGCGAGGACAACAAGGATGGCCATTCGCACAACCGGTCGTGGAACCACGGCGAGGAGGGCCCGACCGACGACGAGGCGATCCGCGGCCTGCGCAAGCGCCAGATGAAGAACCTGCTCGCCACGCTACTGCTCTCGCAGGGCACGCCGATGCTGCTCGCGGGCGACGAGTTCGCGCGCACGCAGAAAGGCAACAACAACGCCTACTGCCAGGACAACGAGATCTCCTGGGTCGACTGGAACCACGACGATCGCGCCGAGCGCCTGATCCGCTTCGTGAAGAAGCTGATCGGCCTGCGCCAGCGCTACCCGATCCTGCGGCGCACGCGGTATCTCACGGGCGAGTTCGACGAGGAGCTCGGCGTGAAGGACGTCACCTGGGTCAACACCACCGGCGAGGAGATGCGCGAGGAGAACTGGAAGGATCCGAACGCCCGCGTGTTCGGCATGCTGCTCGACGGCCGCGCGCAGACTACCGGCATCCGCAAGCGCGGCGAGGAAGCGACGCTGCTCATCATCTTCAACCCGTGGCAGGACGTGGTGAAGTTCAAGCTGCCGCCCTCGAACGGCGGCGGTGAATGGAAGCTGCTCGCCGACACGAACTTCCCGGATTCGAAGGAGGAGCCGCGCTTCCCGATCGGCCACGAGTACCAGGTCACGGCCAGGTCGCTCCTGCTGTTTGTTCTTAACCACCAGTAAAACCTCTTCTCTCGCCGGGCTGCTGATCGCAGCCGCGGTGCTGTACTTCGCGCGCGACGTGCTCATCCCGCTCGCGCTCGCGATCCTGCTGTCCTTCCTGCTCGCGCCGCTGGTGCGGCGCCTGGAGCAGTGGAAGCTCGGACGCATCCCGTCGACCTTCCTCGCCGTGCTGATCAGCTTTTTGATCATTGGCGGCATCGGCTACGTCGCCGCGCGCCAGGCGTTGTCGCTCGCCACCAAGCTGCCGGAGTACCGCGAGAACATCCAGAAGAAGATTCGCGCGGTGCGCGCACCGCAGCAGGGCGACATCGGCAAGGCGGCCGAAGCGATCAAGGACCTGGAGAGCGAGGCCGCGCCCCAAGCCGCGCCGCTGCCGGTGACCGAGACCCCGCCGAGCGCGATGGCGGCGCTGCGCGAGCTGGTGGCGCCCTTCGTGCAGCCGATCGGCACCGCGGTCGCCGTCGTGGTGTTCACGATCCTCCTGCTCCTCAACCGTGAGAACATGCGCGAGCGGCTGATCGGCCTGATCGGCCCGCGCCAGATCAACGCCACCACGCAGGCGCTCGGCGAAGCGTCTTACCGGGTGAGTCGCTATCTCTACATGCAGCTCGTGGTGAACGCCTGCTTCGGCATTCCGTTCGCGCTCGCGCTCTATTTCATCGGCATCCCGAACGCGTTGCTGTGGGGCCTGTTCGGCACGCTGCTGCGCTTCATTCCCTACGCCGGTGTGTGGGTCGCGGTCGCCATGCCCGCGGTCCTCGCCTTTGCGATCTTCGACGGGTGGAGCGAAGTGCTCTGGGTGCTCGCCACGTTCTTTGTTTTGGAAATGGTCCTGGTGAATGTGATCGAACCGTGGCTCTACGGGCGCAGCGCCGGGCTCTCGGCGATCGCGATCATCGGCGCGGCGATCTTCTGGACCTGGCTCTGGGGCCCGGTCGGCCTGCTGCTCGCGATCCCGCTTACGGTGTGCGTGGCGGTGATCGGCCGCTACATCCCCGAGCTCGGCTATCTCAATGTGTTGCTGGGGGTGGAACCCGTGCTCTCGCCCGAGGCGCGCTTTTATCAGCGCTTGATCGCGCTCGACCAGGTGGAAGCCGCCACGCTCGCCGAGGAGTACGCGAAGGAGCATGGCCCGGCCGCGCTGTACGAAACGATCCTCATCCCGGCGCTTTCCCTCGCCGAGACCGACCGCCAGAAGGGCGATCTCGACGCGGAACACGAGCGCTTCGTCCTGGATACCACGCGGCAGATCCTGGAGGAGATCGAAGTGCCGGCATCGCAGAGCGAGCAGTCGTTCGCCCACGTCTGCATCATTCCGGCACACGACGAGGCTGACGAGCTCGCCGGCGCCATGCTCGCCCGGCAGCTGCGCGGCGCCCAGCTCTACTCCTTCCAGAGCCTTGCCGGCGAAACGCTCGAGAAAATCGGCGAGAACCCCTGCCGCGTCGTGTGCATCTCCGCCGTCCCGCCGCGCGCGGCGAGCCACGCCGCCTACCTCGCGCGCCGCGTGAAAAAGCGCTTCCCCGACGTCAAGATCGTCGTCGCGCTCTGGACGAGCGAAAGCGTCGAGAGGATCAAAAGCCGCCTCCAGAGCGCCGGCGCCGACGAAGTCCTGAACCGTCTCGACGACCTCGTCGCGCGCCTTCGCCTCCCCCCGCCTAATCCGGCACAGACGACGCGCGGTTAAATCCGCGCTCCGGTCTGTTACAACTTGGCGGTTTGCAAATCGCCTAGACGTTAACTACCCTGTCACCAATCTTCACGCGCCTCGACGAGCTCTTCGCGCGCCTGCGCCTTCCCGCATAATCCGACACCGAAATTACGGTCGCATCGTGACCTGCCTCAGGTGGTACGTGCGACCAGTGCACGAGCGTTCTGAAAACGGATTCGCTCTCGGGTGTCGGTGTCCAAGCGTGCATCGGCTAACGCCTTCAGAAGGCGTGCGGTATCGAAAATCGGGCAGTCAGTGCCGAGGACGACGTGATCGGCACCGAAGCACGCTACTGCAAGCTCGATCCCTCGCGCGCCAAACGAGGCGGTATCGACATAGCAACGCGAAGGCTTCATGGAGGGAAGCGGGACGCCCGGCCGTTCGCGTGTGACTTCATCCATGCGCTCGAGGAGGAACGGAATCGTGCCGCCGAGATTCGCGACCTGCACGGTAACGCTTGGATAGGGATTCAGGTAGTCAGAAAAATTCAACGTCATCATCACCTCAGACAACCGCGCCTGCGTCTCAAGCACGATGCGCCGCTGCCAGGCGTCGTCTCCGCGCAGGTCGCGAACCTGCACTTCCTGTAGCGGCTCGATCGGGCCGGGGTGAACGAAGAAGTGAGCCCGCAGGCGTTCGCCGACTTCGAACAGCGGATTGAAGCGCGCCGCTGCGGCGACCGTGCGAAACCCGTCGGCCGGCAGGATCGCCCCGCGCAGACCTCGCGTGCAAGCACGTTCCAACTCGGTGCATGCGAGCCTGATATCCGCCAGCGGCAATGCGGCTAGGCCGAGGAAAGCGTTAGGAAAATCGCGTTGCGCGTCAAGGGCAGCGTCGTTGAAGACGCGTACGAGCGGGATTGCCTCTTCGACCGGAAGGCAATCGATACCGAATAGTCCCGCCAGAGAGAGCAACTGCGTCTCGACGCCGTAACCGCGCATCAACGAGCGCCGTGCTTCCAGATCGCTCAGCGCGGCACCGAAAGGACGGTTGCCTTGATACGTGAAGAGTCGTTCGCCGTCGTCAGTGGGGGAAATCCGCGGAGCGGCGCATCGCCGCCGGAGTGCCTCGGCCAAAGGGGGTGGGATCCAGTGCGCGTGGCAATCGATCGTCATGCCGCTAGCGCGCCTTACCGAAGACCGCTGTGCGAAGGCCGTCCACCAGCGCCATCAGCTCACGAATATAGTTCGCAGTATCGTCCGGGCTACTCCGCACGGTCTCCACCGCAAGCTCGCCAAACCGCGTCTTCACCGCGTCGGCCTGCTGGGCTCGGTCGAGCGCGGCGTTGAGTCGCATCACGACGTCGCGCGGCGTTCCACCCGGCGCATACAGGCAAATGCCCGCGTTGTAGATGAGATCCGGCATTCCGGCCTCGGCGGAGGTCGGCACGTCCGGAAGGGCGGCCATGCGTTCGCTGGACAGCACGGCCAGTCCCTTCAACTTGCCGGACTTGATGAGCGACGCGACGGCGGCGGAGGATACGACGGTGAACGAAGTGCGGCCGGCGATCAGGTCGGGCATGGGATTGTCCTTATACGGCACGTGCGTCGCCTGGAAGCCCGCACGCATGCGAAAGCGCTCCGCTTGGAGATGCGGCGAGCTGCCCGCGCCAGACGACGGGAACGTGAGCATGCCCGGTCTTGATCTACCGAGCGCGACCAGCGCGGCCAACGAATCCACGCCTAGCGCAGGCGATACGGCAACGATCCAATGGTCGCGCATCAAGCGGCCGACGGGGGTGAAGTCCTTGAATGGGTCGAGCGGTGGCCGCTCCGTCATTACGAACGCGTACACGATTCCGGCAGCGCTGCAGCCGTCGACGTTGAGCGTGTAGCCGTCGGCGGGTGCGCGGGCAACGGCTTCGGTGGCGATCGTGCCACCCGCGCCAGGGCGGTTTTCGACCAGCAACGGCCGTCCCAGATCCTCACCCATCTTCTCCGCTAGGATTCGGGTGACGATGTCCGGAGTGCTGCCCGGCGGGAATCCGATGATGATCCGCACGGCTTTTGCTGGATACACCTGCGCGGCTACCGCGCCGCAGAAGAGACTCAGCGCACCTAGAGCGATGCACAATCGGGCCAAGTCCAACATATGCGACTCCCTACCTTAGTTGCGTCCGTGGGGAAGTGTGGTCCGAGTCGTGCGGACCGTCGAGGGTCGTCCCGCCACTTCACTCATGAACGGCGCTCACGAATAGCCTACGCGATGCCAGGAGAATGACGGATGGATCGACTGCGCCGAATGGAGATCCTGGTGCGAGCGGCGGAGGCAGGGAGCTTCGCTCGCGCATCCCAGCTCTTGCAGATCGACCCATCGGCAGTGAGCCACGCAGTCGCAGAGCTTGAAAAGGAGTTGCGGCTGACACTGTTCTACCGCACCACGCGCCAGCTCTCGCTGACCGAGGAGGGGCAAGAAATCTTCCACCGCGCACGCGAGATCCTGAGCCAGGCCGCGGAGATCGATGCAATCGCGCACAAACCGCGGGAGGGGTTGCGCGGTACCCTGCGACTTGGCATGACTGTGCCGATTAGCCGGACGATCATCATGCCGCGGCTCCCGATCTTCATGCGGCGTCATCCGGCGCTGGACGTGGAATGCCTCGTGCTTTCGCAAGTCAAAGAAATGCACGCCGGCGGGCTCGACTTGATGCTCCGCGCCGGCACGCCACCCGAATCGAGCTTGATTGCCCGCAAAATCGCGGATATCCGCTTTGGCGTTTACGCGGCGCCCGCGTATCTTGAACTCGCCGGCGAACCGCGTGAACCTGATCAACTGCCAGAGCATCGCTGTTTCGTCCACAAGCCTCCCGTGGTGCCGCGCGCTTTGGACGAATGGGAATTCGAGCGCGCAGGCGAACGACGCCTTATCAAGGTGCCGCGGTCGCTCGTTACCGATGACCGCGAAGGCATGATCGACGCGGTCCTCGCGGGGGGAGGCTTGATGCGCATTGGCATGTTCGCCCCGGCGCTCATCACGTCCGGCCGACTGCGTAAAGTGCTCGCCGATTGGCAATGTATCGGTGGCCAGCCGATCTATGCGCTCTACCGGAAGAGTTCGACCATGCCGCCTAAAATCGCGGCGTTCCTCGAGTTTGCCGGCGAGTGTTTCGCCGGATTCGATCGTGACGAGCTTACCCTTACGCACAACCCGAGTTTTGACGAGAGCGCCCGTTCTATGCGTGCCTGATCGGCCCTACCGGGTGCAAGATGATCCAGACCTACAAAGGCGGATGCCACTGCGGTCGAGTCACATTCGAAGTTCGTGCCAAGCTCGACTACGTCGTTGATTGCAACTGCTCGATCTGCCGCAAAAAGGGTGCGCTCTGGCACCCTGCAGCGGAAGCAGACCTGGATGTGCTCACCGGCGAGGCGGATCTCGTTCTGTACCAATTCAATACCAAGACGGCAAAACATTATTTCTGCAGGCATTGTGGAATCCACCCGTTCATCCGCCCGCGGCTCGACCCAGGCCGGTGGGCGGTTAACGCCCGGTGCATCGACGGTATCGAACCTTCCTCGCTGAAGGTCAGGCCATTCGATGGTCAGAACTGGGAAGCGACGGCCAAGGCGTACTATGACCGCGTCAAGAAACCGCCGGCAGCCTAATGTCGGCTGCCGAGTTCTACGACGATCTCGCTCCGTTCTACCATCTCATCTTCGAGAATTGGGAACGCAGCATCGAGCGCCAGGCGATTGCTCTCGACTCGATTGTTCGTTCAACCGCGCCCAATAACGCGCGATCCGTCCTTGATGTTGCCTGCGGCATTGGAACGCAAGCGCTCGGTCTTGCGGCTCTCGGCTACGACGTGACTGCCTCCGATATCTCCCCCGGTGCCATCGGTCGCGCTCGAACCGAAGCTGCACGACGCGGCCTTTCGATCGCGTTTTCGGTTGCCGACATGCGCGTAGCTCACAAGCACCACGGGCGCGCTTTCGATGTGGTGCTTTGCGCCGACAACTCGTTGCCTCATCTGCTCACGGACGCAGACATTCTTCGAGCATTGGAGCAGTTTCTTGCATGTATCAAGCCGGGAGGCTTATGCATAGTGTCGGTTCGAGACTATGCTGCACTTGAGCGTGGAGGGGTTCAGTTCAAACCCTATGGAGTGCGCGTTGAGGAGGGCGCACGCTATGCGCTATTCCAGGTGTGGGAATGGCACGGCTCGCTGTACGACCTCGATTTTTATGTGGTTCGCGACGACGGCGCGAAAGACTGCCAAACGCATGTCATGCGGTCCACGTATTACGCGGTGCCTATGGCAGAACTCGCGGCGCTGATGACCCGCGCCGGATTCGAAAAGGTACAACGCGTTGACGATGTCTTTTTTCAACCAGTCCTGATCGGACTTCGTCCCGTCGAGGGCGCGCCATGAAGCGCACTTGGACGATCATCGGGGTGAGCGACGTGCGCGCGAGCTTCAAGTGGTACCAGTCGCTTTTCGGCCAACCCGAGACGGTACCGGCGCACGTCGACTTTGGTCAGATCGTCGACTCGGACGGAACTGTTCTGCTCTGCCTCCACGAGTGGGGCGCCCATGAGCATCCCTCCCTGATGAGCCCCGATCACGCCACACCGGGCAACGGGCTCCTCCTGTTCTTTCGCGTCGACGACTTCGACCTCGCATTGCAAAGGGCACGCGCGCAGTTCCTCGGACTCGAAGAGGAGCCTCACGTAAACCCCAATACTCGAACGAAGGAGTTCTCGCTCCGAGACCCGGACGGGTACTACGTTACGATCAGTGCGCTCGATAACGGGCCACAACCAAGATGACCCAGACCTACAAAGGCGGATGCCACTGCGAAGGCCTACCATGACCGCCTTAAGAAACCACCGCGGCCTGACTTGCGCAGCCGGACATCACCTCTGGACCGTTGGGATCATGGCGAAATCAAATTCATGCGGACCGCGCGTAACTGTAGCGCAGTGCGCCATATGAACGCGAGGACCGTACTCGTAGCACTGTTCGCTCTAATGCCGTTGACTGCAGCCGCGGAGTCGCATGAGGGCGTGGTGCGCCATATCCGAATCGATTCGGAAGCGGATGCGCCGTTCTGTGTCGCCACTGTTCCCAACATGCCCGGCGGGGCTTGGGCCTGCATCTACCCGACTCGTCGGTACTACCAGGAAATGAAGGATTTGCTGCTTCGGGCGCTGGATTCGAAGCACACCTGCACCTTCGAATGGACGCAGAGAGATACGCTTACGAACAGAGCGCAGGTCATCAGAGTCACTTGCTCGGCTACGTAGTATGCGCACCGCTCTTTTCCTCGTTTCCGGATTCCTGCTGCTCGGCGGTTTCCTCCTGCTGGGCAGGCTTTTCTCCTCGAACTACCCGTGGGCGACGCTCGCGGCGACTGTCGCCTATATGGCGCTCTGGCTGGTGATCGCCGGCGCTAACATGTGGATCGGTGTGGCCAAGGCCGGTTACTCGGTCGCGGAGGAACTGCCGATCTTCCTGGTCATCTTCGCGGTGCCTGCTGCCGCGGCCATCGTTCTGAAATGGAAATTCCTATGAAATACCAGGGCAGTTGCCATTGCGGGCGGGTGAAGTTCGAGGCCGAAGGGGACCTCAAGCAGGTCTTGGCGTGCAATTGCTCGATCTGCTCGCGCAAGGGCTCGCTTTTGTGGTTCATTCCGCGCGACAAGATGCGCTTGCTCACGCCGGAGAGCAACCTAGCCACCTATACGTTCAACAAGCACGTCATTAAGCACCGCTTTTGTCCGGATTGCGGCATTCATACGTTCGGCGAGGCAGTCGATCCGAAGTCGGGTAAGCCGACGGCGGCGATCAATACGCGCTGCCTTGAAGGCGTGGACATCGCGGCACTGCCGGTGCAGCACTTCGACGGACGCAAGCTCTAGGTAAAGGTGCGCACCGCCACCTTCCTCGGCCTGATGCTGCTTTTCCCATGCTTCTGGTACCTGGTGGCGGTCGGCGGGTTGCTCCCGCTGCCGGTCATCGCGATGTACGGGCTCGACGGCGGCGTCGTGCTGGTGTCCTCGCTCGTCCACCTTGTGGTCTACGGCGGCATTTTCTTGTATGTCGCGCGGCGTCTGCGCAACCGCGCGGTGGCTGCGGGCGTGCTGGTGGCGGTAGTCGCGCTTAGCTTTGCGCCGATCTATGGCTCCGGCGAGAATCTCGCATCGGGCGGCAAGTTGAATCGCAACGCATACCAGGTGTACGGCGAGGTTTTCGGAGGCCGGTAGCGATGCGCACACGCGAAGGCGGTTGTCTCTGCGGCGCGGTGCGATATCGGGCGAGCGGGGAGCCTTCGCGCACCGTGGTCTGCCACTGCAAGTTCTGCCAACGCTGCACCGGCAGCGCATTCGCCGTGTGGCCGACGTTTGCGCAAGAGCACGTGCACACCCAAGGGAATCTGTCCGCCTACGAGCATCGCTCGGACGAGAGCGGGCGCTGGATACGCCTCTTCTTCTGTTCGAAGTGCGGAACCATGCTGACCTCCACCTTCGAGAAAGGTGCGGGCGAGGTCGCGATCCTCGGCGGCACGTTCGACGACACGAGCTGGATCACGACGGTCGACCGCCATGTCTGGACGCGCTCGAAGCAGCATTGGGTGCCTCTGCCCCAGGGCGCGAAGCTTTTCGAGAAGAGCTCGAGCGGCTGATGACTGCGCGAGCAGTCCTCCTAGCTTGCTTGCTTGGAGGGAATGCGCTGGCGCAGGAAGCGCCCTGCGACAAGCCGGTCGTTCCGGTTCCCACGGAAGGGACGAGCGTGGTGCAGGCCGAGCACGACTGGCTGCGCAAGGCGTACGGCGGCGGGGCGGTCGTGAGGCAGACGCTCGGCACTTCCGCCGACGGCAAGCGGCGCTACGACCTCGTGAGCTGGCGCAAGCCGGACGGCCAGGTGGTGAACGTGTGCTTCGACGTCACCACCGTGTTCGAGGAAACGATCCGCAAGGTGGAGGAGGAGGAAACCGGTGATTCGCGTCGTCCGGCTCGGTAGTCCGCGCGCGCGGGGCGAAGGCCTGCGCCTCGGCACCGCCCGGCGGCCGCCGCGCGGAGTGAAGAAAAGCGACTATGCGCGGCGCAATTATTACGACTTGTGGCTCCCCGACCTCGCGCCGAGTCAGCGCATGGTGAGCTGGGCGTTGTCGCAGCCTTGGACCGACCAGCGCTGGGCGAAATACGTCCGCGCCTACCGCCGGGAGATGAAGGCGCCGGCGGCGCAGCGGCTGCTCGAGCTGCTCGCCCGGCTGTCCCATCACGCGAATTTTTCGATCGGCTGCTACTGCGCGGAAGAAAAGCGCTGCCATCGCTCGATCCTCAG
>Ga0075430_100006169_pt1 | contig 10100 bp, 6 predicted proteins | sample RhiMetdeltSRZDD4_FD_75294 | JGI IMG/M metagenome (GOLD analysis project Ga0075430, IMG submission 75294) | Populus rhizosphere microbial communities from Tennessee, USA - Rhizosphere MetaG P. deltoides SRZDD4 | ecosystem: Host-associated > Plants > Roots > Rhizosphere > Soil | place: USA...
ACGTCCGGGTCGGTCGACGGCCCCCACCACGGCTGCATGTTGTGGTCGCCGCGGCGGACGGCGTCGAAGTAGCCGGCCTGCGCCAGCCCGTTCAGCTCGATCTTGATGCCGACCGGCGCGAGCGAGGCCTGGAGGAAGGTCGCCTGGCCGACGTTGTGCGGCTGGTCGGAGCGGTAGTACAGCTTGACGACCAGCTCCTGGCCGTCCTTCTTGCGGACGTCGCCCTCCATCTTCCAGCCGGCCTCGTCGAGGATCGCCATCGCCTTGTTCGGGTCGAACTTGTAGACCTCGCAGGTCGACGGGTCGTAGGCGAACGTGACCGAAGTCAGGACGCTACAGGCCGGCTGGAACAGGCCGTTCCAGACCGTCTTGATGATGCCCTCCCGATCGACGGCCCAGGAGATCGCCTGGCGGACCTTGACGTCGTCGGTCGGCGGCTTCGTGACGTTTAGCATCATCGAGTAGCCCGATCCGGCCATCGTGCCCTCGATCACCTCGAAGCCGCCGTTCGACTTGATCTCCTGGTAGTTCGAGACCGGCAGGTCGTCGATGAACTGGACCTCGCCGGACTTCAGGGCGGCGACTCTCGTCGCCGGATCGCCGATGATCCGCCAGTTGATCGCGTCGATGAACGGCGGCCCCTGGTGCTTGAACATCGACGACGCCCAGGCGTGGTCCGGGTTCTTGACGATCCGGACGACGTTGTCGATCTGGTACGACTCGAACTTGTACGGCCCGGTCCCGACCGGGTTCATCGCGAAGTCCTTGCCGAACTTCTCGCCGGCCGTCGGCGAGATGATCGAGAGGAACGGCTGCGAGACGGAGTCCAGGAACGGCGCGTACGGCGACTTGAACTTGACCTTGGCGGTGTAGGCGTCTACCACGGTCGTGCTGTCGTACGGGCCGATCAACGAGAACGCCAGCTGCGACTTCATGTCGGGGTTGACGATCCGGTCGAACGTGTACTTGACGGCCTCGGCGTTGAACGGCGTGCCGTCGTGGAACTTGACGTCCTTGCGCAGGTGGAAGGTGTACTCGTCGGCGGTCGCGTTGACGTCCCACTTCTCGGCCAGGCCGGGCACGAAGACGCCGGGTGTCGGCTCGCGCAGGAGCTGATCGAAGAGGTGGCAACTGATCCGACCGCAGATCGTGGCTGTGGTGACGGTCGGGTCGAGGCCGTCGAACTTACCGGAGAGGGCGTAGGTCAGCTCGCCGCCGGGCTTCGCGGCGATGGCGGGCTTCGCAGCCTCGGCCGGCTTGCTCGCGGCGGCCGGAGCGGCGGTGGCGGCCGGGGCGGCTGACGAGGACTGTGCAGTCGAGGGCTTCGCCGTGGGCGGCGGGGGAGCCGGAGTCGGGGCGGCAGCGGCCGGCTTGGCGGCCTCAGTCGGCCTGGCCGGGGCGGCGTCCTTGGCCGGCGCGGGGGTCGGCGCCTGCGCGCCGCAGGCCGCCAGCAGGCCGGACCCGGACAGGACGAGCGCGGTCAACGCCGTCCGGCGGAGGAACTGTCGTCGGGTGTGCGCGGTCCGAGGGAGAGTCATGGAAGGGTCGTGCTGAACGTTCATCGGGCTTCGCCTCCACGCGCTCTGGGCTCGTCTCGACCGGTACGTTTGCCGCCGCTCCAGTCCCGGCGGTGCTCCTCCAGGGATGGTGACGTCGCGATCGTCGCACACTCTCTCGGTTCTGACCAGTGTTTCCATGGTGTCAGTGCGTGGCAGTGGCCGGGGTTTCCGTGGACGCGGCGTCGTCGAGCATCTCGGCCGCGATCAGCGAGACCGGGACCGAGCCGAACGCGAGCAGCCGGTCGTGGAACCGTCGAAGAGAGAAGGCGCTGCCTTCGCTCGCCTTGACCGCGCGGCCCAGGCGCCGGATGCCGTCCCAGCCGGCCAGGTACATGCAGGCCGTCGCCGGGAAGAGGGCGTTCTTGACCGCCTCGGCCCTGGCGGCGGCCGGCGCCATGCCGACCCGGTCGCGGTAGAAGTCGGTCGCGTCCTCCAGCGAGAACCGGCCGTCGTGCAGGCGGACGTCCACCACGGTCCGGGCCGACATCCTGAGGCGCGCGTACCTCTGGGCGTAGCTCTCCAGCGGCGTCAGGTAGCCGACCTCGTCCATCAGATCGGTGACGTACGAGGCCCAGCCCTCGGCGAGGGTGCCGCCGCACAGCATCGCGATCCGAGAGGCACAGTCCACCGCCGCGACCTGGCCGATCCGCGAGGCCGCCCGCATGGCGTACCAGTTCTGGGCGTGGTGGCCGATGCCGGCGTGGTGGACGACGTAGTTCTGCTTGATGACCTGGTCGTTGACGGCGCGGAGCCGGCGCTCCTGCTCGGCAGGATCGCTCGCCTCGATGCTCGGGATGTACGACGTGCCGTGCGGCGGCCGGTCGAACGGGGCCGGCGAGCGGTACGGGATGAAGTACAACGACGGCGCGGCCGGCCGGACCCAGGCCGGCTGCTGCTCGAAGCGCACGGGCCAATCCGGGATCGTCAGCAGGTCGTGGGCCTCGGCGATCGTCCGCGCCGCTGCCCAGACCTCCACGAAGCGCCCGGAGAACTGCTCGATCGTCGGGTGGGCGTCCGCGAGCTGCGCCAGGGCCGCGTGCCAGTCCGGGGCGCCGACCGCGCCGGCCCCGGCGGCCAGGCTGGCCTCGGCCTCGGCCATGTGGTCGAGCGCCCGGGCCTCCAGCTGGGCGGCGGTCTCGCCGAGCGCGTGGCCCTCGCGCAGGAGCAGGGCGTACGCCTCGGGACCGCAGGCGTACCGATCGCTCGGGCGCGGCGCCACCTCGGCCGCCAGGTAGGCGTCGAAGCGGGCGAAGGCGCGCATCGCGAGGTCGGCGGCGGCGCGCAGCTCGGGGCGCGCGATCCCCCGCTCGGCGATGAGTCGATCCAGCCCGTCGCCGAACAGCAGGAGGGCGGCGGCGCACTCGCGGCGGGCGCGCTCGGTCCAGCCGGCCGGGGCCTGACCCACGGTGGCCTGGGCGTCGGCGAGCAGCCGGAGCGTCGCGCGCAGCCGCGCGACGGCGTGCTCAACTCGCTCGCCGTCGCGCGCGTCGGACGGGACCAGCAGCCCGAGCACGCCGAAGATCGCCTCGCCCGTGTAGAGGCTCGGGTTCTCCCAGCGGAAGTGCGGCGAGTCGTACTCCCAGCGCTGGATCCGTAGGAACCCCTCGGCGAGGCGGCGGTCGAGGCGCTGCGCCTGGGTGAGCGGCTCGGGGGGCAGCGCGCGCAGTCGGCCGAGCAGCGTGTCAGCGTCGGCCAGGGCGTCGCCGACCCCGCCGTCGGAGAAATCGGGCAGCCGGCCGTCGTGCTCGCGCAGCCCGACGAAGGTCGCGTTGACCGGGCGGTGGCGGAAGTAAGAGACGAAGAACGCGTCGAGCCACGCCGAGAAGGCCGGCGCCGCGTCCGCCTCCCGCTCGACTTCCCGACGAGCGGCCGACTCCGCCCTGGGCTCCGAGGCTACCCGTCGAGCGGCAGATCTACCCATCGTCGCTCCCGGAACGACCGCTCGACGGCGTTGATGACCTCCTGGACCGCCGCGCCGTCCTCGAAGCTGCCCTGATTGCGGTCGCCGCCGTCGAGGATCTCGTCGATGAAGTCCTTGATCAGGTTGGCGTAGAACAGCGAGCGCCACGACTCGCGGGCGTGCCCGCCGGCCGGGTAGAAACGCTCCGGGATCTCCAGCTCGGTGAACTCGACGGCGTCCGGCCGGGCCACCTTGATCGTCTCAGCGACCCCGAACTCCTCGACCAGCCGACAGATGATGGCGCCCTCTTCGCCGTAGATCCGCGCCTCGATGCCGGGGTAGTTCCCGATCGTGACGTAGCTGCTCTGGATCGAGCCGATGGCGCCGTTGGTGAACTCGGCCATGAAGATGTCGCCGTCGTCGATGTTCATGCGCATCATCCGGCCGGTCGCCCTGACGACGCGCTCCGGGATGAAGTTGCGCATCGTGCCGATGACGCTGCCGTACTCCGCTCCCAGCCACCAGCGCCCGATGTCGATGATCGGGGCGCCGTACCCTTCGAGCGATGAGACGTGCAGGCGCGACTGGTCGGTGGTGTGGTCGACCTGACGGAGCGGCGTCTGGGGGTTGATCCACTGGGAGTTCTGCTCGTAGCCGTTGAAGATGAACGGCCGGCCGACGAACCCCTGACAGATCAGCTCCCAGGCGCACCGGACGCCCGGGCTGTAGCGGAAGGTGAAGCCGAGTTTCGTCTTCAGCCCCTTGCGCTTCGCCAGGGCGCTCAACCCGCGGGTGTCGCGGTAGTCGTAGGCGACCGGCTTCTCGCAGAGGACGTGCTTGCCGGCCTCGATCGCGGCCGACGACAGCTCGGTGTGGGTGGCGGAGGGGGTGACGACGTCGATGACGTCGACGTCGGCGCGGCCGACCACCGGTTGCCAGTCGGCCGTCGCCTCGGGGATCCCGTACTCCTCGGCGAGCGCCTCGGCCCGATCGAGCTCGATGTCGGCGATGGCGACGACCTCGCAGCGGGGATCGCGCAGCCACCCCGGCACGTGCGCACGCCCCGCCCAGCTCCCGGCGCCCAGGACGCCCACCCGCAGCCTGCTCTCGCGCACCGGCATCCCTCCTCGGCCGCGGCGTGACCGCTCGCACCAGGGCGGTGTCCGCAGTCCTATGCCACCGTGCAGCGCATGATAGAGGGTTCTGCACGGCTCGTCTAGCGCTCGCGCAGCAGCGCCTCGACCTGGTTGGAGTCGAGTCCGGCCAGCTCGGCGAGGTCGCCGCCGGCTTCGAGCCAGCGCCGGACGAACGGCGCCCGGTCCTCAGCCGCCCGCGAGATAGGGTACAGCTCCTCGGCGCGGGCGGCGGAGAGTACCACGATGCCGTTGTCGTCGGCGACGACCAGGTCGCCGGGGTTGACGATCACCCCGCCGACGCTGACGGGGATCTGGAGCGCCCCGTCCGGCCGCTCCAGTCGGTGGCCGACCCGCGCCACGACGGCCCGCGCGAAGGTCGGCATCTGCTGGGCCCGGATCTCGGCCCAGTCCGTCGCCGAGCCGTCGATGATGACGCCGACGGCGCCCTTGATCTTGGCAGCCAGCGAGGTCATCTCGCCCCAGCAGGAGACCTGGTCGTCGCCATCCTGGTCGACGACCAGGATCTCGCCCGGCTGGATCGACTGGATCGCCGGCCTCGACATCGTGGCGTCGCCGCGCGGCATTCGGACCGTCCGCGCCCGCCCGACGATGCTGACCGGCGTGAACAGCGGCTTGATGCCGGAATCCATGAACTCGCTGCCGGTGTAGTGGCCGATGGTGGCCGGCGGGATCGTGCGGTAGCGCTCGATCAGGTCGTCTGAGACGGCGTTCATCTCGATCGTCCATCCAGGTCGCGGGCGGCCGACGGCAGACGCCCGATCTCCAGGATGGATGGTAGGCGCGTCGCCCGGGCCCCGTCAATCGGGCCGCGTGCCGTCCCCGCCGCTGCCGGTCCTCCCGACAGTCCAGCCGGTATCCCGAGCGGCTCCCGAATGAGATCGACGGCCGACGAGCGACGGTCGGATCGCCGCCGCTCAATCGTTGCTGGCAGAGCTCGCAGCCCGGGACCTCCCCACCCTCGGCGGTCGTCGTGCCGGGCGTCTCGCGTCTCACCGAGTAGCTGTTGCCCCGAGGGCAGCAGCGAGGGCGGCCGACCCGATATCGGGTCGGCCGCCCTCGCTGCCGAGTTGTGGCTGGCCCGCGGCCAGCCTAGCCGACGTTGTGCGCCTTGAAGATCCGGGTGTACTCGCCCTCGGCCCACTTCATCGCGGCCTCCGGCCCCTCGCCGCGGATGGCCCTGGCGAACATGTTGGGGATCACGAAAGTCGAGTTGATCTCCTCGATGCCGGAGTGGAAGGGGCCCTGCCAGCCGGCGACGAATGAGAGCTCCCGCCAGTCCTCCATGATCTTGAAGTCGGGGTCTTCCAGGCCCGGCATCGGCTTCTTCCACATGTCGAGGAGCGGCGGGCTGTTGTAGCCGCTGGTGACCTTGCCCCACTCCTGCCACTGGTCGTACCAGTCGACGATGAACGCCTTGGCCGTGTCCGGGTCGTTGGCCCACTTCCAGACGGCCCAGGCGTTGGCGTCGACGCCGTTGCGGCGGGCGCCCTTCGAGCCCGGCCCCGCCGGATTGAGTGCGATGGCCGAGGCGGCGTAGACGTCCGGCGCCTGCGACTTGGCGGTGATGTAGGCGCTGGTAGCGTTGTCAATCCAGGAGCCGCGCCCCGACAACAGGAACCGGTTGTTGCCGGCGTCGTCCCAGGAGAAGACCTCGTCGGTCATGCCCCGGTTGTACAGCTCGACGCCGTACTTGAGCGCGGCCAGCGTCTCGTCCGAGGCGATGGTGACCTTCTTGCCGTCGGCCGACTGCTCGGCGCCGCCGAACGAGTAGAGCACGGACCGCCAGTTGTGGTTGCCGTCGTTGCAGTTCGCCAGCGGCAGCCCGCAGGGATGGTCCTTCTCCTTCAGCTTGGCGCTCGCCTCCAGCAGGGTCGGGTAGTCATCCGGGAACTTGTCGTACCCGACCTCCTTGAAGTAGTCCTTGCGGTAGATGTGCGGCTGGAGGATGGCGTACGTCATCAAGGCCTTCTGCTGGCCGTCCACCAGTCCGAAGCTCTTGGCGATGTCGGTCCAGCCGCCGTACTTCTTGCCGACGGCGTCCGCGACGTCGTTCAAGTCGACCAGCTTGTCCTTGTAGGTCGCGGCCTGGAGCACGGCCTGGAACTCGAACAGGTCGTGGCCGGCCCCCGCCGACGACTCCGCGGCGAGACGGGCCGGCATGTCGGCGTTGCGGATGTGGTCGACCTTGACGTCGACCTTGTTCTTCTCGCCCCAGGCGGTGGCGTACTTGTCGAACCACTCGTCGTAGGCCGGGACGAAGTGGCTCCACATCAGGATCTTGAGCGAGGCGCCGGACTTCGGCTTGGCGGCCGGGCCGGCCTGCGCGGCCGGCTTGGCATCGGCGGCCGGTTTGGCGGCTTCCGCCGGCTTCGCGGCCTCGGCCGGCTTGGCATCGGCGGCCGGTTTGGCGGCTTCCGCCGGCTTCGCGGCCTCGGTCGGCTTGGCCGCTGCGGCCGGAGCCGCCGGCGCCGTGGTCGCGGCGGGCGCGGCCGGCTTGCTCTCGGCCGGCTTCGCGGGCTCGGCCGGCTTAGCCGGCGTGCCGCCCCCGCCCCCGCAGGCCGCCAGCAGCGAGGTCGTCGCCCCGCCGATCAGCACGAGGCCCGCCAGGCGGACGAACCGCCGCCGCGACAGGCTGTTTCGACTCAGAACGGTCTTCGTCTCCGACTCCACGTCGAATCCCTCCCTGCGCCATGCAGCGCAGCGTGTTTGAAGTCGGCGCCGGCCTATTTGACGGCGCCGCCAGTGATGCCCTTGATGAAGTAATCGAGGAAGAAGCTGTACAGGATGGCCACCGGCACGCCCGCGATCAGCGCCCCGGCCATCAGCGAGCCCCAGTAGAAGACGTCCCCGCGGATCAGCTCGGTCACCACGCCGATGTTGACGACCTTCTGGTCCGAGGACGACACGAACGTCAGGGCGTAGACGAAGTCCTGCATGCTCAGGGTGAAGGCGAAGATCGCCACGGTCAGCATGCCGGCCAGGCTGAGCGGCATGATCACCCGGACGATCGCGCCGACCCGGGAGCAGCCGTCGACCATCGCGGCCTCCTCGATCTCGAACGGGATCGTCTTGAAGAATCCGGCCATCAGCCAGGTGCAGAACGGGATCGTGAACGTCGGGTATGCCACGATCAGCGCGCCGAGCTTGTCGAACAGGCCCAGCCAGGAGATCACTTTCACCAGCGGCAGGAAGAGCAGGGTGGTGGGGACCAGGTAGGTCATGAAGATGCCGATCGTCAGCGACTCGGCGCCTCGGAACCGCAGCCGGGCCAGCGCGTAGCCGGCCGGCACCGCGAAGATCAGCGTGATCAGCACGACGGCGGCCGAGACCAGGAAGGTGTTCTTGATCCAGACCCAGTAGCCGGTCCGGTTGAACAAGAGCGACACGTGGTCCCAGGTGACCCCGCGCTCGTTGAAGAACAACGGGAACGACCGGAGGTTGTACAGGTCCTGGTCCGGCTTGAAGGTCGTGATGAACATCCAGTAGACGGGCAGCCCGGCGATGAAGGCGTAGAAGCAAAGTCCGGCGTAAACCAGGACGCGCTTGCGGATCTCCCGCGTCGACATCGATTGCCTGGGCTGGTAGGCGGCGGCGGTTGCGGCCATGGTCACATGTCCCTCCGTCGCAGCGACCGGAGCGTGATGAAGACGACGACGAGCAATATCGGCAGCAGCAGCAGGGCAATTGCCGCGCCGCGTCCGAGCGCCCCGGATTGGACGCCGACCAGGAACGCGAACGAGGCCAGGACGTGCGTCGAGTTGGCCGGCCCGCCGACGGTCAGCAGGTAGACGACCGTCATGTCGGTCAGGGTGAAGACCAGGTCGTAGAGGCTGCCGACGAACAGGATCGGCGCGATCATCGGCACGATGATCTTGCGCAGGCGGGTGACCGGCCCGGCCCCGTCGACCTTGGCGGCGTCGAGCACTTCCTGCGAGATCGAGGTCATGCCGGCCAGCAAGATGATCGCCGAGAAGGGGAACCCGCGCCAGACGTTCACGGCGATGATCGAGATGATGGCGAGGGTCGGATCGCCGAGCCAGTTCGGATTGCTGTGGAGGATGCCAAGCGCCCGCCCGATCCAGTTGATGATGCTGTACTGGGTGTCGAACATCCACTTCCAGGTGATCGAGCTGAGAGCGATCGGGATCGTCCAGGGCAGCAGGATGATGAAGCGGAACACCCGAGTACCGGGCAGGTTCTCGGCCAGCAGGAACGCCAGGCACGTTCCGAGCAGCCCCTTCAAGATCGCCGAGATCACGGTGAAGCCGATCGTGTTCCGGATGGCGACCCAGAAGACGTCCGACTGGACGAGGGCGACGAAATTGTCCAGCCCGACGAACCGGCCCAGGCCGGTCGTCGCGACGTCCGTGTTGCTCATGCTCAAGTAGACGGCGAGCACGAACGGCCACCCGACCAGCACCAGGATGTAGAGGATCGCCGGGGCGACGAGCACGGCCCCGAGCACGCCCTGGCGCTCGAAGATGAGCGCGGCCGGGGAAGACGCACGTCGTCGGACGCCAGAGACGGAGACGGACTCGGCCATGTCACGACCTCAGCAGACGAGATGAAGGACCGGAAATGGCCGCGATCAGGCATCGGTGCCAGCGAGCGCCGCCATCGCACTCGGGAACTGTCGTCGAAAATTGTAGGACCATCCGGTGCGGACGGCCACCGATGGTGCCGACGCCTCGGACTGTCGGGGCGCGTGCCGGACCGCTGGCGGCGCACCGCTGCTCTCGCCGCACGGCTTCAGCGCCCCTTCCGCCGGAGCTCGGTGGGCGCGCGCGGCGGGGTGAATGCCGACAGGTCCGGCAGCTCCGGCTCGATCCGGGCTGGCCCGCTCTCGCCCGCCGCGAAGTAGCACTCCAGCAGGGCCTGCTTGGCATCCATCGAGAGCAGCCACATCAGGCGCTCGGCGTAGTAGGCGTCGCGGTCCCGGAGCGCCCGCACGAGCTGCTCGTGGACGTGGAGCGACCGCGCCATCCGGCCCGGCAGCCGCAGCGCGACGGCGCGCAGGCGCAGGCCGCGCCGCCAGACCCGCCAGATCAGGTCGCGCAGCAGGCCGTTCGGGGTCGCCTCCCAGACGCTTCGCCGCAGCCGCTGATGCCCGTCGACGTACGCCGCGTAGTCGTCGCGGGCCACCGCCGCGCGCATCTCGTCCAGGATCCGCTCGAGCGCGTCGAGCCGCTCGGCGTCGATCGTCTGCGCGACCAGGCGGGCGGCGAACCCGAGCAGCTCGGCCCGGACGTCGTAGACCTCGGCGATCTCGCGCGGGCCGTAGCGCGTCACGAAGGCGCCGCGTCGCGGGAGGACGGTGACCAGCCCCTCCTGCTCCAGGGTGCGGAGCGCCTCGCGGACCGGCAGGCGGCTCATGCCGAGACGGCCCGCCAGATCCTCCTCGATCAGGCGGTCGCCGTCCTGCAGCTCGCCGCGCATGATCATCGCCGCGATCCGCTCGGCGGCGAGCACGGCGCGCGAGGCCGG